>SXGT01037519.1_pt1 | contig 23050 bp, 20 predicted proteins | sample 3176221 | NCBI WGS metagenome assembly SXGT01 (sample SAMN11356862, study PRJNA531348) | freshwater metagenome | isolation source: freshwater sample F1-120 | place: China: Fuxian Lake, Yuxi | collected 2017-12-25
CGATACCACCAGAAGCCCCGCCGAAGCCGCGTTCCGCGGAGGTCCGCGCCACCGCGTCCAAAGTGTCCGCCAGGATCGCCTTCGAATCATGCAGCAGCCGCCCCACCAACGTGGACTTGCCATCGTCCACCGACCCCGCGGTGGCGAAACGGAACAGCGTGGAGGCACCCAGTTCGGTAACCGCAATGCTCATCAGAAGTACCCGTCCTTTTTGCGGTCTTCCATCGCCGCTTCGGAAATCCGGTCGTCCGCCCGGGTGGCCCCGCGCTCGGTCAGCGTCGAAGCAGCGACTTCGACGACGACGTCGGCCACCGACGCGGCCGAGGACAGCACCGCTCCGGTACAGGACATGTCCCCCACGGTCCGGTAACGCACGGTCTTGGCCACCACCGGTTCCGAAGCGCGCGGCTCCGAATACGGCCCGACCGCCATCCACATGCCGTCGCGCTCGAACACCTCCCGCTCGTGCGCGTAGTAGATCGACGGCAGTTCAATGCCTTCGCGCTCGATGTAGCGCCAGATGTCCAGCTCAGTCCAGTTCGAGATCGGGAATGCCCGCACGTGCTGGCCCACGGTATGCCGGCCGTTGTAGAGATTCCACAACTCCGGCCGCTGATTGCGCGGATCCCACTGCCCGAATTCATCGCGCAGCGACAAGATCCGCTCCTTCGCCCGGGCCTTGTCTTCGTCGCGCCGACCGCCGCCGAACACGGCGTCGAACTTCTCCGCGGCGATCGCGCCCAATAATGGCGCAGTCTGCAGCGGGTTCCGCGTGCCATCGGCCCGCTCGGCCAACTCTCCGCGATCGATGTACTCCTGCACGCTGCCGACCACCAGACGCAGTCCCAAGCGCTCCACGGTCCGGTCGCGGAAGTCCAACACCTCCGGGAAATTGTGCCCGCTATCCACGTGCAACACCGGGAACGGCACCCGTCCCGGCCAAAACGCCTTGGTCGCCAGGTGCAGCATCACCCCGGAGTCCTTGCCACCGGAAAACAACATCGCCGGCCGCTCGAACTCGGCCACGACCTCGCGCAAGATGTGGATCGATTCGGATTCGAGCACGTCCAGACTCGAAAGCCGTGCGGCTTCGGGCAGGGGGCGCGTGCCCGCTCCGCGATGCCCGCCACGCCGCGCGCCCCCATGCCCGACGCTGGCGACCGGAATGGTCTCCGTGCTCATATGTGGATCCCGCATTCTGTTTTGTCGAAGCCGGCCCAGCGGCCGGCCCGCGGATCTTCGCCGACGGCGACCGGCCGGGTGCACGGCGCGCAACCGATGGACAGGAACCCCCGGGACATCAAGGGATTGACCGGAATCAGATGCTGTTCGGCGTAGGAGACCAGGGCATCCAGGCTCCATGCGGCCATCGGGTTCACCTTGACCAGACCATGGACCGAGTCCCAGGTGACCAACGGCGTATTGGTCCGGGTCGGCGCTTCGTCACGGCGGACGCCGGTGAACCAGACTTCGTACCCGGAGAGCGCCTTTTTCAACGGGTCCATTTTTCGCAACTGGCAGCATTGCGCCGGGTTCCGCGCGAACAGGTCCTTGCCGTGCGCGGCTTCCTGCTCCGCAACGGTCTGTTCGGGCAGCACATCGACGATGTTCACCCGCAGGTTCTCGGCGACCTCGCGCCGGGTGTCATGGGTCTCCGGGAAGTGGTAGCCGGTCTCCAAAAACAGCACGTCGACGTCGGGCAGCTGGTCCGCGACCAGGGCCGGCAGCACGGCGTCGGCCATGGAACAGGCGACGGCGACCGCGGGCAGCGCGAAGTTCTCGGCCACCCAGCCGATCACTTCCGACGTCTGGGCATCCCAACCGAGCCGATCGGCGCCCGATGCCGCCAAAGCCTGCAAATCTTCCTGGGACCTCAGTGCAGTACTCACTTCAACACTTCCTCATCCGACCGATGCGCCCATTCGGCGAAGGTCTCGCCCTCGGAACGGGTTGAAACGAAGGTCCGGACCACGCGTTCCACGTAATCCGGCAGATCTTCCACCGTGACCTTCAGGCCGCGGATGGTCCGGCCCAGCCCGGCCTCTTCCCGATTCGACGAGGCCAGGCCACCGCCCAAATGCACCTGGAAACCAGGGGTCGGGTCGCCGCCCGGGGTCGGCAGCATCATCCCTTTGAGGCCGATGTCCGCGGTTTGGATCCGGGCGCACGAGTTCGGGCAGCCGTTGATGTGCAGCGCGATCGGGTCCACCAGCTCCCCCGATGCCACCAAATCCGCCAAGCGTTTTTCCAACTCGGCGATCGCCGTCGCGGCGGTCACCTTGGTCTCCACGATGGCCAATTTGCAGTACTCGATTCCGGTGCAGGCAATCGTGCTGCGCCGGAAGATCGACGGCTTGGCGGTCAGGCCGAGCGGCTCCAGACCGGCAACCAATGAATCCACTTGATCCCCCGGCACATCCAGAATCACCAGTTTCTGATGCGGCGTGGTCCGCAACCGCAATGAGCCGTGAGATTCAATGAGCGATGCCAAGGCCAGCAACTTGCCACCGGAAACCCGGCCCACCGTCGGTGCCACGCCGATGTAGAACCGGCCGTCCTTCTGTTCGTGCACGCCGACGTGGTCCCCGGGCGAGCTCGGCTTCGGCGCTGCCGGTCCGTCCGGCAGGGCATAGCCGAGGTACTCGGTTTCCAAAACCGTACGGAACTTCTCCGGCCCCCAGTCATTCATCAGGAACTTCAAGCGTGCTTTGGTCCGCATCCGCCGGTAACCGTAGTCCCGGAAGATGCTGGTCACGCCCAGCCACACCTCCGGCGCCACCTCGGGCGAAACGAAAACCCCCAAGCGCTCAGCCAAGCGAGCGCTCGTGGACAAACCGCCGCCCACCCAGAGGTCGTAGCCGGCGCCCAATTCCGGGTGCACCACGCCGACCAGAGCAAAGTCGTTGATCTCGTGCACGACGTCTTGCGAGGGATGCCCGGTGATCGCGGTCTTGTACTTGCGCGGCAGATTCGCCAGCTCCGGGTCACCGATGAACCGCTCCGCGAGCGCATGGATCAACGGCGTCGGATCGATGATCTCGTCTTTCGCGATGCCGGCCACCGGCGAACCCAGGATCACCCGCGGCACATCGCCGCAGGCCTCCGTCGTGGACAGCCCCACGGCTTCCAGGCGCCGCCAGATCTCCGGCACGTCCTCGACCCGGATCCAGTGCAATTGGATGTTCTGCCGGTCGGTCAGATCCGCGGACCCCCGGGCGAAATCAACCGAAATCTGCGCAATCACCCGCAACTGCTCGGTGCTCAGTGCGCCGCCGTCGATCCGGACCCGGAGCATGAAGTACTTGTCTTCGAGCTCATGCGGTTCCAGGGTCGCGGTCTTGCCGCCGTCGATCCCGGGCTTGCGCTGGGTGTACAGGCCATACCAGCGGAACCTGCCATGCAGATCGGTGCCGTCGATCGAGTCGAATCCCTGCTTCGAATAGACCTGTTCGATCCGCTCGCGCACGTTGAGCCCGCCGTCTTCCTGTTTCCAGGTTTCATTGGCGTTCAACGGCTCGGTACCGTCCACTTTCCATTGCCCGTGCGGCTTGGCCGCAGGACGGGATGGCCGCTCGGGGCGGGCTGACCCTTCTGATCGATTCGAAGCGTCGGTGGCGGTCTGCGTCATACCTTGAGGGTAGGCGCGTGGCTCCGGGCCACCCGAACCCCGGTGACACGCGAGGTCACGCGCGGAAACACTTCGTCACACACCCTGTCAGCAAAGCGACGACGACGTTCGGATCCGATGCTGCGCCAGCCCGCTGAGCCCTATACGAACCTCGTCCGCGCTGGTAACGTTTCCAGCTAATCAGGGCGAATTCACAGCTGCTCCATGAGTTACGCCAATGAAACGAACCGGGGACGCCGCGTGGCTGCGACTCGTGAAGGAGACAGATGGAACTCGGAAAATCCACCGCCCGCAGCAGTCTCGCCATCCTCGCCGCTTTGGCCCTGACCTTCGCCGCCGGCAGCACGCCGGCGCTTGCCGACGTCGGACTCCAGGAACAGACCAGCCAGGAGTCCTCAGCCCGGGCGTCGGACGATCCGGGGCAGAGCAGCCCGACGGCGGAGGCCGACGCGGCTGCCGGCTGGGACGGCGTGACCCCGCAACAGCCGGTGTTCAGCAATGGCGAGGCCCAACCGGTCTACAAAGGCCATCCCCTGGTCAGGGATGAGGTTTGGATCCCGGTTCCGGGCATCGACACCGACCGGGACGGCAAGGACGACGAAATCCGGGCCACGGTCTACCGGCCCAAAGACACCGATCTGGGCCAGGACAGCATCAAAGTTCCTTCGGTAGTCCGGATGAGCCCCTACAACGGCGGCTTCAATACCGAATACTTCCTGCATGACATGAAACAAAACCCCTGGGACCCCAGCCAGCCGGTCCCGGTAGGCGGCATCGGCACGATCAAGGACAGTTCCGGCAGGCCGTCCAACAACCGCCCCCAACAGCAGCTTCTACACGGATCGCGGATTCGCCTTCGTCTCGGTGGACGCTTTGGGCACCAATGAATCCACCGGCTGCCCGACCATGCTGGACGGCAACGAGGCCGCCTCCACCAAGGCCGTGGTGGATTGGCTGGCCGGACGCACCGTGGCCCGCGACACCGCGGGCAACGAAGCCCGCAGCACCGCCTGGTCCACGGGGAAAATCGGCATGACCGGCGTCTCCTACGACGGCACCCTGCCGATCCTGGCGTCCACCACCGGAGTGCCGGGGTTGGAGGCCGTGGTGCCGATCTCCGCGCTCAGCAACTTCTACGACTACTACCGGGTCGGCGGCGCCGTGGTCGAACCCGAGGGATACCCCGGCGAAGACCTGGACAACTACGTCTCGGCGCTGTTGAGCACTGAAAAACTGCAGGCTGCCTGCCAGTATCTGGCCGAGGACTACGCGAAAAAGCAGGACCGCGCCACTGGCCAATACAGTGCCTTCTGGGCCGAACGGAACTTCTTGGACAAAGCGGACCAGGTGAAAGCGCCGACCCTGCTGGCCGCGGGCCTCTCGGACTGGAACGTCCGATTGGACCAATCCACCAAGTGGTACCAAGCTCTGAAAGCGCGCAATGTGCCGGTGAAGCTGGTCCTGCACCAATACGGGCACCAGACCCCGCCGTCGTCCGGCGACTTCTCCTGGACCTCGCTGATCAACAAATGGTTTTCGCACTATCTGTTCGGCGTGGCCAACGGCGTGGAGAACACTTCGGAAGTCAGCATCCAGAATGCGGACCCGGGGAAGGCCGCAAAAGACAAGACCTGGCAGTACCAGCCGTCCTGGCCGTTGCCCGGCAGCGGGGCGACCGAGCTGACCCTCCGGCCGGGTTCCACCGGCAAGAGCGGCCTGGTCGCGTTCAATCCGGCGCCCCAACCAGGCGCACTGCCCAGCGGGCCGGAGGCGATCCAGACGCTGACCGACGATGCGAAAACTTCGCAGCAGGATTTGGCCGCGAAACCGTCGGCCGGGCGTTTGCTCTATGCCTCCAACCCGGCCAAAGCAGACATCCGGCTCAGCGGTTTCGCCACCGCCAAGCTGAATCTGAGCTTCAGCGGCGTAGCGCCGAACCTGTCGTTGCAGCTTTTGGACCGGGGCCCCGATGGCAAAGCGAAGGTCGTCACCCGCGCCTGGCGGGATCCGCAGAACCGGGATTCGCTCACCAGCTCCGCGGCGGTCGTGCCCGGAACCTTCTACGCCATGGAGCTGCCCTTCATCTCGACCGAATACCTGCTCGCCAAGGACCACACCTTGGAACTGATGGTCTATGCCACCGATATCGACGGGCAGAACTGCACCACGCTCTGCCTGCAATCGGGCATCAAAACCTCGATCGATCTGAGCAAGAGCACCGTGTCGGTCCCCTTCGTCGGCGGCAGTGCGCAGGCTTTCGCAACGTTCGGCTCCGAGGTTCCGCCGACGCCGGTGGTCACCCCAACCGAAACTCCGGTGACCCCGACCACTGGCCCACCGACCGGCCCGCCGACCACCCCCACGGTGGCGCCGCAGACCGGCCAGACTGGCAACCCGGTGCGCACCGTGGCTTCGGCGCAACCGGGCCAGACCATCGAGATCAAGGTGGCCGCCGCCGGAGCCGGGCAGGAATTGGATACCTGGTTGTTCAGCGATCCGTTCTTCCTCGGCAGGAACACTGCCTCGGCGCAAGGCAGCTACCAGGTCACCATCCCGGCAGAAGTGCCGGTCGGAAAGCACGCCATCGGGGTCTATCTGCCGGACGGGACGCTCTTCGGCTCCACCAGCCTGAGCATTGTCGACGGACTCGGAGCGGATACCGGACAGACTTTGGCCGAAACCGGGATCGAGTCCGTCCCGGGTGCACTGCTGACCAGCGGCGGAGCACTGGCCCTGGGCTTGCTGCTGCTCGGCGCCGCCGTGCCCCGGAAGCGCCGTCACTAGTCGGCTACTCGACCAGCTTCCCGGCCACCGAATCATCGGCCGTGGCATAGGCCAGATCACGGAACGACTCCGGTGCTGCTTTCGCCGGCTCGAAGACGACGCCCTCGTGCTTGCTCCACACCATGTTGCCGCGCAGCGCGTCGTCCTGCTCCGGGAAGTCTTCCCGGTTGTGGCAGCCTCTGGTCTCGCGACGTTCCAGCGCGCATTCCAGGGTGGCCCGGGCGGCGAGCACCGAACCGAGCAGGTCGAAGGCGTGCGCCAGGTCGTCGAATCCGGCGATGTCCGGGTATGCGGTCACCTCGGGCAAGCGCGCTTCCAGTTCCGCGAGTTTGGCCAGGCCTTCGCGCAATCCGGCTTCACTGCGCACCACACCGGCGTGCTCGGTCATCAAATCGCGGATCGCGCGCTGCAGCCGGCGCGGGTTCTCCTTGCCCCCGCCGCTGAGCAGCCCTTGCATTTCCGCCCGGGCCGCGGCAACGGCTTCCGGATCGCGGCGTACTGAACCACGTTGCCGGGAGTACTCGGCGACTTCTTCACCGACGATCCGTCCGTAGACCATCAGCTCGATGAGCGAGTTGCCGCCCAACCGGTTGGCCCCGTGCAGACCGCTGGAGGCCTCGCCGATCGCGTAAAGCCCTTCGACCCCGGTGCCGTGGTCCTCGGGCCGGACCCAGACCCCGCCCATCGAGTAGTGCGCAGTCGGTGCCACTTCGATCGGGCTTTCGGTGATGTCCAGCATCTGCAGGTCCACCAAGTTCCGGTAGAGCCGTGGCAGTTTGGCCCGGATCTGCTCTTTCGGCAGGTGCGAGACGTCCAGGTACACCCCGCCTTTTTCAGTGCCCCGGCCTTCGGCGATCTCGGTGTAGTTCGCGAGCGCCACCCGGTCCCGGGTGGACAGCTCCATCCGTTGCGGGTCGTAGCGCTCCATGAACCGCTCGCCCAAGGCGTTGCGCAAGACCCCGCCTTCGCCGCGGGCGGCCTCGGAGACCAGGGTTCCGGCGGCGTCGTCCGGCTCGATCAGGCCGGACGGGTGGAACTGGACCAGTTCCGCATCCCGGATCTTCCCACCGGCGAGCGCGGCCAAGCGGAACGAATCCCCGGTGTTCTCGTCCCGCCGGGAGGAGGTGTAACGCCAGATCCTGGTGTGCCCGCCGGCCGCCAGAATCACCGCATCGGCGTGGATCACCACCGGGGTGCCGTCCACGACGTCGAAGCCGTAGGCGCCGAAAACCACCCCGTCGCTCTCCAAGATCCGGGTGATGTAGATGGTGTCCACGATCTCGACGCCGACGGCGGTGGCCCGGCTGACCAGGGTGCGTTGCATTTCCAGCCCGGTGTAGTCGCCGGCGAAACAGGTGCGGCGGTAAGTGTGCGCGCCGAAGAACCGTTGGCTCAACCGGCCGTCGGCCTCCCGGGCGAAGGGCATCCCCCAGCGTTCCAGATCTTCGATCCCGCGCGCGGCGTTGCGGGCCACGATCTCGATGATCTCCGGGTCGGCCAGGAAGTAGGATTCCCGGAGCGTGTCCGCAGCGTGCTGCTGCCAGCTGTCTTCGGGGTCGATGGTGCCCAGTGCCGCGTTGATTCCGCCGGCGGCCAGCGTGGTGTGCGCATCGTGCTTGCGCCGTTTGCCGACCGCGAGCACCTGCACGCCGCGTTCCGCGAGTTCGATCGAGGCCCGGAGCCCGGCGCCACCGGTGCCGATGACCAAGACGTTGGTAGCCAATTGCCGTTCGGTGCTGCTCGCTGTGTTCATGTCTCCCATGCTAGAAATTTCGCCACGATTACTCCAATGAATTGTTCGAGTCGTTATGATGCAATTATGCTATTGACATGAATTTGGAACAGCTGCAGAGCTTCGTCGAAGTCGCCCGCTTGGGCCACTTCACCCGGGCCGCAGAACAGTTGCACCTCGCCCAGCCTTCCTTGAGCCGGCAGATCGCCACTTTGGAGCACGACCTCGGCGCGGAACTCTTCCACCGGGCACGTGGGCACATCCGGCTCACCGCTGCCGGCGAGACGCTGTTGCCGCTGGCCCGCCGGATGCTCGCCGATGCGGATTCGGCGCGGCGGAAAATGGCCGAGCTCTCCGGCCTGCAACGCGGCCGGGTCCGGCTCGGCGCGACACCCACCCTGTGCATCAGCCTGGTCACCGAAGTGCTCAGCGCCTTCCGGGCCGCGCACCCCGGCATCGACCTGCACATCGTCGAGCGCGGCTCCCGCGGCCTGGTGGAAGAATTGGCCGGCGGCGCCCTCGATATGGCGATCATCACGGCCACGGACGGCCTGGCGGCGGTCGCCGGCAGCCTGCAGCACACGCCGTTGCTGGCCGAAGAGCTCGTCGTGGTGTCGTCGGCCGCGAATCCCCCGGTCTCCCGGCATCCGGCGATCAACTTGGCGGAATTGTCGAAGCTGCCGCTCGTGGCCTTCCACGAGAGCTACGACTTGCGGGTGACCACCGATGCCGCCTTCCGGGCCGCCGGTCTGGAACCGACCGTCGCGGTCGAAGGCGCGGAAATGGACGCGGTGCTGCGCTTCGTGGAACGCGGACTCGGCGTGGCCGTGGTGCCGGCCATGGTGCTGCTGGATCGGCCCAGCCTGCGTTCGGTGCGGCTCGCCGAATCCCCCGCTGCGGCTCTGGCCGGCCCGCTTTCGGCGGAGCCGCAGTTGCTGCGCACCATCAGCTTGGCGCACCGCTCCGATGTGAATCCCACACCGGCCGCGCACGCGATGCAGGCGATGATCATCTCGGTGGCCGACGAGCTCACCTCGGACGGCAGCGCACTCGCCCGGTGGGTGACCCGGGTCTGAGCTCGGCTCAGAGCCCGGGTCTGAGCCCGGCTCAGGGCGCCTTGAGCACTTTGTAGACCTTGACCGCCGTCCCGCCTTTGCTTTTCCGTTCGCCGAACTGAACGTAGATCCCCGGTTCGGAGTGCTCGGACAGCGGCTCCGCGGTCTGCCCGCTGAGCAGCTTCTCCACGGCATGGTCCGCCATCACCCGGATCGTCGCGGAGGCGCCGGTGCCGACTACCTGGACGTTGCCCTTCGACTCCTTCTGGTCGATCCGTTGCGCGGCGATCCATTTGGCCAGCTTCAACAGATCCGGACCGACTGCTACCGCTTCATCCAACTTCGAACCCCAATGTGCGCAATGGAAAGCGAACCGTGCGGTCTCCTCGGTCCACTTTTGCGCGTTCCATTGTTCTTCGAAGGCCTTCGGGTACTTGATCTGCTCGAATTGCGTGTCCACCATCTTCTGCAGGTGTTCGTCGTCTTCGGCGATTTCGATCAGGACATTGGCGAATTTCCGGTTGGTTTGCAGAGCTTCCAGCGCAGCCTTCCCTTCGAGCACAACCCCACGCTCGACGTCGACGAAGAGCCAGGAATCGCCCGGCGCCTTCGCTGCGCCGTCGTTGGTGAACCCGGCTTCCATGAGCTCTTGCCGCAATTGCGGGTCGGCTTTGAAATAGCCCTGCACCAATTTGGGCAGCGTCGACAAGGCGCTCCAGCCCCGCCCCCAGGTGAACCGTTGGTTGTCGTAGGTGTTGATCGCAGCCGAAGAACCCTCGGCGGCGAGCTCTTTCCAAATCGCCGCCTTGAGCGAGCCTTCGACCGTTTTCGTGGGATTCGGTTCGGCTTTCCCGGAACCGCCGTACTCGAGGCCGGCTTTGTCCTTGTTCGGGCCGGAGGAGATCTTGTGGTCTTTCAGGCGGTTTCCGGCGGCGGAGGCGGATTCGCGCCGCGTCCGGATGTATCCGATCTGCTCTTGCTGCTGCGCTTTTTGCTCGTCGGTCAGCGCCGCACCGCTCTTGCCCAACCGCGGCAGACCGGCGATCGGATCGTCCCACGAGCTCAGGCCGATGAACGATTTGATCTCCCGGGCCTGCTCCGGCGGCAACCCCTCGTAATCCGCATCGGTGATCCCCTTGGGCGCGCTGATCGCCCGGAAAATCAGGGCAAGCCGCGGCGAGGCCGACGCCTGCCCGGCGATCAACCATTGGTACGGCGCCCGATTGGGCGATTCCGCCGAACCGGTGGAGCGCAGAATCTGCAGGACCGAGAAGACGAATCTGGCCGAACGGTTCTCCAACCGCTGCAGCGCCGCCTCGATTCCTGCGGCACCGACCGCCGCTGCGGATTTCTGCCTGTCGTAATCCTCGCCGAGTTTGCCGGCGACCTCCCCGGGAACGGCCAGAGCGTCGGTGATCTGGGCCATCGTCTTGGCGGCCAGGTCGTAGCCCTGCTTGACGAAGCCGATGAATCCGCTGTCTTCTTTGGCTTCCCGGCTGACCACCGGCGCAGCCAGCACCTGACTCACCGCGCGGTTTCCGGCGGTCCGTTGCAAAGCAAACCAAGATGCGCCCTGGGCGGGTCCGGAGTTTCCAGTTCCAGAGTGCCGGTGTTGGGCCGGACCATCCTGTTTCCCCTGCTGTGACCTCACCTCTCGAGGCTAGCCAGCAAGCCGCCGTCCCGGCCCCTGGCAAAGTGCAGCACCCGGGACACCGCGGGCTTCCCCAAGGGGCAATGCGCTCAGAAAGCCAGCACCGCGGCGTCGTAGCGGTCCAGTGCGATCTGCGCCAGCACCGGGTCCGGCAGCAGCGCCGCAGTGACCAGATCTGCCCCGGCCTTGGCCAGTTGGTCGTGGAAGAATCCCGGTGCCAGCAAGTAGGCGGCCACCGCGACCCGCCGGGTCTGCCCGCGCAGGAGGCCGACGGCGGCCGGCACTCTGGGCTCCGCGCCGGCGCCATAACCGGCCAGGACCGGTTGCGGAATCAGCCCGGCCAGCTGCTCCGCCAACTGTTCCACGGCCCGGGCCGCAGTCGGCTTGGACGATCCGGCGGCGGCCAACACCACCCCCCACTCCGGGCCGAGCGGGCCGAGCCGTTCCGCCAGCAGCCGGGCCAACCGCGGATCCGGTCCCAAGGGCGCAGCCGCCACCGTCCGTTCCCGGGAAGCCACCGCCTGTGCGATGTCCACTTCCACGTGATAGCCCACGGAGAGCAGCAGCGGCACCACTACCGCGGGCGCGCCTTCCGGCAAAGCCGCAACCACCTCCGGCAAGGCCGGATCCTGCACGTCGACATAGGCTTCGCGCACGTCCAGGCCCGGGCGCAGGGCCGCGATCTGCTCCCGCAAGCGGTCGATTTCGGCCCGCCCGGAACGGTTGTCAGTGCCGTGCGAGCAGGCAACGAGGATCGGCGCAGTCATGCAGGAAGTGTAATCTGCTCCGGTGAGCATCGAAATTCTGCCCGACCTGCTCGGCGTCTTCTTCTTCGCGGTCTCCGGATCGCTGCTGGCCGGCCGCAAAGGTTTCGACCTGATCGGCTCATTGCTCCTGGGCTCCCTGGTCGGACTCGGCGGCGGCGTGGTCCGCGACCTGGTCCTGGGCCAGAGTCCGGCGGCTTTTTCGACTCCGGTGTACCTGGTCCCGCCGGTGCTCGCCGCCTTGCTGGTGTATTTCCTGTACTCCTCGGTCGAACGGATCGGCAGATTGCTGACCGTCTTCGATGCGGCCGGACTCGCTTTGTTCTGCATCACCGGCACCGCCAAAGCGCTCGACTCCGGCATGAATCCGGTGGCCTCGGTATTACTCGGTGTGACCACCGCCGTCGGCGGCGGGCTGCTGCGCGACGTCGTCGCGAACGAAGTCCCACGGCTCTTCAGTTCGCACGACATCTATGCGATTCCCGCCTTCCTCGGTGCCGCGTTGACCGTGCTCTGCTCGCTCAACGGCGTGCTGAACCTGGGCACCGGGATCGTCATCGCGGTGCTGGTGTTCAGTTTCCGCCTGTTGGCCTGGCACTTCCGCTGGCACGCACCGTTGGCGGTCTGGCGGCGCAGCCCGGAAGCCGGCGCTGGGACCGGCCAATCGAGCGTCTAGCCCGGTCCCAGCCCAGCCCGATTCCAGCTCAGCCCAGGGTGCGGCGCAGGAACTCGATCGCCCGCGGGTAGGCGTCCAACTGGTTTTTGCGCCGGCTGAGTCCATGGCCTTCGTCGGGGTAGACCAGCAATTCGCATTCGCTGCCGTTCGCCCGGACCGCGGCCACCACCTGCTCGGCTTCACTCAACGGCACTCGGGGGTCGTTGGCGCCGTGGATCACCATGAGCGGCTTGGCCAGATTTTTGATCCTGGGCAGCGGTGAGGCGTCTTCCAGGACCTGCCGGTGGCCCGCTAAGGATCCGTATTCGCGCTCCCGGTAGGCCCTGCGGTAGGCAGAGGTGTTCTCCATGAAAGTGACCAGCGAGCTCATCCCGACGATGTCCACTCCGGCCGCCCAGTATTCCGGGTGGAAGGTCATTCCGGCCAGCACCATGTAGCCGCCGTAGCTGCCGCCGTAGAGCGCCACCCGGGAACCGTCGATGCCCTCGGCCACCAGCCAGGCGTGGATGTCCACCAAGTCCTTGACCGACTCGAGCCGCAGTTCGACGTCGTCCATTGAGATCCAACGCCGGCCGTAGCCGCTGGAACCACGCACATTCGGCACCACCACCGTGTGGCCGGCCAGCACCATCGAGGCATTGCGCGGCAACCATTGGTATAGGCTCGCCGACTCCGGCCCGCCGTGGATGCTCAACACGGCACTGGCATCGCCATCGGTGACGAAGGCCGGGATCTGCTCACCGTCCCGGGCCGGAATGCGGACCGTGCGGGCCCGCGGCAGCCGCGCCGCGATTTCCCGGCCCGGTGCCGCAGTGCGTTGCACCGGTCGGATCGGCGCTACGCCGACGGCGTCCGGCAGATCCGCGCTGAACACCTCGTCCGGAAAAGTCGGCGCAGAGAACGTCAAGGCCAACCGGCCGCCGTCGGCGCTGAGCATGCCCCGGGCATAACCTTCCTCCGCGAAAAGCACCGGTGATTCCGGCCCCAGGACCGGCAGGCCGGTTTGCGTGCCGACGTCGCAGACGGAAAGCGTGGTTTTGCCGTCCGCCAGCCGGCTGATCAACGCCCGGCGTCCGGTTCCATCGAGGGAAAGCGAAACATTCACTCCGGGTTCTTCGACGATTCGATGCCAGCTCCGATCGGCGACCCGGAAGAAACCCAGCGACGCGAAGTCGGTTTCGGCATCGTGGCTGGCGAAGAACCCGGAAGAGTCCGCGGTCCAATAGCTGTCGCCGTAGCCTCCGGACCGGTCCGCCGCGGTGATCTCCGCCCACTGCCCGGCAGCGACGTCGAGCAGTCGCAAGACCGTCGAGGCCGGCTGCAGGCTGAGCTCATTGGCGACCAGGAATCTGCCGTCCGGCGAGGCCGAAGCCTGGCGGAACAAGCCGCCACCGGACCAGAGAACGGTTTCCGCGCCGGTGTCCGCATCCCGTCGGATCAGGTCGAAGTCGACGTCGTTGCGCCGGTTGGTCGAGTAGACCAGGCTGTGCGCGTCCAGAGCCACGAGTTGGTAGATGTGCTCCGGATCGTCGATCAACGGGGCCAGTCCAGTGACCGGCAATTGTTCCGCCTCCGGGTCGAGCAGGTAGAGCTGGTGGTGCTCGTTGCCATCCAGATCGGAGGAAACGATGAGCTTTCGGCTGCCTGGGAAGTACCGCCCGGTGGCCGCGGAGGCGAAGTCGGTCAGCTGCCGTTTGGTACCGTCGGGAAAACTCTCCCACAATTGGCTGGTACCGTCCGTATTGGTTCCGAAAAGCACGGTCCCGTCGTCGGCGACATCCAACGCTGTGGACAGCGGAAGGTTCAGCAGGGTACGGACATCATCGGCCAGGGTGGGCGTTCCAGAAGGCATGGATCCATCCTGCCACCGGAAAATGTGAATGCGGAGCCGCCCCGGCCCGTAGGATGGTGTTGTGAGCGAAATGTTCCTGCAGAAGTTCCGTGATGTCATTCCAAATCTAATCGGCGAGCCGTGGCAGGAAGAAGACGGCCTGACCCCCGACGAGCTGGCTGCCGACCTCTCGCTCGAGATTCCCGTAGTGCTGCGCGAGTTCTACTTGGCCCTGGGCAACAGCGAGCTGATGGAAGCCCACCACTACTTCTGGGATCCGGATGAGTTGGAGATCGAGGACGGCTACCTGCTCTTCCTCGAAGACGAAGAGGAGCTCTACACCTGGGGCTTCCGGGCCGATCAGATCGACGTCCCGGATCCGCTGATTTGGCGTCGCAGCAACGCCAAGGGCAATTGGGTCTGCGAAGAGGGAACCTTCAGCGAGTTCGTCTTCGACTATTTCGATTGGGTGCTCAACGACGACGGGGACGACTGATCCCCAGCTCCCTCCGGTCCAGTACCCCATGGATCTGACTCATCATCCGCTCCGGATGATGCACGACGTCCTCGTAAAAATAGCGCAGCACCGGATTCCCCCGGAGGACCGAGGCATTGTCCCGGCGCCGATCCCGTTTGACTCCCCTGGCTTCGAAATGGGTTGCGCCGTCGAGCTCGACGACCAAAAACCCTTCCAGGACGAAATCGACTTCGCCGACGCCGGGGATCTGCACGTGCTGTTCGAAGCCGATCCCGGCTTTGATGAAATGGCTGCGCGCCAACACCTCCAGCACCGAATCGGCTCTGCCGTAGGCCAATGCCAAGACCTTCCGGGCCTTGGCATTGCGTTTGCCGGGCAGGTTCCGGTGTAAAAACTCCTGAGCTATCTCACCGCGACCCACCGCGGACTGCACCATGACCAGGGCTTCGGGCTCGGGCAAACACCGCAAGGCATCGCTGAGTACGTCGGCCAAGGCCGCCACCGGTGCCGTCTGCGCCGACCTGACCCGGCTGGTCCGGTGTGCCACAACGCCGGCATGGTGCACCCCTGGCTTGAGTTGCAGATGCAATTCCCGGTGGTCATGCAACCGCCAGAGCCGGTAATACGATGCGGCCGAAACACAGGTCAGCAGACCATGCCGATTCGCGGCAGCCAGATACTGCGGATCTGCCTCGGGAATGGCATAGACGCCTTGGGCCGGATTGCGCACAATGCCGGCCGCTACCCCCTTCCGCAGCTCCGCAGCGGTGAATCCGAGCTGCAGCAAAGTCCGCCGTCGGGCGACACCGCCGCGGGACTCCAGAATCCGTACCAGTTCCATGACCGCATTCTGCGCGCCGCAGAGTAGGTTGCGCAGCACCGAATGCGCCGATGTGGGGAAATCGGCCAACTCAAAACCGTTGGTTTATGAGTCCTTTTTGACTGTTAGCCCCCGAAAACCCGGAAACCGACGCCCATAAAGCAACGGTTTTGAGTCAGGTCACTGTCCGCCGTGCGCCTCGACGGCCAATTCCTGCCACTGCTCCCAGCCAGCCAATCGGGACGCATAGTCGGCCTTGGCGATGCCTAGCGGCTTATCGCCGAAGAACACCCGCAGCGGCGGCACCTCGGCGTCGACGATCTTTAAGATCGGGCCGCGAGTCGCCGCCGGATCACCTGGCGTCCCGCGCTGGCTCCGCGCCAAAACCACTTGTTCCCGCAGCGCGTCATAGGCCGGCAACGGAGTGGCGTGCCTGGCCGAACTGCCGCTCCAATCGGTGGAGAAGCCACCGGGTTCCACTAAGGTGACCTTGATCCCGAACCCGGCGACTTCCTGGGCCAACGATTGGCTGATTCCCTCGAGCGCCCACTTGGAAGCATGGTAGACGCCGACCAAGGGGAAGGCCGAGATCCCGCCGATCGAGGAGACCTGGATGATGTGGCCGCTGCCTTGTTCCCGCAAATACGGCAGCGCGGCCTGGGTGACCCACAGAGCGCCGAACAGATTGGTCTCGATCTGCGCCCGAACCTCGTCCTCGCTGAGTTCTTCGACGAAGCCGAACTGTCCGAAACCGGCATTGTTGACCACCACGTCCAGCCTGCCGAAGTGCGCTTCGGCCCGGGCGACTGCGGCGAATACCGCCTCCCGATCAGTCACCTCCAGCTGGATCGGCAAAATCAATTCCCCGTACTGCTGGACCAAATCAGCCAAACTCGACGCGTCGCGTGCCGTGGCGGCGACCCGATCTCCGCGGTCCAGGGCCGCTATCGCCCATTCCCGGCCGAAGCCGCGCGAAGTCCCAGTGATGAACCAAACCTTTTGAGTAGTCATAACCACATCAATTCATTCAGGCAACGATTCATTCCGTACCGCGCTACGGCAAATAGGCGTCGAAATTTTCCTGTTCGAAAATCTTGCCGTCGCGGAAACGGAAAAACATCGCCAATCGGGCTCGGAGCACATGGCCTGCGGGAAAATCCCCGGCAGGCATCGCCAAGGTGCCGAACCAGTCGGCTTCAACGGCCACCGACTCGCCTTCGGAAATGCTCCTGATGATTTCGAAGTGCTGCAGTGAAATGACTTCGGTGCCACGCTGGAACGCCTCCAGCGCTGCAGCGAGGTCCCGGGTCGCCCCCTGCGGGAACATCGCGTTGGGCCATTCGCGTTGCACGAAGTCCGGAGCATAGAAGTCACGGGGGTCTTGGGCCTCTTCGATCGCCGAAAGCAACCCTCGGATGTGCGCAAGCTGATCGGTCATGCGCCAAGCATAGAACTAGACTTCGCGGTTCACCACGGCGGCAGCGAAATTCGCCAGAGCCGATTTCACCACGCCGTCCGGCAGCGGCGTCAATGCAGCCACCGCGTCCTCGGACCATTTCCGGGCGACGGCCCAGGATTCTTCGGTCACCGGGTGCGCGCGCAACGCGGATACCGCCGCGGCCAGCGCCTCGTCCGAGGTCAAATCCCCGTCGACCAGCTCCAGAACCGCAGCTGCGGAGGGATCGGTCAATGCTGCCTTCCGCAGCAGCAGCACCGGCAGCGTCGGCACTCGTTCGCGCAGGTCGGTGCCCGGAGCTTTGCCCGAGGTCTGCTTCATGCCGGTCACGTCGATCACATCGTCGGCGAGTTGGAACGCGACGCCGACCTTTTCGCCGTACTCGACGAGAACGTTCTGCGCCGATTCCGGCACTTGGGCGAAGATCGCACCGAGCTGGCCGGAGGCCGCCACCAAGGATCCGGTTTTGTCCGAAACCACCGAGATGTAATGCTCCACCGGATCTTCATCCGGGCGCGGGCCGACAGTTTCATGCAATTGGCCCAGGCAGAGCCGCTCGAAAGTACGCGCTTGGATGCCCAAAGCCTTGGAACCCAACTCGGAAACCAAAATCGAAGCACGGGCGAAAATGAGGTCGCCGGTGAGGATCGCCACCGAATTCCCCCAGACTTCGTGGGCGGTCGGCGCGCCGCGGCGGAACGGCGCGGAGTCCATCACATCGTCGTGGTACAGCGTTGCCAGATGCGTCAATTCCACCACGACGGCGGCCCGGATCACCTCGGCACGGCTCGGATCGCCCAAGTGCGAGGCAAGCAGGACTAGCAGAGGGCGGATCCGTTTCCCGCCGGCTTCGATCAAATGCCGCGACGTGGCATCGGCCAATGGATCCGAGTTCGCGATCGCCTCACGCAGTTGCTTCTCCACTTTGGCCAGGCTCTGATAGATCGCCGGCCCCAATTCCGGGTCGTCGGCGATCTCGGAGAAAGCCGCCGGGAGTTTGATTTCCAGGGCGATCGCGCTGGTCGGCGGGTCGATCTGATGCGAATCGGGCAGGCCGTGGCCAGCGTGCGTCCATTCCGGATTGCCGGCACCTGCAATGTTGCTCACGCTTTAACCCTAACCCGGCCGTTACTGGTTGCCGGAACCAGCCGTTCCAGCAGGTGCGCGACCCGGTCCGAGGCGTCCTGATTCGCCTGATCGGTGAGGTTCGCCATGAGCCGCACCACGAATCGCATCAGCGGCGGCACCGGCATACCGGTGCGCAGCGCCAGCTTCATGATGTTCGGCTTTCCGATCAGTTGCGCGAAATGCCGGCCCAGGGTGAAATGTTTGCCCCATTCAGCCATGATCTGCTGCGCGTACTCGACCATCGCCGCGTCCAGGGCCACCCGGGATTTCAGCGCCGCGGCCCGCTGCAGCAGCTCCGCTGCGAATCTCCCCGATTCCATCGCATAGGAGATCCCCTCGCCGTTGAACGGGCTCACCATGCCACCGGCGTCGCCGAGCAGCAGCAGTCCCGGTGAATAGTGCGGCGTCCGGTTGAAACCCATCGGCAAGGCGGCGCCGCGGATTTCACCGACTTGGTTCGATTCGTTGAACCCCCACTCCCCGGGCATCGATCCGGTCCAGTCCCGGAGCACTTGCCGGTAATCCAGACGGCCGAACGAGCTGGAGGAATTCAAAATCCCCAATCCGACGTTGCAGGTCCCATCGCCGACCCCGAAAACCCAGCCGTATCCCGGCAACGGGCCCTTGGGCCCGGCCAGTTCCAACCAGCCCTCCATCCAGTCTTCCTGGTGCCGGGGCGAGGTGAAATAGGTCCGCACCGCCACTCCGAGCGGCCGGTCGTCGCGTTTGGCCAGACCCAGCGACAGTGCGGAACGGCTCGAATTGCCGTCTGCGGAAAGCACGACGTCGGCTGCGAAATCCAGCTGCTCACCGGTCTTCCGGCCGGTGGCGTCGAGCACCGCGGCCCGGGCTCCGTTGACCCGGCCCGCCTCGTCCACGGTCAGGGAGACCACCGAATGGCCTTCCAGGATTTCCGCACCGGCCGACCGGGCGTGCTCGGCGAGTTCCTGGTCGAAACCCCACCGGGTCCGGATCAATCCGTAATCCGGGAAGTCGCTCAGTTCCGGCCACGGCACCTCGACGCTGCGCCCGAGCGCCACCAGTCGGAGGCCCCGGGTGCGCCGCCACTCCGCCGAGGAATGCGGCAACCCGAGGTGCTGGATCTCGCGCACCGCGCGCGGGGTGAGCCCGTCGCCGCAGACCTTCTCCCGGGGGAAAAAGGTCTTTTCGAGCACCGTGACGTCCAGCCCGGCGGACGCCAGATAATAGGCTGCGCTGGCTCCGGCCGGGCCGGCACCGGCAATCAGTACTTTCACAAAGCAGCTTTCTCCGCGCCGGGCTTGTAGCCCCGGTGCAGGGCGACCAGCCCACCGTTGAGGTTCCGGTAGCTGACCTGGGACCAACCGGCGCCGCCGATCCACTGGGCCAAGTGGTCTTGGTCCGGCCAGGCCCGGATCGATTCGGCCAGGTAAACGTAAGCGGCCGGGTTCGACGACGATCGCTTCGCAATCGCCGGCAGCGCGCGCATCAGGTATTCGGTGTAGACCGTGCGGAACGGTCCGAACATCGGGTGGGAAAACTCCGCGACCACGAGTTTGCCGCCAGGCTTGGTCACCCGCAGCATCTCGGCAAGCGCCTTTTTGGGTTCATTGACGTTGCGCAGGCCGAAGGAAATGGTCACTGCGTCGAACGAGTCGTCCGCGAACGGCAATGCGGTGGCGTCGCCGGCCACGAAATCGATGTCCGGCCGACGGCGTTTGCCGACCTTGAGCATGCCGAGGGAGAAATCCAGAGCCACCACATCGACCCCGGCGTCCGCATACGGCTCGCTGGAGGTGCCGGTTCCGGCCGCCACATCGAGTACCCGCTGGCCGGGGCGCGCACCGACGGCATCGACCACATGACGGCGCCACCGCCGGGTCTGCCCCATGGACAGCACATCGTTCGTGATGTCGTAGTTGGGCGCGACGTCATCGAACATTGCGGCGACTTCGTCCGGACGCTTGTCCAAAGATGCACGGCTCATCGTCCTATTCTCGCAAATCCTGGGCGAGGTGGTGAACACGGTCATTGCGCGACGGGCGGGTACGCTTGGTTCCGTGCTACGCAGTCTGACCGTCCCACTCACGGATGCCGATCTCCCGAAGTCCGCCGACGGGACACTTTCCAGCTTCCTGGTGCCGGAATCGCTGTGCTGGGTACGCCGCGACGAAGGCTTGGTCGGGCTCGGAAATGTCAGCGAATTCACAGTTCGCGGACCGGAACGTTTTGCCGAAGCACAGGATTGGTGGGCCGCCCGCACTGCCGAGGCGCAGGTCCAGGACCGCGTGGGCGTCGCCGGAACCGGCCCGGTGGCTTTCGGCAGCTTCGCTTTTTCCAAACTCTCCGGAAAAGACTCCCGGCTCATCGTTCCGCGGCTGCTCGTCGGACTCCGCGAAGGCAACGCCTGGCTCACCATGAACAGCCTGCACGACGACGTTTCCGAGGAACAGGCCCGAGCGGAGTTCGCTGCCTGGCTGGCTTCGAATCAGGGTTGCAAGCCCAAGGGCAGTTTCGAGCTGTCCACCGGAGCACTCAGCGAGGCCGAATGGATGGCCGTGGTGGCCGAGGGAATCAAAGCCATCGATGAACGGAGCTTGGAGAAGGTCGTGCTCGCCCGGGACATCGTGGCCCGCAGTTCGGCGCCGATCGACCGCGGCACGGTGCTGCACGCACTGCTGCGCCGCTATCGGGAATGCTGGACCTACGGAGTCGGCGATTTCGTCGGAGCCACTCCGGAAATGCTGATCAAAGTGGAAGCCGGAGTGGCCCGGGCCCGGGTATTGGCCGGCACCGTGGACCGGGCCGGAGCCCCGGATGATCCGGGTTATGCCGCACAAATGCTGCTGGACTCCGAGAAGCAACGCCAAGAACACGAATTCGCGGTCCGCTCGCTGATCCGCCAGCTCGCCCCGTTCGCCGCGGACCTGCACTTCCCCACCGAGCCGTTCATCCTGGAGCTGCCGAACGTGTGGCACTTGGCCTCCGATGTGAGTGCCGAATTGGCCGCCGTCGGAAACCACCTGCCGAATTCCCTGGCCCTGGTCGAAGCCCTGCACCCGACCGCGGCGGTCTGCGGCACCCCGCGCACCGAGGCCGGGGCTTTGATCCGGGAACTCGAAAACTTCGACCGTGGCCCCTACGCCGGGCCGGTGGGCTGGCTGGATTCCGCCGGGAACGGCGAATGGGGCATCGGCCTGCGCGGCGCAGTTCTGGAGAACGAATTCCAGGCGCGGTTGTATGCCGGTTGCGGAATCGTCGGCGCCTCCGACCCGGCCGCTGAGCTCGCCGAGACGTGGGCCAAGTTCCGCCCGATGCTGCAGGCCCTGGGCGCACAGGAATAGTCGAGTTTCCTTTAGAGCAACAACTGTTTACAAAATGTGATCTGGATTACTAAGGTATAGTTCTGGCCTGCAACAAGTGACGGCCCGCACGGGGGAAACATGTGGGAGCAGTCATCGGCAGGCTGCAGCACGCACTTTGATCCGAACAGAGGAACTTCATGAAAGTAGCCACTACGGCGATTGCGAAAACCGTCGCAATCCTTGCCGTCGGCGCGCTTGCGTTGACCGGATGCACCTATGAATCCGAAAAACTCGACCGCCCGGTAGGCGGCGCCAGCGCAGCGCCCTTCGACCAGAACTCGGTCAAGCTGGATCCGGCACTGGCCGCACAGCTGCCCGAGCAGATCAAGAACCGCGGCACCCTGATCGTCGGGTCCAATACCGAATACCCGCCGGCAGAGTCGCTGGATTCCAATGGCAATGCCACCGGGTACGACATCGAGATGATCACCGCGATCGCCAAGAAGCTGGGCTTGAAAACCGAAGTGCAGAGCGCTGAATTCACCGGGATCCTGCCCGCACTCGGCCCCAAGTACGACGTCGGCATATCGTCCTTCACGATCACCCAGGAACGCCTGAAGAACGTGAACATGGTGAGTTTCCTCAACGTCGGCACTACCTGGGCGGTGCAGAAAGGGAACCCGCAAAACGTGGATCTGAACAACATCTGCGGATTGTCGATCGGCGTGCAGACCGGCACTACCCAGGAAGACCCCGACCTGAGCGGCCGCAACGCCCAATGCAAAGCAGAAGGCAAAGCCCCCATCGATGTGGTCACGCTGAAGAACCAGACCGACATCACCACCCGCCTGATCAATGGCTCGATCGCGGCCATGACTGCTGACTCGCCGATCACCGGTTACGCGATTGCGCAGACCAACGGCAAGGTGGAAAAGCTCAGCAACGCCTACGACCAGGCTCCGCAAGGAATCGCCGTGGCGAAAAGCGATCTGGCCTTCGCCGAGCTGATCAAAAAGGCGCTGGACGCGCTCAAAGAAGACGGTTCCTACAAGAAAATCTTGGATTCCTGGGGTTCCGGCGATTCCGCCATCGACTCCTTCCAAGTCAACCCGGAGGTCAACTGATGTCCAGCGGACCCGAAACCGCAGCACAGCACACGGTGCCGCAGCGAATCGACCGGATCAAAGCAGTGCCGGTCCGGCACCCCGGACGCTGGATCGGCGTCGTGGTGATTGCCGTGATCGTGGCCTTGATCGGCCAATCGGTCGCCACCAATGAAAACTTCCGCTGGGACATCGTCTGGTTGTACTTGCGCGATGTGAAGATCATCCAGGGTGTGGGCTGGACTTTGCTGCTCACCGTGGCGTCCATGGTGCTCGCCATCGTGCTCGCGATCCTGCTCGCCTTCATGCGGCAATCGGACAATCCGATTTTCCGCTGGGTCAGTTGGTTCTGGGTCTGGTTCTTCCGCGGCACCCCGGTCTACACCCAGTTGATCTTCTGGGGCCTTTTCGCGGTGCTGTACCCCAAGATCGCGATCGGCATCCCCTGGGGGCCGGAGCTGTTCAGCTTCAACACCCAGGACTACATCACCGGGTTCCTGGCTGCACTGCTGGGCTTGGGGCTGAACGAGTCCGCCTACCTCGCGGAAATCTTCCGGGCCGGCCTGAAGTCGGTGGACAAGGGCCAGATCGAAGCGGCCGAAGCGCTCGGCATCCGCAAGGCCAAAGTCATGTGGCGGATCGTGCTGCCGCAGGCGATGC
>SXGT01242695.1_pt1 | contig 23050 bp, 20 predicted proteins | sample 3176221 | NCBI WGS metagenome assembly SXGT01 (sample SAMN11356862, study PRJNA531348) | freshwater metagenome | isolation source: freshwater sample F1-120 | place: China: Fuxian Lake, Yuxi | collected 2017-12-25
ACCGAGATGCTGCCGGGACTCATCGTGCTGCGTGACATGGCGAAGGCCGGGCGGAAGCTGATGCTGCCGCTCCTCGACCGCGAAATTCCGCTCATCGCCGACGAATGGGCCAAGCCGGAGCTCGGCACCGGTTGTGTAAAGATCACGCCGGCGCATGACCCGAACGACTACCTGGTGGGGCAGCGCCAGAAGCTGCCGATGATCAACATCCTGAATCCCGACGGGACGCTGAACGCCGAGGCGGGGAAGTACCAAGGACTGACCATCAAGAAGGCCCGCGATGCCGTGGTAGCCGACCTCGATGCGCTCGAACTACTCGGCGACGTGGAAGATCGCGAAATCGAGCTGCCGCACAGTGACCGAAGCAAGACCCCGATTGAGCCGTACCTGGCCGACCAGTGGTTCGTGAAGATGGGGGATGAGGAGACGGCAGAGGGCAGAGGGCAGAAGCGGAGCCCGGTCTCGCGCAAATGGCCATGGATGCGGTTACTAGCGGCCGAGTGAAGATTACTCCGGAGCGGTATGCAAAGAGTTATCTCGATTGGCTTGGCGAAAAGCGGGATTGGCCGGTTAGCAGGCAGTTGTGGTGGGGGCACAGGATCCCGGTGTGGCACAAGCGCGTAAACTTCGATGGAACTAACTGGGAAACCTGTGTGTTCATTTTCACTGAAGATGAAGTGACATCGTTTGCACAGAGAATTGTTCCGACTGACGGCGGATCTCTTCAGTCAGACTCCGTTTCCGAACTTCGCGGCGAACACGACCTGTATGTTTGCCTCGGAAATGGGGAAACCTGGCCGGAAGGTGAGCGTCTTGGTTTCACTCGCGATCCCGAGGTTCTCGACACCTGGTTCTCCTCCGCACTTTGGCCCCATAGCACGCTCGGCTGGCCGGAGAAGACGCCGGAACTGGGCTATTTTTATCCGACGAGCGTTCTCATCACGAGTCGCGACATCATCACGCTCTGGGTGGCGCGGATGGTGCTGACGGGGCTGAACAATGTGGGGGAGGTGCCGTTCCGCCAGGTCTTCATCCATCCCAAGATTCTGGACGGCTATGGGGAGACGATGAGCAAGTCGAAGGGGAACGGAGTGGACCCGCTCGACATTGTGGACAAGTTCGGGGCCGATTCGCTCCGCTATGGGCTGACGAGCCTGACCACCGAGACGCAGGACGTTCGGATGCCGGTGCAGTTCGAGTGCCCGCACTGCCAGGCCCTCATCGACCAGACCAAGAAGAACCGCGAGTTGCCCAAAGTGGCCTGTAGCAAGTGCGGAAAAGAGTTCTCCACGCAGTGGGCGCGGACCGATGCGGACAAGGCGATTCCGCGGGCAGCGGTGGTGAGCGAGCGGTTTGAAGTGGCCCGCAACTTCATGAACAAGCTCTGGAACGCCGCCCGCTTTTCGCTCATCAACCTGGAGGGCTACTCCCCTGCCCCGGTAAACGTGAACGAACTGCCGGTGGAAGACCGCTGGCTGCTGAGCCGCCTGTCGACGGTGACGCAGGAAGTGACGGCGGCCATCGAAGCCTTTCACTATGCCGATGCGGCCAAGCTGCTCTACGACTTCGCTTGGGACGAGTTTTGCAGCTTCTACGTGGAGATCAGCAAGAGCCGGCTGCAAGACGAAGCGGCTAAGCCCAATGCTCAGCGGGTACTCGCCCATACGCTCGACGTGCTCCTCCGTCTGCTCCATCCCATCATGCCGTTCATCACGGAAGAAATCTGGCACAACCTCGGCCAGCTCGCGCCGAAGCGAGGAATTCCCGAGCCATACGAAGCCACGCAGCACGTGATCATCGCTCCTTGGCCTCGTCCAGATTCCAGCCATCAGGACAAAGCGACCGAAGCCCGCTTCGCCACCTTCCAAGCCGCCCTCGCCGCCCTCCGCGAAATCCGTAGCCGGCAGAACATCCCGCCGCGAAACAAGGTGGAGTTCTGCATCAAGTGCGACGCCGCCACTGCTGCCCTCTTGCAGCCGATGGCCGCCTACTTCCAGTCGATGGCCAACGCGACCGCCACGGGCTTCGGCCCGAGCGTCGTTCCGCCGCCCATGGCCAGCAAGTCGGCTGTGTCCGGGATGGAAATCTTCGTCGACATGAAAGACTTCATCGACAAGCCGGCGGAGATTGCCAAGAACGAGAAGGAAGAGCAAAAACTGCTCGGGCTCATCAAGGGGAAAGAAGCCAAGCTCGGGAACGCAAGCTTCGTTGATCGAGCGCCGGCGAACGTCGTCGAAACCGAACGAGCGGGCCTGGCCCAGTACCAGGAACAGCTAGCATCCATCCGAGCGGCGCTGGCCGCATTGCGAGCTTAGCCCCCGCGACCACGCGGGGAGCGCCGCGTGGACGCGACGGCTGAGTTTGCCAAACTTTGCCGATTGGGAAAAGTTTTCTGATTATTCCGAAAGTTCCGATCAGGAAAGCTCCGATAACCGTGCTGCCGGAAGGTGCGTCCGCACGCGCGGAAGCTCTACTGGCCGACCTGAAAGGATCTCTCCATGCTCTGCTCCCCGCGGAATCTCTCGTTTGCTACTCTGACCCTCGCTATCGGCCTCCAGCTAGCAGCGCCAGCCCTCGCCCTTCCTCCCGATATTGCCAGCCGGGCTGGCCGCCATGCCCGCCGCGCGGCGGAAGAGCGGGATGCCCAGCGCCGAGACCAGCAAGCGGCCGAGGAAGCGGAGCAGGAATTGGCCGACGCCGAAGTGGCTGACGACGAGGTCGAGCAAACCGATGAGCAGCCCGTTGGCACCGGCGCGCGAAACTCCGTCCGCCACGCCGCGTATGAGGAATCGCGGGCAGCAGCCGCTCCTCGCCGCAACGTTCGCCCCTTGCCGGAAAATGCTCAGCGCGCTTCGCATTCAGCCCAGCCGATGCCTGGTGGTATTCGCAACTCGTTCATCCCCGCTCATGAGCGAATGGCCAGCCGCAACTATCGCGGCCAAAGCCACTTCACTCAGGCCCCCATGTCGGAAATGGAGTCCGAAGACGACATTCCGATGCCCATGGGGAAGAAAATGATGACGCACAAAGGTCAGCCGTTTGATGGCCAGCCGATTTACGAAGAAGAGTACCTCGGCGAGGAAGAATACTACGGCTCGGGTTATCGTCCGCGCGGTTATGGCCGCAATTGGGGAGACAACTGCAATCCTTGCTGCTTCCCTCTTCCCCGCATCGGATATATCGAAGGCTTCATGGGAGCCCATGGAGTCACCGGCCCGCTCAACCGGAGCACCGGCAGCTTTGGTTTTCAGGAAGGATTCAATGCCGGCTTGCCCTTCTTCTGCGGCACGACGGTGCAAGCCGGCATCAACGCCACGCAAAGCAACTTTCAGGGAGCCCCGTTCACGCCCGATGATCGAACTCAGTTCTTTACCACACTCGGAGCGTTCCGCCGTGTTGATCTCGGTTTGCAAATGGGCGTGGTAGTCGATTTTCTGCACGATGACTGGGACTACAACATCGACCTGACTCAAGTTCGCGGCGAGATCGGCTGGATGATGCCCTGCGGCAATGAGCTGGGCTTCTGGTTCGCCGCTGGTGGAGATCAAGCCACCACGGATGCCCAGGTTCCGTTCTTCGGCAATAACTCCATCACCTTCCGGTCGAGTACGCTCGATGTGGAACCCGTCGATATCTATGCCTTCTACTACCGCCGGCAATTCGAGTGCGGCGGAGAAGGACGCATCTTCGGCGGCGCCACTGATGACAGCCGCGGGCTGCTCGGCGGCAACATCCGCCTGCCGATCAATCCTTGCTGGCAGTTCAGTACCGACTTTCTGTACGTCGTCGCGGACGATGAGGCCGACTTCCGTTTTAACGACGAGAGCTGGAATATTTCGTTCAACCTCGTCTGGACCCCCTTCGGCCAAGGGCGCGGCGGCTGCCAAAACTACTGCCGCCCCCTGCTCGACGTGGCCAACAACGGCAGCTTCCTGACGCGGCTGCCGTAGGGTTGCGGTAGAATCCATTCATGCACGATTTCCTGGAAGTCTATCCGCAGGCCGTTCCGGCCAATCTCTGCACGGCGATCACCGAACTGTTCAACGAGAGCGGCCAGGCGGTTCGCGGGCAAGTCGGCTCGGGGGTCGATACCAAGCTGAAAAACAGCTACGACATCACCATCACCGGCCGGCCGGAATGGGACGAAGTGGAGAAGCTGTTGCAAGGTGCGGCCTTCGCGTGTCTCGCCCAGTACGTGAGGAAATATCCCTACTGCATGATCGGGGCTCTCGCCCTGCGATATCCGAATCCGGCCACGGGCGAAAGCAAGCTTATCAATCTTGAGAACTTTCCCGCGCTGAGCGAGCACCAGTTTCTCAGCACTCTCAGCCACGTCTTTCGCTTTGGCCGCATTAACTTGCAGAAGTATCTGGCCGATCAGGGTGGCTATCCACACTGGCACTCGGAAATCTATCCTGGCGATGCCGCGGCGGAGGCACTGCATCGCATCCTGCTCTGGACGATATATCTGAACGACGTCCCCGTGGGAGGCGAGACGGAGTTTTTCTACCAGGAACGCAAGGTCCGGCCCGAGGCCGGCACGCTGATCATCGCCCCCGCCGGCTTCACGCACACGCACCGCGGCAACATGCCGCAAGGGAGCGACAAGTACATCGCCACCTCGTGGTTTCTGTTCCAGCGAAGCGAAGTCTTGTACGGTCCGCGGCCGGCGTAACGAGCAGGCACTCGTTAATCGTTGTTGAAGTCGTGGGTTTGGCATATACTCAACATCCCACCGATTTTCCAGCTATTCGCACGGAAGGCCTCGCCATGCCTCTCTCTTCCATTGTCCTCGCTCTGATTGCGGTCACCGCAGCGGATGGGCCATCCTCCGGGACGCTCCTGACGTACAAAGGGTCGATGGTGGCGGCGAAGGAAGCCGGGACGCCTTCCAAGAAAATGCTGGAGCTGAACGTGTTGGTCGCGGTTGCCGACGCCGATGGCACCCAGAAACTGCTCTGGACGCTAGAGGAAAGCGGTCGTGGAAAATGGTCTTGGCTGGATCACTTTGGTATCTGGACGGTTGCGGCGAAGAGGCGGGACGAGGGCTCGCTCGGGCCGGCGCTCCTCTATCAGCGAGAAGATGGCAAGAGCATTGTCCCGCTATTCCCGCCGCTCTTTGCCGCGGAGGCAAAGCTGGAGCGTGGCGCGTCATGGTCCGAAGGACGGACCGAATTTCGGGTCACCGGCGAGAAGAACGTATTCGAGCGAGAATGTTTGGAAATCGACTGCCGCACCCCCTACGGCCACAAGCGGACCATCTTTGTGGAGAAATCCTCGCCGCTGGTCGTGGCTCTGCGTGAAACGGTTTTCATCGGTCAGGGGGAGCAGCATGAGTTGAAGCTGGAACTGATTTCGGCCAGGACGCTTGCGGCGGAAGAGACGGCCAAAGCGGAAGATGCCTTCGCACAGGGAGCCAGACTCAAGGAAGTCTTGCATCACAATCCGCGAACGGACTTGGTCGAATTCGAAAAGGATGAACTGGCCGCCCTCCGGACGGAGCTCCCCAAGCTGGCCGAAGCAGCCAAAGACTCGCACCTCGCTCCGTTAGTTGCGGCTGCTCAGAAGGACTTGCAAGATCAGAAGGGGCGTTCCGGCGCTGTCACCGCACTGCGTGAAGCTGCGGTTGGGAAGCCAACCGGCAAGTTCAAGCTTCTGGACCTCGCCGGGAAGGAAGTCGGCGAAGAAGTGCTCAAGGACAAAGTGACCGTTCTGCATTTTTGGGCCTACCGCGATACTCCCCTTGAAGAGCCGTATGGCCAGGTGGGCTATCTCGATTTCCTGCTCCGCAAGCGGAGCGACAAGGGAGTGCAGATACTCGGCGTGCTTGTGGATGACAAAATTATCGACGATGGCGCGAGACGGGCGGCGGCTGCCTCGGCGCGAAAGCTGAAGTCGTTCATGAACCTGAGCTATGGCATCTTGATGGACGACGGCACGTTGCTCAAGCAACTCGGCGACCCTCGCCCCGCCGGCAGCAAGCTGCCGTTGTTCGTCGTGATTGGCCGGGACGGCAAGGTGGTGGAGTATCATGCGGGCCTTTACGACGTGAAGCCAGAGTTTGGGCTGGCGGAGCTGGATGCCGTAGTGACTCAAGCGGCGGCAGACAGTAAATGAGTCTAATCCTTCTCAATTTTGAAGTACCAGTTTACCGAGGGCACCATGATCCTGAACCTCGCTGCGACGCCTTACCTGTCCGTTCCCGGTGACATCTTTTTTCTGCTTTTGCTTGCGGTCGGGGTGGCGTGGTGGATGTTCGGAACAATCTCGATACGAGCATGTGCAAGCCTTGTTCTGATGATCACAAAGCCGTCAACGCCATCCGCAACTGTGGACGAGCCCAGCCCGGGCAAGACGCCGGCGCTCGTATCCCCCGATTTACCCACGGCAGTGGGAATTGTCCTGCTGAACGCCATTACCATGGGTGCCTGTGTCAGCCTGGCCTACCTATATAGAGGGTTGATGGCTGGCTTGGGGGGAGCCCTGTCTCCCCTGCAATCGATCGGCTTAGTGGCGGCGGCGTTTGTCATCGGCTTGGCAATTGTGGTAAGGATCAACCGGTCGGCGTTACACACCGATTGGCTTTGCTCCTCCGAAGTTACCGTTGGCTATCTGGTGTTCACCACATTGATGTCAGTAGGTACCTGGTTTCTTTTCTTGTACGCGCTCGGAAAATAGCCGGGCCGACCATACCAATTACACAAATCCCAAATGGAGACCTGTGGCATTGTCGCTCCTAGTGGTGAGGGCTTTGGGCGGGCCGGCGAAGAGTAAGTAGCCCCCTGCGGCTCCCCCTTCCGGTCCCAAATCAATCAGCCAGTCGCAGGCGAGGAGCATGTCCAGATTGTGCTCAATGACCAGCACCGTGTTGCCGCGAGTGACGAGCGCCTGCAGCACTTCGATGAGCTGCCGCACGTCGGCGGCGTGGAGGCCGGTGGTCGGCTCGTCAAGGACATAGAGGGTGCGGCCCATTTCGGGGCGGGCCAGTTCCGTGGCCAGCTTGATCCGCTGGGCCTCGCCACCAGAAAGAGTCGTGCTGCTCTGGCCGAGCGGCAGATAGCCGAGGCCGACGCTGAGAAGTAATTCGAGAGTGCGGTGGATGGCCGGTATGTTCTCGAAGAGCGGCGCGGCTTCTTCGACCGGCATCGCCAGCACGTCGGCGATGCTCTTTCCTTTGAATTTGACTGCCAGTGTCTGCCGGTTGAATCGCTGCCCGCCGCAGACGCTGCAGCGGACATACAGGTCCGGCATGAAACCCATTTCAAGCTTCTTTAGCCCCTGCCCTTGGCATTCCTCGCATCTCCCTCCCGCCGCATTGAAACTGAAGCGACTGGCCCGAAAGCCGAGGGCTTTGGCCTCTTTCGTCGCGGCGAAGACCTTGCGGATTTCGTCGAAGACGCCGCTGTACGTCGCCGCATTGCTTTTGGGAGAACGCCCAAGAGGCGACTGGTCAATCTCAATCAGCTTGTCGATCTGCTCCACGCCGGTGAGCAGGGTGAATGGCCCCGGCTTTTTGGCGAACAATCCCAGCTTTCGCAGAATCGCCGGCGTGAGCGTTTCGTTCACCAGCGAGCTCTTGCCCGAGCCGCTGACTCCACTGACGCCAATCATCTTGCCGAGGGGAATTTCGACGGTGACGTTCTTGAGGTTATGCGTCGTCACACTTCCAAGAATAATTGTCCTCCCCTCCCCGGCCTTCTCCGTGCCTCCGGGCCTCTGTGTGAGCCCCTGCCTCTCCCGTCCGCTGAGATACCGCCCCGTAATCGAGTGCTCATTTGCCGCCACCTGCTCCGGCGTCCCCGCGGCAGTGATTCTCCCGCCGCGCGAGCCTGCCCCCGGCCCGACGTCAATGAGCCAATCAGCCGCCCGCATCACTGCTTCATCGTGCTCCACCACCAGCAGGGTGTTTCCCTGGGACTGCAATTCCCGCAGGGCCGCAATCAGCCGCTCGGTATCGCGCGGGTGGAGGCCAATGGAAGGCTCGTCCAGAATGTAAAGAATTCCCGTCAACCCCGAGCCGATACCGGTGGCCAGGCGGACCCGCTGAAACTCGCCGCCGGAGAGTGAATTGGTAGACCGGTCGAGCGTGATGTAGCTCAGCCCGACTTTTTCCAAAAAGGCCAGACGCTTAACGAGCTCCAAGACAAGGGGACCGGCGATTTCACCCCGCTCCTCGTCAAAACGGACCGAGCGGAAGAACTCCGTCGCGTCACTGACCGCCTGCCGGCAGACAGCGTGTATATTCTTGCCATTGACGAGTACGCTGAGGGCCTCCGGCCGCAAGCGAGCGCCGTGGCAGCCGCAACAAGGGACGTCAATCAGTAGAGCTTCAAGTTCCTGTTTTCGGTTAACGTCGATGGCAGTCGCCAGTTGTCGCTGCAAATCCAGCCGCAGATCAGAGTCGCTGGATTCCACCGTCACCGCTTGCGATTGGCGAAAAAGTTCTAAGTCAAAGTCTCGCTCCGTCCCCAGCCCTTCGCATTTGGGACACGCACCATACGGACTATTGAAACTGAACGTCCTCGGCTCAATTTCGGCGAGCGCGACGCCGCATGCCGGGCAGGCGTAGAGCGTGCTGTAGAGCCGATCCTCCCAAGTTTCCTTCTCCCGCTCAATCGCGGCAATCACCACACCGCTGCCGTGCTTGATGGCCAGGTTTAGCGACTCCGTCAGGCGGCTCCGCATCCCCTCCCGAATAATTAGCCGGTCTACGACCGCTTCGAGCGTGTGCGACTTGTTGGCGTCGAGCGGCGGAGCTTGCTCGAGATCGTGAATGACGCCGTCAATGCGGACGCGGACCAGCCCGGCCTTGCGGACTTGTGCTAGTACGTCGGCATGCTCCCCCTTCTTGCCGCGAACGAGCGGAGCGAGGAGCATGACCTTCGTCCCTTCGGGCAGCTCCAGCAATCGTTCCTGAATTTGCTCCAGCGACTGCTGGCGGATCGGCTCGCTGCAAATGTGGCATTTCACCTCGCCTGCACGAGCGAACAGCAGCCTCAGATAGTCGTGAATCTCCGTCGTCGTGGCGACGGTGCTCCGTGGGTTCGGCTGCCCCGAGCGCTGGTCGATGCAAATGACCGGCGAAAGCCCGCTGATGGAATCGACATCCGGCCGCTCGAGTTGGTCAAAGAACTGCCGGGCGTACGTGCTCAGGCTCTCGACATACTGCCGCTGCCCCTCGGCATAGATCGTGTCAAACGCCAGGCTGCTTTTCCCGGAGCCGCTGGGGCCGGTGATGACGACCAACTTGCCGAGGGGAATGTCGAGGCTGACATTCTTGAGGTTGTGCGTACGAGCGCCACGGATGCGGAGGAAGTCGAGGGGATTGCCACGTAGCTGCTCAAGCGGCATCTATTTCGCCCACCGCCAGAAGGTGTGAATTGCAGCGATTTGATCTTCGATATTCACACGATACAGGACGGCAAATGGCCCATGAAAGAGAATTCTGTCATCCTGGTCGCGCGACTCTCCGGCATCGAGAGGATCATTTTCCAGCAAACGTTCGATCATCTCAGCGGCGATCACGACTTCGTCTGGCTGAGAGGCTGAATCCACCGCCTTCTGGAGCATCCTATCGCCGCGGGCGGTCCAGACAATGTGCCATATCATCGCAGCCCTCGGCTGCGGAGGATCTCGTCAAGTGTGCGGCCGGTGAAATCCCCGGCTCCAGCCCGAATCTCCTCATCAGACAGCGGGCAATTGTCCTCGGGCCGCGTGATTGGCTTACGACGCGGTGCGGTCTCTTCAGCCGCCACTTGCATCTGCAAAAAGGATAGCACTTGCCGTTGTTCCGTTTTCGGAAGAGCAGCAACCGCGGACATGACTTCGGCTAAAGACATGATGATTCTCCTTTCCTCTATTATATCACGCCGCCTGAGCGGTCAAACCTCGACCTTCACGACCACCTTGCGAACCAGGCCCAAAGTCCCTTCCGCCGGTGCCACGCCCGGCATATGAACGTCCTGCGGGGCGAAGATCGTGAAGGAGCCGGCTGGGACGCGGATGAAATTGCACTTGCCGGTGAAGAAGCCGACTTCGCGTTCGGGGTTGTAGGGTTCAGACACAGCAACTTCTCCGAGGTTCACCCAGCCCATCCGCTCTTCGCCACTGGCGACGTACTGGATGTCCCAGTAGCGGCGGTGCGCCTCCAGCTTACCGAGTTCCGGGCCTTTCGGCATGTATTCCTGGATGAGGGCGAACAAATGCTCGCCGTCAATCACGGTCTTACCCAGTGGCAGACTGGCGAGATCCGTCGCTCGGAGCCAGTCGAGGCCGGCGACGAGGCGGGGATGAAGATTGCGGTAAAGGTCGGCGTTGGAGAGGAGGTCGATGATCATCGGTAATTTGGGAAGGGGAGGTTTCTGGGCAGGCTGGAAGCCCACCCCACTTTAAGAAGCAATTGTTCGACCACCGTCGACGGGAAGGCAGACGCCGGTAACGAAGTCGTTTTCGATGAGGAACATAACGGCATGCGCGATATGTTGCGGCGAGCCTTCCCGTTTTACGAGAGTGCCCGCGATGGAGGCGTCTCGCTCTTCCCGCGGCAAATCCGGCGGCAGCATCACGGGGCCGGGAAGAATGGCGTTCACGCGGACGCGCGGATTGCGGGCTGCGAGTTCCACCGCCAGATCGCGGGTGAGGGCGGGGATCGCCCCTTTCGACGGAAAATAGGCGGCGTAATTGAGATACGGTCGGGCCACGGCCCAATCGCCAATGTTGATGATCACGCCCCCCGTTGGTTGAGCGACCATCTTGAGGCCGGCGGACTGGCAACACAGAAAGGTGGCCAGAGTATTGATCTCAAAATTGCGTTGAACTTCATTCGCGGTCACATCTTCGAGTGGAACCGAACGCCAGATTGCGGCGCAATTGACGAGGACATCGAGCCGGCCGTAATGCTGGTGCGCGCTGTCGACGAACTGGTGGGCGGCGGCTTCGTTGGTCAAGTCGGCGGCAAGGGCGATGGCTTGTCCTCCCGCGCGATGCAACTCCGCCACGGTTTCTTCCGCATCCGCCAGGCTTCGATTGGCATGCAAAACCAAATGAAATCCACGAGCCGCCAGAGCGCGGGCAACGGCGTTGCCGACTCGCTTGGCCCCACTGCCGGTGACGATCGCCACGGGGTGCTCCGTGCCAAACAACTCCTTAAGCTCAGGCATTCGTCACCTCGCTTGCGCCGCGTTTCCGCACATGATTTTCCACCCAGCGCTCCACCGGCAGCAGATAAAGCGCTGTAAACAGCAAATTGAATTGAAAACCGTAATCGAACGTCAGTAGCACACCCACATAAAATCCGACGGTTGCCAGGCCAATCCAGGTCCGCAGTCGCGGGAAGACCGCCAGCACACCCACCGTCTCCACCACCAGCGTAACCACCTGCAGAAACTGCGTCAGTGTACGGCTCTGGAGAATGAGCCAGGTGGTGGGGGACCAGGGTCGGCCCCAGAGGTGCGTCCAGAGTTGCAAGCTCGTTCCATTCGCCCAGCCGGGCCCGCTGAACGTGAGCTTCGAAAGCCCAGCAGCCGTGTGAAAGATGCCGATGTAGGCCACCGCGGCCAGCGTGACCCAGCGGGGATAGAGCGGCGTCTGCCAATATTTGCCGGCAGCGGTCGCCGCGCGGATCTCGCGGGCGCAGAGCGTCTCCCACAGTGCCTGGATGAAGAGCAGGTTATTCGTCATCTGGAAGCAGTGGTTGGTGTGCCAGGAATTCTCCACATGCAGCGACCAGAGGGTGGTGAACCCAATGACCGTGAGCCAGCAACTGTACGGCAGAAACTTCCGCGTTACCCACAGGCTCGCACCGGCCACCAGCACTCCACGAGCCACCCAAAAGCTCGCGGGTGAAGCGAGAACCGCAGCCGGCAACCACGACAGCAGCGAAGCCGCCGCCAGCCGAGATCCAGAAGCGATTTCAAACGGATACCTCACTAGCCAAAGGGCTGCCCCGAGCAAGAGCCACGTGGCAAGCTGGCCAAAGTGCGGCAGAGTCTGCTCGCCCAGCCACTTCACCAACGCCGACTCGCCGGCCGCGCTCGTCGATTTAGCTTCCCCCGAAGTTTCAGCGGTCATTTTCCAATATCCACCACAGAGACCTACGGAGAGGGCCGCGTGATTCTCCAGAGGTGATTTTCGACTTCGCCAATCGTCCCATCCTCCCGCGGGCCAAAGACCTGCTGCTCAGCCGTGATGAACTCCGGACTCGGTGACGGAAGCCTGGCGAATTGACGCAGAAGATGCTCGCGAACCTGTTCTTCCTGGTGAACAACGCCAAACTTCTGCTCGATCACCGCCGGCGGCTTGACGCCCACTCCATAGCCCACAGGATTGCCGTCATAGACCCGCTGCACAAACCAGTCCTCTTGCGGAAGCTCCGCTCCCCCCGGCGCATGGATGTGATAGTCGCAATATCGAACCGGCTGGTCGCGGAACATCGGAGCAGAAGTAATGGGATACACATCTCCCCAAATCAGCGGCACCACAACGTGCGCCGCGAGGAAGATGCCGACAACCGCCAACGGACCGACCGAAGCTTTAGCGCGATTCATAGCGGACTCCTGATCCCAGTGCTGCTACAGTGCCATGAACTTTATGCAGACCGGCTTGCCGACGACGATCTTGCCGACGGTCGGCTTGAGAGCACCGGTCGAAGGATCGATAGCAAAAACCAGGATGCTGTCGCCGTTCTGGTTGCAGACCAGGCAGTATTTTCCCGTTGGATCGATGTTGAAGTTCCGCGGTTCCTTAATTCCATACCCTTGATGGCCTGCCGCTGTCAGTTTGCCGGTCGTTTGATTGACGCTGAAGACCGCAATGCTGTCGTGCCGGCGATTAGAGCCGTAGAGGAACTTGCCGCTGGGGTGGACAACGACTTCGGCCGTATAGCTTTCTCCCTTGAAGTCGCTGGGAAGCGTGCTGATGGACTGGATTTCGGCCAGGCTTCCCTTCTCCTTGTCATAAGCGAATGCGGTGACGGTATTTCCTAACTCGTTGATAACGTAAGCGAATTTGCCCTTGGGATGAAAGGCAAAGTGCCGCGGACCGCTACCGGGGGCCGTCGTGCCGGCGGGGGGATCATTCGGAATCAGTTTGCCGCTGTCGATCCTGTAAATCAACACTTTGTCGAGCCCCAAGTCGGCGCAAAACGCGAACCTATTGTCCGGAGACACGTTGATGCTGTGGGCGTGCGGCTCCTTCTGCCGGCCGGGGTCCACACTCTTACCCTCATGCTGCACAAAGCCGGTCTGTTCCCCCAGGCTGCCGTCCTCTTTGATCGCGACCGCACAGCAACTCCCGCCGCCATAGTTTGCGGCCAAGACCAATTTGCCGGCCTTATCGACGACCAGGTGGCACGGTCCTGATCCGCCCGAGGATACTTGATTGAGTTGCCGGAGCTTATAGGAAGGCCGCGGAGTAATCCCCCCAACTTTTGTTTCCTCAAGTGCGAATGCTGAAATTCCTCCGACCTTTTTCCCTCCAGCTTCCGCAATTTCGCCAACTGCATACAAATGCTCGCCATCGGGATGCAACGCCAGAAACGAGGGATTGGTCGTCTCCGCGGCCAGAATCAGTGCGTTCAGTTTTCCAGTCGCCATTTCAAGTTCGCAAGCGTAAATCCCCTTGCTCTCATTGCCGGCCGCAGTCTTTCCCGTGTAGGTGCCGATGAAAAAGTGCAAGCGGTACGGAACGGCTTTGGCCTCTTCGGCCGAGGCCTCAGTGACCATCAGGACGGCCGCGAGGAAGGCGAACAATGGTAAGGCAAGTCGGCTCATGACGAGGCTCCGTGATGGGAGGGGACTGGGGGCTAAGGGCTGCGAACTTGTGCAATGGGAATTGTCTCAGCGCATGCCGGGTGAGGCAACCGCGGGGGATGGCGGTGCATTGTCCCCTCTCCCCTTGGGACAGGGCTGGGGTAAGGGTCTTCCTGGTGTTGAGTGCGGCCCTCGCATCCCCCGATAGTATTGCCTGATTCATGATTCACACTACTTCTTTTCCGCGACTTACGGTGATTCATCCCGTCGCAAGTCGTTATGTATACATATGTTCCGTTGATTCACGTCGCCGCAAGTCTGATTCACGGCTCCATTTTTGATTCATCACGTAAGCCCGGAATTCCATAACGGTCTTTTCCATTCTCCAGGCGCATGACCAAGTGTTTCCCATCACCTGTGCCACAAACAAGCCCAAGGAGCAAAAAGTCGCAAATATTCTTGTAGGCTGGAAGGAAAAGTGGTTCAGGTTTCATGAATCTGGACGCTGAAGACCGGCACCTTTGATTTGCCCACTGACGAGTGACAGGGCTGGTGTTCAGTCGCCTTACCTGAAACTCGGGCTGCCGCCGCAAAACAAATACGTGGCGAAGAGCAGCATGAAGAGGACAATGGCGCAAAATGCGGCACCGGGCGCGTACATGGCTGCCAGAGCCAGCGGCGGCAGTTTCTGCATCTTGCGTGTGATCAGTAAGGGTACCAGCAGCATTACGAGCGCAAACAGCAGGTTCAGCAGTGCGGCCGCCAATACGATTGCCCCCATGACCTGGGGGTGCTCTTCCAGCCACTGATTCTCCGGACTTTGCTCGGCACGAAGGTGGAAGTCGATCATCGCTTTTCGAACCCGATGGCTGGTGGATATCTATACCAGCCTGACGCCCAAGACCCTCACCCCGGCCCTCTCCCCGAGGGAGAGGGGGAATCGCTATGCCTGGATTTCTTTCGCCACGTTGCCATGCACTTCCGTCAGCCGGAAGTCACGGCCGCTGTAGTTGTAGGTGAGGCGGGTGTGGTCGAGGCCAAGCAGGTGCAGGATGGTGGCGTGCAGGTCGTGGACGTGCATCTTGTTCTCTTCGGCTTTGATGCCGTGCTCGTCGGTGGCACCGTACCGCATGCCCCCCTTCACGCCGCCGCCGGCCATCCACATGGAGAAGCCGGTAGCGTTGTGGTCGCGACCGTCCTCGTTCTGGGCGTGGGGAGTGCGGCCGAATTCGCCGCCCCAGATCAGTAGCGTGTCCTTGAGCATCCCCCGCTGCTTGAGATCGTTGATGAGGGCGGCAATCGGCTGGTCGATCGCGCCGCAGTTGGCGGTGAGCCGGGCCCGCAGCTGTTGGTGCTGGTCCCAGCCGGGATGCGACAGCTCGATGAACCGGACCCCCGCCTCGGCGAAGCGGCGGGCCAGGAGGCACTGCCGGCCAAAGTTATCGGTTCCGCCGCCGCCACCCTTGCGTCCCATCGGCGCGGTGCTGCCGGCGCCGATGCCGTAGGCTTCCAGCGTCGTCGGCGATTCATCGGAAAGGTCCATCAGCTTGGGGACCGCCGTTTGCATCTTGAAGGCCAGCTCATAGGACTCGATGATCCCTTCCAGTTCGCGGTTCACCTTATCCTGCCCCAGACGCCCGCGGTTGAGTTCTTGCAACAGGTCGAGCTGCGTCCGCTGGTCCAGCTTGGAGACGCCGCGGCTGGCGATGTTGGGGACGCTGGCACGGGCCAACGGCTCTCCTTCGCCGCCGATGCGGGTTCCCTGAAACGCCGCCGGCAAGAATGAGCTGCCGTAGTTCTGCGCCCCGCCAACGCGGCCGACTGGATTGAGCGTGATGAAGCCGGGCAGTTCCTGGTTCTCGGGTCCCAGGCCGTAGAGCACCCAGGCCCCCATCGACGGCCGCACGAACTGGAAGCTGCCGGTATGCATTTGCACGCTGGCCTGCGGATGGTTCGGCAAGTCGCAGTGGAGGCTGTTGAGCAGACAGAGATCATCGGCGTGCTTTGCCAGGTTCGGAAACAACTCCGAGATTTCGATGCCGCTGTTGCCCGATTTATGGAACGTGAACGGCGACTTGAGGAGCTTGCGGTTCCCTTTGCCTCCCGCTCCCGCGGCCTTGCCGTCGTCCTTCTCCAGTTGCGGCTTGTAGTCGAAGGTATCGACATGCGAAGGGGCTCCTTGCATGAACATGAAGATCACCCGCTTGGCCTTGGCGGCAAAATGCGGCTGCCGCGGCAAAAGAGGATTGGCGCTTTCGCTGGCCGCCTGGGCGGAAGTATTTCGCAATCCGAGCGATTCCAATATGCCGGCCAAGGCGAGCATTCCGAAACCGCAGGAAGTGGACTGGAGGAGCTGGCGGCGGGAAAGGGAAAACATGGTAAACCTCAATGACGAAATTCGAATGGCGAATGAAATGCAGTTAGTACGTGTAACGGAACTCACCCGAGGCAAGCAGTGAGCGGCAGAGCATGGTCCAGGCTTCCTGGCGGCGACTAGGGGAAGGACTGGATGCATCCAGCGATTTCTCATATTCCGCCAGGAAAGCGCTCGAAACGGCCTGTTCCTTGGCATCGGCCGGACGGCTGAAAGCGAGGCGGAAGGCCTGGTCGATGCGGGCCTCGTCCGTGGAACCGGCCGCCACAACGCGCTTGGCCATTTCCACGGACTGCTCGTGAACGAACGGGCTGTTCATCATGTACAGAGCCTGCGTGGCGACCGTGGTCACGTCCCGCTGACCGACGACAAGCTCCGGATCCGCCACATCAAAGATGCCGAGAAACTCCGGCACCATCCCGCGCACCAGCGGCAAATACGCACTGCGGAAAGTCACTTCCTTTTTCAGGCCATCAGTCTTCGCTTGGCGGCCAACTTCTCCATTGAGCTGCTGCGTGATGGAACCAACCGGACGCTGCAAATCGAGCTTGCCGCTGACGGCGAGCATGCTGTCGCGAATCGCCTCCGCCTCAAGGCGGCGGCGACTCATCCGCCAGAGATACTTGTTGTCGGGATCCACCCCATACGCGTTCTCATTGTGCTGGCTCGACAGTTGATAGGTCCGGCTGAGGACAATCTCGCGGAGGAGCTTTTTCACGCTCCAGCTCTGCTCGCTGAACCGATGGGCCAGATAATCCAGCAATTCGGGGTGCGACGGCGGCTCGCTGAGAGCGCCGAAATTATCGACCGTCGAGACAATTCCGCTCCCAAACAGGTGATACCAAATGCGATTGGCCATCACGCGGGCCGTCAGCGGGTTGGACTTGTTCGTCAGCCAAACCGCCAGTTGCAGCCGGCCACTCTGCTTCAGGTTGATATCGGGGGATTGCGGCACGGTGAGCACGGAGACGTAACCCCGGGTCACTTCCGGTCCCAAATCCTTGACCTCGCCCCGGATGTTCACGCGGCAATTCATCAGGCGGTCGGCATCCTTGACCCCCATCACCGAAGCCCCTTGCGGAACGACTTTCTTTTCCAGGGCTTCAATCTTCTGTTTCAGCTCGGCGACGAGCGCCGTTTCGCGAGCATTGGCCGCTCGAACTTCCTTGAGAGCCGCCCCCTTTGCTTTTCCCTTCTTGTCCTCTCCCTTTTTGGCGCCGGCGATCACGTCCTTCGTCTTGGCGAGTGCGTTTTCCGCTTCCTTGAGTTCCCCCTGGAGCTTCGTGAGCTCGCGGCGGTCATCCAGATCGGCGGTTGGCTTCTTGGTGGGATCGATCAGCGAAACAAAATCGCCGCTATACCCGGTCTTGTTGTTTCCCGGCTTGACCCCCGCCAAAACTTCGGTGCTGCGGAAAATTCCGGCCAGAGCGTAATAATCGGTCGTTGGAATCGGATCGAATTTATGATCGTGGCAACGAGCACAGGCCACGCTCAGTCCCATGACGGCTCGCGTGCTGACGTCGATCTGCTCGTCGGCCACGTCCATCAAATATTGCTCGCGATTCCGCTCGTTCAGCCCCTTCACTCCGATAGCGAGAAAACCGGTCGCCGTCAGATGCTCATTCTTCTCGGTGTCGTTCTTCGCCGGCAGCAAGTCGCCGGCAATTTGTTCGCGAATGAACTGGTCATACGGCTTGTCGGCATTGAAAGCGTCGTAGACATAATCGCGATACCGCCAGGCATTCGGATACGGAACATTCCGCTCCTTGCCGGTCGATTCGCCATAGCGGGCCACATCCAGCCAATGCCGGCCCCATCGCTCGCCAAACTGCGGAAGGCTGAGCAGATGATCGACGACCTTTTCAAACGCCTGCGGTGTTTGATCGGTGACGAACGCTTCCACTTCCTCGGGCGTCGGCGGCAGGCCAATCAGGTCGAAGTAAGTTCGGCGGATCAGTGTCCGACGGTCGGCATCGGCGACGGGGCGAAGGTTTTTGCCATTGAGGCCATCCACGATGTAGCGGTCAATTTCTGATCGCGACCAGACGGTATCTTTGTTCGTCGGCGGAATCACTTTGACCGGCTGGAAAGACCAATGTTTGCGAGCATCGACTTTGTTGATTTTTCCCCCGACGGTGGAACTGTTGCCAACTCGCGGGTCCGGGGCACCCATCTCGACCCATTTCACCAGATCGGCGATGGCATAATCGGGGAGCTTCTTCTTCGGCGGCATCTCCACGCCGTCCAAGTGGCGAATGGCCTGAATGATGAGGCTCTCGTCGGGCTTTCCGGGAACAAGAGCCGGCCCGCTCTCCCCACCTTTGCGAATGCCGTCCTTAGTATCCAGTCGGAGCTTTCCATGTAGCTCCTTGGCGGAAGCGCTATGGCACTGGTAGCAATTGGCAACCAGGACGGGGCGGACTTTTTTCTCAAAGAAGTCGTTGCCCGCAGCGTTCGTGTCGGCCGACACTGCCACGCCAGCGAACAGAAAAAGCAATGGCGAAGAGACAATACATAATCGCATCGCGGTGACTCCGCAGGACAGAATACAGCCGAATTAGGTAGTTTACCTTTTCCCCACCTTCCAAGATGCGCGACACTGGGGGAATATTGTCCGCGGCTTTGGCGAATCGACGACAGGTGAATAATCCATAAACTTCGCTCCGCACGACACTTGCGCGCGGTGTATTGCGGGTTATAATAGCTCCAGACGTTGCTTCGTGAATCACGGGCGACCCGCCTTGCTTCAGCCTACTCAACCTAACCCCAATCCCCGCCAAGAGTTGCGATGAGCTTTCAGTTTCAATGCCCGCAGGGGCACTTGCTGGAGGGAGACCCATCCCAGGCGGGGCAGGCCGTTCATTGCCCGACGTGCGGGATGCTGTTTCTCATTCCAGCCCCTCTCACAGCACCAGCCCAACCGGCTTCGAGTTTTGGACCCGCCTTCGATTCACCGAATGAACCGGCCCCCGGCCGCTTTGCCCACCTCGCAGCCGCGACAACAGCCGAAGAAGCAACACCGTCTAGCGACCCCCAAGCCCCCGTGATGGAAGCACCCGAGCCTCCTGCCGAGCCCGAACTTCTCCACATCCCCTGCCCTAACGGTCACGAGCTCGAAACGCCGCTCGACATGCTGGATCAAGAAGTCCTCTGTCCGACTTGCAACGCCCAATTCCGACTCCGCAAAAAGGACAGCCGGGAGTACAAGCGCAAGAAGGCAGAAGCGGAGCAGATCAAGGAAATCAAGACGGGCAACCTCTGGTTCAGTATTGCCATCGTCGCCGCGGTTCTGGTCGGTCTGCTCGTCGTGGGACTGGTCGCGATGACCATTTTTGGAAGCACGAAGGGACTGCCTACCAAAGGGAAGAAAACGGCCAATGTGCTTGAATCCCGCCGACTGCTGGAGTCCCGCCTTTAGGCGGAATCCGAAGACCGCCTGAAGGCGGGACTCCAACGACTTCTACTTTCCTCCCTTATACGTCCCGTGGATTTCCACTTTCAGTGCTCCACGGTTGTCGCGCGGATCCGTGTCATACATCCGCAAGAACAGCTTGCCGCCGCGATCCGAAATAAATTGCTTGCCGGAGCCGAGCACGAACGGCTTCGCCAATTTCGGGTCGTCGGACGGTATCATCCCTACCAGGCAGCCTAGCGGAAAATCCCGGAGCTCTTTGGGAATCGACAGGCCGTCGGCCGACGTTTCCACTTCCAGACGAAAGACCCAAGTTCCTGACACCTGGATAATAATTGGCTTGCCTTCGATGAGCTCAATGCCGCTGTCCTGCCAATCCGTATCCGCCTTGACGGTGACAAACGTTTTCTTGGCCCCCGCTTCCTGCTGAATCATCTCGGTCAGCTTCGCATTGGCGCTTGGATACTGTGGGACCAGCTTGAGGATCTCCTCGTAAACCGCCCGGGCCTTTCCCCAGTCCTTGGTCTTCTCGTATTCATCGGCCAGGTTCATGGCCTTCTTCACGAAGTCCAAATGCAGGGCCAGCAACTTTTTGTCATCCGGCAGCGGCTTGACCTTAGGCTTCTCCTCCTTCTTCCCTTTGCCCCCTTCTTCCTGGGCCAGAATGGAACCGGCCATGGACAAAACGGCCAGGGAAAGTAAGAACGCGGTGAAAAAACGCGGCATAGGAAGCTCCAAGGTCAAAAATCCCCTTCCACCCTTTCATTAGACGCAGAGCAGGCCGCTGCCGCAAGGTTTAATCGTCGCGGACTTGCTCCGGCCGCTCCGCGCTTGCACGTGCGCCCTTTCTTCGCGCAGAATGGGGCTGTTCCAACCAACTCTACTTCTATTATCAGGGGGGGGGACTGCCATGTGTTTACTTCGCCTCGATTTGCGGCAGATTGTAATTGTCTTCATTTGTGGTTTGGCATTGCATGCCATCGCGGCAAGTGCGCGTGCCGAGAAGGTTCCCAAGCCGGCGGAAGGCAAGGAAGCTCCCCCGGTGAACCGGACGGGCGAAGCGGAGTGGGCAGGAAAGTGGTATCCCGTCCAGATTCTGGACGAGAAGGACGGCAAATTCCATGTCCATTACGACACCTACAGCGATGCCTTCAACGAATGGGTGGCGAAAGATCGCGTCCGATTCCCCGGCAAACCCAAGGCGGAGACGAAGTGCGAAGTCGAATGGGCCGGCAAATGGTATCCGGCTCAAGTGATTGCCGAAGAGAAGGGACAGTGGAAGATCAAGTACGATGGCTATTCGGATACCTGGAACGAATGGGTCGGCAAGGAACGGATCCGCTTCCCCGCCAAGGCCAAAGCCAAAGCGTTTGCCGGGAAAGCCGAAGTCCTGTGGAACAGCAAATGGTACGCAGCCAAAGTCCTGGAGGAAAAGGACGGCAAGTTTCACATCAAATACGACGGCTATGACGACTCGTGGAACGAATGGGTCGGCCAGGACCGCATCCGGCTGAAGAACGAAGAGAAAAGGCAATAAGCCCGCGGGCTTGCCCCGGAGTTCTACCGTGCCGGGTGGTCAGGCCAGATGAAAGGGAATGTTTGTGATTGAGAACCCGTATCAGTCGCCCATGGGATCGGAAGCGGTACTTGCGAAAGGAAATCCGGTGCAGCCTCAGAAGATCATGTCCATCGTCGGCTGGGTTCTCAGCGGTCTCTTGGGAGCCGCGCTCGTCATGAGCGCGGTAATGAAATTCATTCCGCCCGAGGCAATGGTCGAGCAAATGAAAGACTCCCCTTTGCTCGGCTGGATGCTGATTATCGGAATCGGGGAGCTCGTCAGTGCCATCCTGTTTCTGGTCCCCAGAACAGCCGTGCCGGGAACCCTCCTGCTCTCCTCGTACTTCGGCGGCGCCATCGTCGCGCACATGATGCAACGAGAATCCATCCTCGTCCCCAGCATTTTTCTTGTCCTGATTTGGACTGCCGCCCTGCTGCGGTTGCCGGAGTTGCGTCAGCGGCTCCTGGGCCTCAAGCCGGAGCCCGTGCCAAGCACAAAGTAGGACGCACCTCCGGGGCGTTCGGGAACGGTCGTGCAAGCGGTGTGAGGATTTTTCACGAAAGGACCGCGCGAGCGATTCCACCCGCACTCCTGGCACGTGTCGGGAGAGACGGCCCACATTCGCCGCTCCGCGGCGGGCAGCGAGGAAAAAGGGATTCAATTTGGTTCGCGATTTCCACATGCTAGAGCACGTGGCTGATGGGAAGAAACGTGCTGAAGCAGGCGCAGGACGTGGCATCATCGTGAAAAATACAAGTCTCTGGAATCGGATTATCGAACACTGGCGACAGTGCAACATTCCCTTTTGTCACGGAGTAAGCCCTGGCGAGATTGCAAGATTCGAAGCTCGGTACGGCGTTGCCCTGCCAAACGATGTTCGTGACTACTTTCTTGCCGTAAATGGCACGGGCCAAGAAATGGATCCTGATCTCTACCGATTTTGGCCGCTCATCGAGGTCAATCTCGTCCAGGAAATCTTGACCGCTACAAATCCGGGCCAAAAGGCGTATCAAGATTGCTTCGTGTTCGCGGACCACTGCATTTCGTGCTGGGATTATGCCGTTAGATTGACCAGTGATCCTCGGCAGCCAGCGCCCGTATTTCGAGTGACGGGTGGAATGCTGCCGGGTGAGATGATGAGGGCATCGTTTCGCGAGTTCATGGAAATGTATGTCGCGAATCCACGAAACATCATTTGAATCAGGAGTATTGCTCGCAAGTTAGACGCCGATTCCTGCCGAAGAATACCTTTCTGCGACCGCGTCAGCCTGGCTGGCGGCGGATTGTTTCCAGCGGGGCGAATTTTTCTGCTGGGGGGCCTTGTCCGAATTGGGTAAGGCGCATATCTTTAGAAACATCGCTACGGGAAACAGCTTCCAAATGGAGGCTGAAACCGGTGGCGATTTTTCTTCACGCAGGGATGCCTGACCGGAGAAAACGCGGAAGATTTTTTCTTCCGGCCTGTTGACCGCAGTCGGGTATTCGCTAGAATGCGTGACTCGCCTTACCGAAGCCTTAGCTGCTTCGTTGGGGCATTAAACTTGATCTTTGACAATTTGGTAGTAACCTCTCAACTTATTTGAGTCTTACAGTCTGCATGAGACTGTGGAAATTTCAGCTTGCTGCCTAGGGTCTTCGGACCTGAAGTAGCGAGCAACTCAAACTCGGTAGATTGGCTAATGAACTCCCTGGCTGGGGAGCGCTGTGGGGCAACCCTAAGTGCAATCTAGCCAAGGAGATAAGCAGTAAACAATTGAAGGGTTTGATCCTGGCTCAGAATGAACGTTGGCGGCGTGGATTAGGCATGCAAGTCGCGCGATAAGAGTAGCAATACTTGGACAGCGGCGAAAGGGAGAGTAATACATAGGTACGTACCCTTGGGACTGGGATAGCGGCGGGAAACTGCCGGTAATACCAGATGACGTTTCCGAACCAAAGGTGTGAATCCGCCTGAGGAG
>SXGT01497784.1_pt1 | contig 23047 bp, 18 predicted proteins | sample 3176221 | NCBI WGS metagenome assembly SXGT01 (sample SAMN11356862, study PRJNA531348) | freshwater metagenome | isolation source: freshwater sample F1-120 | place: China: Fuxian Lake, Yuxi | collected 2017-12-25
CATGTCGTTGGTCGGGTGGTTGTGGCACTGAACGCATTGCAGGTGCGTTCCAAGAAATACCTGTGCCGTCTTGGCGGTGATCAACGTACGCCTTTCATTTTCGTTCGCCAGAACGAAATTCACCGCGCCGTTAAAAGGTTGATGAGTCGGCCGATTGTGGCCGGTGGCCGTCAACAGCTCATAGGCCATTTCGTCGTATGGCTTGTTGACCCGTAACGCAATTGCCAAGTACTCCTCCAGAGCCGTACGATTCACGCTATTGTCGGTCCCCTCACCGCCATCTCGGCCGATGAGCAGATTGGCCCAAATGGTTGTCCAATGGCGCCGATAGTCCACTTCGTGCGCGTCGTCCGACAACAGTTGTCGCACCAGATCGGCCCGCTTGGTCGGTTTTCGCAGCGAGATATAGGCCTGCGCCTCGTCGGCCGTCGGAATGCGACCCAACGTGTCCAGATACAAGCGGCGACACCACTCGCCGGGGGTTGCGTCCATCGACGGACGCAACGCATGGTCCGACCAGCTCTGGGTCACCAAGACATCGATCTGAGCCACCACTTCACGGACGTCTAAGACCCGGCGAGATTCGGGTGATTGGGCAGCGGTGCCAGACGTTTCCGCTGGGACATCGCTCCCGCCAGGAACTGCGGCGAACAAAGACGCTGCTCCGAATAGAAGCCAAGAGAGGAGCCAATACCAAGTGGCCGCGTACCGTCCGCCAGCCCTGCAAGTCCCGCCAACGCTAGGAATAGCGCCGAGAATTTTTTTCACGGCCCCAGGAAGCCGGCCGGTCATGTGGCATGCAATACCCATGGAGATGCCGCATTATGATACACGTGTATCGGTACGATACAATCAGAACAAAACAGGCGAGGTGAATCGCTGGCTCAACGCCGGCCTTCACCTCGCCCTTTGTTTCGCGTGACCATCGCTGGGGACGGCACCACGGGTCTCGAGTTCCTCTGTTCCCAATCCCTCAAGACCCGTGATTTGTCCGCAAAAATCAGCCAACTGTCACCCAAGGCCTTCTCTGGTCACGGGCCAAACTGGCCCCGCCCTTCTCTTGTCCGGCCCCCTTGCCTCTATCAAACCGTTCCGGCAGCTTGATGTGGCTATCGGTCCCTTTCAGCAAACGGCGTGCCAGATTCTTGCCAAGATATCGGGTGGTCCGGTCCGGGCGTGGGCGCGTCTTGGAAAGGGTCGATGGTTTCGCCCGATGGGAACCCGCCGTGAACCACGCGGGCACTCCCATCGGTTATAACAAACAATAGAGAACCGTGGGGATCCTAAAGTAACGGGGGGCCGAAGCAGTCGCCGTGAGCCCCACCGGCAAGTCCATAGCACGGGAAGCGAGTGATGGTCATGAGCGATTGGATCGAGGTGGGTGCCAAGGCGCCCCTCTTCACGGCGGAGGCCGATGACGGATTGAAGGTCAAGCTGGCCGATTTACGGGGCAAGCCGGTCGTGCTTTTTTTCTACCCCAAGGATGACACGCCGGGGTGCACGCGGGAGGCTTGTGCTTTTCGGGATTGCAAGGATGCCCTGCGACGATTCGGGGCGTATGTGATGGGCATTAGCCCCGACGACGTGGCAAGCCATGCGCGCTTTCGTGACAAATTCGCATTGAACTTTCCCCTGCTGGCCGACCCCGACCACCAGATTGCCGAGAAGTACGGGGCTTGGCGCGAGAAGAACATGTATGGCAAGAAGTCGATGGGGATACAGCGCAGTACCTATCTGATCGACGCCGAGGGAAAGGTCGCGCAGGTATGGCCACGCGTCCAAGTCGACGGGCATGACCAACAAGTGTTGGATGCGTTACAGGACCTTGCCAAACGCGATTAGCCCACCACCAAGAGTGGCATAGGCTTCCAGCCTGTGGGGCCAAGAGTGGCATAGGCTTCCAGCCTGCGAAGATTCCCAGATCGCTTTCAAGGAAAAAGTCGCCGACTACGGGTCTGCCAGATCAACGGTCAGTTCAATCAATCGCAGGTCATTCGCCTGAATGGCCGAGTCCAATTCGGTTGCGAAACTTTCCAGCGTATCGCAGCGACAGGCGGGGATGCCGTAGGCGCGGGCGATCGTTTGAAAGTCGGGGTTCCACAAGTCCACTCCGAACCGTTGACCGCCAAAATTACGATCTTGTCCGGCGCGTAGGGCCCCATATCCGCCGTTGTTGCAGAGCACGATGGTGATGGGAGTGCGCTCCTGGACGGCGGTTGCCAGTTCAGGTCCGGTGAACTGGAAGCCACCATCGCCGATGACGCAGATCACGTTCTTGTTGGGATGCGCCAACTTAGTCCCAATGGCCTGTGGGAGGGCTCCTCCAAGACCACCGTAGCCCATGGGATACTGGAACGAACGCGGCTGCCACGCCCAGCCGCAGCGGTACACCCAGTATCCCAGATTACAGCGGTCACAGATCAATACGGCGTCATGAGGCACGACGCGGTGCATCACATCGACGGCCTGCATTTCCAGCGGGGACTTGGTGCGCCGGTTCGCGAGTCGCGCGGCTTCAGCCTGCTTCGCCCGCCCCCACCAACTAGCGGGCGTAGGCGAGGACGGCGGCATTTCGCCGAGCAAAGCCCGCAGCGTCTGGCGAGCGTCCCCGACAAGCCCGACTGCCGGTGAATAGGAGCGGCCCATTTCCGTCGGATCGATGTCAATATGAATCAACGAATCGCCCATACGTGCGGACCAGTTCGCGGTATCCTCCTGCTTGAACATGGTTCCAATCGCCAGCACCACGTCAGCGGCGGCAATGAGTTCATTCACCTCCGTGGACAACGCGCCATCGATAGCGGCCACCTGGGGATGATCGGCGGGAATCAGGCCGCGCCCCAACGTGGTGTGGACCACGACGGCCCCCAGCCGTGCGGCCAGTTCGCGTACTTCGGCCTGGGCGTCACTGAGCGTGGCCCCGGTCCCAACCCACAGGAGCGGCCGTTGGGCTTGGGCCAGCCGGCTCGCGGCATCTCGCACAAGCTGCGCATCCGGTGTTGGCCGGCGAGCCGGCGTTGGCGCTACCGTGGCCACGGCCCCTTTCGCGGCCAGGATGTCGGCGGGAATCTCGCAATACACGGCCCCCGGTCGACCGCTGGCCAAGTAGTCCAAGAGCTCGCGAATTGTGGCCGGAATTTCTTCGACCCGGTCACAGCGAACGGCCTTACGGCAAACGGCCCGCATGATCTCCAGAGACTCGCCATAGTCATGCAATCCGCCCCGATTTCGCCCCACGAGATCCGAACGTACGGTGGAGCAGATAGCGAGCACCGACGAGGTATCGGTGGAGGCTTGGCCCAAGGGACTGGCCAAATTGGCGACGGCCGGGCCACTGGTGGCGGTCAGAACGCCCACTTTGCCGCTGGACCGGGAGTAGCCATCGGCCATAAACGCCAGTCCCTGCTCGTGCCGTGCGGAAACGTGTCGTAGCTGGCCGGCATGTTGCCGCAGGGCATCGTAGAGCGGCAAATTGTGGCCACCGGGGATGCCAAAAATGGTATCTACCCCCTCGGCCAGCAATTGGGCAATTACGGCCTGTCCTCCGGTCATCGTTTGCGGGCTATTCATAAGACGATTACACCTTACTCAGATCGATGGGCAACATGAAGGATCGGCGCCGCCCGGTGGCGGTTTCGCATGGCGAGTTTAGGCCCGTTGCGTGGGTGCCACAAGGGCGGTCCAGCTCGTGGCTGGCTGGACGTAACTTCAGACGGCAAGTATTATGAGGTCGCCAGTCTGCGGTGTGTGGTCGCAAGCCATTGTCCTTAGCGGCTCCCCGGTTTGCCTCGACTGGTCGTGTTGGCTGTAACCCGTCGCCATGGGGAATTGGATCCGATGTCACAGACTGAAACCGCCCGCCTTGCGCCGATTGAGATGATCGGTGTTCAAACCCGACTCAACCACGAAGAAGAGCAGACCATTTTGCGAGTGCTGCGTGAGGCCAAGACGTTGGCCACGGGGCCCGAGGGGGATGCCTTCGAGAAAGAGTTTGCCGCCTTCCTCGGTGCCGGAGACGCAGCGGTCTTGTCGAGTTGCTCGGGGGCCCTCGAGCTAGCGGCAATCATGACCGGGTTGAAGCCTGGCGACGAGGTGATTGTACCGGCCCATACCTTTGTGGCAACAGCCGTTCCTTTCGCACGTACCGGCGCACGGATTCGCTGGGCGGACATCGATCCCGACACGCGTGTGATGAGCCCGGCTTCGGTGCAGCAGTTGGTCAACGAACGCACCAAGGTGATGGTGCCCGTTCATCTGTACGGCTTGCCTTGCGACATGGATGCTTTGTTGAAGATCGCCGAGCCACGTGGCATACAGATTGTCGAAGATTGCGCCCAAGCACCGGGCGGCCGTTACAAGGGACGCCGTGTCGGCAGCATTGGCCACTTCGGTTGTTTCAGTTTCCACACGCACAAAAACATGTCCACGCTTGGCGAAGGAGGCATGTTGGCCGTGCGTGATCCGCAGCATGCGGTCTTGGCTCGACGCCTGCGATGGATGGGCAATTGGCCGTTTGAGGGGACGCGTGACAGGTATTGGGTGCCTGCCATGGGTAATTTGGTTCCTCCGATGCCCGGACAATGGCCGTTGAATTACTGCCTCAGTGAGCCGCAATCGGCCGTGGGACGGTTGTTACTAAAGCGAATCGACCGTATCAACGCACAGCGGCGCGAGCAGGCCGCCCGTTTTCAGGCCCACTTTGCGGATTACCCAGAAATGGTCTTCCAAAAGGTGCCGGACCAATGTGAGCACGTCTATCACCTGATGTCCGCCCGCTACGATGGCCAGGCATACGGCAAGACCCGCAACGATGTGATTGCCTACTGCTATGAAAAGTATCGCCTAAAACTGATTGTTCAATACTGGCCGTTGAATCGATCGGACCTGTTCCGCAGCTTTGGATTTGACGAGGCCCATGTGCCTGAGACCGATCGTTTCTTTGACAACATGATCAGTTTCCCATGGTGGTCGGAGATGGGGGATGCCTTGGTGGACGACATGGCACAGCGCACCATCCGTGGCCTGGATGCGATGCGAGCGGGAGGCTAGCCGCCATGACGTCCGTTAAACTGCGCTCGGTTCCTGGAACTGATCTGCGCGTCTCGCCGATTTGTTTGGGAACGATGAACTTTGGCAACCCGGTTGCCAAGCCGGATGCCATTGCCCTGGTGCATTGGGCGCTGGACCATGGCATTAACTTCATCGATACGGCCGACATTTACGAAGGCTATGACCGCAAACTGGGTACGGCTGGTGGTGTGGCCGAACAGATTCTCGGCGAGGCCTTGGTGGGACGCCGCGACCAGGCGGTCATCGCGACCAAGGCCGGCAATCCTGTCTCAGGGCCCGATAGTCAAGCGGATATTGGACGCGCTCATCTTGAACGTCAACTCAATCGCAGTTTGAAGTTTCTGGGAACTGACTACGTCGACTTTTTTGAGTTACACCGGCCCGATGGCCGAACTCCGCTGCAGGAGTCCGTTACCGCGATGGCCGATTTCGTGCGGGCGGGAAAGGTACGCCATTGGGGATTCTCGAACTTCGGAGCGGATGATATTCGCCAGATGGTGGATCTCTGTCGGCAACACGGATATCCGCGCCCCGTCGTGAGCCAACCGCACTATAGTTGGCTCCAGCGAGACCCTGAGAAAGACCATCTCCCTGCCTGCCGTGAACTGCAGATCTCCGTCACACCGTATCGGGTGCTGGAAGGGGGATTGTTGACCGGCAAATATCGTCACGGTCAGGCACCACCGGCAGGTAGTCGCATGGCGGAAGGAGTCTGGCTGAGTTCGCCCGATGACACCAAATTCGCGCAACTCGAACAATTCTCGCGCGAGGCTGAGGCTGCCAAACTGACTCCTATGCAGTATGCCATCCAGTGGGTATTGAACCAACCCGCTATCATTTCGTGTGTCGTCGGTATCAAGCGGCCCGAGCAACTGCTGGATATCCTGTCGCTCGGATAATGCGGCCTGCTACTATTTCCACGGATGCTGGTTGGAAACGCATCGGACACACCTCACGCCGTTGCGATTGAGCGGCGGCATTACCACAAGGACGCATTCCCATGAGCCCGTCTCACTGGTTCGTCGCCAAGGCTGATCTAGCATCGTACGCGGTGGCGCTGTTGTTACTTGTGGCGTCCCCCTCGGCTCCTGTCTTCGGCGAGGAGGCCGGGGCGCTGGAGTACCCAGGACTCGTGCTGGGACGTGATTGGCCCTGGTGGCGAGGTCCGTACCGAAACGGAATGGTCAATACGTTGACCGGAAACGGGTTGGCCGGTGCTGAGCTGCCAATCGTTTGGAAGTCTCCGATCGGCGGACGAGGCCATGCGTCACCAATTGTCGTCGGCGATCGAATCTATCTGACAACAGCCCTCGAGGGTGACAAATCAAAAGAAGGGATTCAGGCCGTGCTGGCATTCGATCGCCGGACGGGGCAGCAGGTCTGGCGTACCGATGTCAACCAGGGGGGCTTGCCCGAAAAGATTCATCGCAAGAACACGCACGCCACACCCACCCTGGCCAGCGACGGCCAGCGTCTCTATGTGGTGTTCGTGCACCATGACGCGGTGCATCTCACGGCCATGACGCTGGCGGGTGAGCAGCAATGGACCGTCACGGTTGGCCCGTTTCAGCCGCAGCGTTACGAATTTGGCTACGCACCTTCACCCGTCTTGTATCGTGAGTTGGTGATTGTGTCCAGCGAATTCGACGGCGACAGTGCCGTACGCGGTCTGGACCGATCGACAGGCAAATTGGTTTGGCGCACCCCCAGGCCGGTGAATATCTCCTACTCGACCCCCATGTTCGCCCATGTGGCGAATCAGGACCAATTGTTCATGAGTGGCGGAGGCCAAGTATGCAGTTACGACCCGGCCACCGGTAAACAACTGTGGGCTACGGCTGGGACGACTGCAGCGACCTGCGGCACCATGGTCTGGGACCAAGACGTGGTCATGGCCAGTGGCGGATATCCTGATCCTGAAACCACTGCGGTACGTGCTGATGGCAGCGGCACCGTCTTATGGAAGAACAAGCAAAAGTGCTACGAACAGTCGATGTTGGCTCATAACGGCTACCTGTATGGCCTGACCGATCGGGGCATCTTATTTTGCTGGCGCATCCAGGACGGGCATGAGATGTGGAAGGAACGCCTGGAAGGACCGGTGAGTGCATCCCCCGTGTTGGTTGGCGATCAGATTTACTGGGCCAATGAGAAAGGCTTATGCTACGTGTTTCGGGCAAATCCCGAAAAGTTCGACCTCATCACGCAACATCAATGGGGGGAAGAGGCCTTTGCCAGCCCAGCGGTCGTCGGGGGACAGTTTTTCATCCGCACCGCCACGGGGCATGACGCAGAACGGCAGGAATGGCTAATATGCGCCGGCCAGACATCCGACACGAACAAGTGATTTGAGATCTGAGATTTCAGATCTGAGATCTGGAATCTCAAATCCGATTCCACTCTACAACGGCTCGGGTTCTGTCGACTCGCTGGAATCGGGCGCAGGACTTTCATGAGGCCGCGGCAGGTCAACCGGTTCGAGTCCAATATCCTGGTGCTTGTACTCGCCGAGGTTTTGTCCGCCACCGTCCTGCAGCTTGATGCCAACGGCATAGATGACCCATCCTTGAGGCACCCGCTTAAGGATCAAGGAATTGCTGTTGTAAGGATCCACAATTACCTCGGCCGGCAGTCCTAAATCGGTCACCTGAGGCGTGTCCTGGATGCCCTGGGCCTCGCGACGCTGGATGGCGTTGAGGACGCGTAGGGCTCGCAAGTGCGTCAACGTTAACAACGTCGACTGTTGCACGGTTTGCACAGCCGGAGCAAACTCCTTGGTGGCGGCACCCGACTGCTGATAAAGGTCAAGCACCTTCTGACGAGCCGCTGCGTCTGCATAGGGCCGATCGACAACGTCGATCATGGCCTGGATCAGCTCCAAATAGTGCAATTGCTGATAGGTGATGGTCCCAAACCAAGCCGACTGGGAGGGGTGGGGATTCGCGATCCGTTCTTGGAAGCGGGCGACGCCAACGGCTCGTTCTTGCCCCAGCGCGACGCGGCAATCGCGGACCAGATCGTGCTGTGTCAGCTCAGCATCCAAGCTCGCACGTGGTGCGTCACCCACAGGGCCCGATCGCAAAATACGATTGGTGAGTTGAATCGCCGTTCCACGGGCAGCGAGCGTCATCACGTAATTCGCGACCGTGGGTTGTTGTTGATACAGCCGAATCAATCGAAACATGGCCAAGCACGTGTCGAGGGCTGGTTCAAATTGTTGGTCGGCCAATTGCACCAATGCATGGTACCGCAACACGCGTATGGTGGCCTGTGCCGATAGCATGGCGGATTGGACGCCGTCGAACACCGACTTGGCATCCGTCAAATCGAGTTGTGGATCGTAGGCCGTCATGTGCGAGGCCTCGATCAGCGCTGGCACCGTTTCAGGATGCTCGGCCAGAGCGGTCCGCATCGCCTGCAAAATGGTGTCGTTGACGCGACCAAAGAAAAAGGCGTCTTGGTCAACGCTGGACTCTTCGTCAACCACCGCCAAGACCTGTTTGTCGAGCGCCGTCACCTCGGGCTGCGCCATTTTCAAGAAGGTGGCCGCGTTGTTCTCGGCGGGGACCGCCTGCGGTGCCAATTCGGCCAATGCTACCGGGTGCCCTTGGCGCTTCAGAGCGTCGAGTTCCCCCGTGACCCGCAGATTGGCCGCCAGATTGGCCAATTTCCAGCCGGCAACGCCAACCACAAACGCCGCGCCGACTAACGCCAGGGCTATGAGACCACGTTTGACGCGCAACATGCCCGCTCGCTTTTCGTAGGACTGCCGATGCTTGATCGACTAACGCTTGGAGAACTGAGTGCCGCGCCGTGCACCGCGGAGCCCGTATTTCTTGCGTTCCTTCATGCGGGAATCACGGGTGAGGTGACCGCCATCGCGCAAGGGCGGATAGGCTTCCATATCGTAGCTGCATAGGGCGCGGGCAATCGCCATCTTGGCCGCACCCGCCTGTCCGGTGCTCCCGCCGCCGTTCACACGGATGGTGACATCGACTTGGTCCAGCTTTTGCGCAGCGACGAGTGGTGACAGCAACTCGCTGCGGTCCTGCTCATTGGGGAAATAACTCTCCAGCGGACGTCGGTTCACCAGGATCTTGCCCTGGCCGGCACGAATTCGAACTCGCGCAACGGCCGTCTTGCGACGTCCCGTACCGAGGGCTTCACCTGTACGTTTATCTCGTTTTACAGCTACCATCGGTTTCTCTCACATTCCAACAATTTCAGTTGCACTCGGTTCAATTTCAGTTGGCTCATCTAAGCCCGCGCGACAGCGATCGCTACTGACCATTCGCACCCTGGATCGTTAGGGGTTCGGGCATCTGAGCTTGATGCGGGTGATCGGGCCCAACATACAATTTGAGCTTCGACAACATTTGCGTGGCCAAGCGATTCTTGGGGAGCATGCGCCGCACTGCATCGTATAGGACGCGTGTGGGATTGCGATCGACACGATCGTGGGCCGATTCGGTACGCAGGCCGGTGTACCCCGTGTACCAGGTGTACGTTTTTTTATCCCACTTATTGCCCGTCAAACGAACCTTCTCGCAATTGACCACGATCACAAAGTCACCCGTGTCCACATGCGGTGTGTAAATGGGCCGGTGCTTACCCATCAGCCGAACGGCAATGTCGCTGGCCAAGCGGCCGACGACCAGGTCCGTGGCGTCCACGATGTGCCACTTCCGCTCAATTTGGCCCGGTTTGGCCATGGTGGTCCGCTGCGAGACGGTTTTCGTATTCGCCCCCATCACTCACTCTCCCCTGCCAGCTACGACACTCGAGTCACACGCCATGAGTCACACGCCCCGCGTCGCAAGCTCTGAGTCGCAAGCTCTGAGTCCACACATCGCATATCACACGGGCCGCATACCTAGGCCCCGTACCTACGGGTCCCGGGTACCGACAGACTATCGGCAAACCACGCATGGTACCGGATAGGAAAAAGGGCTTCAAGGTGGCCGTATCGAGTTTTCCCGCCGGGCGGGCCTTCGGGCCGGGGCGGGCATGCCTTACGATAGCATTTCGAGGCGGCGGCGCGGCCCCAAAGGCCGGCCACGCATGGTGAATCGCGAGCGGCCGATCCGAGCGAGACGCTCGAGCCGAGGAATTTGGGGGCAAGACGCGGCGAATCCGGCCGGTCGGGGCCTGCGGAAATTGGGGGAGAGCCATGAAAATTGGGACGGCAGCCGAGACGTTTCCGGGGGAACGGCGCGTGGCAATGGTTCCCGACACGGTGCCAGCACTCATTAAGACAGGCCTCGAGGTGCTCATTGAGACCGGGGCGGGCGAGCGGGCCGGCTTTGGCGATCAGGCCTATCGCGACAAGGGTGCACAGATCGTTCCCGACCGGCGCACCGCCCAGGCCGCCGACATTGTCGTTCAGGTCCGCTGCGGTGGGGTGGCGACCGGCACAGCCAACGCCGATTTGGGTACCTGGCGTGGCGATCAGGTGCTCATTGGCATGTGCGACCCGTTGGGATTTCCAGCGGCGTGCCAGCGTCTGGCCGAAACGGGCGTTACCCTCATGGCGCTGGAGTTGGTGCCACGGATCACAAGGGCGCAGAGCATGGACGTGCTCTCGTCGATGGCCACCGTGGCGGGCTATCGGGCGGTCCTGCTGGCCGCGCTCGAATTGCCTCGCATGTTTCCGCTGCTCATGACCGCCGCCGGCACGCTCAAACCGGCACGAGTCTTTGTTATCGGGGCAGGCGTTGCTGGCCTGCAGGCGATGGCCACGGCTCGACGCTTGGGGGCAATTGTCCAGGCCTATGACGTGCGCGCCGCAGCCAAGGAACAAGTCGAAAGCGTTGGTGCCCGCTTCGTGCAGATGGAGTTGAAGCCCGGCGATGCGGAAGATCGTGGCGGCTATGCTAAGGCCATGGACGAGGCGTTTTACGAAAAGCAACGCCAACTGATGGCGTCCGTCGTCGCTGAGAGTGATGTGGTGATCACAACGGCGGCAATTCCAGGAAAGGCCTCGCCGCGCTTGGTGACCGCAGAGGCCGTACACGCCATGCGTCCCGGATCGGTCATCGTGGACCTGGCAGCTGAACGGGGCGGAAATTGTGAATTGACCAAGGCGGACCAACGCCTAGTGGCCCATGGCGTCACGATCCTTGGCCCCACCAACTTGCCGGCCGAGATCCCCTACCACGCCAGTTTGATGTTTGCCAAGAACATCACCCACTTCGTGCAAAACATCGTCCGTGATGGGACGCTGCAATGGTCGGCTGACGATGAGATCATTCGCGATAGCACGGTCGCGCGCGGAGGCCAGATCACCCACCCGCGTGTCCGCGAACTCTTGGGACTTGGCCCCACCAGCTAGCGCCGGTTGCAGCCCTGACGATGCAATCGTTGCGTAAATTCCATACATCCCGCGCATTGGTCGCGCCTTAAGCGCGGCGCGCGACCATCCGATACGGGTACCTGTGGCTGTTACAGCCTACGCAACCGGTCTTAAGTGGCCCGTTCTGTCCAGATTGCGATTCATTCTGCCCCAAGTTCGAGTCGCATAATGCCCGATGGTAATCTACGACGCCTGGAGAAAACAGGAATCCTGTAGCTACCTTACCATTTGACGAGAAGAATCCGACTGTGACTGCAACTGCCGATTTTCCGCGTCTGTTTTCGGAGACGCCTGCCCATGTCGAACCGCCGCATGACGACACCTTATCGTCGGTGTGCCGCGCGTTTCATCAAGCAACTGGCTGGCAGCTCTTTCACGAGGGCCAGAACCACGGGCCGGCGGGCGCCTGGTCCATGACCATTCCCACGTCGGCTACTGGGGGCAGTCCGAGTCACCTGATCATGCAGCCGCCCACGTCCGACGCGGTGGCGCCAGCGGTTCCCATTTCCAAGGCACAAGCCCGGGCACTTGCCGAGTCGGTGGGCCAGCTCGCCGTAGAACTTGCCCGCACGCAAAGTGTCCTTCGGCAGCGCGAAACAGAATTGGCGACCGCCATCCCCTTTGCCATCGAATTGGGCCTTAACAACTCGCAGTTGGCAGCCCGCTTGGAAACCATCCTGCGGGACGGTGCGATTGCGATGGATTGTCAGGCAGCCGGACTCTATATGTTGGATGATGCGACCAGCCAGCTGAAGTTGCGAGTCCAATGGGGACTCTCGCCCAAACGTTTCGCGGCTCCAGCACGTATCCTCAGCGATGCCGTTGCCGATCTCGAGGCGCTATGTGGCGATGTGGTGACTTTGGATACACGCGCCGAGGTCCAACGGTGGCAAGCACCCGAAGATTTCTCGGCAGCAGCCTGCGTGGCCGTGACGAGTTTGAGCGTCCCGTTGGGAACGATCTGGTTCTATTCCAAACGGGCTCGTAGTTTCTCCGCTCCTACCATCAAGCTCATGCAGGTGTTAGCCTCGCACATCGCAACCGAACTGGATCGTGAATCGCTCTGGCGCGAAACACGCCAGGGCGGTCGAACCACGGGCACGAGTTCGGCGTCCCAGGTGGCGGACATCCAATGGCAGCAAGCACAGCTGGCCCCCGTTGTCCCGCTGTTGGAGGGCTGGCAGGTATCTGCGGCACGTCAATTTGGGGAGGCGGCCGCTGGAGAATTACTGCACTGGTACGTGCCGGAAACCGGTCGCCTTTCGTTGACTTTGGGGCAGGCGTCGGGATCGGGATGGGTCGGGGCTCTATCGGCCGCCCGCTTGAGTGGTGCCCTGCAGAGCGAGGTGTTACGCGATCAGAAGCCGGAACAAATCCTGCTACATCTCAATCAACTCCTCTGGATGGCCTCCACGGGCGACCAACGGGCAGCCCTGCTGCAAGCACAACTCGACACCGATACGGGACTGTTAACTCTAGCCAGCGCCGGTACGGTCCGCGCGGTGTTGGTCCGGGATGGCCGAATGACGTATGTCGCGCCTTCACCAACAGGGGGGAACGCGTTGCTGGGATATTCCCCTGACAGCCTATGGCAGCCGGCTAGTTACCGTATGTCACGCGGGGATGTGCTTGTGTTGTTCAGTACCGAGGCCGATTCCGTGGAGTGGGACGCGTCGTCGACGGCAGCTCCATACGCCACGAGCGACAGGCCATCCGCAAGAGCCATCGACGTTATGGATCCTGCCGGCCAACCAGCTCCGTGCTGCGACGCTTTGGACTGGGACGAGGGGCCGTGGCGTCAGACTGCCAATCAAATTGCCGAGTTTGTCGCGCAGCAACAACTGGACCGCGCGGGTAAGCCCGTCCCCATCACCTCCACCCTCGTCGTGAAGCGAATGGCTTGACGCCCGCGAATAATGGCCTAGACTGATCCATCTCGGAACACGCCAAGCTGCGGGAATGGCGGAATTGGCAGACGCGCCAGGTTGAGGGCCTGGTGGGGGCAACCCCGTGGAGGTTCGAGTCCTCTTTCCCGCACTCCATTTGAGAATGGTTGCGCTTGAGAATGGTTGCGCGTACTCGCGCTACAAGCACACGCTACAAGCACGTGGCGCAAGCCAGTGAGTCCCCCCCGTGAATCGTCGTAAAGGCCCGGTCGTAAAGGCCCGACAGCGCGATGCGTTAAGGCTTGGTCAGCTTACGGTTTTTCTTGTAGATCGGCGAGGGCCACGGGGACAGGTGCAACTTCCGTTTGGGCGTGTTCAATCAGATAGGTGTAGCTGCTGAGTCCAGCTTCATAGAACTTGACGAAGCGGCCGGCTTCCCAATGGTCGATGCGCCCTTCTCGCACGGCCGTCTCCACGGCCGTTTGTAGTTGATGGATCAGACTGGCCTGGTTGTACTGGACATAGTCCAACACCTCGCGCACGGTATCCCCCTTGATGATCGTTTCCAGAGTGACTTCGCCCGTTTCGCTTAGATTCACGTGAACCGCGTTCGTGTCACCGAACAGATTGTGCAGGTCGCCGAGGATTTCTTGGTAAGCGCCTAGCAAAAAGGCTCCGAGGTAATAGGGGGTACTGTCGTAGGCATGGAGAGGCAAGGTTCGTCGCACATCGCGGTGATCGATAAACTGGTCGATCTTGCCGTCCGAATCGCAGGTGATGTCCGCCAAGACGCCGAAACGTGAGGGGCGTTCCGCCAGCCGGTGGATGGGCATCACGGGAAACAATTGGCCGATGGCCCAGCTATCCGGCATCGACTGAAACAGAGAAAAATTGCAGAAGTACGTATCGGAGAGCATGCGGTCCAGGCCTTGGAGTTCTTCCGGAATCTGGTCCAGGCCGTGCGCCAATTTGCGAATCTTATGGCAGATGGCGAAGAAAAGACGCTCTGCCGTGCACCGCTGGTCCAGCGGCAGATACCCGGTGCTGAACAGATTCATGGTCATGTCCAGCGCGAGCTGGGCATCGTGGTAGCTTTCCAAGATATTCCGCGGGCTGAGTTCGCGGTAGGTGAGCGCCAGATCGTGCAAAGGTTGCTCGGCCTGCTCGGGGACCTCGTGCGGAACGGGCTCGTTATCCCCTTGCGAGCAGACGCCGAGGACGCCAAACACGAGGGCTCCGTGGTAGGCGGCCAACGCCCGACCGCTCTCGGAGACGATATTGGGCTGCGGCACTCCTGCATCCTCGCAGACGCTGCGAATGTAATAGACCACGTCGTTGGCGTACTCTTGCAGCGTGTAATTAACGCTGGATTCAAAATTGGTTTGCGAGCCGTCGTAGTCGACGCCCAAACCGCCTCCAACATCCAGATAGCGCAGGCCGGCGCCCCGCTTGACCAGATCGGTGTAGATGCGTGCCGCTTCGTTGATCGCACCTTTCAAGAAGCGAATGTTGGTGATCTGACTCCCGAGATGGAAGTGGAGTAGCTGAAAGCAATCGGCCATGCCACGGGACTGCAACTCATCGAGTGCCCGCAGGATCTCGCCGACGGTTAGCCCGAACTTCGACCGATAGCCGCCGGAGGACTGCCAACGTCCCGCGCCGCGCGAGGCCAATTTCACTCGCATGCCAATCGATGGCCGCACGCCGATTCGTTCGGCTTGGCTCAGGATCAAATCGAGTTCCGTGAACTTTTCCACGACGGGAATCACCTGTCGGCCCATTTTTTGAGCCAGCATGGCCATTTCGATGAATTCCGAATCCTTGAATCCATTGCAGATAATAGGTGTGCTGGCATCCGTCATGGCAATCACGGCCAGCAACTCCGGCTTGCTGCCGGCTTCCAAGCCGAAGCCATATTGTTTGCCGTGGTGCAGAATTTCTTCCACGACTTGGCGTTGTTGGTTGACCTTGATGGGATAGACGCAGATGTAGCGGCCTTGATAATCGTGATCCTCGATAGCCCGGGCGAACACATCGTGGATCTCACGCAACCGGTCTTTCAAGATTCCGTTGAAGCGAATCAAAATCGGCAGATTCACACCACGGATCTGCAATCGATCGATCAACTGCTTAATATCGATCCACCGATCCGGATGCTTGTCGGGATGGGCGCGCAGATTGCCGTTGGAACCGACTGAGAAATAGCCCTTTCCCCAACGAGCCACGTCGTACAGTTCATTCGCATCGGCGGTGGACCAGCGGCGAGAGGAATCATCAATCATCGGTTTGCCTCAACCCTATCTGTTGATCGGGAGCCTGCACCATCACGCCTCCGGGCGCGCCCGGCCATTGGCAACGGGATCCTGCGGGACCACATTCTTGTACCAGGAACGAAGACGCAACGAAAGGCAGGAGTCGTGCCAGGAGATGTGGTGTTGCTCAAGATCCGAACGATTTCATGACCACGAAGATGAGCAAGAGGAACAGGACGAAGCCACCCAGCCCGATGGCGATCCAGGCCCCCAGCGGCATTTGTTGGCGTTTGATGGGGGGCAGTTTTTTTTCCACCGCGACTTTTCCGCCGCGAATCAACGCTTCGTCGGCTGAATCGTCCAGCGGTTTTAATTCTTTAGCCAAGTCCGTGGCCTGCTGGTCGAGCATGGCCGCTATGACACCACGATCCGCCTCGGTTGCCTCGGGACTCGTGGGCGCACTAGCCGGATGGCTCGGCTTGCCGGTCGCCGTCTTATCGTCGACCACGTCCTCCAACTCCAATTCGGCGGAAATCTCCGATTTCGCAGCCGGTGCCGTGCCGCGCGTCCCCGCTTGGATGCGCAACACCGTGTCGGCGCCCGGTGAGGGTTCCGTGGTGGCCACCCCGGACGGACCGCGTGCCCCCCCCGTAGCCGTTTCGCGCACCATACTCACAGCCTTGTTCAACGGCCCAGAGTCACCCCCTTTGGCACTGTCCCCAGTCACAGCGCGGCCGCGGCTGGCTAGCCAAGCCGTCAGCGCGTCCGCCCCCTCTCCAGCTGTTTGAATGCGATCCGCACGATTCTTGGCCATCATGCGATTGCAGATCATCACGAGCTCGGCGGGCGAGTCGGGCCTCTCGAGCTGCACCGCAGATGGGGCTTCCTTCTGGTGCTTCATCAGCCGTTCGGCCATCGATCCCTGAGGAAACGGGGGATGCCCCGTCAAGAGGAAGTACAAGGTGCATCCCAAACTGTAGATATCCGCGCGAGCGTCCACGCTGTGGCTGTTCAACGCCTGTTCCGGAGCCAGATAGTCGACCGTCCCCAAGACGTTATCGTCATTCGCAAGTGTGAGCGACGGTTTGTCGTCTTCGTGGAACTTGGCCAGCCCCATGTCCAACACCTTGACAACGCCGCGACGATCCACCAATAAATTGGCCGGCTTGATATCACGGTGAATCAAATTCGCGTCGTGTGCATGCTGGAGCCCGCGAGCCGCCTGGGCAATGCAATCCGCCGCCTCCTCGTACGTGAGTGGACCATTCTGCTGAACGCGAGTCTGCAAGTCATGTCCGTCGATATATTCCATGGCAATGTAGTGCGTATTGTCTTGATTGCTCACATCGTAAATGCGCACCACATTCGGATGGTCCAGCGCTGCTGAAGCACGCGCCTCGCGATGAAACCGAGCAAGATAAGAAGAATCTTCGACTCGGTTTTGCGGCAAGACCTTGATGGCAGCGCGGCGGCGCATCAATTCATGCTCCGCCAAATAAACCATGCTCATGCCACCCGTCCCCAGGTGGCGTAATAGCCGGTAGCTCCCCAGCCGAAATCCCTTATGACGCCCCGCCAGTAAATTGTCGGCTTGCCAGCGACTGAGGTACTCCCCCTGGACGAGCTGATCGGCAACCGCCCCCGCATCCGCGGGAAGCTCTCCGCCGCGTTCGGCGCGGACCCAGTCCAGCGCCTTTGCCAGCTCATCATCCGCCAGCAAACGGCTTCGTTTGATTAGCTCAATCAGTTTCGCGGTGTCGGGTACTCGGCTCATCTCTGTTCAGCGATCGCTTCCGGCCGACCAACGGGCCCCCTGCGGTTCGACCATCCTATTTCCTTATTAGAACACGAGTTGCCATTCTCACCAAAGGGCCTGTCCGCAGATTCATCCACTTTTCATCAAAATTGCCCGGTGACCGCTCCCCAACCCGCCCCCGGATGCCGTTTCCCCGGTACCACTCCTCCAGGGCGAGGCGGCTTTGATTCGCGGCTTTGATTCAGAGTGTCGCCGTCGGCCAGTCTCCGCAACATGCCGGGCTGCCGACGTGTCAGCCCGCATGATAACATGGCCCCAGAGAGGCCCGTCTATGCCAACCCCCTACGATGCACTGCTTGTCGTTTCATTCGGCGGCCCGGAGGGCCCGGATGATGTGCTCCCGTTTTTGGAGAACGTTCTGCGAGGTAAAAACGTGCCCCGCGAACGAATGATGGAAGTGGCCGAACACTACCATCATTTCGACGGCGTCAGTCCCATTAATAGCCAAGTGCGGGCCCTGATCGCCGCGTTAGAACCGGAACTGGCCCGACAGGACATTCGGCTGCCGATCTACTGGGGCAATCGGAATTGGCACCCCCTCCTACCCGACACTCTGGCCCAGATGGCGGCAGACGGCATCCAACGGGCCCTGGCCTTCGTGACCTCCGCCTACCGATCCTATTCCAACTGTCGTCAGTATTTGGAAAATATCGAGGCGGCGCGGCAGCAAGTTGGTCCCGCTCCCCCAATCATCGACAAAATTCGCCCCTTCTACAATCATCCCGGCTTTATCGAGGCCATGACCGATCGCGTTCGAGACTGCCTAGAGCAGGTTCCGGCGGACGAGCGACGGACCGTGCCTGTGATTTTTACCGCACACAGCATCCCCCGGGCGATGGCGGATGGCTGCGACTATCAACACGATCTGCGCGAGGCTTGTACCCTGGTGGGGCGACAATTGGAGCGGCACGACTGGTATCTGGCCTACCAAAGTCGCAGTGGTCCCCCTTCACAACCCTGGCTGGAGCCGGATATTCGCGACCAATTGACGCAGCTTCGCCAAACATCACGGGCCACCCACGTGATTGTGGTCCCCATCGGGTTCCTCAGTGACCACATGGAAGTGGTCTACGACTTGGACTATGAGGCCGCACAGACCTGCCAGACTCTGGGGTTCACCTTGATTCGTGGCAAGACCGCCGGCTGCCATCCGCGGTTTGTGACCATGATCGGTGAGCTGATCCAAGAACGGCTCCAAGGTACCCCAGCGCTCACTGCGGCTCCCGAGTCCTTGCCAAGTCCCAATGTGTGCCCCCCGGGCTGTTGTTCTTATGGCCGCCCCCCCGCCGAAAGCCTTCGGCCGACCTGATGCCGCCGGTTGCCGTCAGGCGACGGATGATGCCAGCGGAGGACAGTTGCTGTGCGGTGACTGCCACCGTGTTGTCATTTGGCATCCGGCCAGCATGGCAAACCCTGCCGTGGTTGACCGTTCTGACGGCGGTGGTCCGCTAAAAGTCGCCTCATTTTTACCGGAATGGTTGGTCCTCGGTCCGCGCGATCGTATAATTCAACTGGCCGCCGGAGCGATCCCGACCTGTTCTAGTTGCCTTCGTCGGCCCTGGATGGTGGACCTATGTACGTCGAGAGGTCTGCACGGTTGGATGACACCATATGAATGACGCCTTTGTTTGACACCGTTGTTTGACACCGTGAATTGTCTCGGGGCCGCATGATACGTGTGCCCGGGGGGTGAGGTAGCCGATGGGACGCAATCGATGGGGAGCCGTGCACCGCGGGATGTGGCATGCATTGGCACCAGTCGCGGTGTGGACCTTGATCGCCTCTCCTCAGCTGTTGATCGCCGAGGAGCCGGTTCAACAGGCGACGCTGGTACAACCACTACCCGCCACAGAGCCGTTGCCGGGCTCCCGCGACGATGAGCTGGCTCAGGCTCGGAAGCGTATCCGCCCCGTGCTCAATTACGCCCGGCAGACCCTAAAGTACGTGGACAATACCGTTCGAGATTACGAATGCATGCTGGTGCGTCGTGAACGTATCGATGGCGTGTTGAGTGGCTACCAGCATCTGCAAATGAAAATCCGCCACGAACAGCAACACGACGATCAAGCCCGGATCCCCTTTGCCGTCTACTTGAAGTTTCTTGGACCGGCTCGCTATCAAGGGCGCGAAGTTCTCTTCGTGCATGGCGAAAACGACGGATCCATGATCGCGCGCCGCGGCGGATCACAACTGGCCAACATGACACTCAAGCTGAATCCGGAAGGATCCTTGGCCATGCAATCCAACCGCTATCCAGTCACGGAGGTTGGTCTGCGCAATCTGATTGTCAAGCTTATCGAGGTCATGGAGAATGACCATGGCCTGGAGGGATGCGAGGTTCGTTTCTTCAAGAACTCAAAGATCAATAGTCGACCCTGCACGCACATCCAAGTATCCTATCCGCAACAGCGTGAGGGGCTTCGTTTCCAGCGAGCCGATGTCTACATCGATCATAAACTCAAATTGCCCATCTGCTTTGCATCCTATTACTGGCCGAACAAGCCGGGTGAAGATCCGCAATTGTTGGAAGAGTATGTCTACTCCGACCTTCAATTGAATGTGGGATTGACCGATGAAGACTTCAATCCACGCAACCCGGCCTACCGGTTTCAGCTCTCCGACAGCGACGCGGGCCGCGAGCCCCAACCGTCACCGACCAAGGAATAACCCTACTCAATCAATTCGGCCCTTGTCTTCGCTTACGAGCGACCCACGCTTATCGTACACTGGTTTCGAAACGTCTTGCCCTACACCGCTGATCCTGATCCCTCTCCCTTAACGTCTCACGTTTCGTTGCACCATCTTTTTTGGAGCTTATACCGATGCGCCGACACTTCCCGTTCACTAATGTCCCGTTCACTTATGCGTTTTTCGCCTTAACGGCCATGTTGGCATGGTCCATTCCCGACTCGCAGGCCCACGGCCAACTTGTAGGCCCGGCCTACGTGGCGGCACAGCCGGTCGTTACTTACACGCCAGAACGACGGGGCTTGTTCGGCCAACGCATTGTGTATCGGCCGCAGATCCAATACGCGGTACCGACCGTCAGCGTGCCCACCGTCTCCATCATGTCGGCCCCCATTACTACCTACTACGCCCCGGCGACTACGGTTTGGCCAACGGGGACGCCTGTCACCACCGGCTATGCACCGCTGGCCGCCCCCACGACAATTGTCCCCAGCGTGCGGTATGCCCCAACTACGACATACTACGCGCCCCATCCACCGGCGGCTGTGATAGTCCCCTAGCATTTTACAAGTGGCACAGGCATCTTGCCTGTGATCCACTACGAGCTCGAATCACAAAACGGATCACGGGCGGATCCGGTCGCCACCGCGTGGTTTCCGCCAGAAGATCGACTGCCGCCCAACGGACTACTGACCCAACTCGACGTTCCAGTACGCTTCGCTGATGAACTTGGACCAGCTGGCGATCCGTATGAAGTCGGCCGCGTAGAGGGGTTTCCAGACAGGGCGTACGGGGGGACGACGCAGTCGCATCCCCGATTTCTCGGGCGTCCGATCTGCTTTACGTTTGTTACATTCCAGACAGGCCAGCACGCAATTCTCCCAAGTCGATTGCCCCCCCTTGGAACGGGGCCAGACATGGTCGATGGTGAGCGCGTCACTGCCAGGCTGTACGCCGCAGTACTGGCAGGCGTATCGGTCGCGCTTGAATAGATTGCGGCGACTGAAGGGGACGTGGGTCGACGGGAGCCGATCGTACGCCACCAATGTCGCCACTTCGGGGGCTCGTAGATGAAATGAAGCCGAGCGGACCGACCAATCCCCATCGCGAGGCGTTTGACGCGACCAGTCGGCCCAGTCGTACGTCTGGAAATCCGCCGGATCGACAACACGAATCGCCTGATTCCACAACATGACCAAGACCCTGGCCACCGTGGAAATCTGAATCGGCTGCCAATTGCGGTTGAGGACCAACGTCGGTCGCTGTAGTACTCGAGCCGTCATCGACCTCAATTATAAGCGATCGGCCGCCCATAGCCAACCCTTCCTCTCGCTCCGCCGACGACCCGACGGCGCGCGCGGGTGGCACAGGCATGCTGACTGGGCACGAGAGAAACCTCATTTTCCCAGAAAATCCGTCACGGCGTCGAAGCAGACGCCGACGCAAGCCCCGTCAGCTGGGTGAATCCGGCCTCGATTTCCGACTGCAGGTCGGCGTAAGAAACGACCGTGCCACCATGCATGCCCTCGTCCAATTGATTGAACAGGTCGAATAGCTTTTCGCGGGCGGCCCGAGCCTCGCTGACCTGGGTCGAGCTGAGTGTCGCCGTGTCGATCAGCGGCCCCATGGCCTCAAATAGGTGGCCGATTTCGTGCATCGCGTCATGCGCATCATCCGGCTTGCCTGCCGTATACGCGTCCGCGATTTGTCGATCCAGCTCTTTGGCTTGCGCAACGGCGTCGGCTAGCGATTTGGGCGCAGCATGCTCATCGTCATGTTCATCAGCGCCATGTTCGTGCCCGTGTTCGACCTCGGATGTCGCCCCTCCCGGGGACTTCGCGGCCGGGGTCCCCGGCGTACAGCCTCCGAAAGCCACCAAGCACAGCGCCAATCCCCAACCGACCAATGGGCTACGGACGGCCAGCCATCCCTCGCTAAATACTCGCGTGATCTCCATGGAAACTTCATCCTTATTTCTTGCGAATGTAGATGCCCTGGGCCGCCACTTGCAAACCGCCCAGCTCGTCACGGCGGGTCTTGCCCGAAACGACGACCACTTGATCCTCTTGTAACCCGAGCAAAGTGCGGGCGTCCTGCTGGACGGTTTGCCCCTGGTCGTCAACGATATGTACGATCGCGGTGGCCATCTGGGCTTGGCGCCGTTTGCAAAAGGGGCAGCTTTCCGCATCATGCCCGGCTGTCTCGGCGTGCTGTTGCGCGGCCGCTTGGGCCTCAACATCCACGATGGCAAAAATCGCCTGTTTGGCATCCCAATGCGATACGCCGTCGATGTCTGGGGGTATCATCCCCACCAAAGTTCGGGCGGATGCCGACCCCTCCGGGGCCGCAGGTTCCTCAGTCGCTGCCACGGCCTCGTCGGTAGCGGTTCCACCCAGATGCTCCAGCACCGTTTGTATTGCCTCAGCCCCTTGTGGTTCTTCAGCCAATAGGAATCGCTTTCCCTCGGCGGACGGGCCGAGCGGAAGCGTGCTGGAGGAGTCGCAGCCACCGGAAAGTCCCACCACAATCACGACCATGACCAGGCACCGTAAGGAGCTGAGTCGGTCGGCGAGCAACGACCGCTCGGCAGCACGCGACAACCAGGAAAACCCGACGAGCTCCATCATGGTAAACCGTTTCATCGTAGGATTTCCCTTTCCGAGTGAGTCTATTGAAAGCCGCATCGCCCCAGCATCCCGGTTGAAGTCGCAAGATCCGTGACGACCCGACTTGCGTTGAGGCACTGACCCGATGGCCATGCCTTCGTCAACATTGAATGTGGGCTCCGGCACCACCCTCATTGTAAGGTTGTGCATACCAATTGCAAATAGCCCTTCGGGGCAACACATGTCAGCTAGGGGTGGAGCACAGCGCAACCCGTGGTTGCAGATCCCATCCGCGCCCGACTTGCCCCAACGGCAACGCCGTGAAGGATTTTTACCGGTAAAATGTAGGGTTTTTCGGTCATAGACTCCTCCTGGGA
>SXGT01374554.1_pt1 | contig 23046 bp, 20 predicted proteins | sample 3176221 | NCBI WGS metagenome assembly SXGT01 (sample SAMN11356862, study PRJNA531348) | freshwater metagenome | isolation source: freshwater sample F1-120 | place: China: Fuxian Lake, Yuxi | collected 2017-12-25
CGCATTCCCGACAACGGGTCGTTCGTGTGCGAGTTCGTGCTCGCGGAGCGCGATGAGTGATTTGCGAAGTTCAGGGTTCATCGGTATTACGCGACCCGAATTCCCCTTGCTTGCGGTGTTGGTCAGTCGCAGCTCGTCGGTCAGATGACCGTCAGCATCCGTGACCATTCCCCAGCTCAACCCCGCGATCTCCTGGGACCGCAGACCCGCTTTGAGACCAAGGAACACCAGAACCAGGTTGCGTTCGGGGAACCGAGTCTCCGACGACACGAACTTCACCAGGCGAATGACTTGCGCTGGGCTCAGTGGTGCTGCTTGTTTCGTCAAACCGGCGTTCATAATCAACCTCAATACATAATAGTTTATCACTATTAGAGTTGGTTGTCAACCCCCCTGACCCTAAAAACGACCCCTAAAACACTCGTAAATTGTTGAAAACAAAGGGGTAAAAGTTTATTTGTGCCCTAAAAAACTCTAAAATAGGTATTTTAGGGTGTAAAAGGCGAAACAAAGACGAAACACACTAGCGTAAGACGCTCCCCCAGTGGGGTGGGGATAGGGTCGGTTGGGCGGGAGTTCGTCGGTCTGGCGGGCTCTAACGAGGTCTGGCGGGTCGTGTGGAAGGGGTGGGTGAGACGCTCTGGAACCTGCGGGGCGTCATCCTGGCGGGGGTCTGGCAGGCGCTGGCAGCGGGTCTGTGCGACCCTCAAACCCGATGCGATGGCAGGAAAACAAAACGGGGTCTAACCCGTGTGGCTCCAAGCACTTGCCTTCAAAGTTGTGTAAAAACGCCTGGAAACCCGTGCCGCTCCATCCAACGGGAGGAAAACCTTACACAAGTTTTACACAGGAAGTGATATTTCCTAAGTTGTTGCAAACAAAAGACTTAGCGATTAGCCGCCACCGTTCGTAGCCAGACGCTCTATCCAGCTGAGCTAAGGGCGCACAAGCAGAGAAGTATACCTCAGGGTCGGCGCCCGAGCCGATCCCGGACCAACCCGAAGCCGACGTCGAACGAACCCGGCATCGAAATGGGCAGGCGCCCACCGATGGCGTTGTCCCCGGCCAGTGCGGCCACGGCCGAGGCCTCCGCCAGATCGTAAAAATCGTAGGTCAGCAGCACCGCCGGCAGGTCGGGCAGGAACGTAGGCACGTACGGATTGCCAAAAAACATCGTCACAAACGGCTTGGGGGTGCCGGCTGTCAGGCGCGCGAGGTCCCCGAGCAGCTTCGTCAGCGGCGGCGCCAGATCCATCCGGCCGCTACCAGACGACGCGCGGACGAAGACGGAGACGACGATGGCGTCGAAGCGGAGGGCCGAGGCGCGGACGAGATCAATTTCCGATGGCGTGGACCGGTCAGAGAGCTCGATCGCAGTCACGGAGGGCCAGCGACGCCGAAGCTCCGGGATCACGGTCCGGCTCGGCGCGGCGATGCGCCACCCAGACGGATAGTCGAGCACCGACAAGTACAACACAGCCGCCTCACGCGACGCGCGCAACGGTACCTGGTTGCGATCATCCTTCAGAAGGGTGATGGACCGCTGGCTCGCCTCTCGCGCCACTTGAGCGCGCTGCCGTCCGCCCACCAATGCGGGCAGTTCATCGAGCGAGACCAGCTTCTTTGTATGCAAGCCGAGTCGTGCCTTGGCGACCAGGATGCGGCGCACGGACGCGTCGAGCAGCAGAAGCGGAATGGTGCCCTTCTCGACGGCCGCCTTGATCCCGATTACGGCCGCCACGTCGTCTGGTGAGTGCAGCACGATGTCGTTGCCGGCCAGCAACGCGCGCACTGCGGCATCGCCGGGCGCGAGGCGACGGGCGACGGCATCCATACCCATCGAATCGGTCACGATCAGACCGCCGAACTTGAGGTCGCCGCGCAGCAGGCTCGTGACGATCGGGCGGCTCAACGTGGCGGGACTAAAGTCCGCCGCGTCGAGCGCTGGAAGTTGGATGTGGGCGGTCATCACGGCGTCGGCGCCGGCGGCGATACCGGCCTTGAACGACGGCAGTTCCACGGCGTCGAGACGATCGCGGGGATGGCTGATGACCGGCAGACCGATGTGTGAATCCACGTCGGTGTCGCCGTGACCGGGAAAGTGTTTCAGGGTGGCGAGCATGCCGCCCGACTGCAAGCCCTGGACGTATGCCGCGGCGAGCCGGCCGACCGCGGCGGGCGACTCGCCGAGCGAGCGCGTGTTGATCACCGGGTTGCGCGCGTTGTTGTTCACGTCAACAACCGGGGCGAAATTCATGTGCACGCCAATCGCGCGGCCTTCCTGCGCGGTGATGCGAGCGGCGGAGCGCACCAGTTCCTCGTCCATCGCGGCGCCAAACGCCATCGCGCGCGGGAACGTCGTGGCGCCAGCAATGCGAAACCCCGCGCCGGCTTCAAAATCAGCGGAGGCAAGCAGCGGAATGGCCGACGCAGCCTGCAGCCGGTTGAGCGTCGATGCCGCGGCCAGCGGCTGCCCAAGCGTGACCGTCCCATACGCGGTGTTGAGCAATACGCCGGGCGCACGTTCCGACCCACCAAACACCACGAAGCCGCCAAGCTTCAGCTTCGTTACTTTCTCCAGCAGTGCGTCGAACTGATCGGTGTCCGACGAGAGGTACATCGAATCGATCCCCGACATGACGACCTGGCCCACCTTGTCGTCCAGAGTCATCTTCTTGAATGTGTCGTCCACCCAGCGAAGGGCAAGACGATCAAGGACGGCCGGAAGCGCGGCCGCCGGTACCGAAAGCGTCGTGGGTTTTTGTACGGCAGCCAAGAGGGCTGCGGCGACCAGTACCGTCGCCAATTTCATCGTGATGTCTCTCTGACCACGTGACCCAGTTCTGGCAGGATGAGTTTCTCCATGCCCAGTCGCACCGCGGCCTCGGAGCCGGGCAACACAAATACGACGCAGCCTGTCACAACGCCCGCACACGCACGGCTCAACATGGCAGCCGCGCCCACCTGTTGATAACTCAGCATGCGGAACAGCTCACCAAACCCGTCAAGCTGCTTATCAAACATCGATGCCACGGCTTCGTAGGTGGTGTCGCGCGACGTCACACCCGTGCCTCCAGTGGTGATGACCGCACGGACATTCTTGCGCCCAAGGTGCGCGCGGATGGCCTCGGCGACCTTGATCGGATCGTCTATAACCAACTCGCGAGCCACCACCGTGTGGCCGGCGCCCTCAAGCAGGCTGGCGATGGTCTGACCACTGGTATCTGTCTCGCGGGTGCGGGTATCGCTCACGGTCAGCACCAGGCACGGCACGGACGAGGGTGAAGCTGCGCGATGGGCATTGGTAGACACAAGTTGGATGATACTTGAGTCATGCGTCCCTTTGCGCACACGTTGTCGTTCGAAGAGGCGCTCCGCGATGTGCTGGCCGCCCCAAAGCCGATCGGTCGGACCGAGCGAGTTTCCCTTGCAGAGGCCGATGGCAGGGCGCTGGTTTCCGAGGTTATAGCTACGTTCGATGTGCCACCGTTCGACCGCGCGGCGATGGATGGCTATGCGGTCATCGCTGCCGACACTTCGGGCGCGTCGCCTGAGGCGCCAGTGAAATTGCGATTGGTTGGCCGTGTGTTCACCGGCGATCCATCCCCCGTTCGCGTCACCGCGGGCACCTGCGTCGAGATCGCCACCGGCGCGCCGCTGGTCGACGGCGCCGATGCGGTCGTGATGGTGGAACAGACGACGACGGGTGATGGGATGGTGCAGATTCAACGCGCGGCGACACCACGCCAGCATGTGGGCCCGCGCGGCGGCGACATCACGTCGGGCCATGTGGTGCTCAACGCCGGCGTGGTGCTGACACCCGCCCGGATCGGCGTCCTGGCCGCGCTGGGCCGCACGAGCGTTGAGGTGCACGCGCGCCCGCGCGTGGCGATTCTTTGTACTGGCGACGAAGTGGTGGACCCGGGATCGCCCCTGGGCCCGGGCCAGCTCTACAACGTTAACCGTTTCACGCTCGAGGCGCTGGTGCGACGCCACGGCGGCGAACCGGTGGCACTCCCGACATCCCGAGACTCGATCGAGGCGCTGACGCAGACACTGGGCAAGGCCGGCGGCTGCGACATCATGGTGTTTTCAGGCGGCAGTTCCGTGGGCGAACGCGATCTGGTGATCGACGCACTGCGCCAGCACGGCGAGGTCATCTTTCACGGCGTGGCGATCAAGCCCGGCAAACCCACCGTGTTGGGCCGTATCGGCAACGCGCCGGTCCTCGGCCTCTCGGGGTATCCGACATCGTGCCTCTCAAACGCCCATGTGTTCCTGATCCCGCTCCTGCGCGCCACAGCGCGCCTGCCGCCATGGCAACCGCGCCAGGTCACTGTCCCTCTGGCGCGACGCATCACCTCCACTCCGGGCCGTCTGCAGTTCTACATGGTGCGCATCGTTGACGGCCGCGCAGAACCCGCCTTCAAGGCGTCGGGCGACATCACAAGCATGGCTAATTCGGACGGCTATGTGACCATCGCCGCCGACACCGATGCCCTGGATGCCGGCACCGATGTTGTCGTCACTTTGTACGGAGATTCACACGAGGCATGAAGGACTGAAGGACCTTTGGGTATGGAGTCCCTTCAGCCCTTCATGGCGCGTGTCATTTACCATGACGCCAGCGCGCGCTGCCCGCGCTCTTCAAGGAAATCCGTGGCAAACGCATATCCGCTCCACATGATGTTCAGCCGTGGGTCCTTGAGGATGGAGAATTGGGCGATTGGATGTGCGATTGGAGCGAGGTTCACGAAGCGAGCCTACCCCAGGCGCTTCGCCACTTCACTCCAATTGACCACGTTCCACCAGGCGGCGAGGTAGTCGGGCCGGCGGTTCTGATACTTGAGGTAGTAGGCGTGTTCCCACACGTCCACGCCCATAATGACGCGTTTGCCTTCCATTATCGGATTGTCCTGGTTGGCCGTGCTCTCAACCACCAGCTTGCCGTTGGCTTCCACCAGCCAGGCCCAGCCGCTGCCGAACCGCGTGGCGCCGGCTTTCTGGATCAGGTCCTTGAACGTATCGAAGTTACCGAACGCACCCGCAATGGCGTCCGCGAGCTTGCCCGTGGGCGCGCCACCCTGGCCAGGTCCCATGATCTGCCAGAACATCGTGTGGTTCACGTGGCCACCGCCGTTGTTGCGCACCGCGGTGCGAATATCTTCGGGGACCGCAGCTAGGTTCTTGATCAGGTCCTCGGCGCTCTTGCCCGCCAACTCCGGATACTTTTCAACGGCTGCATTCAGGTTGTTGACGTACGCCGCGTGATGCTTGCCATGGTGAATCTGCATCGTCTGCGTATCGATGTGGGGTTCAAGCGCGTCGACCGCATACGGAAGTGGTGCCAGTTCATGAGCCATTTATCAAACTCCTTGGTGAGTGGTGTGACGGATTCTATCAAGGCCACGGGCCGCCGAGGTGTGCACTACGCGGCATCCGGGGGGGTGACGACGTTGTAGAGCGTATCGCGCTCCACCGGCAGCCGGCCGGCGTTGCGAATGAGCGCGCGAATGCGCTGGGTCGTCAGAATCTCGGGCGTGCGGGCACCGGCCATGTGGTAAATCTTCTCTTCCTGCACGGTGCCGTCAAGGTCGTCCACGCCGTACCAGAGCGAAATCTGCGCCACGTCTACGCCCGTGGCAATCCAGAACGCCTTGATGTGCGGGAAGTTGTCGAGCATCAGCCGAGACACGGCATGCACCCGCAACGTGTCGCTGGCGGACGGCGCCGGCAGTTTTTCCATCTGATTATTGTCGGGGTGGAATGCCAGAGGGATGAACGCCTGGAACCCGCAGGTCTCGTCCTGAAGGGCGCGCGCGCGCAACATGTGGTCCACGCGCTCCTCCATCGTCTCAATATGCCCGTACAGCATCGTCACATTCGAACGCATGCCGAGGCCGTGGGCGATGCGATGAATGGAAAGATAACGATCGGCGTCCGCCTTGTCGTGGCAAATCTTGCGGCGTACACGCTCAGAGAACACCTCCGCGCCTCCGCCAGGCAGTGAGTCGAGGCCGGCCGCCATCAACTGCCGGAGTACCTCCTCGTCGCTCATCTTGTAGAGCTCTGAGAAAAACGCGATCTCTACGGCAGTGAAACACTTCAGGTGAATGCCGGGACGTATAGCCTTCAGACCGCGGAGCAGGTCGAGGTAGTAGTCGAACGGCAGATCGGGGTGCAGGCCGTTGACGACATGCACTTCGGTCAGTGGCTGATGGGCGCGTTGACGCAGTTTGTCCAGGACCTGGTCGAGCGTCATCGTGTAGGCTTGCGCGTCACCAGGTTTCAGTCTGGAGAACGAACAGAACAGACAGGTGGCCACACACACATTGGTAGCCTCCAGTCGCAGGTTGTAGTTGTAGAACGTGAGACCGCCGTGGCGCTTCTCGCGTTCGCGATTGGCCAGCCAGCCAAGCGCGTGAAGATCGGGACACGCAAACAGCCTCACCCCGTCGTCAAGCGACAGTCGCGCGCCGCCATCGAGTTTTGCGGCGATGTCCGCCAGCCCCAGTGTGGAGAGTCGTGCCTGCACCATGTGCCCTGTGATCAGGCCACGCCCATGACCTGGAGCCGCAACGAGCGTGAGCGTGGGCCGTCAAGCTCCGCCATCAGTACGCGCTGCCACTGACCCAGCACCAGTTCACCGCCGCTGATCTGCATGATCACGCTGTGACCCAGCAGCAGAGCGCGCAGGTGCGCGCCGGCGTTCATCCGGTCGCAGTCGGAATGCTCAGGGTCGTTGTGCAGCCACGGTGTGGCCGGGTCCACTACATGGTGAAGGAACTGCTCCATGTCTTCGCGCAGCGCCTGCTGACTCTCGTTGGTGAACACGGAACAGGTGGTATGAAGCGACACGAGGGTGGCGGTGCCTTCGCGCACTCCCAGTGTCTTCACACGGTCGCTGACCGTGTCGGTGAGGTCCAGCACCTGCAGCGTTTTATCGGTGGCCACGGTCAACATCTCTGCCAGTACATGAAGGGGGCCCGAGACCGAGGTTGTCTGCGCGACGGGTTCCGAGCGGACGGTCACTACTGAACTGCGCATCATGCTTCCCATGGAGCCAAGCTGCTATTTTCGCATGGTATAGTCGAGGGCGACAACAGACGCTTGCCCGGCGACTACTGGGAAGTGGGTGCAAATCCCACACGGTGACGCCACTGTCAGCGGGGAGTCAGTGTTCTATTTGATTGGGGGCCCGTCGTTTCACCACGGGAACCTCGACCGTCACTGGAAACCTCGGCCTTGAGAAACAGGCCGAATTGCGTGCAGCCTGCGCTGGACGATCTGGGAAGACGCGAACGCTGGTGATGATCCGCAAGTCAGGATACCTGGTCACGGGCTCGTCCTTTTGCTGATGCGCATTGTGCGCATCAGACCGGCGCGTATCACGCCGGAGAAGGCACCCTGCATAGTGCTTCGCGCGATCGGCCTCACCGTCGCCTTCAGCGCCCAGCGCGTTCTCGATCGCGTCTCGTTCGATGTGCCGGAAGGCGCGCTCGTGGGTGTGCTTGGTCCCAACGGGTCTGGCAAGACCACGCTGCTGCGCGTGCTGGCCGGGACGTTGAAGCCGCGGTCGGGACGAGTCACCCTCGACGAGCAGGACATCTCTCGCCTTGATCGGCGCGCTCTGGCACGGCGGGTGGCCGTGGTACCGCAGGACACACACCTGGCCTTTGACTACACCGTGATGGAAGTGGCGCTGATGGGGCGCTTTCCACACTTGGGTTCGTTTGAGGTGGAGGGCCCCGCCGACCTGGCCGCCGCCGAGGCTGCGCTCGAAACGACGGGCACGCTGCACCTGTCGCACCGCACATACGACACGCTGAGCGGCGGCGAAAAGCAGCGCGTTATCATCGCCTCTGCCCTGTCACAACTCGATCGCCGAAATTCGCTCGATGACCGGACCGCTCCGCTGTTGCTCCTCGATGAACCGACGGCAGCCCTGGACCTGCGCTACCAGGTGGAAGTAGCGGCGCTTGTAAGTCGGCTCCACGAATCGTCTTCTGCCGCAGGCATGCCGTTAACGGTCGTGTTGTCGACACACGATCTGCACTTCGCATCGTCGCTCTGCGACACCGTCGTACTGCTGTCTGAGGGCCGCGTGGTCGCGCACGGACCGCCGGTCGAAGTGCTGACAGTAGAGACGCTCTCGACGGTCTATGGCATTTCACGCGCGTTAGCAGCACCGCTGCTGCCCCGGGTGCAGGCGTGACGTCCACCCTGCGGCGGGGTGCACCCTGGGTGCTGGCGAGCGCCGGTGCAGCCATCGTAGCCGTCGCCATTGCGCCGTTCATCGGCCAGACGCCACTCGCATTTGGCCGCGTATTCTCGCTGTCGCTACCGTTCGCGGACAACATCGATGCGCAAATATTCTTTCTCGCCCGCCTGCCCCGATCCCTCGCAGCGGCGATTGTCGGAGGCACACTGGCAGCCGCGGGCGTCGTGTTTCAGGGCCTGCTGCGTAATCCCCTCGCCACGCCCTACACACTGGGGATCTCTGCGGGCGCGTCGTTTGGCGCGATGACAGCCATCGCCTTCGGCAGCATGCTGCCGATGATTGGTGTCACCGGCGCCAGCCTGGCGGGCGCGGTCCTGGCGGTGATGGTGGTCTACGCCCTCGCCACCGCGAGGCACTCGGGCCTGTCCACCACGGTGCTGCTGCTGGCCGGCGTCACGATGAACTCGTTCTTTTCTGCACTGATTCTCTTTGTTCAGTACCTGAGCGACTTCACCCAGACGTTTCGCGCGTTGCGGTGGCTCATGGGCGACCTCGATGTGGCCGGCTACGCGCCAATCCTTGGCGCCCTTCCGTTGGTGCTCGTAGCACTCGGCGGCTTCCTGTGGCTCGCGCGGCCACTCAACCTCTTGAGCCTTGGGGCCGATGCAGCGGCCACACGCGGCGTGGACGTTCGACGGGCGCAGCGTGTAGCGTTTTTCTCTGGCTCACTCGCCACAGGCGCCGCCGTATCCATCGGCGGCCCCATCGGCTTTGTCGGCATCATCGTGCCGCACCTGGTGCGGCTCGTCGTGGGCGCCGACCATCGCTTGGTGTTGCCCGCATCGTTCTTCGTCGGGGCGGCGTTTCTCGTGGTGTGTGATGTGGTGTCACGCATCGTCATGGCGCCCCTCGAGTTGCCCGTGGGCATCATCACGGCGCTCATTGGCGGCCCATTCTTTCTGTGGATGCTCATCAGGAGGAAGCCATGAGGGTCCAGGGTCCAGAGGCCAGAGGCCAGGGTCCGGCGGCCATCTCGTGCGGAGGACGTCCCTTTAGGCGCGCCACATTGGCGCCGCTGAAGTCGTGCCTTACATTAGTTCTGCTCTCCATCACGGTGGTCGCCGCGTTGTCGGCCCAGACGAAGCCCACGCGCATCGTGAGCCTGATTCCTGCGGTCACCGAGATGTTGTTTGCGATCGGCGCCGGGCCGCAGGTGGTGGGCGTGTCAACGTTCGATACGTTTCCCGAGGAGGCGACGACCCGCACGAAGGTCGGAGGGTTGTTTGACCCGAACTTCGAAGCGATCCTGACGCTGCGGCCGGACCTAGCGATCGTCTATGGCTCGCAGGAGGAGCTGATCGAACGCCTCGAACGCGTGCGCATACCAATGTTCAGGTATCGCCACGGGGGCCTGACCGATATCACGCGCACTATCCGTGACCTCGGCCAACGGACCGGGCAGACGAGTGAAGCCGACCGACTGGCGAACCAGATCGATGCGCAGATACGCACGATCCGCACACGCGCCAGCGGAGTTTCGCAACCACGCACGCTGCTGGTCTTCGGGCGGGAAGAGGCCTCTATGCGCGGGCTGTACGTGAGCGGAGGTGTGGGCTTCCTGCACGACATGCTCGAGGCCGCCGGAGGTGTCAATGTGATGGCCGACGTGAAACGCGAAGGCCTGCAGCTTTCACTGGAACAGCTACTGTCGCGTGCGCCGGAGGTGGTGATCGAACTTCGCGCGTCGGTGGGATGGTCAGCCGACCGACGAGCCCGTGAAGCCGCCGTCTGGACAGCCGTCGGTGTGCCCGCCGCCAGGAACGGCCGAGTGCGTTTTCTTCAGGGTGACGCAATGACCATTCCAGGCCCGCGCGTCGGGTGGGCCGTGCAGGCGCTCTTCGACGCGCTGCGGCATTCGGTTCCTGTGCGCTAGTCTTGTCGTTGGATTAGCCATGCTCAACTTCGTCCTCAGCGTCGTCCTCTACATCACTGTGTCCGGTCAGTCTGACATTTCCGGCACGGTGCATGATCCGGCCGGGGCCGTTATCGTTGGGGCGTCAGTCACGATGCGGGTCGGCACCAGCCCGGATGCGCACACCGTGACTGGGCCCGACGGGCGCTTCATATTTTCGCCGGCACCGCAAGGCGCCATCGTCCTCGTGGTTCGCGCGACTGGTTTCGCGGAGTGGCGCCGCGACGTCGCCGCGGGTACCAGCTGGCCCATGGAGGTTGTGCTCGTGCCGGCAGGTTTGCTGGAAACCGTCACGGTCACACCGGCACGTGGCGAAATGCGGCTCGGCGACGTGCCCGCGAGCATGAGCATCCTCAGCCGCGATGACATCCGGCAGTCGCCCGCCGTGTTGGCCGACGACGTGCTTCGGCGATTGCCGTCGTTCAGCCTGTTTCGCCGAACCAGCAGTATGGCGGCGCACCCGACCACGCAAGGTGTCTCGCTACGTGGCATTGGCCCAAGCGGAGTGAGCCGCACGTTGGTACTGCTTGATGGCGTGCCGTTTAACGACCCCTTTGGTGGCTGGGTATACTGGAGCCGCATTCCTCTGGAGCAGGCCGAGCGCATCGAAGTGGTGGATGGCGCTGGGTCGAGTCTGTACGGCAACTACGCGCTTGGGGGCGTGATCAACATCGTCAGTGCCGCAGCAGGACCAGGCACATTGGACATGAAGGCCCAGTACGGCACGCTGAACAGCGGCGCACTGGACGTCATGGGCAGCACGGGGCGTGGCGGGCTGGCGCTCACGCTCGACGGTGGCCTTTTCCGCACGGACGGCTATGCGCCGGTGATCGCGACAAATGGCGCGGGTGTGGCCGAACGGGGATTGGTCGACAACAACGTGTCGCTCGATACGCACCGTGTGAACGCACGGGTTGACATCGCCCCCTCCGGCCGGACGCGAGGCGTGCTGAGGGCCGGTTACTTCACGGAAGATCGGAACAACGGCAAACACAGTACGTTTATCGAAGCCGCGGAGAAAAACGATACAACATGGACATCCGCGAGCGCGGCCCTCATGGCACGACTGTCGGAGAACAGCGAGCTGCAGGTCTCTGCCTCATTGGGTACAGGAACGCTGCGCAGCACGTTCCTGGCCGTGCCGCCGGCCACACCGACCCGGAGCATCGGGCGCATGACACTCAATCAGCGGGTGCCCACCACGTCGTACGCGGGCATGGCACAGTGGCGCCTGCTCACGGGCTCACACACCTTGACGGCCGGCGGAGACTGGCGCTGGGTTGATGGCGACAGTGAAGAAGACGGGTTGGATTCCACGACAGGCACCAGCGTCACACTGCGCCGCATTTCCGGCGGCACACAGAACGGCCTCGGCGCATTTGTGCAGAGCATCTTCGCGGTGACGCCCGCTTTGACGATCACCGGAAGCGTGCGAATCGACCGCTGGCGCAACTACAACGCGCATAATTTTGAACACAGCGTCCCGAGCGGTCTGCCCACCATCAACAACAACGCGTCGTTGCCCGACAAGCGCGATACGGTCGTCAGCCCGCGCGTCGCCGCCATCTACCGGATGACGGACCACGTGAGCGTGTGGGCGAACATCGGCGAAGGCTTCCGTGCACCGACCCTCAACGAACTGTATCGGCAGTTCAGGGTGGGCACGGTGCTTACACTGGCCAACAACCAGCTCGGTCCGGAGCGGCTGCGCGGCGGCGAGGTGGGCCTGCAGGTGTCACCGTTCCGCCAGGTCGCGTGGCGCACCACCTGGTTCGACAACCGGATCACGGCTCCCGTGTCCAACGTCACACTCAGTACAAGCGGCGCCACTGTCACACAGCAACGACAGAACCTTGGGGCCACGCGAGCTTCTGGCGTGCAGACGAGCGTGGACTATCGCGCCGGCGGATCGTGGAAAGTGTCCGGGGCGTACATTTATCAGCATGCACGCGTGACGGCCCACGACGCGAACACGACGCTGATCGGAACAACGCTACCGCAGGTCCCGCGCCATCGCGGCTCTCTGCAAATGACGTTCGCAGATCCTCGTGTGGTGACCGCGAGTCTTGAGCTGCTGGCGATGGGTCGCCAATTTGACGACGATCTCAATGCGCGCGCCGTGCCGGGTAACACCGCGGCTGGCCTGCCGACATATGCGGTCGTATCGCTGTCCGTGTCTCGCGCGATCGGTCTGCGCCTGAACGCTTTTGTCGGTGTGCAAAACCTCTTCGATCGCGAATACGTCGTCGGCACGCTGCCGACGACCGTGGGATCGCCTCGTCTGGTGACGGGCGGTATTCGCGTTCGGGTGGGGCGCTAAGAAGTCTTGCGGTCAGAGGCCCGTGGATTGCCCGTCAGGGCACTCCAGAGATAGCATCCACAGCCGGGAGTCAAATCATGCGGCTGAAACGTGTCTTCACCACCCTGGCGTTGTCGTTACTCGCGCACCACACGTCCGTGTTTGCCCAGGCGGTCGACCCGGCCGCTATGCTTTCGGGCGGGTGGAAACTGAATATGGACGCCAGTGTCAATCCAAATGGCCCCGACAGCGCCGGTGCCCGAAGAAGCGGTGGCCGCGGCGACAACTTTGCCGCACCCGGCCGGGGTCCGTTGCCTGGCGGGGATTTGGGTCTGGAAGAACTGCAGCGCTTCAACGCGCACCTGAAGATGTTCCAGAAGGCGCCGCCCCTGCTGGGCATTCAGGCCACGGCGAAAGAGGTACTGCTCGCCTACGACCCGGATCCGGCCAAGGGGCTGACCTACAAGTACACCACCGACAACAGGAAGTCCGTGATGACGACCCCGGCGGGTCCCGTGGACATCAAGGTGAAGTGGAACGGCAAGGTGCTTCGCCGCGAGATGGAGACGAAGGAATCGCTGAAGGTCGTCGAGGACTACACCGTGAGCGCTGACGGCAAGCAGCTCGTGGTCACAGTCGAGACCTCAAACATCATGGTGCGCATGCCGAAGGTTGAGATCAAGCGCGTCTACGACCGCACGCAGTAGCCGGTCGTCAGACGAACTCGACAGGGACCCGATCCGGGATCAGTCCCTTTTCAAACGCTTCGTCGAAGAAGCGTTCGAGTGCTGCGCGGCCGCGGGCGCCATAGTCGAGCGTGAGCGCGTTGACGTACATGCCGACAAATGTATCGGTGTCTTTCTGGTCGAGACCGCGCCCAAACTGTTGCGCATACTGCACGCCGGCCTCTCGATTGTTGAGCGCATACGCAATGCTGTCGTGCAGCATAGTCGAGACCGTGCGCATCAACTCGGGGCCCATGTCGCGACGGATAATGTTGCCACCAAGTGGCAGCGGCAACCCGCCCGTGCGTTCAAACCACCACTCCCCCAGGTCCACAATTTTTCGGAACCCTTCGGCCTCGTACGTAAGTTGGCCCTCATGGATGAGCAGCCCGGCGTCCACGCGGCCCTCGAGAACCGCCTGCTGAATTTCATCGAAGGGGATGACCTCATACTCGAAGTCGGGGTCATACATCTTCAGCGCGAGGAACGCTGTGGTCAGCAGTCCCGGCACGCCGACCTTCACTCCCTTGAGCGAATCGGACGGCAGCGGCCTAGTAGATACCAGGATGGGCCCGTAGTTGTCGCCCATGCTCGAGCCATGCGGCAGCAGCGCGTATTTGTCGAGCAGGTGTGCATACGCGTGGAAGGACACAGCGGTCACTTCGTACCGGCCCTCGAACGCCGCGCGATTCAGGGTTTCGATGTCTGAAAGAACCTGGTCTACCTCGATGCCCGGTACTTGCACGGCGCCGCTGGCCAACCCAAAAAACATGAACGCGTCATCGGAATCCGGACTGTGGGCAACGGTGATCTTCATTCAGCCTCGCGCAAGCGCTTGACCACTGCCGCGAATTTTTCGATGGCGTAGTCGATGTCGGCGTCGGTTGTGTGGCGACCGAGCCCAAACCTGATCGTAGCCGATGGCACGTGGTCGGGTCCAAACAGCGCCAGCAGGACGTGCGATGGGGAGGCCGAGGCCGAGCTACACGCCGAGCCCGACGAGACCGCGATGTCGGAGATCCCAATCATCAGCGACGACCCGTCCACGCCTTCAAATCCCACGTGCAGGTTGTGCGGCAGGCGATGCTCCATCGAGCCGCTGACCGTGACGCCGCCAATCTGCGTGCGCAAACCGTCGAGCAGGCGGTTGCGCAATGTGACGAGTCTCGCGCTTTCAACAGGCATGTCCCGCTTGTCGATGAGACAGGCATACCCCAGGCCAACGATGCCAGGGACGTTGAGGGTGCCGGACCGCATGCCGCGCTCCTGCCCGCCCCCGATGATGAGCGGCGTCAGTTCAGTGCGGCGACGGATGTAGATCGCGCCGCAGCCCTTCGGGCCGTACATCTTGTGCCCGGTGAGCGAGAGCAGATCCACCTGATCCGCCTGCACGTCCACCGCCACTTTACCGACGGCCTGCGCGGCGTCGGTGTGAAACAGCGCGCCCTTCGCGTGGGCGATGGCCGCGATCTCGGTCATGGGCTGCAACACGCCCACTTCGTTGTTGGCGGCCATCACGCTCACGAGCGCGGTGGCGTCGGTCACGGCATCGGCGAGCGCGTTCAGGTCGAGCCGGCCGTCACGGCCCACCGGCACCACGGTGCACGTCCAGCCCTGCTTCTCGAGACTCTTGCAGCCCTCAAGCACAGACTTGTGCTCGATGGCGGAACACACCATGTGCCGGCGCCCTTCCGGAGCCGACGCCGCCACACCCTTGATGGCAAAGTTGTTGGATTCGGTCGCGCCGCTTGTGAACGTAATCTCGCGTGCGGTGCCCCCGACGAGAGCCGCGACACGTCGCCGGGCCTCTTCAACGGCCTCCTGCGCCTTCCAGCCCCACTGGTGACTTGAAGATGCGGGATTACCGAAGACTTCGGTAAAGTAAGGCAGCATCGCCTGAAGGACTCGCGGGTCCACGGGCGTTGTGGCGTGGTAGTCGAGGTAGACGGGCGGTCGCGACATCGCTCTGTAATATTACGAGATTTACGAGAGGATACCCATGCGTCGTTTCTTGATTGGTAGTGTGCTGGCTGGTGCCGCGTTCATCACGGCGGCGGGAATCGCGACGCCCTGGGCCCAAGCCCCGACCCGCTTGGATGCCGACGGCGTCCTCACGGCGTGGGATACGTATCAGTCCATGCGCCAGGCCTCCCAGTACCGGAGCGGCACCTGGCAGTCGCTGGGTCCCACCAACATTAGCGGCCGCGCCACGGACGTGGCGGTGGTGGACGTCGGGGGCCAGAGGCACATCTACGCGGCCTACGCCACCAGTGGCGTCTGGAAGAGTGAGGATCACGGCAAATCGTGGCGCGCCGTCTTCGAACATGAGGCGTCGACGAGCATCGGCGACGTCGAAGTCGCCCCCTCAAACCCCAACATCGTCTGGGTCGGCACTGGCGAAGCCAATATCTTCCGGGCATCCATGGCCGGTGTGGGCATCTACAAGTCCACCGATGCCGGCAAAACGTTCACGCACATGGGGCTCGCCGACACCCAGACCATCGCGCGCATCATCGTGCATCCCACCAATCCGGACATCGTGTACGTGGCGGCGTCTGGCCACGAGTGGACAGACAACGCGATGCGCGGTGTGTTCAAGACCACCGACGGCGGACGCAACTGGACCAAGGTGTTCTACAAGAGTCCGCGCACGGGCGCAAACGATCTTGTGATGGACCCCACGGACCCGAACGTGTTGTACGCGGCCATGTGGCAGCGCATCCGTCGCAAGTGGAGCGATCCGCGCGTGGAGCCCGGCTACAACGAGGGCGGCGTGGTCAAGTCCACCGACGGCGGCCAGACCTGGAAGGACATGAGCCAGGGTCTGCCGGCGCCGCAGTTCCGTGGCCGCATCGGCATAGACATCGCTCGCTCGAACCCGAACGTCCTCTACGCGTTCGTGGACAACTATGAAGAGGGCCGCGGCCCGCAGGCCGGCGAGCGCGACGCCTACGGGCGCGCGATCACAAACGGCCGGATCAAAGCCGCCGAGATCTATCGGAGCGATGACAAGGGCGCGACCTGGCGGAAGACCAGCGAGAACAACAACTTCATGATCCAGCACTCGGGCACGTACGGCTGGGTGTTTGGCCAGATTCGTGTGGATCCCGTCAACGAGAACACGATCTACACGATGGGACTTGGTCTCAACCGCTCGCTCGACGCCGGCAAGACGTTCGGCAACGCTACGGGTTCGTCCACCAGCAACGTCGATGGCAGCGCAACCGGCGGTGTGCACGGCGACCACCACGGCCTCTGGATCGATCCGAAGGACCCGCTCAAGCTCTACAACGCCAACGACGGCGGCGTGTATCACTCGCTTGACGGCGGCAAGACCTGGGTGTTTGCCGTGTCAGCCGCCGGCGCGCAGTTCTACAACGTGTCGATCGACACGTCGCGTCCTGCGTCTTGGGCATACGGATCGATCCAGGACCATGGCAGCCGACGCGGACTGATGGACGTCTCCAAGGGTCGCGGCGCCATCCCGGCTGTGGCGTGGGAGGGTGCGCCCGGTGGTGAAGGCTCAAATCACTCCATCGACCCGACGAACCCGAACATCGTCTACACGCACGGCTTCTACGGCAACTTCAGCCGCACGGATCTGGGCGTGGCTGCTGCCGCGCGCGGACGAGGTCGTGGCGCCGGTGCGGCCACACCTGCTCAGCCGCCCGCTCCGCAGGGCCCACAGCGCGTGACCAACATTCAGCCCGAGAACCCGGCCGACGCGGAACTGCGCGCGCAGTGGATGGCGCCCATCATCATCTCGCCCCACGACAACACGATCATCTATGCGGGCTACCAGTCGGTCTACAAGTCCACAAGCCGCGGCGACAAGTGGGAAATCATGAGTCCGGACCTTACGAACAACAACGCGGCGGAGATGCTGATCAAGAACTCCAACGCCATCCCCTACCAGACCATTGTCGCCCTGGCAGAATCGCCCAGGAAGGCGGGCCTCATGTATGTGGGGAGCGACGACGGGCGGCTGCACACGACGATTGACAGCGGCAAGGAGTGGACCGAACTCACGAGCAAATTGCCGGTGAGGAAGTGGTTCTCAGGGCTGGTGCCGTCTCGCTACGCCGAGGGCACGGTGTATGTGGTGCAGCGCGGCCGCGAAGACGACGACTTTGCGGCGTACATCTACAAGTCCACAGACTACGGCCGGACGTTCACGAGCATCGTGAACAATATTCCTGCTGGTCCGGTGAACGTCATCCGCGAACATCCGACCAACCCGAACGTGTTGTTCGTCGGCACCGATTTCGGTGTGTACGTGTCCACCAATGGCGGCGCGAAGTGGGAAGTGCTGGGCGGCAACCTGCCGTCCACGCAGGTGTCGGACCTGCAGTATCACCCTGTGGATCATGTGCTGGTCATCTCGACGTACGGGCGCGGGATGTACACGCTTGATGTCTCGAGCATTCGATGAGCTCTGAAAATGGGCCAACCCTCGCTAATGGGCCAATGAGCCAATTGGGCAATGGGGCAATGGTTCGCGGCATTGCCTCATTGGCCATTTGCCTCATTGGCTCATTGCCGGCCGCTTGTGCGCGCCCCGAAGCGCCTGCAGCGGCGTCCCCAGCGGCTGGCTTCCTGACTTCCGTGGGAGAGATGTGCGGAAAGGCCTTTGGCGGCAAAGTGGTCGCGAACGAGCCGCCTGCGCCGAATGACCCGTTCGTGGGGCAGGCGCTGGTGATGCACGTGCGCACCTGCACCACACCGGGCGAGGTGCTGGTGCCCTTTCATGTGGGGGAGGATCGATCCCGCACGTGGGTGCTGACGCTGGTGGCCGATCGCATACGGCTCAAACACGACCATCGTCATCAGGACGGAACGCCGGATGCGGTCACGATGTATGGCGGCGACTCGACCTCGCCCGGCACCGCGACCCGCCAGGAATTCCCGGTGGATGACTTCTCGAAGGCCATGTTCACCCGCGAAAATCGCGCCGTCTCAAACACGAATGTCTGGGCGATGGAGGTCCATCCGGGAAAGATGTTCGCGTACGAGCTGACGCGGCCGGGCCGACGGTTTCGCGTCGAGTTCGACCTGGCCACGCCAGTGCCGGTCCCGCCCGCGCCGTGGGGACAATAGGGTCCAGGGTCCAGCTCGGAGTCCTGAAGTCCAGGGATCCCGAAGTGCTGGAGTTACCAGATCGCGCGCACGCCAACGCCCTTGCCTGCGGCTGACACGAGTGGCCGCACACCAGCGGTCAGGCCGCCAGCGGCAGCGTGGCATTCCCGGTGGTGAACTTCGTCTGGAAGTTCTGACGCCTATTCCGTCTTTGCGGGCTCGGTCGTCTTGGTGAGTGCGGCTTTGAGCGTGTGCCAGGCGAGCGACGCACATTTGACGCGAGCGGGAAACTCGCGGACACCGGCAAGCACGGCGAGTTTGCCGACGGCTTCTTCGTCAACCGGCTGGTCGATCGGGGTCGTCACCATCTGGTGGAACTTGTCGAACAGTTCAGTGGCCTCGTCCACCGTGTGGCCCTTGACCGCATCGGTCATGAGCGAGGCGGACGACTTCGAAATGGCGCACCCGGAGCCTTCAAACGAGATTCCGGTGATGCGATCCCCCTCAACCTTGAGCGAAAGCGTCAACTTGTCGCCACACAGGGGGTTGTGCCCTTTCGCCGATTGCGTGGCGTCGGGCAGCGGCCCGTAGTTGCGCGGCCGGCGATTGTGGTCGAGGATGACCTCCTGGTAGAGGTCGTTCAGATCCTGCATCAAAAGAACCCCAGCGTGAGCTTCGCGGCTTCAGACATCCGCTCTTTCGTCCACGCGGGCTCCCAGACAATCTCAACCTTCGCGTCGGTGATGCCGGGAATGGCCTTCACCTTGAATCCCACCTCGAGCGGCAGTTGCTGCGCCGACGGGCATGCCGGGCTGGTCAGCGTCATGTTGATGAGCGCGCGCTTCTCGGCGTCCACGATGATGTCGTAGATGAGGCCGAGTTCGTAGATGTCGACTGGGATCTCGGGGTCGTAGACGGTCTTGATGGCTTCCACGATCTTGCCCTGGAACTCCGCTGTCTGCTCGGTGTCGAGCGGCCCCACCTGCAATGCGTCGTGCCTCGTTTCGGGCTTGGGGCTCGTGAGTGCCTCGGACGTCCATGCGTCGGGCGCCGTGAATGGCGTCTGCGACGTGGACGAGGCATCGGCCGTTGCTGATACCGCGCCGGCTGCCGACGAATCCTCGACCTGGTCTTTCTTGCCCGCGAGAAATGAAAACATGCCCATGCCCTACCCCAGCAGTTGACGGACGCGATCGAGCGCAACCACCAGCGCGTCGATTTCGTCCGTCGTGTTGTACATCGCCAGCGACGCCCGAGCGGTCGCCGGAATCCCGAAGCGATCCATCACGGGCTGCGCGCAGTGATGCCCGGTGCGAATGGCCACACCCTCGCGGTCCACGATCGTCCCGATGTCGTGTGGATGCAGATCGTGCATGACAAACGATACGACGCTCGCCTTGCGCCGCGCGGTGCCGATAATCGTCAGGCCCGGCACAGCGGAGAGCTGAGCTGTGGCGTACTCGAGGAGCGTGGATTCGTGCGCGCCGATCGTCTCAAAACCAATACCGCGGACGAACTCGATGGCGGCGGCCAACCCGATGGCATCAGCAATGTTCGGCGTGCCGGCCTCGAACTTGTACGGCAGTTCGTTCCACTCGCTCTTCTCGAACGTCACGGAACTAATCATGTCGCCGCCGCCCAGAAACGGGGGGCAGGCCTGCAGGAGCGACTCGCGGCCGTACAACACGCCGATGCCCGTGGGCCCGTAGACCTTGTGGCCGGTGAACACGTAGAAGTCGGGGTCCAGGGCCTGCACATCCACGGCCATGTGGTACACGGACTGCGACCCATCAATAAGCACCGTGGCGCCCACCCGCCTGGCCGCCGCGATCATGTCCTCAACCGGATTGATCGTGCCGAGCGCGTTGGAGAGATGCACCACGGCCAGCATCTTGGTCCTGGGCGTCAGGAGTTTCTCAAATTCCTCGAGAATCACGTCGCCGCGATCGTCGATGGGCGCCACCTTGAGGATGGCGCCTGTCCGCGCGCAGGCCATCTGCCACGGGACAATATTGGAATGGTGCTCCATTGCGGTGATGAGCACCTCGTCGCCCGGCTTCAGCTGCCAGTCGCCCCACGCACGGGCCACCAGGTTGATGCTTTCGGTGGCGTTGCGCGTGAAGATGATTTCGCGTTCGCTCCGGGCATTGAGGAACCGCTGCACGCTTCGGCGGGCCGACTCGTAGGACGCCGTCGCCCGTTCGCTGAGGGTGTGAACGCCCCGGTGGACGTTGGCGTTGTCGCGCTCGTAGTAATGGCGCAGGGCGTCCAGCACCACCTGCGGCTTCTGGGTCGTGGCGGCGTTGTCGAGATACGCGAGCGGCTTGCCATGCACCAACTGATGCAACGCGGGGAACTGCTCGCGCACCGCCAACACGTCCAGGGGTGCTGGCACTGGTGACGCGGCGGGGACAACGTGGGGGGTCATACCGGCAGGTGCAGCTTCTCGACAAGGACCTCTTCAAGGCGGTCGCGCACGGCGTCGTGTTTGATCCCGTTGAGGACATCACTGGCAAACGCGTGAATGAGCATGTTTCGCGCATCCAGCACCCCGATGCCGCGGGCGCGCAGGTAGAACAACTGGTCGGCATCGAGCTGGCCGATGGCCGCGCCATGTGTGCACTTCACATCGTCGGCAAAGATTTCGAGCTGCGGCTTGGTGTTGATCGAGGCCTCGTCGGTAAGCAGCAGCGCCTTGTTGGTCTGTTTTGCGTCGGTCTTCGGCGCGTCGGGCCGCACGATGATCTTGCCGTTGAAGACGGCTTTCGCGCGGCCAGCCAGAATGCCCTTGTAGACTTCGTGGCTTGGGCAGTGCGGCATCGCGTGGTCGATGGTCGTATGTGTGTCCACGAGGGTCTCGCCGTCGGCCACATAGAGGCCGTTGAGCGTGCACTCGGCGCCGTCTCCAGCAAGCGTGGCGGTGATGTCGTTGCGCGCGATGCGCCCCCCGAACGTGATGGCCTGCGACGTAAACGTGCTGGCGCGGTGCAGGTGCACAAACGTGCTGGCCATATGGAAGGCCTCGGCGGTTTCGCGCTGCACCTTGACGTGGTCCACCATGGCCCCGGGCCCCAGCAGGACCTCGGTCACGGCGGTGGTCAGGACCGGCGTCGCACCAACACCCGCGTAGTTCTCCACGATCGACGACTCGGATTGTTCGCCGGCGACGACGAAGAGACGCGGAGCCACCAAACCCGGATCGGCGGCAGGCGCCGAGATGAAGAGTACATGGATGGGCTCGGTCACCACCGCCTTCGGTGCGATGTGAATAAACACACCGCCCTCACAGAAGGCCGTGTTGAGCAACACAAACGGATGGTCGCTCTTGAGGCTCGGGCCTTCCAGGGGCGGCTGGTCGGTCATGGCCTCGGCCATGCCGGACACGGTGACGCCCGCCGGCAGGTTCCCGAGCGACGAGAGCTCCGAAGACAGCCGGCCGTTCACCACCACGGCCTGCATGCCGAACGGTGTCTTGAAGAGAAATGGCTCGAGCTCAACCGACGTGACCCTGGGGCCGCCGGTCACACGCCGGAAGCTGGTGGCGGCAATCGCCGCGACGTTCGTGAACTTCCACTCTTCGTCGCGCGTGCTTGGGAATCCCCGCTCGATGAACCGGGCAAAAGCCGAGGACCGCGCGGTGCGGAGCCACTCGGGTCCAAAGGCTGGTGTTTCGCGGAACGCCTCGAAGTCGGCCGCGTAGGTATCGTGACGCTCGGCAACCGGCGGCATGACTACGCCAGGGCCCCGGCCACGGCATCCACCCAGCCGTACCCCTTGTCTTCAAGCTCGAGCGCCAGTTCCTTGCCGCCCGACTTCACGATGCGGCCACCGCTCAGCACGTGCACGAAGTCCGGCACGATGTAGTCGAGCAGGCGCTGATAGTGCGTGACCACGATGATGGCGCGATCGCGGCTGCGCAGCGCATTGACGCCGGCGGCGACAATGCGAAGGGCATCGATGTCGAGGCCAGAATCGGTCTCGTCGAGAATCGCCAGTTTCGGTTCGAGCACCGCCATCTGGAAGATCTCGTTGCGCTTCTTCTCACCGCCCGAAAACCCTTCATTGACCGAGCGGTGCAGCATCGACTGATTCATCTCGAGCAGTTTCGCTTTTTCGCGAATCACCTGGAGGAACTCGACGGCGTCCAGTTCCTGCAGTCCCTGGTGCTTGCGCACGGCGTTCAGTGCGGCTTTGAGGAAGTAGGAGTTGTTGACGCCGGGGATTTCCACCGGATACTGGAACGCCATGAACACACCTTCACGGGCACGCTCTTCGGGGTCCATGTCGAGCAGGTCTTTGCCGTCGTAGGTGGCCGTACCGCCCGTAGCTTCATAGCCGGGGTGGCCACAGAGGATGCGGGCCAACGTGCTCTTGCCAGAGCCGTTGGGCCCCATGATGGCGTGCACTTCTCCAGGGTTGACCGACAAGCTCAGGCCTTTGAGGATTTCCTTGTCCTTAACCCTGACACGCAGATCCGACATTTCGAGCAACATACTTAACCGACGCTTCCTTCCAGGCTGATTGAGAGAAGTTTCTGGGCTTCCACGGCGAACTCCATCGGAAGCTCGCGAAAGACCTCTTTGCAAAAGCCGCTGACGATCATGTTCACGGCATCCTCAGTGGCGATGCCGCGCTGACGGCAATAGAAGATCTGGTCTTCGCCGATCTTCGACGTCGACGCTTCATGTTCGACCATGGCCGTGGAGTTCTTGATTTCCAAATACGGGAACGTGTGCGCGCCGCACTTGTCGCC
>SXGT01279006.1_pt1 | contig 23040 bp, 25 predicted proteins | sample 3176221 | NCBI WGS metagenome assembly SXGT01 (sample SAMN11356862, study PRJNA531348) | freshwater metagenome | isolation source: freshwater sample F1-120 | place: China: Fuxian Lake, Yuxi | collected 2017-12-25
ACAAGCTGCACGATCCGGTCTGGGCACGGCTCGCGGCGGCGAACGTGCCGGTCGCGTTCCACCTCGCCGACAGCGGCTACAACGCGATGATCGGCTACGCGTGGGGCGGCGCCGAGGTCTTCGCGCCATGGCGGGAGCCCGATCTCCTCGGCCAAGTGCTGATCGGCGATCGGGCCATCCACGACACGATGGCGGCACTCATCGTCCACGGTGTGTTCGAGCGTCACCCGAACCTGCGCGTCGTGAGCGTCGAGAACGGGTCCGACTGGGTGTACCCCCTCGTGAAGGGACTCCGTAAACAACAGAACCGCACCCCGTGGGTGTTCGTCGAGGATCCGCTCGACACGGTCCGGCGTCACGTGTGGGTCACTCCCTACTACGAAGAAGACCTCCGCCGGCTCGCCGACACGATCGGCATCGATCGCGTGTTGTTCGGTTCCGACTGGCCTCACGGCGAAGGGCTCGCCGACCCCGCGGGCTATGTCGACGAACTCGAAGCCTTCGACCCCGACGAAGTCGAGCGGATCATGCGGGGGAACGCAGCATTCTTGCTGGGCCGCTGAACGACTCCTCAGTGCAGCGCGCCGCGCAACGGGGTGACGACGGTCTCGCCGAACTCCGCGAGCGTCTCGGGCGGCGCGAAGTCGCAGAACCACGCGTAGACCCGTTCGATGCCTTGCTCGGCGAGCCGCCCGAAGTGGTCGACGAGCTCCTCGCTCGACCCGATCACCGGGCGCCCGTATCCGAAACGCTTCTTCGCCGCGGCCGTGAGCGCCTCCCGGTCGCCACCCCGGGGTACGAGCGCGACCATCTGTTGGATCGAGACCCGTGCGTCGCCCACGTGCGGCCGCAGCTCGTCGACGCGATGGATCTCACCGATGTGCACGTTCCACCAGTCGGCGAAGTCACGGACGAGCGCGAGCGTCTTGGGCCCCACGCCGCCGATCACGATCGGGATGCGGCCGAGCGGACGCGGCTCCTGGCGAGCCGCACGGAGTTGGTGATACTCGCCCTCGAAGTCGACGGTCTCTCCCGCCCAGAGCGCGCGGAGCACCCCGAGCGTCTCGCGTAACCGGGCGACGCGCTCTCGCGCCACGGTCGAGCCCGTGCCGAAGGTCGCGAACTCGTCGGGAACCGAGCCCCAGCCGATCCCGAGATCGAAGCGCCCGCCCGACGCGTGGTCGATCGACACCGCCTGGCGTGCGAGCACCGTCGGCGACCTGAACGCGTCGCACAAGACGAGCGAACCCACGCGCAGCCGTTCGGTGTGCGCGGCGATCCAAGTCGTCGTAACGATCGCCTCGTACATCGGCTGAGCATCGGCCATGGGCGGCGCGAGATGATCCATGCCCGTCATTCCCACGAAACCCGCGGCTTCCGCCGCGCGCGCCCGCGCGACCAACTGCTCGAACGACAGCCGCATCTGCGGCAGAAACAGGTTGAACTCCATCCCCATGGTTCGCGCGGCTCCGAGGTCGGCGGGTTGCTCCGATGACGCGCGACACCGTACCGTAGACATCTAGATATTTCGAGCGCACTCGAGGGGCGATGGACACCGAGCACCCGGCGCACGTCTTCACCGATCCCTCGGCCTACGCCGACACCGAACGTTTCCACGCCGCCTGCGCGCTGCTCCGCCGCGACTCGCCGGTCACGCGCGTCGACACCGACGGATTCGAACCGTTCTGGGCGATCACGAAGCACGACGACGTGCTCGACATCGAACGGCAGCCCGAGCTGTGGCTCAGCGCACCGCGGCCGGCGCTCGGCCCGAAGGCACTCGGCGCCGACGCGGCCGACATCCCCGTTCGCACGCTCGTCCAGATGGACGCGCCCGACCACACCGTCTACCGCCAGATCAGCTCGGCATGGTTCAAGCCCAAGCAGATCGCGACGCTCGAGCCGCGCATCACCGAACTCGCCCGCCGTTCCGTCGAGCGGATGCGCTCCCTCGACGGCACCTGTGACTTCTTCACCGATGTCGCGATCGACTTCCCGCTCCAAGTGATCCTGTCGCTGATGGGACTGCCCGAAGACGACTTCCCGCGTTTGTTGCGGCTCACCCAAGAACTGTTCGGCGCGTCCGACCCCGAGCTTCGCCGCGACGACGGTGCCGACATGATGGCGACGCTGCTCGACTTCTTCGAGTACTTCGAGCGGCTCATCGCCGACCGGCGTTCCAGCCCACGCGACGATCTGGCGACGGTGATCGCGAACGCGCAGATCGACGGCGAACCGATCGGCGTGCTCGAGGCCGTCGGCTACTACGTGCTGATCGCCACCGCCGGGCACGACACCACGAGCTCGGCGATCTCCGGTGGGATGCACGCACTCATCGAGCACCCCGACCAGCTCGACCGGCTCCGAGCGAACCCCGAGCTCATCCCGCTCGCGGCCGACGAAATGATCCGCTGGGTCTCGCCGGTGAAGCAGTTCATGCGTACCGCGGCCGACGACACCGAAATTCGCGGCGTGACGATTCCCGCCGGCGGATCCGTCCTGCTCTCGTACCCGTCGGCCAACCGCGACGACGACGCGTTCGAGCACCCGGAGCGATTCGACGCCGGCCGCGATCCGAACCGTCATCTCGGCTTCGGCTTCGGTCCGCACTACTGCCTCGGCACGCACATCGCGAAGCTCGAACTGCGCGTGCTGTACGGCGAGCTCGTTCCCCTGCTCGACGACGTCTCGCTCGCGGGGCCTGCGGAGTACATGCGGACGTTGTTCGTCGGCGGGCCCAAGCACCTCCCGATCCGCTACGAAATGGCCTGACGCCCTTACCGCCCGGTGAAGTTCGGCGGGCGGCGCTCGAAGAAGGCCGTCAACGCTTCGCGGAGGTCGTCGGTCTGCACGTTGACGCCCTGCGCGAGCGCCTCGATCTCCAACGCCTGCGCGAGCGACGCCCCATCGGCGAGGTCGAGCTCGCGCTTGGTCGACGCCAGCGCGATCGGCGGTCCGCCGGCGATCGTGTCGACGATGTGCTGCGTCGCGGCGTCGAGCTCAGCGGCGGGAACGGCGGCATTCACGAGACCCATCTCGTAGGCCTCGACGCCGCTGATGATCCGCGCCGTGAAGGCGAGCTCCTTCGCGCGGTGAACACCGATGCGCTGGCGCAGCAGCCACGACGTACCGAAGTCGAGGCTCAACCCGCGCTTCGCGAAGATCGCGGAGAACCGGGACTCCTCGGAGCACCAGGTGACGTCGGCCGCCAGCGCGAGGCCGAGCCCCGCGCCCACGCAGAGACCGTCGACCTTCGCCACGACCGGGATCGGGCAGTCGTGGATCGCGAGCACGACTTCGCCGAGCACCCGCATCGCGTCCACCATCGATCCGAACGATCCCCCGCCGCCGTCCTTCGCCGCGCCGCCGTCGTTGGACCCGCCGAGGTCGGCGCCGCTGCAGAAGTTGCCGCCCGCCCCCGTGATCACGGCGACGCGCGCGCCCGAATGGCCGATCTCGCGGAACGACGCGCCGAGGGCCACCCACATGCCGCCCGTGCACGCATTCTTCGATTTCGGGCGATCGATCGTGACGGTCACCACGTGGCCGTCGCGCTCCACCCGGATGTCGCGGTGGTGGGATCGCAGTTGTCCGGTCGCGTTCACATTGTCCCTCTTCGTGTTTCGTCCGTCGCCGCCGGCAGAGGCTCGGGCACGTTCACCGGTGTCGCCGACGGGCAGTCAAGCACCCGATGCTCCGGGGCGGTCGGTTGACATCTCCTGCGGCACAAAAAGATCTGAACGTTTCGATCGACTGGGGCCACTGACGCGAGGCGAGATCGCCCTCCGTTGAGTCGACAGCTGCACGGGTGCGGCTGTCGACTCAACGGACGGAGGTCGCCGCCGGGCTCCCCGGCGCTGTGCGACACTTCCCGCTCATGGGGGTTGCCAGCGACGGGGACGCGAGACCGAGCGGGACCGTCACGTTGCTCGTCACCGATGTCGAGGGCTCGACGCGACTGTGCGCGGCCGACAAGCAGGCGATGTCGATCGGCCGGGTCATCTCCGAATCCGACGACAGCTAGCGCGATCCAGTGACCTCGTGGCGCGCGCTCGCGATCTCGCTCGCGATCGCCGTCGTGGCGCTCGCCGCCGGAGGATGCGCCGCGACGAGCGACGACGCGACCGACGCCCTCCGGTCGCGCGTCCAAGTCGCGGTCGACGAATTCCTCGCGAGCCGCGACATCCCCGGCGCCAGTGTCGCCATCGTCACCGAAGGTCGCGTTCTCACGGTGGTGTCGGGTCACGCGGATCTCGAGCGACAGGACCCGATCGGGCCGCGCGACGAGTTCCGCCTCGCGAGCATCACGAAGACCTACCTCGCCGCGCTCGCGCTCTCCTTCGACACCGAAGGCGTGGTGGCCCTCGACGAACCGATCGATCCGTGGTTGTCGGACCTCCCGCCCGGTCTCGACCTCCGCGGCATCACGATGCGGCAACTGCTGTCCCACACGAGCGGGCTCGCGCAAACAGCGACCGACGACCGCGATCGCGGCAAGCACCTCACGCTCGTCGACGTTCTGGCTCGCATCCCTCCACGTGCGTGCGCTCCCGGGCGCTGCTGGAGCTACGCCGACGGCAACTATGTCGTCGCCGCACTCGTCCTCGAGTCGGCGACCGCCAAGTCGCTCACCGACGAGATGCACGATCGATTCTTCGAACCGCTCGAGCTTGCGAGCACGCACTTCGTCGGCGATCCCCGAGCCGCACCCCTCCCCCCGTACACCCTCGTCGTCGACCCGATCACGTTCCAACCGGTGCGGCCGCACCAACTGCGTCGACAGCAGCTGCCGATCGTTACCGACGACCGCGCCGCGCCGATCGTCGCCAGTGCGACCGACCTCGCACGATGGGGCGATGCGTTGTTCAACGGTGGAGCGATCGACCCTGCCGCGCTCGACCGGATGCTCGACGTCTCGGCGATGCGCGGTCTGCCGTGCCCGCATGGGTGCCCGTTCCCTTACGGCCTCGGCGTGTTCCACTACGAGTTCGGGGGCCGGGAGTTCGTGGGCCACGATGGCTCCTCGGGCGCGATCGTCGCCACCGACGTCGACGCCGGTCTCACGATCGCCATCGTCACCAACGGCGGCGAACTCGACCTCGGGCTCTTCGTCGAAACGGTCGTCGCTGCGATCGACCAAGGTTGACCGCTGTCCGACTGCGTACGCTGGCGCGGCATGGTGGACGTGAAGCGCGCGTTGGTCGGTCTTTCCGACGAGGTCTGGGAGCGAATCCGCGCCCGCGTCGACGGGCTGAGCGATGCGGAGTACTTCTGGGAACCGACGCCCGGCTGCTGGTCGATTCGCCCGCGAGCCGACGGCACCTGGATGGCCGACTGGGCCCTGCCCCGCCCCGAACCGGAGCCGTTCACGACCATCGCCTGGCGACTGTGGCACCTCATCGACATGTACGGCGAGGATCGCGCCCCCAAGTGGCTCGACGTGCCCGCACAAGGCACGCCGATCGGCTTCGACGACCCCGACGGGACACCGCCCTCGAACGCCACCGACGCCGTCGCATTGCTCGAACGCGCCCACGACCGCTGGGACGCGCACCTCCGCCTCGCACAGGAGGAGCGACTCGACGAGGCCGTCGGGCCGGTGGCCGGCCCCCAACACGCCGACCGGACCCGCGCCGCGTACGTCTTGCACATGCTCGACGAGTTCATCCACCACGGCGCCGAGATCGCGCTGCTCCGCGACCTCTGGCGTTGGCAGCACACCACCGTCGCCGACGATCCCCGAGTCGAGCGTGTCGTCCGCGGCGACACGACCGTGCTCGACGAGTTCGACCGCGACACGCCGACCTCCGATCTCGTCGACCACGCCGCCGCGTACGGCCGTTGGGACCTCGTGATCGGCCTCGTACAACGGGGCGCGCCCATCGGCACGACCGGCCGAACGCCCCTGCACGTCGCGGCCGGAGCCGGCGAGCTCGAGGTCGTGAAAGCACTGCTCGACCACGGCGCCGACCTGGCCGCGACCGATCCCCAGTTCCATGCCACACCGCTGCAATGGGCCGAGTTCCTCCGGCAACGTCGGGTCGCCGAGTATCTCGGCCAGCGCACGCGAGGCCTCGCCGACGACGGGTGACCGCGCTCACGCCCGTCATGAGAGCGGCGTTCTCGGATAGCGTGATCCCCACTCCGCCCCGGCCGGACGGCCGAGCGGTCGACCACCGCGCCGCGCCGCGCCCGCAGGTCCGAGCGAGAGGAACTCCATGCGTGAGTTGCCCAAGATCATCAGTGTCGACGACCACGTGGTGGAGCCCCCGCACGTGTGGCAGACGTGGCTGCCCGCAAAGTGGCGCGAGCGCGGGCCTCGCGTCGAGCGCAAGAAGTGGGGAGACTTCAAACATCGACCGGGTGCCCGGTACGAGATGCACGAGGATCCCGATGGCCTGTGGGGCGACGCGTGGTATCTCGACGGTCGCCTCATCTACGTTCACAAGCGCTTCGTCGCGATCCCACTCGAGGCGACCCCCGACGGCGACCTGTCGAAGTTCGATCCGTCCACCATGGTCATGACCGCGATGACCTACGACGAGATGCGACCCGGCTGTTACGACCGCGACGAGCGGATCAAGGACTTCGAGCTCAACTGGACCGACGGTTCGCTCCCGTTCCCGACCTTCCCGCGCTTCTGCGGCCAGACCTTCCTCGAGACCGACGACCGCGATCTCGGGCTCGCGTGCGTCGAGGCCTACAACGACTGGATGGTCCACGAGTGGTGCGCGCCGTCGCAGGGCGTGAACATCCCGCTGTGCATCATGCCGCTGTGGGATGTGCACCTCGCGGCCGCCGAGATCAAGCGCAACGCCGAGCGCGGCGTGCGCGCTTTCTGTTTCAGCGAACTGCCACACCATCTCGGACTCCCGACGATCCACACGGGCGAGTGGGATCCGGTGTTCCAGGTGTGCAACGACACCGGCGTGACGCTGTGCATGCACATCGGATCGTCGTCGACGAACCCGGCGGCGTCGCCCGACGCACCCGGTGGCGTGGGCGGCACGCTCGCGTTCAACAACTCGATGGCGTCGATGGCCGACTGGCTGTTCTCGGGCAAGTTGATCCAGTTCCCGAAGCTCAAGCTCGCCTATTCGGAAGGCCAGATCGGCTGGATCCCGTACGCGCTCGAGCGCGCCGACACCGTCTGGGACAAGCACGAGGCGTGGCAGAAGGCCAAGGCGCGAATCCCCGAACCGCCGTCGACCTACTACTACGGCCGGATCTTCGGGTGCTTCACCGCCGACCGTCACGGCCTGCAGTCGCTCGGCGAGGTCGGTGAAGACAACATCTGCTTCGAGGTCGACTACCCGCACACCGACACGACCTGGCCGAACTCGAAGGAGTACGTCGAGAAGATGTTGACCGGCATCGACGACGACGTCGCCTACAAGGTGCTGCGTGGCAACGCGATCACGATGCTGGAACTCGACCGGACCTGAGCCTCGAACGGCCCGGCGAGTTCAGCTCGCGTTGCGCACGGCCGCGATCACGCCGCCATCGACCAGCAGGTCGGTGCCGGTGATGAACGAGGCGGCCGGGCTCACGAGGAACTCCACCGCCGCGGCGATGTCGTCGGCCGTACCGACGCGCCGCGTGCCCGACATCTCGATCATCGACCGCATCACCTCACCGAACGGCCCGTCGAGTTCGGCGTTGCCCATCGGCGTCGCGATGATGCCAGGACTGATGGAGACGACGCGACCGCCGCGGCGGCCCCAGGCCGGCGACGCGGCCTCGACCCTGACCTGGTTCGCGCGCTTGGCAATGCCGTAGGCCGTCCCCGCATCCATCGTCGCGGGATCGAGTTCGGCGAGCCGGGCGAGTCCGGCCGCCGGCGTGGTCGCGAGGCGCCGGAGCGTTGCGGGATCGACGGTGGTCATCGTGCCGGCCATGCTCGCGATGCAGACCGCCACCGTGCCCGAGACGACGTACGGCTCGAACGCCTCGAGGACCAGCGCGGTGCCGACGACGTCGACCGCGACGACTTGTTCCGGTGTCGCCTGGACGGGTGAGACGCCGGCCGTGTGGACGACACAACGGATCGGGCCGAGCGCCGCCGCGGCGCGCGCCAATCCCTCGACGTCGGCGGCCGACGACACGTCGGTACGGATGGCCTCGACCTCGTGGCCGTTCGCGCGGAGGCGATCCGCCGCGCTCGCGAGTTGCGCCTCGGCAGCATCGGCCAGCACGACGACGCGGCCCGCGCCGAGCCGCCGCGCGATCGCCTCCCCCATGCCACCCGCGCCGGTCACCACCATGATGTCGCGCACGGCGCCGCTCACCCCGGTAACTCAGTAGCGGCCGAGAAGGAAGTTCGCTGCGGGCGCCGCGGGCGGGTACGACTCGGTGACGCCCGACGCCATATAGCCCGCGTCGGTGATCACCGTCTGGCCCGTCATCGCGCCCGCCGCGTCGCTGCACAAGAACACGAGCGGGTAGGCCTGCTCGAGGGGCGTCGACGCCCCGATCCCGACCTCGGCGCGGTAGTCGGCCCCGAAGCCGAGCCAGGTCTCCTTGTTCGCCTGCGCGAGCGGCGTGTCGGTCGGGCCCGGACAGATCGCATTGATCCGGATGCCTTCCTTCAAGAACCGCATCGCCTCGCGCGCGACATACGCACACACCGCCTGCTTGCTGAACATGTAATCGGTCTTCAGGTGGTCCTGCGCCCACTTCGCGCCGGCGTCGAAGTCGGTGATGTCGAGGTACTCCTTCAACAGCGGGAGGTTCGGCTCCCACCCGAGGCCGGCGGCCGAGGAGATGAACCCGATCGCGCCGCCGCGCCCGATCGCGCCACTCGCGACGAGCAGGTCGATCATGTGGCGGTGCCCGAGGAAGTTGATCCGTTCGAGCCCGGGGGTGCCGTCGGCGACTCCCGCGCACGACAAGAGCGCGTCGACCGGGCCGCCGCACTCCGCGACCGCCGCGTCGATCGAGGCGCGCTCCGCGAGGTTCACCGTGATCGTCCGGACACCCGCGAGCGCGACCGGTGCGTAGTCCATCACCACGACGTCGGCGCCGGCGTCTTGCACCAACTCGGCGGCCGCGGCACCCATCCCGGTCGCGCCCCCGACCACGAGCACGCGCTTGCCGTCGAACCGGAACGCATCGAACAGACCCATCGTCGTCTTCTCCTCTGGTGCGGCGCGATCTCGCGCGAACCGCCGGCACACTATTGCCGCCCGGCGTCCCGTGTCCTCGCCCGCCCCGCAGCGCGCACGGTCGTTCTGCTCGGCGTAGCGTGCCGATCGTGGTCGGAGCGCGTCTGGTGCAGGTCGGGTCGAGTTCGGTCGCGGTCTGGGAGTACGGCGATCCCGCCGGACGGGCAGTGTTCGTGTTTCACGGTGTGCCCGCGTGCGGCGCCGGGTTCGCGTGGGCCGACGAACCCGCGGCCGATCGCGGTCTGCGGCTGATCGCGCCGGATCGGCCGGGGGTCGGCCGCTCGACACCGCGCGACGGTTGGCGAGTCGGCGACTATCCCGCGATGGTCGACGCGCTCGCCGACGCGATGGGCGTCGACCGGTATGCGGCGTGGGGCTACTCGGGTGGGGGTCCCTATGCCGCCGCGGTCGCGGCGCTGGCGACCGGCCGCGTGAGCGCCGCGGCGATCAGCGCCGGCATGGGCGAGATCGGCGACGGCTGGGCGTCGTTCGACGATTTCGAGAAGACCGACGCACAGTTCCTCCGGATGTCGCGTCGCCGCCCGACGCTGGCGCGCGTGTTCCTCCGGGTCGCCGCGCTCGGTGCACGCATGTCACCGAAGGCGGCGATGAAGAGTTTCGCCGGGCAGATGTCGACGAGCGATCGCGCCGTGCTCGACCAACTCGGTGCACCGAAGGACGCGATGCGCCTCTTCACCGAGGCGTTCGTCTCGGGGAGTCGCGGCGTCGTCGCCGACTACGCGGCGCTCGCCCAGCCATGGGGTGTCGACCTCGGCGCCACGAGGATCCCGGTGTCGGTCTGGCAGGGCACCGCCGACACGATGGTGCCGCCACGACACGCCGATGGCTACGTCAGCCGGATCCCCGGCGCAACGCTGGTGACCTGGAACGGCGAAGGCCACCTCGGCACCGTGACCCACGCGCCCGACATCCTCGACTGGCTGTCCGAACACGCGCCGCGCTGACCCAGCTGGCCGCGCTGGTCGACAGATCTCGGGCGCTGCACAGCCATGGCGCGGATGCGAAACTCGGTCGTATGGGTTGGACGATCGATCCGGTCGCGCAGTCGGTGCTGTTCCATTACAGCGAGGATCCAGAGATCCGGGGCTTCGAGCCGCACGTTCCCCGCACGAACCCCGACGTCGCCGCCGCGGTGTGGGCCATCGATGCTGCGCACGCTGCGCTGTACTGGTTCCCGCGCGCCTGTCCGCGCGTGACGGTCTGGGCGAACGACGCGTCGCAACAACGGCAACTGCAGCAGGCCTTCGCGACATCGGCGTGGCGCGTGCAGGCCGCGCCGCGCTCATGGTCGGACGCAATTCACACGTGCAAACTGTTCGAGTATCGATTCGACCCCGAGGGATTCGACCCGTGGCCGGAGGCCGAGGGGCAATGGGTGGCGTCGCGGCGTGTCAGCCCGCTGTCGTCGGCGCCGGTCGGCGATCTCGTCGCCCGGCATCGTGACGCGGGCGTCGAACTCCGGCTCGTCGCTGATCTACGGCCGATCCGCGACGCCGTCGTCGCCTCCGGGTTGCCGTTCAGCGTGGTTCGTTACGCGTCCGCAGACCCGCCGTCGCCCCCGGCCTGATCGGGCCAGCCTCTCGTGGTGGAACGCGACGCGGCGGGCAACTCACCGTCGGTGGCTACACCGTCGGGGGATGCGTCAGCGGGCGGAAGTGTCCGCCCCGGGCTCCACCAGCCTTGTCGCCTCCACCGCGACCGCGACGCACCAACAACACGACGACTCCGAGCAGCACCGCGCCCGAGAGCATCGCGACGGCGGGCGCACCGGACGTGTCGCCGAAGAAGTAGCCGAGTGTCCACGGGAGGTACATGAACAAGCCGACGACACCGGGCGCGAGCGCCAGCGTCTCGTTGCGCAGCACACCGGTGCCGACCCACGCGGCCGCGGTCGCGAGACCCAACAGCGGCGCGAGCCACTCGAACTGTGAGCCGACGAAGCCGCACGCGACGAGCGTGAGCGCCGCTCCGAGCGGGAACCCGACGATCGCGGGTGGAATGCGGTGCTGCCAGGCGAGCCACGCCCAGCCCGCGCCGACCAGCCAGAGAGCGAGCCCGATCAGCCCACCCTCACCACCGGCCCACGCGATCCCGGTTCCGGTCGCGACCGCGAGCCCCACGAACGTGAGCAGGTGCTGGATCGGCCGGTCGCGCAACCGCCAGTACGCGGCCGTCACGAGCGTGCCGACACCCGCGGCGACCAGCGCCACCGGCTCGCCGCTCAGGTCGAGCACCTCGAAGGCGAACAACCCGCCGGCCGCGGTCGTTCCGGCCGCCGACAATGCCCACAAGAAACCGCGGAGCCGCCAGGTGACGGGATCGCTCTCGCCGACGACCGCTCCGACGACGCCGGTCAGGATCGCACCCGCGGCGAGCACGCCGATCCGGCCACCCACGCCGAGGTCGTCCCAGAACTGCCCCACGAGCATCGCGGCGCCGACTGCGACGAGCACACCGCCGACGTAGGCGAGCGCCTCGATCGCGGGCGAGACACGCTGCGGCGACCGGGCCTCGAGTTGCGCCTGTTCGTACGCGTCGATCGCTCGGGCCTGCTCCTCGCTGATCAGCCCGGCCCCCACCCAGCGGTCGAGCCCTTCGTTGCGCACGCTCACCACAACACCTCCCACGTGGGCTGTCGTCACCGTACCGGTGCGCGCGAACGGCGATCAGTGCCGGAGGTCCCGACCCGACCGACCACCTCGCTCAGGCTCGACGTCCGAGCAGCAAGTAGGTCGCCATCGGCCCCTTGCCCTTCACCTCGACGATCTCACGCGCGCGGAACTCGTAGCGGTCGCGCAGGCGCTCGTACACGTCGTGTGTGACCTGGATGTGGTCGGCGATGCCGTGGGCCTCCATGCGGCTCGCCGTGTTGACCGTGTCGCCCCAGACGTCGTAGCTGAACTTCCGCTGCCCGATGACGCCCGCCACGACGGGACCGCTGCTGACGCCGACGCGAATCGCCAGCGCGCTGCCCGTCTCGTCGCGAAAGCGCTCGACCTCGTCGCGCAGATCGAGTGCCATCTCGGCGATCGCCACCGCGTGGTCCGGGCGCGCGACGGGCAGCCCGGCCACGACCATGTACGCGTCGCCGATCGTCTTGATCTTCTCGAGTCCGTGTCGGTCGGAGAGCTCGTCGAACGTGGAGAACAACCGGTTGAGCACCGCGACCACGTCGCCGGCGGGGAGCGCTTCGGCGTACGCCGTGAACCCGACGATGTCGGCGAACAACACGGTCACCGAATCGAAGGAGTCGGCGATGACGCCCGGAGACTCCTTGAGGCGCTGCGCAATCGTCGCGGGGAGGACGTTGAGGAGCAGACGCTCGGAACGCTCGCGCTCCGCTGAGAGCGCGTCCAGGATGCGCGCGCGTTCGCCGATGAAGTAGCGCAAGAGCAGGTACACGGTGGTCGACACGCCCAACACGTTGAGCACGAAGAACGCGACGACGATCGACACCGGGACACGACCCTCGCCGTTCAGGTGCGGCTCCAACACGCCGAGCGCGACCGCGACGGCGACGAACGCGCCGAACCAGGGAGTCGAACGTCGCACACCCTCGAACAGAAGCGCGCCGAGCGGTGCGGTGAAGGCCCACAGCGCGACCGCGCTCGACACGCGAAACCCGCCGAGGCTCGCCTGCAGCAGGAACGGCAGCGCCAACATCATCGCGAGTTGGGTCGAGCGGAACACCTCCACCCGCTTCGTGCGGGCGAACACCACGAGCCCGGCCACGGTCGCGAGCTGATACGCGAAGGGGATGGCGCCCGAGCGCCACAGGCCGAGCGACCAGTACGTCGCCACCCACACGACCGCGAGGGTCGCCATGAGCGTTGCCGCGAGTGTGAGCGTCGCCTTCGCGAGTCGCTCGTCGTCGGAGTCGCCCGGTGCCGCGCCGATCGCCGCGAGCCGCCTGACCCGCGCCGCCAGGCTCCGTTGAGTCAACCGCTGCACGCGTGCGGCTGTTGACTCAATGGACGTCGGGGGGTGGTCCTGGCGCGGTGGTGAGGGAGGCGATGAGACGTCGCGCCGAGGCGCGGAACCCGTCGGAGGCGCCGTGCGACCACGCGACGAGCATCCCACCCTCGAGGCCCCCGAGCAACATCTCCGCGACGTCACGTGGCGACTCCGACAGGTGCAGGCTCCCGTCGTGCACCCCCGCTGCGAGCACCGACTCGAGCCAGGCGATGTTGGCATCGAAGAACGCGACGACCGCGGCCCGCATCTCGTCGGGAAGCGTGTCGCGTTCGGCGGCGAGCATGCCGCACAGGCACAGCCGATCGCCTGCGAGCACGTCGACGTAGAGCGACGCGTAGGCCGCGAGTCGTTCGGCCGGCTGCGCGACATCACGATCGATGTCGCCGAGCGCGGCGAGGAACATTTCGACGTAACGGGTCAGCAAGGCGCGCCCCAGGTCGGCCTTGCTCGCGAAGTGATAGTGCAGCGCCGCCTTCGTGATCCCGAGCGTCCCGGCGATGTCGGCATAGCTGAAGCCGTTGAATCCCCGGGTCTGCACGAGACCCTGGGCCACGTCGAGGATCGCCGACGCGGTGTCGCCGTGCCGGTCGGGTGCTTCGTTCGCCGCCAACAGTTCCTCCGAGACTTGACACTGACCTACTAGTAGGTCAGTGTACCGACCAGGCGGCGGCCGCCGTCGCATCGCACCGAGGGGGAACTCATGCAGACCACCGCGCACCGCAGTTTCGCGGCACCCGACGAGACCCGGCCATTCCCGAACGGGCGCGCCGAGATCGTCGTCGTCGGCGGGACCGAGATCGGCCGCCTGGTCCTCGAACCCGGCTGGCGCTGGTCCAACGACGTGAAGCCGCTCGCCGGAACCGACAGCTGCGAGGCACCGCACTTCCAGTACCACGTTGCCGGTCGTCTCGCGATCCGCATGGACGACGGCAGCGAGTTCATCGCGGGGCCGGGCGACATCACGTCGTTGCCGAGCGGTCACGATGCCTGGGTCGTGGGCGACGAAGCCGTTGTCGTCGTCGACTGGTACGGCGCGAGCAACTACGCCGTCGAGTCCGCGTGACCCGACGAGAACGGTCGTCGCCGGCATCCCGATCGACGCGTGGAACGCGCCGCGGCAGCGCTACTTGGTCACGCCGACGACCTGCGCGCTGATCCGACCCTCGAGGTCGCGCGACCCGAATCGCGCCTCGAGCGCGGTCGTCACGATCGCGACGACCTCGGCCAGTCCCCCGGGCCGAAGTCGTTCGAGCTCGCCGCGGATCGGCGTGCCAGCGCAGTATGCCGTCGCGACATCCTCGGCCGTTGCCGCGCGACTCACGTACTCGATCCGCTCGATCGAGGGTTGGGAGTCGAAGCCGCCGGCGCGAAGGTCCGCGACGATCTGCTCGGTGTCGTCGTAGCCGTGCGGTACCCGTTCGATGAGCGTCGGCGGATCATCCGGGAACGCACCCCTCAGCGAGTGCGCGACCACGTCGACGAACTCGTTGGCCTCGAGTCCATCCCAGACGCTGAAGAGGAACCGGCCGCCGGGTCGCAACACACGAAGCACCTCGGCGAAGGCATCGCGCTTCGGGTCGAAGAACATCACCCCGAACTGACAGACGACGACATCGAACGACGCGGGAGCGAAGGGCATCGACATGACGTCGGCCTGACGCCATTCCACCGTCCGTCCTGTACCGATGTGCATCGCGCGATCGATCATCGCCTGACTCAGGTCGGTGGCCGTGATCGACACGGCGGCGGGGAGCACGCTCGCCAGCCGCCGCGTCACGACCCCGGTTCCCGCCGCGACCTCGAGCACCGATCCCGACTCCAGAGCGCGCAACCGTCGCGCGAGTTCGTCGGCATACGGATCGAAGATCAGCGGCACGAGCAGCTCGTCGTAGACCTCCGACACCGACGCCGTGAACATGGGTTCGGGCCCGTTCGCCGCCATTGCGTCAGCTCGGCGCAGCGCCCGACTCGGCCGCCGCGGCAAGTCGTTCGAGCGTCTGTTCCATCCCTGTTCGGTTGTGGGTTGCGCGATCCGCGACGCCGGTGGCCAACCGCGCGATCGGCTTGAAGAAGCCGGGCCGTCGGTCGGTCCACGTCTCGGTGACGCGACACCCAACCGCGGTGGGCTCGAACGCGTAACCCCACTCGGCGACCTTCAGCCCCGCCGCAGCAACGCTGAACGAGAACCGTCGACCGGGGTCGGCGTCGACCACCGTCGCCACGGTCTTCCACTGCTTCTTGCCGAGCCGGTTCGAGGCTCGGAACTTCGCGCCAGGCCGCGGGCCGGGCGCGTCGCCGAGCCAGGTACCGCCCTCGTTCTCCGGCGACCATTCGCCCATTCGGGTCACGTCGGAGACCATCGCCCACACCTGCTCCGCCGGAGCGGCGATCTCGCGGGTCACGCTCACTTGTTCGCTCATGCGGGCCAACGTAGCTCCGCGGACACTTAGTGTTGGCCCGATGGAGCGCGAAGCAACGCGAGCCCGCAACACGTCGGCGGCCCGCGCGTACCTCTCCGTGTGGGGCCCCGTCCTGATCGTGCTCGGCGTCGGGAGCCTGATCGTCAATCCGGATTTCGGCGTCGGTGATCACGTGAGCCACGACCGTCTGTTCGGGAGGTTCGAGACCAACGGCTGGCACGGCCTCGCGGGTGGCCTCGCCGGCGTCGCGGCCGTGTGCTCGGCTGCGACGCGCCTTCACGTTCGAGCCGTGGCGATCGGCGTCGCGCTCCTCGGCGGCATCATCCCCGCCGCGATCTTCCTCGCCTCCGGCGACGGATCGGCCGCGTTGGGAATCATCCCCGTCGACGTCGCGGATGCGATCACGCTGCACTTGGTACCGGGGTTGGTCGGGCTCGCGTGCGTCGCGATCCCCGATGCGCTGACCGCGCGGCGCGCCTCGGGACACGTTCGAGCGCGTCGTCGTCAGGGCTCGTAGAGCTCCTCGGCGAACGAATGCCGCAGGCGAGGGTCGCGTAGCAACGACGCACGGCCGATCGACGCTCGTCCGAAGCAAGTGCGGAGATCGTCGATCGCAGCGTCGAGTTCGCGTCCGCGTCCCCGCTGCTCGAACGGCAGCGAGAGTTGGAGCGGGTTGCTCGGCACGAGGTTCGACAGCGCCAGGCCGATCAACGTCACCCCGCGCCCGCGCACCGTCGGCACGACCGAGGCGAGCAACTCGCGCGCCGTGACGCCGATCAGCGTGGTCGAATCGGTCGCGACATCGAGCGACACCGAGCGCGTGATGCGTTCGGAGTCGGCGAACCGAAGGCGAACGGTCAGGGTGCGGGCCAAGCGCTCATCGGCTCGCAGCCGGCGAGCGACGCGGTCGACGATCCCGAGCAGCGCGAGCTCGAGCTCGGCGGGATCGTGACGCGGGCGACCGAGCGCGTTCTGCGATCCGATCGACCGACGACGAGCGTGCGGTGCGACGCGCCGGGGGTCGCGGTTCCACGCGATCGCGTGGAGGTGCGCGGCCGCGGCGCGGCCGATCGTCGTTGCGAGCGCGACCTGCGGGATCTGCGCGAGTTCGTACACGGTGCTCACGCCGATCGCGTGCAACCGCTCCGACGTCTTGGGGCCGACGCCCCAGAGCCGTTCGATGGGGAGCGGGTGCAAGAAGTCGAGTTCCTCGCCGAGCGGGATCAGCAGCACGCCGTCGGGCTTGGCGCTCGCGCTCGCGACCTTGGCGAGGAACTTCGTCGCGGCGATCCCGATCGAGAGCGGGAGCCCGACCTCGTCGCGCACCGCGGCCCGAAGCCGGTGCGCGATCGCGAGCGACGAGCCGAGGAGTCGCCGCGCGCCACGCACGTCGAGAAAGGCCTCGTCGATCGAGAGCCCCTCGACGCTCGGCGTCACGTCGCGGAAGCAGTCGAACACCGCGCGGCTGGCCTCGAGGTACGCGTCGAACCGCGGCGGCACGACGACCGCGTCCGGGCAGAGGCGGCGCGCGGCTCGCTCGTTCGTCGGTGTGGCGATGCCGCGCCGCTTCGCCTCGTAGCTCGCGGCGACGATGACCCCTCCGCCGACGAGCACCGGGCGGCCCCGCAGGCTCGGGTCGTCGCGCTGTTCGACCGAAGCGAAGAACGCGTCGAGGTCGGCGTGCAGGATGCCCGGCCCGGGTACCTGTCCGGTCGGCGTGGGCTCGTCGGGCGGGCTCGGGTCGGACACGAACACATGTTCGCACACTCGGGCGCTGGGTACCAGCGCACGGACGAGATCCCGAACGCGCTCCGGGTGGGACTGTCAGCCGGCGACCGAGACAGCGGTGCCGCGCTCGGCCGACTCGTACGCCGCCAGTACGAGGCGCACGGCTTCGAGGCCGTCGGTCCCCGTGCACACCACGTCGCACGAGCCGTCGATCGCCGCCAGGAAGTTCGCGATGTGCTGCGCCCGCGCACCCAACGCGCCCGGCGGGTGCCGCTCGACCTCGGTCGTCCCCCAGTCGCGCTGGCCGGGTCGTCGGAACCGGTGCACGAGGTCGCCGGTGCGCGCCAGGTTGTCGCACTCCAGGGAGCCCTCGGTGCCGTAGACCCAGAACGCTTCCTGCCAGCCCGTTGCGGTCCAGGCGACCTCGATCGCACCGATCGCGCCCGACACGAACCCGAGCGAGGCCGAGGCGGTGTCTTCGACCTCGATGTCGTACTTCAACGTCGCGGTGCGTGCGTAGACGTCGCGCACATCACCACCGAGGTAGCGAGCGAGGTCGAACAGGTGGCAGCCGTTGTCGAGCAACGTGCCGCCGCCCGAGTCGGCCAACGACCCGAAGACGCCTCGCACCTTGGTCGCGCCACCCCAGTCGTGTGCCTGACGGAACCGCGCGTAGGTGACCCGCCCGATGGCGCCGCGCTCGATCAACTCCCGTGCTTTCGTCGCGGCCGACCACGAACGCATGTGATGACCGACCTGCAACACCACGCCGGCATCGGCGCAGGCCGCGATCATCTCGCGCGCCTCGTCGAGACCGAGCGAGATCGGCTTCTCGCAGAGCACGTGCTTGCCGGCCCGCGCCGCGGCGACGGTGATCGGATGATGCGACGCGTTCGGCGTGCAGACCGAGACGGCCTCGACCTCGGCCAGCGCAAGCAACTCGGCCGCGCTCGTCGTACCGACCGGTACCCCCCACCGCTCCTGCCGCTCGGCGAGCGTCGCGGCATCGACGTCGCACAGCGCGACGATCTCCGCACCGGCCAGGCGGTAGGCGGCGACGTGTTCGAGGGCGATGCCGCCCGTCCCGATGATCCCGATCCGTCGCGCCGGTTGCGTCATCCGACGCTCTCCGATCCTGCGCTCGCCGCGGCCGCAGCGCGCGCGGAGGCGCCGGGCACCCACTCGAGCGCCTCGACGTTGGGGGCGTGATTCGTCGGCGAATCGATCGCACGCGCCGCCCACCGGCACGCATTCGCGATGACGCGCAGCACGTTCTCGTCTCGGTACGTCGGATACTCCTCGTGCCCCGGGCGGAAGTACACGACGCGACCATGACCGCGACGCCAGGTCGCGCAACTCCGGAACACCTCGCCACCCTGGAACCAGCTGACCATCAACAACTCGTCGGGCGTCGGGACGTCGAAGCGTTCGCCGTACATCTCCTCGGCGGGCAACTCGAAGTAGGGCGGCAGGCCCGCCATGACCGGATGCGCGGGTTCCACGACCCACAGCCGCTCCTTCTCGTCGGCCTCGCGCCACAGCAGCGAGCAATTCGTCCCCATGAGGCGCCGGAAGATCTTGGAGTAGTGACCCGAGTGGAGCACGATCAGGCCCATCCCGCTCAGCACCTGCTGGTGCACCTTGTCGACGATCGCGTCGTCGACGAGATGGTGGCCCATGTGTCCCCACCAGATCATCACGTCGGTCGCGGCCAACACGTCGTCGGTGAGACCGTGCTGCGGCTCGGCGAGAGTCGCGGTGCGAATCTCGAAGCCGGCCTCCGGCGCCAGCCCCTCGGCCAGCGCGCCGTGGATCCCCGCCGGGTACACGGTGGCGATCGCGGGTTCGCGAACCTCGTGCAGGTATTCGTTCCAGATCGTGATGCGGGTTCGGGACATACCCCAGCTTCGCAGGTTGACGGGCGGCCGCGTCGCGCGCCACAGTCTCGGCCGCCGGGCCCCGTCGGCGGGGCACACTTGCAGGAGCACGATGGCCCACCGATCGATCACCCGGCACGAGGCGATCGCGCAGCTCACCGGACCCGGCGAACGGTACGAGCTGCGGACCGTCGAGATCGCGGGCAACCGCTGCCGGGCGTTCGTCAACGCCCCTCGATCGTTGCGGGCGATGTACGAAGCGAGTGTGAGCGATCTGCCGTTCATCGTCTACGACGACGAACGGCTCACCTTCGCCGAGGCGTGGCACGCTGCGAGCGCCATCGCGGCGGCGCTCGCGCACGAGTACGGCGTCGTGGCGGGCGATCGGGTCGCGATCTCGATGCGCAACTACCCCGAGTGGATGACCGCGTTCGCCGCCGTCACCTCGCTCGGAGCGATCGCCGTCGCGCTCAACGCCCTGTGGCAGCCCGAAGAGTTGGAGTTCGGCCTCCGCGACAGTGGCGCGACCGTATTGATCGCGGACGAGGAGCGGATCGATCGCTTGCGCCGATGCTCCACCGATGTCGCGGACCTGCGCGCGATCGTCGTGCGGGCCACGCGGGCCCACGACGGCATCGCCGAACTCGAATCGCTCGTACCGGCTCACCGCGGAGCAGCGATGCCGGCGGTCGAGATCGCCCCCGACGACCCGGCGACGATCTTCTACACCTCGGGTTCGACCGGACATCCCAAGGGCGTCCTGTCGACGCACCGCAACGTGCTCTCGGCCCTGCTCTCGTGGGAGCTCGACGCTCGGATCTCGCGTCGAATCGCGGCGGAGGCGCCACCGCGCGCCGACGGACAGGCCGTCGCGCTCCTCGGAATCCCGCTCTTCCACGTGACCGGCTCGCACGCCGTCCACCTCCAGTCGTATCGAGCGCAGCGCAAGGTGGTGTCGATGTACCGATGGGATGCCGAACGGGCGGCCGAGCTCATCGAGCGCGAGCGCATCACGTCGTTCGTCGCACCGGCCGCCCTCACCGGCGACCTCGTCCGCGTCGCACGCGAGTCCGGGCGAGACCTCGGGTCGCTCATCTCGGTGGGTGGTGGTGGCGCGCCGCGCGCGCCCGAACAGGTGGAGCAGATCGGCGCGTCGTTCGGGCGCGCGCTGCCCAACACCGGCTGGGGGATGACCGAGACCAACGCGATCGGTGCCGGGATCGGCGACCGCGACTACCTCGACCGGCCCGCGAGTTCGGGACGGTGCTCCGCGGTCCTCGACCTGCGCGTCGTCGACGAGGCCGGGGTCGAGGTCGCGCCGGGCGAGCGCGGCGAGCTGCAGGTCCGCGGCACCTCACTCTTCAGCGGCTACTGGAACCGGCCCGAGGTCGACGCCGAGGTGTTCGTCGACGGGTGGTTCCGAACCGGCGACGTCGCCTACCTCGACGACGACGGCTACCTGTTCATCGTGGACCGGATCAAGGACCTCATCATCCGCGGTGGCGAGAACATCGGCTGCGGCCAGGTCGAAGCCGCGCTGTTGCTGCACCCCGGAGTGCACGAAGCCGCGGTGTACGCGCTGCCCGACGAACGGCTCGGTGAGGAGGTCGGCGCCACCGTGTTCGCCGACCCAGGTCTCGAACCCGAAGACCTGCGCGCCTTCGTCGCCGATCACCTCGCGGCGTTCGAGGTCCCGCGCACGATCGTGTTCGCCCCCGGCCCACTCCCCCGGATCGCTTCGGGGAAGATCTTCAAACGCGCGCTCCAGAGCGACGCGATCGCGGCGATGGCATCGGGGGCACGGCATGGCTGACGACGAGTTCGCAGCCGCGATCGCACGACTCGTCGGGAAGCCCGTCGGCTCCGGGGGGCCGTCGATCGCGCCCGATCCGGTCAACCAGCCCATGATCCGCCACTGGGCGGCCGCCTTCGAGGACTGGAATCCCGCCTACACCGACCCCGAGTTCGCAGCCGCATCGCGACACGGCGAGATCGTCGCGCCGCCGCTGATGTTGCAGACCTGGACGATGGCGACGCCGAAGATCACTGGCATGGCAGAACGCGGCGGCTCGCCCGTCGATCTCGAGGGGGAGAGCCCGCTCACGGTCTTCGACGCAGCCGGATTCGTCGGCACGCTCGCGGCGAACTCCGAGTTCGAGATCGAGCGGTACCTCCACCTCGGCGAGGTCATCTCGGCGATCACGGTCATCGAGTCGATCTCCGACGAGAAGCAGACGCGTCTCGGTCCTGGTCACTTCGTCACCTGGGCGACGACCTACCTCGACGAGGCCGGCGAGGTCGTCGGCCGCCAACGCTTCCGCATCCTGAAGTTCAAGCCCGAAGGGTTCGCGCCATGACGTTTCGGCTCGCTCCGGCGACGTCGCCCGACACCAAGTTCTTCTGGGACGGCTTCCGCGACCACACCTTGCTGATCCAACGCTGCGGCGGGTGCGGCGAGTTGCGGCATCCGCCGCGACCGATGTGCCCGCACTGCAACTCGCTGGCGTGGGACACCATCGAGTCGGCCGGGCGCGGCTCGGTGTTCAGCTTCGTCATGCCCCACCACCCGCCGTACCCGTGGTTCGACTACCCCTACATCGTCGTGCTCGTCGCCCTCGACGAAGGCATCCGGATCGTGTCGAACCTCTGCGACGTCGCACCCGACGACGCGACGATCGGCATGCGCGTCGAGGTCTTCTACACCGAGTTCGACGACGGCCTCGTGCTCCCGCAGTTTCGACCGGAGGCGGGGTCGTGAACGTGCCGGCATCGGCATCCGCGGCATCGCGCGCGACCCGCGACTTCGCGACGGTGAGCGTCGGCGACGAACTCCCGACGCTGACGCTCGCGATGACACCGACCCGAGTCGTCGCCGGAGCGATCGCCACGCGCGACTTCATGCCCGTGCATCACGACCGCGACTACGCGAACGTGCAGGGTGCGCCCGACATCTTCATGAACATCCTCTCCGACACCGCGTACTGCAGCCGGTACCTCACCGACTGGGCCGGGCCCGATGCGATCATCAAGCGCCTGGCGATCCGGCTCGGCGTCCCGGCGTTCGCCGGCTCGACGCTCACCTATGCGGGCCGCGTCACGGCGGTGACGCCCGGCGCGCTCGATGGGTTGGTCGAGATCGACCTCAGGGTCACGAACGATCTCGGCGACCACGTGACCGGAAGCGCGCTCGTGAACCTGCCGCGAGCGGGAGCGACGACGTGACCGGTTGGCTGCGCAACCGGTCGGCGATCGTCGGGATCGGTCAGACGGAGTTCTCGAAGGCGTCGGGTCGCAGCGAGCTGCAGCTCGCGTGCGAGGCGATCAAGGCCGCGCTCGACGATGCCGGGTTGCGGCCCGCCGATGTCGACGGGCTCGTCACGTTCACGCTCGACAGCAGCGAGGAGATGGAGGTCGCCCGCAATCTCGGCATCCCCGCGGTGACCTTCTTCAGCCGGGTGCCCTACGGCGGCGGGGCATCCGCGGGGACCGTGAACCACGCGGCGATCGCCACCGCGTCGGGGGCAGCAGATGTCGTCGTCTGTTACCGCGCGTTCAACGAGCGTTCCGGGCTCCGATTCGGCGACATGGGTCGCTCGATCACGACCATGCCGCCATGGCTCGACTGGTACGCGCCCTACGGACTCCTCACCCCCGCCTCGTGGGTGGCGCTGCACGCCCGGCGGTACATGCATGCCTACGGCGTGACGAACGAAGACTTCGGGCGGGTCGCGGTCGTCGATCGCGCGCACGCTGCGACCAACCCGGGAGCGTGGTTCTACGAACGGCCGATAACGCTCGACGAGCATCAGGCATCGCGTTGGATCGTCGAGCCGGTGCTGCGACTCCTCGACTGCT
>SXGT01867639.1_pt1 | contig 23039 bp, 14 predicted proteins | sample 3176221 | NCBI WGS metagenome assembly SXGT01 (sample SAMN11356862, study PRJNA531348) | freshwater metagenome | isolation source: freshwater sample F1-120 | place: China: Fuxian Lake, Yuxi | collected 2017-12-25
ACTCACGGGCGACGACCTGCTCGACACCGGTGTCACGCTGATGGCGCGGCCACCCGGCAAGCGCAACTCCAGCATCCACCTGCTGTCCGGTGGCGAGAAGGCGCTGACTGCGATCTCGCTGATCATGTCGATCTTCCACCTCAACCCGAGCCCGGTGTGCATGCTCGACGAGGTGGACGCACCGCTCGACGACACCAACGTCGGCCGCTATGCGGGGTTGATCAAGGAGATGTCCAGCGAGGTGCAGTTCATCTTCGTCACCCACAACAAGATCGCCATGGAGATGGCAGACCAGCTGATGGGCGTGACGATGCAGGAACCGGGGGTATCCCGGCTCGTGACCGTCGACATGGACAAGGCCATGGCGCTGGCACAGGCATGAGCGCTGGCACAGGCATGAGCGCTGGCACAGGCATGAGCGCTGGCACAGGCATGAGCGCAAGGGCAGGCACGAGCGTGCGCACTCCCGCATGTCTCCGCTTTTCGGGCCTTGCCCGTGCCCGGGACTGCCGGTTTGCTATGCGTGCCTTGCGGGGTGCGCGGTCAGACACGTCACCAGGGTGCGCGCGGGTGCCGAGGCGCGGGAAGGCAACGAGCAGCGACGGGCATGGAATCTGCGGCACCATGAGGCGCACGACGACGTGCCCGACGAGGGGAGACTGATGGAGCTCTCGCTACGCGAGTGGATCATGGTGGCCAGCTTCGCGGTTGTCGCGGCCATCGTTGGCCATGCGATTTGGCTGCGCTGGCGCAGCCGCCGCAATCGCCTGCGCATCGAGATCGACCCGGGCGTCGCGCAGACGAGCGGGGTGGACGACCTCGACCTCCTGCGTGGCGAACTGCCGAATGGCGGTGCCCGTGTCGTCGACGGCGTGCGCGTTCCTGCCGGCAAGCGTGCCGATGTGGGCAGGTCGGATCGGGATGGTGCGGGTGCCGCGCCGGGGCGACCGCTGACGGCGGCGGACAGGTCCGGACGCAACCTGCCCGAGGCCGGCAAGGCGGCGTCTGCCGGGGACTCGCCGCCGGTGTTGCTCGACCCGGTTGCCGGCGGCAGGCGGGTGGAACCGGAGATCGGCGTCGAGGTCCGGGCGGGGCGCCACGACGAAGACCTGGCGGACATCGAGCCCGACACGGCGGCAGGGCACGAAGCCCGCACTGCGCCGGCCGTCGAGGATTCACGCGCCGCGGCGCGGTCGCCAGCGGGCGCAACCCAGGATCTGCCCGCAGCTGGTGCGCAGTCCCGTTCGGCCTCCGGTCCGGGCTCGTCCGGTCAGTCACGTCCCGCGGAGGCGGCTCAGGCCCCCAGCGTCGCGGAGAAGACAAGCGCTGCGGAGAAGACAAGCGCCGCGCAGACGACAAGCGCCGCGCAGGGTGATCGCACGGCAGACGACGCGGAGGAAGAGGAGCTCATCGTCGTGCAGGTGCTTGCTCGTGATCGCGAGGGTTTCGAGATCGGCGCGCTGACGACGCGTGCGACCGGCGCGGGGATGATCTTCGGCGACTTCAACATCTTCCATCGCTACAAGGATGGCCGCGCCCAGCGCCAGTTCATCGAGTACAGCATGGCGAACGCGGTCGAGCCCGGGGTGTTCGACCTCGCCGATGGTGGTTCGCGCACGAAGGGAGTGGCGTTCTTCATGCAGCTGCCCGTGCCATCGGAGCCGATGGACGTGTTCGAAGACATGGTGCGCGTGGCCAGCGACATCGCCAATGCGCTGGGCGGCGAGCTGCGGGACGAGCGCCACAGCGTGATCACGCCGCAGACGATCGAGCACTGCCGCGAGCGCGTGCGCGAGTTCAATCGTCGGCAGCAGATTCGCGGCTGAACCGGGTGTGAGCCACGAGCCCACGCCGGCAGACGAGCCCGTCGCGGACGGAACGGGCGAGAGCCCGCGCGCTGCCGCGGCAGCACGCGTGCCGACCCTCGTGGCGCTGCTCACTCGGCTTGGCCATGCCTATCACGTGCTCGACGAGCCGCAGGCAAGCGATGCCGAATATGATCGGCTCTACGATGAGCTGGTGCGGCTCGAGACCGAGTTCCCCGAGCTTGCGTCCCCGCTGTCGCCGACGCGGCGCGTCGGTGCCACGCCCACAGGGCAGTTCGCGCCCGTCCAGCACGTGGTGGCCATGTTGTCCCTGGACAAGTGCATGGCCGACGCCGAGTTCCTGGACTTCGATGCACGCGTGCGCAGGGAGCTCGCCGACGACGGCCCGATTCGTTACCTCTGCGAGCCGAAGATCGACGGCGTGGCAGTGAGCCTCACCTACGAGAAGGGGTTGCTTGCGCGAGCTGCGACCCGCGGTGACGGTGCCACCGGCGAGGACGTGACGGCGAACGTGCGCACCATCGGCGCGGTGCCGCTGCAGCTACAGGGCGACGGCTGGCCGGCGATGCTCGAGGTGCGCGGCGAGATCTACCTGCCGCGCGCCGCGTTCGAGGCCTACAACGCGCGCGCACGGGCGCAGGGCGAACGGCCGATGGTCAACCCGCGCAACGGGGCAGCCGGCAGCCTTCGGCAACTGGATGCGCGCATCACGGCGATGCGTCCGCTGTCGATGTTCTGCTACGGCGTCGGGCTGGAGGATCCGTTGCAGGTCGCGCCGACGCAGTCCGGGCTCATGGCAAGCCTGCGGGCCTGGGGGCTGCGCACGAACGTCCTCGCGGCAATCGCCGACGGGCCGGAGGGCGTGCTTGCCGAGGCTCGGTCGTTGCGCGCGCGTCGTGATGCGCTGGGCTACGACATCGACGGCATGGTCGTGAAGGTCGACTCTCTGGCCCTGCAGCGCCGGCTCGGCGTGCTCACCCGGACGCCGCGGTACGCGATCGCCTACAAGTTTCCGGCCGAGGAAGCGCAGACCCAGCTGCTCGCCGTCGAGTTTCAGGTGGGCCGCACCGGTGCCATCACCCCTGTTGCAAGGCTCGCACCGGTGTTTGTGGGTGGCGTCACTGTCAGCAATGCCACGCTGCACAACATGGACGAGATCGGCCGGCTCGACCTGCACGTGGGCGACACCGTGAGCGTGCGCCGAGCCGGCGACGTGATCCCGCAGGTGGTGCGCGTTGTGCTGGACGGGCTGCACGACGACCCCGCAATCCGCGTCGGGCGGCTGGCGGTGCAGCTGCCAGGCGAATGCCCGTCCTGTACCACGCCGCTGCAGCGCGTCGAGGGCGAGGCGGTGGTCCGCTGTCCCGCGGGCCTGGCCTGCCCGGCGCAGCGCCAGCAGGCATTGCGGCACTTCGCGTCACGAACGGCAATGGACATCGAGGGGCTGGGCGACAAGCTCATCGCCCAGCTCGTCGCGGACGGCCTGCTGCAGGTGCCGGCCGACCTGTATCGGCTCCGCCGGGCGCAGCTGGCGGAACTGCCGCGCCTTGGCGAGAAGAGTGCCGAGAACCTGGTGGCCGCCATCGCTGCGACGCGGGAGCGACCGCTGGCGCGCTTCCTCTTCGCCCTGGGCATTCGCGATGTGGGCGAGGCCACGGCACGCGCGCTCGCACAGCACTTCGGTGGCATCGAAGCGCTCGCGGAGGCAAGCGTCGAGGCGCTCGAGGTCATCACGGACGTCGGCCCGGTTGTCGCGGCCAACGTGGCGGGCTGGTTTGCCGACCCGGCGAACCGTGCCCTGCTGGCGGACCTGCTCTCGGAAGTCAGCCCGGCGGCACCCCCGCGTCGCTCGGTGCAGCCGCTGGCCGGACAGAGCTGGGTACTCACCGGTGCGCTCGAGACGATGAGCCGTGACGCGGCTGGCGACAGGCTCGCGCGCCTCGGTGCACGGGTCTCGGGCTCGGTGTCGAAGAAGACGACGCAGGTGGTCGCCGGACCGGGTGCCGGGAGCAAGCTCGACAAGGCGACCTCCTTCGGCGTGCCGGTCATGGACGAGCAGGCACTGCTCGACCTGCTTCGCACGCTGGAGGCCGAGGAGTGATGGCGCGCGCCGTGCCTCACGCGGCGCTGGACCTGCAGTTCGACCTGCAGCTAGATCTGGACGGGCATGGCCGGACGCTCGTCCGCCCGAGGTCAGGGCCCAGCCTGCGGATCGCCCGCACACACGGGCGTGCGGCGCAGAACCTGGCCCTGGGTGCGCGGCTCCGCCTGGGACTGGTTGCGCTCGCGTTGCTGATGTTCGTGGGCTGTACCACCGCGCCGCCGCGCAACATCGACGACCTGTGCCAGATCTTCGCCGAGCAGCCTGACTGGCGGCGTTCGGCCGAGCGGGCCGAGGCGCGCTGGGGCACTCGCGTGCCGGTGGCCATGGCCTTCGTGCGTCATGAATCGAGCTTTCGCGCAGACGCACGCCCGCCGCGCACCCGCCTGCTGGGCCTGATTCCCTGGACGCGGCCCAGCAGTGCATACGGCTACGCGCAGGCGACCGATGAGGCGTGGGAAGACTATCTCGGCGACACCGGACGCTGGTTCGTCAGCCGCAGTGATCTGGGTGACAGCCTCGACTTCATCGGCTGGTACAACGACCGCAGCGCGCGGCGCCTGAAGTTGCGACCCGACGATGCCGTGAACCTGTACCTCGCCTACCACGAGGGACACGGCGGCTACGCCGCTGGCACCTGGCGCGAGAAGGCATGGCTGCGCCGCTATGCCGGGACAGTTGCCGATCGTGCGCGCAAGTACGCGGCCGACCTGGCGCGCTGTCCCCGCGACTGAGGGTACGTGATACCTGCTCGATCCCTCCTGCGATGCGTGTGGGCCTGCGATGCGTGTGGGCGTGCGATGCGTGTGGGCCCGCGGTGCGGCGTCGACCAATCGTGGATCCTCGCCAGGACGGCCTCGCCGAGCGCCTGGCTCCGGGCTATCGGTCCTCGTGCTGACGACCGTCGCGTTCCTCGCCACGACACGATGGGATGAGTTCGACCCGCGCCCGAAATGGCATCGGCCTGTGGTCGACGTCGTCTGCCGTGTTCCTGCCGTGGTTCGGGTTCGCGGATTTCTGCGCCTGTCGCAGCGAACCAAACCACATGCCGAGCGTCAGCGATCTCGAGTTCAACGTGCGGGGCGACGCGCCCTCCGCAGTGCGGGCCAGGTTTCGTTGCGTCCGGAAGCGCGTCCTGCGCGTGCGGGAGCGAGGTGCCGACGCACACATCGGGGACCTTGCGCGGCACTGCCCGCGACGCGCGCGCGCGGTCGGCGAGGGTTGGTCCGCGGACGGCGGTGAACTTCGGCAATCGCCGGTCACGCTTTCGGCAACGGCTGCTAGGTTTTACGAAACCCGTTTGCGGATTGTGACGATGGCAGGCATGCCCGACAAGGCGGAGCGCCCGGCGCGCAAGCGACAGCGCGCAGGTAGCCCTGCAGGTGATCGCGACGCCGTTGACCCCGCTGTGCTGGGCGGGGGCTCGCGCGCCGGCGCGGACGTCCGTGCGCGCCGACCCGGTCGTCGCGGGCAAGCGCAGGCCGACAGGTCAGTACCCACCGCCACCTTGCACCCCACCGCTGGCGTCACCGCTGCACCGGTACTGCCTTCGCGGGCTGCTGCGTCCCCTTCGGTCAGGGTGCACGCAACGCGCAGGCGAGATCGGTCCCTACCCCGTCGCGCGCCCAGCGCGCGCGCGGGCACCCGCACCGCGTCGGGACTTCGCGACCGGCGACTTCGCGCTGCAGTGGATGCATTGTCCGACCAGCTCTACGTGCTCGATGTCGACGCGATGACTTTCGTGGACGCCAATCGCGGTGCCGTTCAGCTGTCCGGCTACAGCCTTGCAGAGATCAGCCGCATGGGGCCCGAGCATCTCACCGACCTGTCAGCCGACGCGAGCAGGGGGCTCTGCGAGGTCGTCCTGGCCGCTGGCGGCGCGGGCGTGCGCAACGAGGCGATCGGCCGTAGTCGCAATGGCAAGCTGGCGACCATCGAAGCGATGCACTCGGCATTCGAGTGCGAGGGCCGCCGCTACGTCGTCAGCACGGTGCGGGACATCCGTGATCGCAAGGCCCAGGAGGCGACCAACCGCCGGCTGCGCAACATGTACCTGGCGCTGTCGAGCACCAACGAGGCGATCCTGCACGCGCATTCGCCGCACGACCTGTTCCAGCGCGTGTGCGCGGCAGCGACCTCGGGCGGATTCCTCGGAGCCACGGTGTTCGTGCCTCGGGAGGGTGAGGAACGGGCGGCGGTCGCTGCGTCGAGCGGGCCCTACCTCAGCCAGCTGGAGAAGCTGGATGTCGGCTTTGGCGCGCATCGCAGCGGGCCTGGCAACCTGATTGCCAACGCCTACCTGGAAAGGCGAGCGCAGTTCGTCAGCGCCGCGCAGCTGGAGTACCTGCCGGTGGCGGGCAGGGAGTTCGCCAACCGCTTCGGCGTGGGCGCAATCGCGGCATTGCCGATCTGCCGCGCCGACCGCTGCGCGGGCGTGCTCGCGATCGTGAGTGCCGAGCCGGATGCGTTCGACGACGAGGTACGCAGCCTGCTCTCCCGGATGAGCGAGAACATCGCGTTCGGCCTGTCCAACCTCGGCATGCAGCAGGAACGCGAGCGCGCAGTCGCCGAGGCGCAGTTCCTCGCAAGTCACGACGTGCTCACGGGGCTGCCGAATCGTGCCCTGCTCCTCGAGCTGTTGCAGCAGGCGTTGCACACGGCGCGGCGACAGCGTTCGCGCCTTGCCCTGATGTATGTCGATCTCGATCGCTTCAAGGTGGTGAATGACAGCCTCGGCCACGAAGCAGGCGACGAGCTGCTGCGCGAGATGAGCCGGCGGCTGCGCGAGACGCTGCGCGCGAGTGACGTCGTGGCAAGGCTGGGCGGTGACGAGTTCGTGGTGCTGGTGCCGGAGATCAGGCATCGCGCGGAAGCGGCCACCGTCGCCCGCAAGCTGCTGGAGGTGATCCAGGTGCCGCTCATGCTCGACGGCCACGAGTGCCGGTTGAGCGCAAGCGTGGGCATCGCGCTGTTTCCAGACACGGCGCAGGACGAACAGGCGCTGATGTCGAATGCCGATGCCGCGATGTACCTCGCCAAGCAGGCAGGCAGGAACAACGCGCAGTTCTTCGCGCAATCGTCGCGTCAGGTGACCACGCACCAGCTGCATCTCGAGTCGCAGCTGCGGGGCGCGCTGGCGCGTGGCGAGTTCTCGCTCGTGTACCAGACCAAGCAGGAGCTGGATAGTGGTGTCGTCACGGGCGTGGAGGCGCTGCTGCGCTGGCACAACGCGCAGCTCGGTGCAGTGTCACCGGGCGAGTTCATCCCTGTCGCCGAGGAGACGGGCCTGATCGAGGAGATCGGCCGCTGGGTGCTGCGGACGGCATGCGCACAGAACGTTGCCTGGCAGGCAGCGGGCCTGCGGCGCGTGAGCGTGGCCGTGAATCTCTCCTTGAGCCAGTTCCTCGGGCGTACCCTGCTGCGCGACATCGATGAGGCGCTGCGCGTGAGCGGCATGGACCCCCGGTTGCTCGAGCTCGAGATCACCGAGGGCATGGTGGTGCAGAACCCGGTGCGCGCGCGCGAGATCCTCACCGCCATCAAGGCGCGTGGGATCCGCCTGGCGATCGACGCCTTCGGCACCGGTTACTCGTCGCTGGGCCAGTTGCGCAACTTCCCCATCGATACCCTGAAGGTCGATCGCTCCTTCGTTTCCGACCTGGCGACCGACGCGGAGGACCGCGCGATCACCGAGGCGATCATTGCGATGGGCCGGACGCTCAGTCTCACCGTCGTGGCCGAGGGTGTCGAGACACCCGAGCAGGTCGCCTTCCTGCGCGCGAACGCCTGCGCCGAGGTGCAGGGCTTCTACTTCGGGCGGCCCATGCCCCCGGAGCAGGTGGCGTCACGCCTCGCGTAGGCCCAGCGCCCCAGCGTGTGTGCGCCGCCTGTGGATGCGATTTGACAGCCGGAAGCGGCGGCGCATAGCGTGCCCGCCGCCGCGCCTCCGTCGCGGCACGATCCTGGCGCACGCATGCTCGACGAACCCACGAAGGAGACCATCCAGACCGCCTACCGGCGCTGGCTGTCGTCGCGTGCGTTTGCGCCGCGGCGCACCCAGCGGCAGATGATTGCCACCATCGCCAATGCCTTCGGCAGCGATGATGCGCGCTCGCGCCTGCTCGCCATCGAGGCCGGCACCGGCACCGGCAAGACGGTTGCCTACCTGCTCGCTGCGCTGCCGGTCGCACGCGCACGCGGCTGGCGGCTCATCGTCAGCACCGCGACACTGGCGCTGCAGGAACAGCTCGTGGGGCGCGATCTGCCGGACCTCGCTGCCAGCAGCGGCCTTGGCTTCGGTTTCGAGCTGGCGAAGGGTCGGGGCCGCTACCTCTGCCCGTTGCGCCTGCGCGGGCTCGTCGAGCGCGCCTCTGCGGGGCCGTCGGGCAATCCCGGCGAGAGTGCCGACATGTTCGCCGCAGAGCTCGCAGCACTGGAAGGTGAGGGCCGTGACGAGGTGCCGAGCCTCACGCCGGCGCAGCTCGAGGCACTGTTCGAGGCCTTCGTGACCCATCGCTGGGATGGCCATCGCGACAGCTGGCCCGAGGCGCTCGATGAGGGCGCGTGGCGGCCGCTCACCACCGACCATCGCGGTTGCAGCGGTAGCCGCTGCCCCGAGTTCCGGCAATGCCCGTACTTCATCGCGCGCCAGCGCATCGCCGACACCGAGGTCGTGGTGGCGAACCACGACCTCGTGCTCGCCGACCTCGCGCTTGGTGGTGGCGCCGTGTTGCCCGATCCCGAAAACAGCCTCTACGTGTTCGACGAGGCGCATCACCTGGTCGAGAAGGCGCAGCAGCACTTCGCGCTCGAGTGGCGCGTGCGCGGCAGCGTGGGCTGGCTCGACGGCCTGAACCCGCTGCTGGCGACGCTGCAGCAGCGGTTGCGCCGCCCGTCCGGGCTCGTCGCGCCCGTCGATGCCGTGATCTCCGCACTGCCCGAGCCGCTCGCGTTGGCGCGCGCCATGGAGGGGCCGCTGCTGCTGCTCGACATGCAGCCGAGTGGCGAGGGCCGGCGCCAGCATCGCTTCATCGACGGCATCGTGCCGCGCGAACTCGCGGACATCGCCGATGCGCTGCGCGAGAGCCTGCGCGGGCTGATGGCGCCGCTGGACGAAGTGCAGCGATTCGTCGCCTCTGACGAGGGCGTCGAGGCGGCCGGTGCCGACGGCAACGAACAGTGGCTCGGCCTCGTCGGCAATGCCCAGCGCCGGCTGGAGCACGGCCTGTCGGTGCTCGCGGACTTCGCGACCGCAGCGACACCGGCGCTCGACAGCCAGGCGCCCTGTGCGCGCTGGCTCGCCCTGGAGGGCGCGGAGCCGCGCGCCGACCTGGTGCTGCGCAGCGTGCCGGTGGCGATCGACGACGTGCTCGAGGGCGCGCTGTGGTCGCGCTGCCAGGGCGCGTTGCTGACCTCGGCCACGCTTGCCGCGCTCGGTCGCTTCGATCACCTGTTCGCACGCGCTGGCCTGCCCGCCGACACCCGGGGGTTGCGCCTGCCGAGCCCCTTCGACTATCCGCGCCAGGGCCGGTTGCACATCCCCGCGATGCGTACCGATGGCGGCGCGCGCGACGCGCACACGGACGAGATCGCGGAGCAGATCCCCGAACTGCTCGAGCAGGAGCGCGCGACACTCGTGCTGTTCACGTCATGGCGGCAGCTGCGCACGGTGCTCGGCGCGCGGCCACGCCGCGTCGACCGCTTCGTGCTGTGCCAGGGCGAACTCGGACGATCGGAGATCCTGGCGCGGCACAAGGCCGCGATCGACGGTGGCAAGCGCAGCGCCATCTTCGGCTTGAACAGTTTCGCAGAGGGGATCGACCTGCCCGGTGCGTACTGCACGCACGTGATCATCTGCAAGCTGCCGTTTCCGGTACCCGACGATCCGCTCTTCGCGGGCACCTGCGAGTGGCTGTCGCGCAACGGCCGCGATCCCTTCGATGAACTCAGCGTGCCGGAGGCGTCGCTGCGCATGGTGCAGGCCTGTGGCCGGCTCATCCGCAGCGAGCACGACCAGGGCGTGATCACGATCCTCGACCGGCGGCTCGTCACCCGGCGCTACGGGCGGCAGATCCTCGATGCGCTGCCGCCGTTCACGCGCCAGATCGATCGCCTGCCCGGCGCCTGATCCCCGGCAGTGTGCTCAGGCATCGATGTGCTGCCCGGCCAGGGCCGCAAGCGCTGCGGTGGCAGCGGCCTCGCCACTGCGGTGTGCACCGGCGACGAGGGCGAAGCTGCTGTCGTGCGCTGCCTCGCCGGCGAAGAACAGGCGCGTGCCGAGCGGACGGGCGAGCAGCGCACCCTCGCGCCCAGACAGCGCGACAGCACGTCGAGCGCGTGGTCGATCGCCGCTTCCGCGCCGGCCGCCGAGAGTGCCCAGCCGAAGCGCCCACCAACGAAGCCCACCATCAGGTTGCTGCCGTGGGGAAAGGAGAGGAAGAAGCACGCCTCTCCAGCTGTGTTGGCAGGCAGGTCGCAGCTCAGCCATTCGTTGCGCCGAAGACCGAACCGCTGGCCATCGAACTGCAGTGTCACCTTGGCCAGCAACCCCATCGGCAGGTCCGCGATCGCGCCGGCCTTCCAGTCCGGCAGCCCGGGCACGAAGCGCAGGCCACCCGCCATGAGCACGCCTGTCGATGCGGTGACGATGCACGCACGCGCGCGCAGCGCGCCTGCGCTCGCCGTCTCGATGCGCACGTCGGGGGTGCCACCCCAGCGCATGCAGGTGGCGCTGGTCAGCAGACGCACCGGCAGCCGTGCGCCAAATCGCATCATGAGCCTGCCCAGACCCTCGCGAACGAGGTAGTTGGCCTCGCGCGGTCCGAGCGCATTGACGTCTGCCGTCGAGAGCTCGGTGTAGTCCACGGCATGGTCGAGCGCACCGAGCCACGCGAGCACCGTGCCAGCGAATGGCAGGTCGGTGGCGACGCACTCCGCGACCGCGACATCGCCTGCACCCGCGATCGCACCCATGATCCTGTCGGCTGTGGCCGCGTAACCACGACGCTCGGCCGCAGTTGCCCGGCGATCGTCGACGAACAGCACGCTGCGCGGGTTGCGATGGTCCAGCAGCGAGAAGCCGATGCACGGTGCATAGGCGATGTGCGGCAGGTCCGCGGGGCCTTGCAGCCACGCGCAGCCGAGATCGTGGGGCGTGCCGAAGGTCGGGGTGTCGGTGCCGGCACGGCCGCCGATGCGGTCGCCAGCCTCGAGCAGCACCACGGAACGACCCGCCGCGATCAGCCGCCGCGCCGCGGCGATCCCGGCGGCACCGGCACCGATGACCACGACATCCGGATTCGACGGCAGGTCTGGTCGCCTGCCACGCGTTCCTGCATGCGCCCTGGTGCAGCTGCGGCTCGTCGTCTCAGCGCGGCACGGCGCCGTGTGTGAGCGCAGCCGGCGGAACACCGAGGTGCTCCGTGCCGCCGAACCTGCCCGGCACGGCGACCACGAGCCTTGCGCTGTCGGCGCGCGCAACGAAGGCGCCGACGAATGTTGCGAATGCTGCCTGGTCGAGGCCGCGGATCTCTTCGGCGATACGATCACGGGTATCGAAGGTCAGGGCGTCGTCGGCCAGGTCCGACCACAGTCGTGCGGTTCGGCCAGCGAGGTTCGCATCCGGCTCGAGCAGCTTCACGAGCAGGCCCTGTTTCTGCGCCTCGTAGGTTTCGGCAGGCATCGCGGCAAGCGTCTTGCGCCAGTCGCCGAGGAAACTGCGCGTCGCGTCGATCAGTGCCGGTACGCCGGCGACTGGCGACTGCACGATGAATGACACGCCGGGCACGCGATCCAGTACCGCTGGCGACACCCCCACGACGTAGCCGAGCTGCTGGGTCGTGCGCAGCGCGTCGAAGTAGGGCCCGGCGAGCATGTGCGCGAGCAAGCCATAGCGTGCGCGCTCTGCCGGCTCACGGCTGTCGCCCTGCACGTAGAGCACGAGTGCGGCATCGTCGTGCTGCACCTTGCGTTCGACTGCTGCCTGCTCGCGCACGGCACGCACCACGGGTGCCTGTGCTGCACAGCTGCCGCACAGCGGCAGGATGCGCGCAACGATCTTGGCAAGTCGCACGGCACCGTTGGCGTCGTGGTTGCCATGCACGAAGAGGTCCGCGCGCAGGCCCTGGAGCAGCCGCGTGTGGGTGTCCGTCACGCCGGCGACATCCAGGGCAAGCACGGCCTCGCGCAGCGCCTCGGGCGAGAAGCGGCCGCTCACGAGGCCCTGGCCGACCTCGGCGATGGCCTGCTCGTAGGGTCGCGCCTTGCGCACGTTCTCCCAGTCGCGGGCAAGCTGGGTGCGGAAGCGCTCGAACTTCACCGGATCGACTCGCAGCGATCGCATCGTGGTGAGCACGCGCTCGAGCAGCAGCGACTGCTTGTCGCTATAGCCGCCGACGCTCACCAGCAGGCCCCGCGGGTCCTGGCGCACGTCGTAGCTCAGGCCCGCGAGCAGTGCGGGATAGGAATACGCGTTGAGCTCGTCGTTGAGCAGCATCGCGAGGACTGCCAGCGCGCTCGCCTCGCGTGCGCTTGCTGCGGGCAGGTCCGATTGCAGGCGCAGCAGGACGGCGGCGCGGGGCGTGCGGAACTCTGCATCGGCGAGATGCCACAGCGCGAGCCCCGGGCCTGCAGGCAACTGCTCTGGCCTGCGTGCGGGATTGGGTGCGTCGACCAGCGCGAGCCGCTCCGGCACGAAGGGGTTGGCCGCGGGCATCGCGAGTGCGGGGATCTTCCCTGGCGCGTTCCAGCGCGCGCGCACGGCCGCATCCAGTGGCGCGCTTGCATAGGCAACACCGAACCAGCGTTCGCGCTCGCTCGCGCTCGTGTCGGGATTCGCCACCGTCACCAGCACGTTGTCTGGCGTCATGCGTGCGAGCAGCGAGTCGATCAGGCGGGCGTCGAAGCGATCGCGGGCGAAGGGTCCGCGCAGCACGTCGGTCAGTGGGTAGCGCTGCAGGTTGACCGCCAGCCGCATGACTTCAGCCATCGGCCGGCCTGTTTCCTGATAGTCGAAGGCAAGCCGGGCGAGGCGCGCCTGTTCATCGTACTGGCGTGCCTGCACGCCTTCGCTGCGGAGCAGCGCGAGGTAGGCGAACAGGGCTTCACCGATGTCGGCTTCATGCCCCACGCCCTCCGGCGTGAGTGTCATCTGCACGTTCAGCACGGCATTCCCAGGGTCGACACGGCCACCGCCCGCGCCCAACGATTCGATCCAGCCGCGCGCCTTCAGCGCTGCGTGCAGGCTGCCCGCACCCTCGTGACCGAGCAGGCCCGCGATGTAGTCGAGCGGGTTCTCGCGATAGTGTGCATCGATGCCGGGCAGCGCGAAGGCGAAGCCGAGGCTGTGCTCGCGGCGTTCGGGCTTGAACTCGATGCGGCGCGGCATCGCGCCCGGCGCGAACAGCGGCGGCGGCGTTGCGCGCTGCAGGCCGGGCCGCGCCGGCACCGCAGCAAACGTGCGCTCGACCAGCGCCTGCATGTCGTCGAGCGACTGGGGCCCGTACACGGCGAGTGCCATGTCCTGGGGCGCGTAGGCTGCCTCGTAGAGCTTGATCAGCGCCTCGCGCGTCGGCTTGCCCGGCCGGTCCCCGAGGGTCTCGAGGGAGCCGATGGTGAAGCGCGACATCGGGTGTGCGGGATTGAGCGCCGTCTTCTCCACCGCGTTGCCGCGCCAGCCGTCGTCCTTCACCTGCAGCTGGTACTCGGAGTTCACCGCGTTCATCTCGCGCGCCACGTAATCCGCGTCGAAGCTGGGGGCGACGAAGAACTGCGCGAAGCGATCGAGTGCACCGTCGAACTCCCCCGCAGCGACATCGAAGAAGTAGTTCGTGTGATCGCCCGCGGTGTAGGCGTTGTGGCTGCCGCCATGGGTGTTGATGAAGGTCTGGTACTCGTCCGCGCCCGGATACCGTGCGGTGCCGAGAAAGAGCATGTGCTCCAGGAAGTGCGCGAGGCCCGGGATATCCGCCGGCTCGTCGAAGCTGCCGCGCTCGACCACCAGGGATGCGGCCCCCTTGTCGCTGTCCGGATCCGACACCAGCACCACGCGGATGCCGTTGCCGAGGGTGAGCGCGCGATAGCCCCTGCGATCGATCGCCGGCACGACCATGGCATCCGCCATCCCGGCATCGGCCTGCATGGCAGGAGTGCCCGCCGCTGCGGGGGCGGCGTCCGCCCACAACCCCCGCGCCGGCAACAGCAGCACAGCCAGGCAGAGCGCAGCCGTGGGCACGAGGCGACGACGGCTCGTCGTCGCGTTCACCGATGCATGGCGTTCGTGCGAGCGGAAGAGATGACGCAAGCGGATGTCTCCTGGGTGGTGCTGGGATGCGATGGCTGGTGTGTGCCGGGATACCAAGGCGGCACGCGGGGCCGTCCCGCCGTCCGTGCCGAGTGGGCAGACGTCACGCCGCGACGACGCCGCGGCTGAGATTAGCTGGCCGGACATCGGTTCCGGAAATCCTTCGTTCATGCGTCCGCTGTGGCGCCCGGCGGCGGCGCGTGCCCGAGAATGCAGGCGGAGCTCCACCGGGCGAGAGGCACCGAATGACAACCGACTCACCGATGCCGTGGCAACAGTCCTTCCTCGAGCAGCACTGGGCACGCGTCTGCATGGCCTGGACGACCGCCATCGACGACGCGCCGGCTGCGCCCGGGGCGCTGCAACTCGCCGCGTTCCGCGAACGCCTCGCTGATCGCTGGCAGCCTGACTACGGGGCGCTCGCCATCCTCGTTGCGCAGGCGCTGACCGCGGACAGCGCGAGGCTCGCCCGGCCGCCGCTGCTGGCCATCGCCGGACCTCAGGGTACGGGCAAGAGCACGCTTGCACGGCACCTTGCGGCGTGGACTGCGCTGCGCGGTGGCCGCGCCGCCGTGCTTGGCCTCGATGACCTGTACCTCCCACGCGCCGCACGTCTCGACCTCGCGGCGCGGGTGCATCCGCTGCTGCGTACGCGTGGCGTGCCGGGCACTCATGACATCGCCCTCGGCATGCGCCTGCTCGACGTGCTAGCCGCAGGCGGCGAGGACCTGCTAGCCGCAGGCGGCGAGGACGAACTGCTGCTGCCGGTGTTCGACAAGGGCCTCGACGATCGGCTCGAGGTCGCACGCTGGCAGCACCAGCGCATGCCGGTGGATCTGGTGATCATCGAGGGCTGGTGCCTGGGGCTGCCGGCACAGCAGCCTGCAGCACTTGCAACCGCCATCAATTCGCTCGAGAGCATCGACGATGCGGATGGTCGCTGGCGACGCTGGGTCGATGCGCAGCTGCGATCGACCTATGCCCGCTTCTTCGCGCGCTTCGATCGCCTGCTGGCGTTGCTGCCGCCGGACTTCGACGCCGTGCTGCGCTGGCGGACGCAACAGGAACAGGCGCTGCCGCCCGCACGGCGGATGGATGCGCCGGCGTTGCGCCGCTTCGTTGCGCATTACGAGCGGTTGACGCGGCACGGCCTGCTGGCGTGGCCGGCGCGGGCCGACTGGTGCGTGGATCTTGCCGCCGATCACGGCATTGCCGGCGTCCACCGAGGCGCAGCAGCGGGCTGATGGCCCCGCGTGGCCATCGCATCGTGGATGCGTGCATCCTGGACGCTTGCAGCCCGGTCGCCTGCAGCCCGGACGTTTGCAGCCCGCACGTTTGCAGCCAGAGCGGGAACAGCCAGAACGACAGCGCGAACCGTTCATGCGCCGTTCAGTTGCGCGCCGCTACCTTGGGCCCCGTGTTCAGCCAACGCCGCAGTGCGGCAAGCGAGCAGGTGCAATGACCCACGCCAACTCCCAAGTGTCCCCCACCCATTCGTCGAGCAGCCAGACTTCCGGCGGCCGGAAGTCGAGTCGCCGCATGAAGATCGTCACCGTTGCCACCCTCGTGGGGATCGCGACCAGCCTGCTGCCCGCCGCGGTGGCTGAAGCGAGCCCGCGCCGCGAGTCGCGCGCGCCGCGCGCCGGCTATGCGCAGGCGGAGGTGCTGCGGGCCGAACCGCAGTACGAGGTGGTTCGCCGCGAAGTACCGCGCGAGGTGTGCCGAAGCGAGGAAGTGACGCGGCCGCGCGGTGGCTACTCGGTCACGAGTCCCGTGCTCGGTGCCGTCATCGGCGGTGCACTCGGCAACGCGGTGGGCCACAGCCGCCGCAACAAGCAGGTGGGTGTCGCGGTGGGCGCGCTGCTCGGTGGCGCGATCGGCCACGACATCGCGCGCCGCAACCAGGAGCGCAATGGCGGTTACGACGTCGAGTCACGCGATGTCTGCCGCGTGGAGACGAGCTACGAGGAGGACGAGCGCCTGACCGGTTACGACGTGACCTACCGCTACGGCGGCGAGACCTACACCACGTTCATGGATCGCGACCCGGGCCCGCGCCTGCGCGTGCGGGTGGACGTGACGCCGGTCGAGGGTGACTACAATCGTGAGTGGCGTCGCTAGGTTCCCGCCACCATGCACGCACCGCCAGCAGACCCGGGAGTCCAGGCTCGGGTGCTGGCGGGAGTCACGTGCATCCGGGCATGCATCGAAGTGATCGGTGCCACGGATCACCCGGCCACCGCAGGACCTCACGCCACAGGGCTCGCATGAAAACCTACAACGCTATGGGGCACGCTACAGGGCAGGCTACAGGGATTCGCCTCGGCCAGTGGGTACGCAGGGTGGCTCGCGACCTCGCGCGGGCGCAGGCCCGCACCTCGCGAGCACGGGTCGCGCGAGCCCGGATCTCGCAAGCCCGGATCTCAGGACGATGCCTGCTGCTGTTCGCTGCACTGCTGGTCGCCGGCGCGCCCGTGCTGACTGCGCACGCGGCACGCGTGCCACTGTTCGCGGACGTGCAGCACGCGATGTCGCTCGATGAGGCGGCCGACCGCGTGCGCAGTGCCTATGGCGGCCAGGTCATCGCGGCGAGTCCTACCCGCACGGGTGGCCGCGAGGGCTATCGCATCCGCGTCATCCTCGATGACGGGCGCGTGATCACCGTGTTCGTCGACGCCGAATCCGGCGCCATGCGGCAGATGGGATAGGTCGTGAAAATCCTCATCGTGGAAGACGAGAAGACGCTGGCCGAACAGCTGCGCGCGCGCCTCACCCGCGAAGGCTACGCAGTCGATGTCGCCCATGATGGCCGCGACGGCTTGTACTTCGGCAGCGAGTACGACTACGACGCTGCCGTGATCGACCTCGGCCTGCCGAAGCTCGATGGCGTGGCGCTGATCAAGACCCTGCGGGCGCGCCAGCGCAAGGTGCCGGTGCTCGTCCTGACCGCGCGCGACGCGTGGCAGGACAAGGTCGAGGGCCTGAATGCGGGCGCGGCCGAGTCCGTCACCCCGCCGTGCCACCGGGAGGCGGTGCTGGCGCGGCTGCAGGCGCTGCTGCGGCGGTCGGCGGGCCATGCCAGCCCGCTCATCGAGGCCGCGGGGCTGGTGCTCGACACCGTGCGCCAGGAGGTGCGGGTGAACGAGATGGCGCTCGATCTCACCGCCTTCGAGTTCAAGGTGCTCGAGTACCTCATGCACCATCACGAGCGCATCGTCTCCAAGACCGAGCTCACCGAACACATCTACGAGCAGGACTTCGATCGCGACAGCAACACCATCGAGGTGTTCGTGGGCCGGTTGCGACGCAAGCTGAAGGATGCGGGTGCCGCCGAGGTCATCGAGACCCTGCGTGGCCGCGGCTATCGATTCCTGCGCGAGTGAGTGCGGCGATCTGTCCCGTCGTGCATCCTGTCGCGTCCCCTCGCTGCTCGTACTGGCGAGTGGCAAATTCGCGAATCGACGGCTGAGGTGCCCGACCTGCGCATGCCATCGCTCAGTTCGCTGCGCGCGCGCCTGTCGCTCGGGCTCGGGACGCTCGCGATCGTCTTTCTCGGCACCGTCGGCGTGGTGCTCGATCGTGCCTTCCAGGCCAGCGTGATCCGCGGTGCCGAGGCGCGGCTGGACGTCTACCTGCTGGCGCTCGTCGGGTTTGCCGAGCTCGATGCCGATTCGGTGCGCCTGCCGGACGCCCAGCTCGACCAGCGATTCGTGCAGCCGGGCAGCGGGCTCTACGGGATTGCACGCCATGCCGATGGCCGCGTCCTCTGGCGCTCCGACAGCACGCTTGGCCGCGACCTCGATGCCGTCGTCACGCGTGATGTCGCGGCGCCCGGACGCATCCGCTACGACCTCATCGATGGCGGCGACCTCGGCCCGCTGCTGCTGGGCGAGCTGAACGTCGCATTCCAGCGTCCGGGCCGGCCGGCCGCCGCCTACACATTCCTGGTCGCCCTCGATCGCGGCGCGATGGATGGCGAGGTCGGGGTGTTCCGCAATGCGCTGTGGCTTGGCCTGGGCGGCGTCGGCGTACTGCTGCTCGGCGCATCCTTCGTGCTCTTCCGCGTCGTCACGCGGCCGCTGCGCCGGCTCGCCGATCAGGTCACGGCGGTGGAGCGGGGCGATGCGGAAACACTCGGTGACGGCTGGCCGGACGAACTGGCCGGCGTCACCTCGCATCTCGATCGCTTCATCGTCCAGGAGCGTGGCTTGCGCGAGCGCTACCGCACGCTCACGGACGACCTTGCACACAGCCTGAAGACCCCGCTGGCCGTGTTGCGCAACAGCCTCGCTGATGTTGATCCGGATGCCGGTGCGGCGTCCGCCACGCATGCGCGTGCAGCTGCGCCGCCACCTGCAATCGAGGCGGGCGCGCCGGGCACCGCCGTGCTCGACCTGGCATTGCTGCAGGCCCAGGTCGCGCGCATGGAGACGGTGCTCGCGAACCGCCTGGAGCGCGTGCTGGTGCGGCCGGTGCTCGCGCGCACCCAGGTGCCCGCGCAACCGGTTCTGGAGGACCTCGTGCGTGCGCTGCGCCGGTTGTATCCGGGCCACGAGATCCTGCTCGTCGACGATGGCGGTGCCGCGTTTCCCGGCGAGGCCCGCGACCTCACGGAGATCGCCGGCAACCTCGCGGACAACGCCTGCAAGTACGGTCGTGCGCAGGTGCGCGTGGCCGCGCGCGCCGTGACGGATCCGTCAGGCGAGCGGCTGTTCGAGCTGTGCGTGGACAACGATGGCGAGCCCATCCCCGAGGCGCTGCGCCTGGCCGTGCGCCAGCGCGGCATCCGCGCCGACACGCGCGAGGGCGTGGAGGGCCAGGGCATCGGCCTTGCGGTGGTGGATGACCTCGTGCGCGGGCACGGCGGCACGCTCACGCTGGCGTCCTCCGACCTTGGCGGCACCCAGGTGTGCGTGCGCGTGCCGATGCAGGGCGGCAGCTGAAGGTCAGGCGAACCAGGTCTCCAGTGCCTGTGCCATGCGCGCACGCTCGGCGGCGTCCGCGCCGTCTGCCGCCGCGACCCAGTTCGCCAGCACGTCGGGCATGTCGAGCCTGGCCGAATTCGTCTCGCGCCGTCCCATCGTCGACGACAGGCGTCCGACCTGCAGCTCCAGGCGGGCGGCGCGATCCTCCGGCGGCGACTCCACGCCGGCCAGGATCTCGGCATACAGGGTCCAGTGCCGCAGCGAGGGTCGCGCCGCCTCGGCCTCGCCGGCAGCACGTTTCCGGCGCATATCGATCGCGTCTCCGGCACCGTCGAAGTCGGGCGTCGGCCAGTCCGCTGTGCCCGCCTCGGACGCAGCCAGTGCATCGTGCAGGCGCAGCCAGCGCCACAGCGCGTCGCGGCGGCCGCGCTGCTGGTGCGCGCGCAGGCGCTGCAGGTAGGCGGCCTCGGCGTCGCGCAGCCGGTGCTGCAGCTTGCGGCCGCGGTCGCGGGGCATGCCGAGGGCATCGAAGGCATCGAGTGCTGCCTGCAGCTCGGCGCTGTCGCTGATCTCGCGTTCGTCCTGCACCCGGTTCTCGAGCGCCTCGACGATCGTCTCGCCACGCTGCGCCTCGGACTCGGCCTCGAGCGCCTGCGCCTCGCGCTGGGTCTCGCGCGCGGCGAACGCCGCGTCGCAATGGCCGCGGAAGGCGCGCCAGAGTTTCTGGTCCGGGCCACGTGGCGTGATGCCCACGGCGCGCCATGCGTACTGCAGGTCCTTCGCCTGCTGCAGGCGGGCGTCGAGCTCGTCACCGCTTGCAGGCGGTGTCGCATTGAGCGCCGCCGCGCGCTCGACGAGCGACTCCTTGGCGCGCAGGTTGCGGTCGAGCTCGGCCTTGATCAGTGCGTGCAGTCGATCCGCGGCCGCATCGAATCGCTTGCCCTGCTCGCGGCCGCTGACGCGCTCGACGGGTGAGAACGACATGAACTCCTCGCGTGCAACCCGCAGCACCTGTTGCGCGAGCTTCCAGTCCGCCCGCGTCCAGTCGGTCGACGCGAGATAGCCCTCGAGCGTCGCCAGCACGCGCGCGCGCTCGGCGAGGTTTGCGGCCCGGTGTTCCGCGAGCTCGTCGAAGTACTGCCGGCACGGCTCGAATGCGGCCTGCGCATCGGCGTTGAAACGATCCGCCAGGCTGCGCTCGGCAGCGGACCCGGGCACGCCCAGCGCCTGCCATTCGGCACGCAGCGCCTTGATGCGATCGGCCCGGGCTTCGGGATCGTCTGGCGTTTCCGCAGCCAGCGCTGCCATGCGTTCGCACAGCGCCTCGCGCTTTGGCTGGGTCGCGTAGCCCTGCCAGTCGCGCAGCTCCTGCACACGGCCCGCAAGCAGCGCAAGGCGACCCTGCAGCGGCTCTGCCGCACCACCGGGCAGGCAACGCAACAGCCGCCTGGCCTCCGCCACCTGCTGCTGTGCCGCACGCAGCTGGCCGCTGTCGGCGATGGTCTCCAGGCTCGCCAGTGCTGCTTCCGCGAGTGGTCGCAGCGCAGCGCCGGCGTCGTCGCCTGCCTGCAGCGCGGCGCGCAACGCGGCGGCACGTGCGTCCATCGCCTGCAGGTGGGCCCGTGCCTGGGCCGGCATGGGAAGGCCCGCAGGCCAGAGCAACCGCCGCTGCATGTTCTGCAGGCGCCCGAGTTCGCGCTGGTCGTCCTGCCGCGTGCGCCAGTACTGTTGCCAGTGCTCGGGTGCAGCACCGGCACCCGGTGGTCTCGCGTCGACCGGCGCTGCCGCCGGATTCGCTGCCACTTCTCCCTCTGCCACATCACGCCCTGCCACTTCGGGCTGCGCCGCGTCCGCCTCGGCCGCTGCGGCCTCCGGCGCGCCGCGGCGCGCGAGTTCGCTTGCGGCCTGGTCGAATCGTTGGGCCGCGACCGCGCCGTCGAGCAGTGTCCTGCAGAGGTCGCTGAAGGCGCGTGTGTCCTCCGCGGATGCGGGTGTCCGCGCGCTCGCGGCGAGCCAGCGACGTTCGAGAATGTCGACCGCGGCGGGCGCCATCGCGATGCGATCGGGCAGCGCCTCGCCAGCGGCGATCACGTCGGCAAGGATCGCACGCAGTTCCAGGATGGTCGCCGTGTGCTCCGGATCGCTCACGGCGGGCCCTGCCGCGCGGTCCGCATCGCCTTCGGTGGCCGCAACCTGGCCGATCGCTGCATCGGACTGCACGTCGGCGGTGGCGCGTGCTGCCACTTCCTCTGCGTGCCGTACTTCGTCTGCACGCCGATCTTCCTCCACCCGGCGTGCTTCCTCCTTCCGGCGGGCGTCGGCGTTCGCTGCATCCGTGCGCAGCTGTGCCAGGGCGGCGTCGAGCGCTGCCGTTGCCCAGGCGGGGGCCGTGGCCTGCGGCAGTTCCCGGGCCCGCTGCGCGAGCGCAGCGGCCTGGTCGTGCCATTGGTTCGCGGCGCGCGTCAGCACCTCGTATCGGGCGTCGAAGTGTGGGTCCTGCAAGCTGTCATGCAGATGCCGGGCACGATCCTGCAGCGTGGTCAGGGCCACGGCGTGGGCGTCGATGTCGCTGCGCAGCGAGCGCAGGGAGTCCAGCCGCTCGCGCGCCAGCCGGTGCACGTTCTTGTCGCTGCCGCGGCTGCCACGTTCGAGCGCCACGAGCTGCGGTTCGGCGTGCACGCGTTCGGCGGCGCGCAGGCGCGTGCGCGGCGATTGGGCGTCGCAGGCGAGCTTCACGAGTGTGTCGGGATCCTCGATCACGGCGAGCAGCCGATCTGCAAGATCAGGATCCTGGGCAGCCTGCAGCAAGGCCTGCCCGAGGTCCGGGCGGGCGCGCAGGATCTCCTCCCCGCGTCCGGCCGCCGCCAGCGCTGCAAGCCGGCGCAGGGCGGCGGGGCGCTCGCGTTCGCGTTCGCACAGCGGGAACAGTGCGGCGGGATCGTCGATCAGGTGCAGTGCGGCATCCCGCACCGATGCATCGACGTCGCGGGTCGCGATCTCTGCGAGGCGAGCGCGGCCGTCGATCTCGCCCAGCAGGGACGGCAGCGCCTCGCGCCGCACACGCGGATCGGCGTCCTCCCAGGCTTGTCGGCGTTTGCCGAATGCGCGCAGCAGCCGTGACAGCATGGTGTTTCCTCGGGCGAGCCGGTCGAAGCGTCGGCGGCGCCGTCCAGTTCAGAGCTTGTTGTGGGTGCCGTCGCAGAACGGCGCCTTCGCGGTCTTCTTGCAGCCGCAGAAGTACATCGTCTTCGCCGTCTCGGCTTCCCACATCACGGGCACGAATTCCGAGCCCTTGTGCGAACCGTCGCAGAACGGCTGGTTCGCGCTCTTGCCACAGGCGCACCACCAGTACTTCTTGCCGGCCTCGACATCGACGGCATAGGGGGCTTTCTGCGGGATGGTCGGCTCTGCCATGGATCTGTGCTCCGTCGGTGTGTTCGGTGTGCGCTGCGCCCGCGCGGCGGCAAGCCTACCAGCGTCGTGTGCGCCGCTGGCGCTCTCGGCGCGACGCGTCAGCCGCCGCTGGCATCACTCGAAGCTGCGCTTCTCCCACCAGGGCAGGAAGGCCGGCAGGTCACGCGGCACGCGGTTCGGGTACACCGCCTGGCGCTTCTCGACGAAGGACGACACGCCTTCCTTCGCGTCCGCCGACTTGCCGGTCTCGAACACGCCGCGCGAGTCGAGCTTGTGCGCCTCCATCGGGTGCTCTGCGCCGAGCATCTTCCACATCATCTGCCGGATCAGCGCCAGCGAGACCTGGGAGGTGTTGTCGCGCAGTTCGGTGGCGATCGCGTAGGCCGCGGGCAGCAGTGCGTCGCGCGGGTGCAGGCTGCTCACCAGGCCCTTCTCGAGCGCCTCGGTCTCGGGGAACACCTTGCCGCTGTAGG
>SXGT01379612.1_pt1 | contig 23032 bp, 18 predicted proteins | sample 3176221 | NCBI WGS metagenome assembly SXGT01 (sample SAMN11356862, study PRJNA531348) | freshwater metagenome | isolation source: freshwater sample F1-120 | place: China: Fuxian Lake, Yuxi | collected 2017-12-25
GAGGCGCAGCTCGACCGGTTCATGTTCTCCATCGACGTGCGCTATCCGGCCCTCGACGAGGAGCTGCGCATCGTCCAGGCCACGACCAGCGGGCTCGACGCGCCCGTCGATCGCGTGCTCACTCCGGAGCAGCTGCTCACGTTCCGCCGTCTCGTGCTCTCGGTTCCCGTGGCCGATCACGTGGCACGCTATGCCGTCCGCCTCGTGCAGGCCTCGCGTCCCGTGAGCGAGACCGCGACCGGCTTCGTCAAGAGCTACGTGAGCTGGGGTGCCGGACCGCGCGCCTCGCAGTTCCTGATCATCGGCGGCAAGGCGCGGGCGCTCATGGACGGCCGCTATGCGGTCTCGACCGACGACATCCGCGCGCTCGCCCGCCCGGTCCTGCGTCACCGCATCATCCCGAACTTCCACGCCGAGGCCGAGCGCATCACGAGCGACGACGTCGTCGGCCACCTGCTCGAGCAGGTTACGCCCTAGCTCCACGTGGCGCAGACCACCAATCGCGATCCGGCGACGTTGCTCGATCCGGCGCTGCTGGGCCGGCTCAAGGCGCTGCAGCTGCGCGCGGTCGGCCTCGTCGACGGCGTACTCACCGGCATCCACAAGAGCCCGCACCACGGCTCGAGCGTCGAGTTCGCCGAGCACAAGGAGTACGCGCACGGTGACGAGGTGCGCCACATCGACTGGAAGGTGTTTGCCCGCAGCGACAAGTACTACGTCAAGCGCTATGAACAGGAGACCAATCTCCAGGCGGTCCTGCTGGTCGATGCCTCGGCGTCGATGCTCTACGGCTCCGCCGGCGCCACGGCAACCAAGTGGGACTATGCGATGGCCCTCGCCGCCGCGCTCGGCTACGTGTCGCTGCGCCAGATGGACGCGATTGGCCTCGTCGTCTGCGACGAGGAGGTGCGACACTGGGTCCCGCCGCGCAGCCGCTCGTCGCACCTCATGCATCTCTGCGACGTGCTCGTCTCGTCCACCCCCGAGCGTGGCCGGCGCACGCACCTGCACACGGGCGTCAAGCGGCTCTCCGAGGTCTTCACGCGCCGCGGCCACGTCTTCGTCATCAGCGATCTGCTGGATCCGGATCGCGCCTATCTGCCCGTACTCAAGCAGCTCGAGTCGCGCGAGCAGCACGTCCACTTGCTCCACGTGCTGGATCCGGCCGAGCTGAGCTTCCCCTTCGACGAGGTCTCCATCTTCCGCTCCCTGGAGGCCCCCGCGCGCGTGCTGGCCGAGCCGCGGGCGATGCGCGACGCCTATCTGCGCGAGATGGGCCGCTTTCGCGACGAGCTCCGCGCCGTCTGCTTCGAGGCCGGTATGGACTACGTGCTCTGCGACACGAGCCAGCCCCTCGAGACCCTCCTCAGCAGCATGCTCGGGCCGAGCGCGCGCGCCCCCTCGCGCGTGGGGAGGTTCTAGCCCGTGGGCTTCGAGCAACCGGGCTACCTCTGGGGCGTGCTGGCGGCCGCCATCCCGTTGCTCATTCACCTCATCTCGCGTCGGCGGGCCAAGGTGATCGACTTTCCGGCCATCGACTTTGTCTTGCGCTCCAACAAGCAGATCGCGCGGCGGCTCAAGCTCCGCCAGTGGATGCTCATGGCGCTCCGTATGGCGCTCCTGGCCGCCGTGCCGCTCGCCTTCGCCAAGCCGTTCACGACCTCGACCGCCGCGGAGCTCACCGTGGGCTCCACGCCGGGCAGCGTCGTCATTGTCATTGATCCCTCGTTCTCCATGGGCTACCAGCCGGAGGGCCAGAGCGAAACGCTGCTCGAGAAGGCGCGAAAGAAGGCGCGCGACGTGCTGGGCGAGCTGCGCGCCGAGAGCGACGCGGCGGTGGTCGTGGCCAGCTCCCCACCGCGGTCACTTACGCCGACGCTCGTCTTCGACAAGCGGCCGCTGCTGTCGGAGCTCGACCGCATCGAGCTCGAGCACAGCGCCGCCGACCTCCAAGGCGCGCTGCGGCTCGCCGAGCAGATGCTCGTCACCTCGGGACAGCCACGCCGGCGCGTCGTGCTGCTGTCGGATCTCCAGGCGTCGGAGTGGGAGGGCATTACGCGGCCGTGGTCGCTCGATCGCGCCCCGGACGTCACCGTCGTGGATCTGCTGCCCAAAGACGAGCACGGCAACGTCGCCATCACGAGCGTGCTCGCCGTGCCCGAGTCGGGCGGGCTGGGCCGCGACGTGCGCGTCAAGGTCGCGGTGCTCAACGATCGGCCGCAGCCGTTCGAAGACGTGATCACGGTGCGGGTCGGCGATCGCACGGCCAAGTCCATCCTGAAGATCCCGCCTCGCCAGACCGGCGAGAAGGAGTTCACCGTGCGCGTTCCGGAGGCGGGGCCGGCTATGGCGTCGAGCTCCATCGTCGAGATCCCGGCCGATCGGCTTCCGGGCGACAACAAGCTGCCGTTCACCATCGACTTCCTGCGGCGGGTGCACGTGCTCGTCGTCAACGGTGCGCCGCGGACGGTGCCCTACAAGGACGAGACGTTCTTCCTCCGTGCCGCGCTGCGCCCCGGGCGGGAGCCGACCTCCCGCATCAACCCGACCTACGTCAAGCCCGACGAGCTGGCGCCGTCCCAGCTCGCGTACGTCGACGTCGTCGTGCTCGCCAATGTCGGCCTGCTCGATCCGCCGCAGGTCCAAGGCCTCCTCCAGTGGGTCAAGGGCGGCGGAGGCCTGTTCATCACGGTGGGTGACAATGTGCAGCCAGACATCGTCAACACCACGATGCGTGAGCTGCTGCCGCTGCCGCTGCGCGAGGTGCGCGCGGCCGAGGTCGGCGCCGACGGACAGCCCAAGAACCCGCTCTACTTTGCGGGCGTCGAGACGACCCATCCGCTGCTGCGCCCGTTTGCGCATCTCCCCGACGCGAGCCTCTACCTCGCACGCACCGGGACGCACACGCTGCTCGACACGGTGGCGACCGAGGGCACGCGCGTGCTCATGAGCTACAGCGATGGCTCACCGGCCCTCGTCGAGCGCACCCTCGGCCAGGGGCGGTCGCTGCTGCTCACGACGTCGATAGACCGCGATTGGACGGATCTGCCCTTTCGCACGAGCTTCCTGCCGCTCATCCAGCAGACGATGCTCTACCTCGGCGGCAAGCTCGACCGCCCCCGCGACGCGATGGGCACGGTGGGCGAGGTGCGCGTCCTGCCCGTCGGACGCGACGACGTCTCCATCGAGGTCACGCGCCCCGATGGGCGCGTCGTGACCTTTGCGCAAGGCGATCTCGCCACGGGCGACGTGCGCTTTCATGAGACCGGTCTCGCGGGCGTCTATCGGGTCCGGCACGTGCGCAAGCAAGGCGGCGAGGAAGAGCAGTTCGTCATGCACGTCGATCCGCGCGAGTCGGTGCTGCGCACGCTCGACCGCGCCTGGGTCGAGACGCTCCTCCGCTCGGGCCAGGCCCCCGCCGTCGCCGAGGTGATGGCACCCATCCAGGCGCCGCCGCAGCGCAAGGGCGAGATCTGGCCGATGTTGCTCGTGGCGATGTTCTTCCTGCTGGGCTTCGAGACCTGGTTCGCGTTCTCAAAGGCGTAGCGGTCGACTCCAACCCGTGGCGGAGCGGGTGCCCTGCCGTCCGACCGCGCGCCGGCCCCGCATCCCACGGGTCCGGGCCGATCACCGTCAGGCGGGCTCATGGATGGACCTGTCGAAACTAGGCGAAGTCGAGCGGGCTCGCATGACCGGGCTTCACTTCGCCGAAGTGGTCTCACATCACGAAGTCGAGTTCGCGGTCCTGCAAACCGGCACGCGAGGAGCACGCCAGGCGTATCGCCGTCACCGGCAAGCCTGGCTGCCGTCAACGGAGGTGGTGCTTGCCGCGATGTTCACGCGTGCGCGGCACGTCGTCGTTCCAGGTCTCCTTCTCGTAGCGATGATGCGCCTTCCGCAGGGCCTTCTCGTAGCGGCGCTCGTCCTTCCAAGCCTCCTTGGCGCGGTGCTTCTGTTCTTTCCGGGCGTGCTTCTCGAGCTTCCACGCGTGCTTCTCGGCGATGCCTCGCCGTGGGTGCTCCTGCCAGTGGTCCTGACCGCGAACGCGTGGTGCACGGACATGGGCGGGACCGCCGCGGAGCCAACGCGCAGAGTGCCCTGGGCGGTAGTGGACGTAGGCCCCACGCGGTGCATGTCTGAGCCAGACCGGAACGACGACCGGATCGGCCACCACCCAGGCGCCACTCCAGTCCGACGCGTGGTACCAGCGATCGTGATGGCGGGCCCAGTACCAGCCGGCGCTGAAGAATACCTCCTCGCGATGTTCCGGGACGATGTAGACGCCCGGCGCCACGAGGACCAGCGGTGGCGCGGCCTCGAATCGCACTCCAGGGATCTGAATGCTCACGTGAATCTGAGCGTCGGCGTTCGACGGCGCGATGGCGCAACCGGCGAGGCCGAGCGCAACGACCAGCGCGGCTCGGGAGGCGAACCGACTGGGATGGCGAAGCGAGGTCTGAATCGTACGCATGAGATACCTCCTGGCCGCCATGGCGCACTTCAGCGGGCGGCCGTTGACAAACATCTGACAGCAAGCGGCGGGCCAGCCTTCGCGGGGGCGACGTAGAGCGATCTGGGGCTTCGGGCCTCCCGATTCGCGCCTTGGGAACTGTCCCGGCCACATGCGGCCGGGACACACCGCGGTCAGAGCCAGTAGCGGCCGTTGAAGCCCTTCGGGACACTGCCGACACTCGGCGTCCGAGTGTGACCGTCTCGAGCGAAACTCTGGGACGGGGACAGAAATTTCGTCCGCAATTGGCTCCCGCGATCGCGGCTCATGGCCTCTGCCGTTTCTCTTTTCGCGGGTCTGACACCGATGGCCCGACATTTGCGGATGGGGGCGAAGTCCCTTCGGGGATGACAACCAACCACCCGTACAGTTCCGATTGACATCGGAGGGGGAAAATATGCGCAAATTGACTTGGGCCCATGCAGCCATCTTCGCAGCCACAGTCTCGGCCATGTCCGCGACGGGCATGGCCACGAGCGTGCTCGTGGGCTGCGGAGCTTCAGAGGACTCGAAGGCGGCGGGAGCCGCGGATGGAGCGACGGTCTCGAACGACACCGGTGGCTCGACCGACACCGGTCAGGTGTCGACGGGGACGGGGACGGTCAAGGGCCGGCTCACGTCATCCGACGGCAACCAGCACGTCAGCCCGTCGATGAAGGGCAAGGCCGATGTGGCGTCGCGGACCATCGGCGGTGCCGAGGTGGGTGCTGTGGCCGTGTCGACTGTCGGCGCCAACGCGCGACAGGTGGGCAAGGCCGACATCGCGGCCGACGGGAGCTTCACGATTACGCAGCTGCCGTCCGTCGAGGGTCCGTTCCTCGTCCAGGCGTTGGCGAAGGCCGACGGCTAGGTCGTGGGTCAGGTCATCGCGGCGGGCTCGCTCGCCGACGGCTGGACCCTGACGACGCTGGCCATGAGCCACGAGACGACGGTCGAAGCGGCCGCGTTCACGAGCATCGTCGCGTCTGGCAAGGCGGCGGCTGACATCGACGTGATCGGGTTGATGACGAACATCAGCGCCGAGATGGCGGCCTCGGTCGACTCGGGGGCCACGCTCGCGGGCGTCGTCCAGGCCTCCGAGAAGGCCTACCTCGCGACGTTGAGCGCGTCGGCGAAGAGCCAGGTGAGTGCCAAGGCGGTCGCGAGCGCGAAGGCCTCGGCTTGGGCCAAGCTCACGACGTCGCTCGAATCAGCCAAGGACATGACCGCCGAGGCCAGCGCCTGGGCGACGTTCATGGCGGAGGCCAACGCGGCGGTCGCGGCATCAGCCAAGGTCGACGCGACGGCCACGGCCAGCGCGCAAGCCGCGGCGGCGTTCACGATGTCGGTCGAGGCGAAGTCCAAGGCCTCTTCCGCGGCGAATCACGCGACAGCGTTGGGTGCCCTGCTCACGGCGCGCGCGGAGCACTCGGCGCAGGCCGCGGCCATCATCGAGGCCAACGCCAGTGCGGACGCGAAGGCCAAGCTCGACGCGGCGTACAACGCCTTCCAGGCGGGAATCGCCACGTCGGTTGACCTCAAGGCGGCGGCCGCGGCGAACGCAACGCTCGTGGCGAGCCTGACCAGCGGCGCAAGCTCGGTCATGTCCGTCGCGCTCGGCGCCAAGGCCGACGCGGGCAGCAAGGCCATCACGGCGGCCGCTTCGGCCAAGGCCACCCTCCAGACGTCGCTGACGGCGGCTGCAAAGGCCAATGACGTCGCTACTGCCGCAGCCACGGCCTATGCGGACTACAACGCGGCCATCACGGCGGCGGTCAGCGGGTCGGCGAGCGGCAGCCTGTCGGCCGGTGAGCTCTCGTTTGTGACCTCAGCGGCCGCGAGCGCCAACGGCAGCATCGGCGCGATCCTGGACCTGAGCTCGATCATCACGACGAAGGTCGGTGCCGAGATTACGGGCTCGATTTGGGCTGCGCTCGGCGCCCAGGGGGGCGCGAACGGTCTCGTCTCCGGCCTCACCGTCCCGAACGCGCTCGACGCGACGACGGCGCAGGTGCTCTCGGTCGGGGCCGATGGCAAGACCGAGGTCCTCGCGAGCGGCTCGGTCGACGCGGCGACCAAGTCCTTCACGATCGCGAACGTGACCGAGTCGAAGGCGAGCCTCCACGTCGTGCAACTCCTGGCGGCCGACGGCAAGGTCATCGGCGCGGCCAAGCTCTCGGGTACCATTGAAGGGACGGCCAAGTTGACGTCGCTCCCGGTGTCGGCCGAGACGTCCGCCGAGGCGCTCGTGACGCTCGCGATGGCCCAGAAAGGCGTGGCCCTCGCATCGATTGACCAGGGCCAGCTGATGGCCCACATCGACGCGGCGATTGGCGCTTCGGCGATGGCGGAGGGCAAGATCGACGCGCTGGCTCAGGCCGAGATCGCGGCTCAGGCCACCTTGGCGGGTGCCCTCTCGACGAATACGGCGGCCCTGGCGACGGCGCATGCGAGCGCCACCGCGACGCTCGAGGCGGCGCTCAAGGCGTCGGCCTCCGCGGACGTGGCCGTCAAGGCTCAGGCGGACTTCGAGGCGGCCATCCAGGCGGCGACGAAGGCGGCAGCCAGTGGCAAGGCCTCGGTCGCAGCCAACGCGACGGCTCAAGCGAGCGCGACGTTCTCGGCAGTGACGAAGGCGGCGGCCGGCGCGCAGGCCACGCTGTCGGCGACGGCAGAGGCTCGGGCCCAGCTCGACGCGGCGGCCTCGGCCTCGGCGGCCATCCACGAAGCGGCAGGGAAGGCCAACGCGGAGGCGGCTATCGGCGCCAAGGTCGACACGGCGTGGACCGCGCTGGTCTCGGCGACGGCGAGCGCGAAGGACGCGAGCGCCATTGCGAAGGCGGGCTCGTCGTTCAAGACGTCCATCGTCGGCGATGGCAAGCTGGGCCTCGAGACGAGCGGCGCGCTCGGCGCCTACTTCGACTCGAAGTACAAGCTCGACCTCATCGGCAAGGCGGCCGTCGAAGCGGCGATCACGGCGGGCGGTACCGCAGCGGCGGCCTTCCAGTCGTCGGTCAAGGTCGCGGCCGACGCCGCGGTCCAGGCCAGCGGCTCGGTGAACGGCGCGACCGTCAAGGCCATCGTGGACGCCACAGCGAAGGCGTGGGCGACCTACGAGGCGGCGGCGTCGGTGAACCTGACCGGCGCTGGCACCGTCAGCGCGGGCGACGCGTCGCTGTTCACGCAGATGATTGTGTCGGCCTCCGCGGCGAAGCAGGGCGGCATCCAGTAACGACCGGCGCTCGCCAATTCAGCGTCCGGGGCTCGGGCCGTCCACTTCGGGACGACCGAGCCTCGGGCTCCCTACCTGCCCGAGCCGCGGTCGAGGCCGTGCTGGTCCATCCAGCGGTAGACCTGCTTGCGGTTGCGTCCCACCATCGTCGCGAGCCGCGACACGTTGCCCCCACAGCGCTCCAACAACGCGATGAGCTCCTCCTTCGAGGGCGGACCGTCCATCGGCTCGGCCGGCCCGTCGTCGGGATCGGCCACCGCGCCCGCACCCTGGATCTCCGGATCGAGCATGGACACGTCGAAGGCGGTAGCCTCCGGATGGAGCACGGGCAGACGCTCCGCAAGGCGCCGCACCTCACGTACGTTCAACGGCCAGTCGTAGCAAAGGAGCGCCTCGACGGCGTCGACCGACCACGGAATGGCCCGCCCCGCGGGTGGCATGAAGCGGGCCAGCAACAGGAGCAGGTCGTCTTTGCGCTCCGATAGCGAGGGCATGCGGACCACGATGCCGGCGAGGCGCGCGTAGAGGTCATCGCGAAACGCGCCCTTGCGGACCGCCTCCAGGAGGGGCCGGTTGGTGGCCGCGACGATGCGGACATCGACGCGAGTCGGGCGCGTGGCCCCGACCGGGGTGATTTCGCCCTCCTCGAGCGCGCGGAGGAGCTTTGGCTGCACGTCGAGCGGCATCTCGCCAATCTCATCCAGGAAGAGCGTGCCTCCGTGCGCCCTGGTGAAAGCGCCGCCCTCGTCGCTGACCGCGTCGGTATAGGCGCCGCGACGATGCCCGAACAGCGCGTTCTCGACCAGCGTATTGGGCAGAGCAGCGCAGTTGAGCGCCACGAATGGCCCTGTGCGTCCACTGCGGGCGTGCACGGCGCGGGCGACGAGATCCTTGCCCGTGCCCGTGGCGCCCATGGCCAAGACCGGAAGCGTGCTTGGGGCGGCGCGGCGCAACAGCGTGCGAAGCTCGGCGACCTCGCTCGTGCGCCCGACGAGCCCCAGGTCGTCCGCTTCGGGCGGCGGCGGCTCACCGCGAAGGACCAACATGACAGACGCGCCGAGCCGAAGGACGTCGCCGGGCTTCAGGCGCTCTTGGTCGACGCGGCGCCGATTGACCCACGAGCCGTTCGTCGAGCCGCGATCGACGAGCACCAGGCCGTCTCCGGTGCGGTCGAGCTCAAGGACCGCGTGGAGTCGCGAAACGCCCGCGTCGGGAAGGACCCAACCCGCGGGCCCGACATCCGCAGCCTCCCGCCCGATGGGCGTCTCGCGTCGACTGACCTCAAATATCCGGTCGACTGCGCCGACCCCCGGGGTATGGCACAGCCGCAGACACCACGTCACCGCGCGCTTCTCCGAGCCGCGCAGGCTCGACAACGCTGGAACGACCAATGGCGTCTTCTCGGTCATGGCCCGTCCAAGGATACCACCCGCCGATGTCCCCGTCCCACTTCTCGACGGGACACCGTCTCATCGCGTTGAACCCCCAACGCCGGGCTCCCGAGCAGGCAATCGCGTGACGCAGAGCCTGTGAGCGCCGCGGGGAGCCATGGCATGTCGCTTGCCATGGTCGAGGCACGGGAAGCGCGCGGCGCGACCCCTCACAACCCAAGCTCGAGGAGCATGACCATGCGACACTTCAACACGATCCGTACCTTCATCGCCGGCGCCGCCATTGCCCTCGTGGGCTGCCAGGGTGGAACTGGAAATACGTCCGATTCGACGGGCAAGGTCCGAATGGCCCTGTCGAGCAACGCGGACGCCGAGGCCAAGGTCCACGTTCTCGTGACGGGCAACGCGAACGGCAAGGTCGAGCTGGACAAGGAGCTCGTCCTCGACGCGCACGGCTCGCTCGTGGCCGAGTTCACTCTGTCGGCCGGCAGTCACACGCTCGACGTCGAAGTTCTGGACTCGACCGGCGCCAAGGTGACCGGCTCCGGCTCGGCGAACGTGAATGTCGACGCCGGTGGCTCGCTGAACCTGAACATCGACCTCGGCCTGAATGCGACGCTGGACGCGTCCGCCGATGCGAAGGCCTCGGGGAGCGTCGACGGGAACGCCAACGCTTCAGGCAACGCCGAAGCCAGCGGCTCGGCGAGCGCCTCGGGTGAGATCGGCGTCGACATTGGCGCCTCGGCGAGCGGCGCCGCGTCGGCTCAAGGCAACGCAGACGGCTCGGCGTCTGGTGAGGTCGATGCCGGCGTCGATGCCGGCGTCGATGCGAAGGCCAATGCCGGCGCCGAGGGCGAGAGCGACGACGGCGAGGAGTCCGAGGGTTCAGTCACCGTGTCGATTACGGTGACCGCCTCGGCCGAGTCGGACGACGACGACGGTGACGACACCTCCGCGAGCACCGGCGTCACCATCGGGCTGAGCCTCTAGGCGGATGCCCTGGGGCGCTGTGAGAGAGCCGACTCGGCGCCCCGATGTTCCCCCTGGCGTGGCGGGGACGGACCCCACCACCGGCGAAAGCCGCCGTCCCCGTCACGCATCTCCCTTCACCGCGATCTTCCCGACCGCTCGCAGGCCCCCAGCACCCTCGCCGACACGGCGTTACCAGCCGCGCGGTCGCATCTGTTACTATCGCCAGATGGCCCGCTCGCTCGCATCAGCGCTCGTCGCCGTCGCGCTCCTTGGCTGCGCGGAAGCGTCCGACGCTCCCGATGGCAGCGCCGCAGTCGAGCTGTCCTGGGGGTCGCCCGACGCCGCGAGCGCGGTGCCGGACACAGGGCGCGCGGCAGCGGACGCCATCGCGCCACTCGAACTGAGCGGCCCGACGACAGACACGGCATCCGACGTCGTCTCCCCGGACCTCGCGATGCCCGACCTCCTGCCGGACACGCCAGCGCCTGACGCCGCCACCGCCTTGGACTCTGCCACCGACGCTGCGGCCGACGCTGTCCCTGACTCTGTCCCCCACGCTGCCTCGGACTCTGCCGCCGACTCCGCCGCGCCTCCACCGCCGAGCGCTCCCCCCGATCAGTGGGGCCCCTATCCCGTCGGCACGCGCGCCTACACCTTCTTCGACCCCGTACGCCTGCGCTGGCTGGCCACGCAGGTTTGGTATCCCTCGCAGCCCTCGACCGACAGCCCCGCCGTCTATGTCGGGTTGATTCCGGGCAAGGCGGTCGTGGACGTCGCGCCCGACTCCTCGAAGTCGCCCTGGCCGATCGTGTTGTTCTCGCACGGCTTCAAGGGCATCAATGCCCAATCGGTCGGGTTCACCGAGTATGTCGCAAGCCACGGGTATGTCGTCGTGGCCCCAAACCATCCTGGGAACACACTGTTCGACTTCGGGTCGAAGGACAAGGACGTCGCCCAGACCTCACTCGAGCGCCCGAAGGACCTGGCCTTCGCGCTCTCCGCGCTGTTGAGCCTGGACGCAGGTGACCCGCTGCACGGCCTCGCCGATGCGACCCGTATCGCGGTCACCGGGCACTCGTTCGGCGGCTGGACGGCGCTGATCGTGGCGGGTGGTAACGTCGATGTCGATGCCGCCAAGGCCGCGTGCGACTCCGGCGCTCCCTCTGATATCTTCTGCAAGTACCTTCCGTATTTTCCGGCCGGACAGACCATCGCGCTGGCCCCGGCCATGGCTGGTCTCAAGGCCGCGGTGATCCTGGCCCCCGGCGGCTACTCGTCGCTGGGTGACCCCGGGCTCGCCAAGGTGGGCATCGCGACGCTCGTGATGGGCGGGACACTCGACAAGACGACGCCGGTGCCCATCGAGATCGATCCGATCTATGGGGGGTTGGCCCAGACCGGGCACAAGATGGAGGTCGTGCTCGAGAAGGCCGATCACATGAGCTACACCAACATTTGCGCTGTACCGGGCGCCGCGGCGTTCATACCGGACTTCTGCGGGGACCCGAACATGCTCTCGGGCGACAAGGCGCTCGCCGCTGCCGGTGCGTTCGCCGTTGCCTGGCTTGGCACCTTCGTCAAGGGCGAGCTGGGGATGCTGCCGTACTTGGACACGTTGGCGAAGACGCCCACGGTCGCCTCGTCGAAAAAGGCGGGTTGGTAGGTCTATCGCGGGCGCAGCCTTACGGCGATGAGCGTCGCCAAGCCACACAGCAGCGTGATTGGCGGGAGGTGTCCGGGCCACGATGAGGGCGTGATCCAGGCGCGACCTCCTAGCCCCACGAGGTGAGCCACGACGAGCAGCGCGGCGAGCAGAAACGCGCGGTCGAGCCCGACCCAGCGCCGCACGCGGGCGTCGAGCATCAGCGCGCACGCAGCGGCCCCCGAGAGCAACGCGAGCTCCGCCAACCAGGTGAAGTGCGGCCCGACGTAGAGCTTGGCGTAATAGGCCGGTGACAGCAGAAACAGCGACAGCAAGACGTGCAGGAGCACCGAGACGCGGAGGCCCGAGACCCAGGGGCCACTCCGCCAGTCGAGCCCACGGGCGCGACGCAGTCCCAACGCCACGAGCGCGCCGGTCGCGTAGATGCAGAGGGCCTTGTTCAGCAGTGTGGCCATGCCGGTCGGAGCGCCCGTACCGAAGACGACGTAGCGGACGACCGCGTAGGCGAGCCCGAGGGCCAGCAGCGCCAGGTGCGGCGTCATGTGCGTGCCAGGGCGCGCGCTCAGAAGATGGGGATGCAGAGCTGAATGAAGCACTTCACGCACAGGCCCGGGCAGCCAGGGCAGGAGTACTGCGATGGGACCGCCTGCGCGACGCAGTTACCACCGGAGGTGCACACCCCGGGGACCTCGACGTCGCTGCACAGGTCCACCTCGTACTTCGCCGTGCAGATCTGGCCCTGCTTGATGACGCAGGAGCCGCCCTTACACACGCCCTCGGGGCACTTGCCGGCGCCGCTCTTGCAGTACACGCCGTCTTTCGAGATGCATTGGCCGAACTGACAGGTGCCTTGGCCACACTGGGAGTCCCCCGTGTTGCACGGGGGGCCGCTGATGGGGTTGTACTGACATCCCGTCAGGGGGCTACAGCCATTGTCCTGTGTACACGGGTTGTTGTCGTTGCACTTGACGAACGGCCCGGCCACACACTTGCCGCCCTTGCAGTAGTCGTTCTCGGTGCACGCATTCTGATCGTCGCAGGCGACCGCGTTGTTCTTGTGTTGGCAGCCATTGGCCGGGTCGCACCAGTCGTCGGTGCAGGCGTTGTTGTCGTCGCAGTTCAGAAACCCCGAGCCGACGCACTTGCCGCCCACACAGACCGACGTCTGGGTGCAGACGGTCTGATCGTCACAGGCCTTCTTGTTGGGGGTGTGTACGCACGAACCGTCCGTCTGGCACTTGTCATTGGTGCACTCCTTGCCGTCGTCGCAGAGCCCCTCGTTGGTCTCGCCGTCGCAGTCGTTGTCGAGGTCGTCGCAGATCTCCTGGGCCTTGGGGTTGACCTTCGTGTTCAGCGGAGCGCAGTCCTCGGCGTCGGGCACGTTGTCGTTGTCGTCGTCCTTGTCGCACGCGTCGCCTTGCGGGTCGCCGTCGGTGTTCACCTGGTCGGTGTTGGCGTTGATCGGGCAGTTGTCAGCCGTATCCAGAATGGTGTCGTTGTCGTCGTCGTCGTCGACGCAGTCCGCCAGCCCGTCCTTGTCACCGTCTTGAGAGGCGTCGTCGGCCACGCCGTCGCAGTTGTTGTCGAGCCCATCGCAGAGCTCCGGCTCCGGCGTCTTGGCGTCACACGTGCCCGCACCCTTGGCCGGATCGCAGTGCAGCACGCCGACGCAGGTGCCATGCGCGTTCTTGACCTCGCACGGCTCGGGGAGGCTGATGTTGTCGATCTGGTTGTCGCAGTTGTCGTCCTTGCCGTTGCACGTCTCAATCGACGGCTTCATGGCCGTACACGGAGAGAGCCCCTGCGCCGTGCATTGCCGCTTCCCGTAGCAGGTGCCATTGGCGTTCGTGTTGTAGCAGGTCGTGCCCTTGCCGAGCTCCATGGCCGCCTTCGAGCACGCGCACTCCTTGGGCGCGCCGGTGTCCGCTACCGGGATGCACTGCTTGCTCAGCTTGCCCTCGACCGGCACGTCCTGGCAGGTGTAGCCTACGGGACACGGCGTGTCCTTGCCGCAGATGGCGCCGCAGAACTTGCCGACGCCGGCGTAGTCGATGCACTTCGAACCGGTGAGCCCCTCGTACTCGATGCACTCGGCATGCGAGGTGCACGGGTCGCACAGCCGGTTGAAGCGCGGCACGCAGATGTACTGCACGTCAGCGCCCGGCACGGAGACCTTCTCGCAGCTCCAGCCCGTGGGGCAGTCCTCGATGCACGCCTTGGTGCAGACCTTGCCGTCCGCCGTCGGGATGCAGTAGCTGTCGTCACACTCGCTGTTCTTCTGGCACTCAGCGCCGAACTCGCCCGGCTTGGGCACGTAGGTGTCCTTCCCACCGGTGTCCGGCGCGTCCGCCTTCACGAGGACGCCATCGGGGATCTTGGCCACGTCCGCCGCCGCATCAACCTTCGCGTCCACCGACTTGACGTCCTTGGTCTGGGTCGCCAACGCCTCCGCCGGGCCTTCGCTCGTGCACGACCCGAGCAGCACCGCGACCGCGCTCGAGAGGATCCACCACCGCTTTGCCCACGCCATGAACGCCTCCGCGCGCGGGACACGCCAGCGCAGCGCGTGATTGTACCAGAACCGAGCGCCGGTATTGAAGGGGCTTTCTACGCGCTCATGTTCGCTTTACTCTCGCCGGGTGCGCTGCTTCCTCGCCCTCATGCTCGATGCCGCGAGTCAGCGGGCCATTCAGGCGGTCGTGGCGCCGGTGCTGTACCCGCATCGCGCCGCCCTGCGCGTCACGCGCCACGACTCGCTGCATGTGACCCTGCACTTCTTCGGAGCCCTGACCGCCAGCCGCGTCGATCGGTGTCGTGCCCTGCTGACCGCGGCGCTCGCAGGAGACTCGGCCGTGCCCCTGGTGTTCGGTGCCGTCGGCGCCTTCCCCACCGTGACGCAGCCGCGCGCCCTGTTCGTGAGCGTCATGCCGAGCCCGGAGCTCGATGCGCTGCATGCCCGGCTGCGGGAGGTCGTCGCGCAGGTCGCTCCGGAGACGATCGAGGCTCGACCCTTCCAGCCCCACGTGACCATTGCGCGCGTGCGGCGCGGCGCGGAGCCCCGGCTCCCCGAAGGCCTATTGGGGCTCGAGGTCGGTGCGACCGCCGTCTTGACGCGCGTCTCGCTCGTCGAGACCGTCACGGACGTCGAGGGCTCGCACTACGTCGAACGTGAGGCTTGGCCGTTGGCGGCGCCCCGGATCGAGCGCACCAAATAAAGAGAGGCCGCAACATTGCGACCTCTCCTCGGGACACCGGATTGTCTTGGCGGCTCACGGATACTAAATCCGATGCCCCGAACCTTTCTGGCGGAACTCTAGAGCAACGCCCGTGCCAAGTGGTCGAGGCGGCGCAAACGCGTGACGCAAGGCTCGCCACGTCTGAAGCGGTCAGAATGCAAGAACTGGTCGAATGTCCAGCAAATAGTCATCTGACTAACAACCGACGATTCGCGACGATTCGACTTCAGGCCGGCCCCGTGCGTCCCGATGACCCGTCCGTGAGGTGCCCCTTCTGCCACGCACGCGTCCATGGGAGCCCCGAGCGGTGCCCCGCGTGTGACTTCGAGCTGGGCTTCTCGGATGAGCGTCGCATCGCGGCGCGCCTGCCGCGTCGTGGCCTCGTGGTCCTGGTCCTGGGGCTCGTCGTCGCCGCGGGGGTGTACTCGCGCGCGGGTCGTTGGGGCGGTCACGGCCGGCGCAACGAGGCGCGCTCTGCCATGGCTCGCGGGCTCGAGGCGCTCAAGGAGGGCTACTTCGGCGACGCCGCGCAGGCGCTCGATGAGGCGATTCGCGACGACGGCGAGTTTGCCGAGGCCTACCTCGCCCGAGGCATGGCGCGCCTGGGCCTGGGCGAGTACGGCCCGGCGGTCAACGACGCGCGTGAGGGTGGCATCCTGGTCCACGGCGGCCGCACCGACGCGGCCGGCTGGAGTGGCGCCAAAGCCGAGGCCAGCGCGCGCGCCGGAGTCGTCGCCGAGCGCATCGCATGCGTCGCACGCGTCGCCCACGAGAGCGCCCTGCCGCCAACGCAGGCGCCCCGTCTCGTGGCCCTCCTCGGTGAGGTCACCGCCGAGCCGACGTGCTCGGGTCAAGCCGTGGTGCTCGAGCGCTGGCGTGCCGAGCCCGGCCCGCTTGCGGTGCTGTCGCGCGCGCGTCGCGGCTGTGCGTCCGCGTTTCGTTGCGCGCCGTAGAGCGCCGTAGAGCACACACAATCACCGTATCGCGGCGGCGCGGTCGCGCAGCCACGTCTCTAGGAGCGGCGATGGGCTCGCCGGACGCTGCTCTCCCGGGTCGTTCGTCAAGTCGTAGATGCGCTCGACGCCGCCCGGTCTCTGGTGGATGCGGAGGTCATCGACCCGGACCGCACGGACGCCGTCACCCAGGCGGCTCACCGCTGCGCGCGGGCCGCGCGGCTCCACGCCCACGAGCGCGTCCGCCAGTCCGTGGTCCGGCGTCTTCGTGGACACGACCGCTCCCAGGAGACGCTCGGTGCTGCCCACCAAGCGTACGCGGCGTCCTGCTCCGATGCCGGGGCCGATGACGAGCAACGGGACCTCCACGCACTCCCGAAAGACGCTGTGGCCCGAGTGCACCGAGCCGTGCTCGCCGAGCTCGTAGCCGCGGCTCGCGGTCACGACCAGCAGCGTGCGCTCGGGCAATCGCAGGTCGCTGTCGAGCGCGTGCGCCAACGTGACGACGTCCGAATCGTACAGCGCCACGAGGCGAGCCAGGTCGCGCGGCTCGAGGCGAATCATGCCTTTCTTGACCTTGTTCAGGCGCCACGCGTCGAGGTGGAAGCCCAGCTCGCCACGGTAGGCCTCGCCCGGCGTATCGAGGCCCGGCGTGACGTCCGCGCGATAGAGGTGCGGCGGCTCAGGTTCTGGCAGCAGCACGACGGTGAGGGTTTGAGAGGCGCGCGGCTTCGCGAGGCGGCGCGAGAGCTCCTTCAGCACGTCGCGCGCGGCCGACATGACCTTCGGTCGGAGCCGCACGACCTCGGTGAAGCCCGCTCGAACGGTCTCCGGGAGCGTCACGCTGCCGTCGGCGTCGAGCAAGAGGCGATGCGGAATTGCCGACACGGGCGCCGACCCCGCCGGTCCGAGCAGCGCCACGACCGCGTCGGCCGCCACCGCGGTGGGTGCGGTGAGGCCTTCGACGACGGTGCCGCGCTCGGCGAGAGACTTCAGGTGGGTCGTGAGCCGGTCGGCGCGCAGGCCGTCGATGACCAGCACGACGACGTGATCGACGTCGACCGTCGGACGCGGCATGAGCGACGGCGGCGCCAGCACCTGGAGCTCGGTCGGCAGGTGAGCCTCGACGTCGGCCACGAACGACAGCCGGGCCACGGTCTCGCCCAGCGCGATCGCGAGCGGTCCGCCGCTGCCTTGGGCGACGCGCGTCGGGCCCGCGCCGGTGTCGAGCAGCGCGCTCCAGGGGCCGGTGGCCGTCCCGGTGAGCACCGCGTCCTTCGGAGGCCGCACGAGGACGGAGCGGCCGGGCTTGGCGAAGCTCGGCTCCATGCGTCGCAGCAGTCGAATGGAGCGCAGCGTGACCGGTGCCTCCTCGGCCCGCACCCGGAGGCGGATGTCGCCGAGGCCACCTGGCGGGAGACGCAGCACCCGATCGGCGTCGAGCGTTCCCTCACTTGCCAACTCGACGCGAATGGGCCCGGTCGCGTGGAGCTCCAGGTGGCACGTCGGCCGGCACAGGCGTGCGCCACCGGGGAGCCGCACGAGCGCAGGGATCGTCGTGAGCGCCGGCGTCGCGACCCATCGGCGCAGAGCGGGCGACTCGGCCGTGACGCCGATCCAGTCACCTTCGCGCCCTTCGTCGAAGTCGGCGGGCCCCAGCGCTTGCCACGGCACGAGCCCCGCCGTGATGGCGAGTGGCGTCACGGTCGGTGCCGCAGACACCTCCGGTCCCGCGTCGATACCGACATCTGGCGCCATCGGCCGGAGCGACAGGGTCGGCGCCGGAGTGGGGGGACCAAGTTGGTCTTCAGGTGAGCGCCGACAGCCCGCGGCAAGCCCGAGCGCGACGGCGAGCCCGCAGGCGACCGCGCGTGCGCTCACCGCCCGAAGAGGCGCCGATCGACCTCGGCCGCCAGCGTGCGGTAGCCGTCGGAGCCGCGACTATCCGCGTCGTCTAGCAGCACCGGTCGCCCGGCGTGCTGCGCCTTGGCGATGGCCGTCGACACGCCAATCTCGGTGTCCAGGACCCACGGCCCATAGCGGCTCGTGAGCGCCTCGGTGATGGCGGTGTTCATCGTCTGGTTGCGCTTGTCGACGCGCGTGCGCAGCACCCCGAGCACGCCGAGGCCTGGATTGAGCGTCTCGCGCACCGTATCGACCGTGTCGAGTAGCGCATCGACGCCGTCGAGCGACAGCGTCGACAGATCCGTCGGTACGAGCACCGCGTCCGCTGCGACCAGCGCGTTGACGGTCAGGCTCCCGAGGTTGGGCGGGCAATCGCAGAGCACGACGTCAAAGTGCGAGCGCGCGGCCTTGATGGCCTGTCGCAGCAGCAGCTCCTTGCCGATGCGCGAGGCCATCTCGCCCTCGGTCTGGTTGAGCCCCGGATCGCTCGCGACATACCACAGGCCGTCGATGGTCGTCGGCTGCACGATCTCGAAGACGTCGCGCCGCTTGCCCAGCAGCACCCGCGAGAGCGTGTCCGGTGCGCGACCGCGGCCCTCGACCCGCAGGCACATGTCGACGTGCCCCTGCGCGTCCATGTCGAGCAGCAGCACCTTGCGCTTGTGGAAGAGCGCCAGGCCCGCGCCCAGGTTGACGGTCGTCGTCGTCTTCCCGACGCCGCCCTTGCGCGCCGCGATCGCGACGACGCGTGCGTCGCGGTTGCCGACGTCGATGCGCGGGCCAGCGACCAGCCGGCGAAAGTCCTCGAACGCGTGCATCATGGCCATGGTCCTGCTCCCGGGGCCGCCTCGTGTGCGACCGTGAGCCGCGATTGTCGACCTGATTGGCGTCTGGTCAATTTTTTGTCCACAAGGGGCGATCCCAAGCGTCGGTCGTCCGTCTCCGCGCACTCGACCCTGAGCTGGCTTCCCCTCGACCTGAGCGGAACCGACCCTCGGTGCAACCTCAGAACGTCGCATCAATGCTCGACGGCGGCGCGATCGGGACGGTCCCGTTGCCGTCCAAGTCGTTCGCCATCGCAGCGGGCGGTCTTGGGAGGGTCAGAAGCGCGCCTTTCGTCGCGCTCACCGTGACAACGTTGGACGCCAGTGGCGCCGCGTTCGCGCCAGGCTGCAGCACCGACCAGAGCTGGCCCCACACTTTGAAGGTCACGTCGCGGTCACCGAAACCTTCCTTGCCCCCTGGAAATGCGCTCCAAGGACGTAGACCGACGCGCAACGTGGGCACGACGAATCGCCAGCCCGCCATCGACACGCGCACCCGCGAATACAATTGGACGTAGACCATCCGCGTGCCGATTTGGATATAGCCGTAGTTCATATGTTGAATATTACCTCGTATGAGATATAAGGCACTGGCAAGAAAGGTGCGTTCAACGGGGCCCTGTGGTAGCCCGTGGTTGCTTTACTACCCGGCAACCCTGGAGGTCCCCGTTAAAGCAGCCCAAGATCACCAAGATGGAGCGCCGATTCAAGATGGCGTTCAACCCGCAGGCCTTGTCCCGGCTGGGAGCATCGACCGGGTTCGTGGCACGCGATCGCGTTGTGACCGCGGAGTCGCTGGCGGTGGCGCTGCTGTGCGCGCTGGCCTGTCAGCGTGTGGAGACGCTGGCGGATCTGCACCGGACGTTTCAGGTCATGTCTGGGTGCCGCATCGCGTACAAGCCGTTCCACAATCAGCTCGCCAAGGAGCAGTTCCCGGAGTTCATGAGGCAGGTTCTGTGCCACCTGGTGTCGTCGTTGGCGATGCGCGTTCTCGCCCCCGTCCAAGGCGGCGTGCTGTCGCAGTTCAAGGACATCGTTATCCAGGACGGCTCGTCGCTTGCGGTGCACAAGGCACTGGCTTCGGACTTCCCGGGGCGCTTTACCACGGTCAGCCCGGCCGCAGTCGAGCTGCATGTGACCATGAGCGTGTTTGAGGACCGCCCGCTTCGGATCACGATGGCGCCCGACAAGGAGGGCGAGCGTCAGTTCCTCTCCAGTCCGCAGTCCCTGGCGGGCACCCTCGAGTTGGCCGACCGAGGCTACGAGGATGTAGGCCACTGTCGCGACGTCGCTGCCTCCGGCGGGAGCTTCATCGTGCGCTTCAAGAGCAGCATCAATCCACGCATCACGTACATCAATGTGCTGGAGAGCGATCCGCTTCACCTCCTTCAAGGCCGCAAGTACAAGGACGTGCGGGGCCAGTTCTCCGGCCGTGACATTGACCTTGACGTGACCTTCACCAAGGACCGCAAGCCGGTGCCCATGCGCGTCGTGCTGACATGGAATCCACAGATGAAGCAGCACATGGTGCTCGTGACCAACCTCCAACGGAACACGGTCCCGCTTGCGACCGTGCGCGCCCTCTATCGCTTGAGATGGCAGGTGGAACTCCTGTTCAAAGAGTGGAAGTCCTACGCCAAACTGCATCGATTCGCCACAACGAAGGCACCCATTGCCGAAGGGCTCCTCTGGGCAGCCATCGGCGCCGCAACGCTCAAGCGCTTCTTCGCCCACGCGACCCAGCGTGTTCTCGGAGGCGCGGCGATCTCCACGCGGACCACCGCCATGGCGGCCCTCGACCTCATTCGCGACGTCATCACCCATCGGCATCACGGGCTGCGACTTCGACTCGCCCTCCTGGCTCTGGTGGAACTCCTCGGTCACATCGCGTGCCGCGCAAGCCCCAAGCGTGAGAGAGCGCGCGGTCGGCTCGCCGCAGGACTCGAACCGCTGACACAGGGCACATGGCGATGATCACTTTACGTCCTAACATCCAGGCTATGAGGCCGCGGTAGGTTATGCGCTCGATCGACGGCACGCTCAGGCTCCAGCCAATGCCGACCGGACCTGACCCGCTACCGGAGTCGTAGCGGAGCTCGAGCGATGGCGTCGCCCCAGGGAAGCCCGCCGGGACCAGGATCGGCACGTTGTAGGCCATCGTGGCCATATTCGCGTTGACGGTGACATTCTCGCCGAGGCTGTCGCGTGAGCCGGGACCGCTCGGCAAGCTGACCCGATCGTTGGAGACGCCGAGCTGTGCCGAGGCGAGCGCGGGTCCGAGGCACGTCAGAGCGATGAGCACGAAGCCGGCACGCGTCGTCGGCCTCATGGCGTCACCGTGACCTTCGCGCCCGGCAGCGGCTCACCGGCCTTGTCGAAGCACGTCACCTTGGACAGCGGGACGTCGGCTGGGCTACCGCCGCTGAGCGACAATGCCACGGGGCCGTCCTCGATGGGCGCGTCGCCGAGCCGGAAGAACGCGATGCCGACGCGATTACCGCGACGGACCTGGCGGCCTTCGAGTGACGCAGCGAAGACGACCTGCTTCAGCCGGCGGCTGGGGTCGGTCAACCGCAGCTGACATGCGCGCGCCGTCGCCGGCTCGATGCGGAGGCCGGCAGCGATGGTTGGGCCCGCGTCGGGTGGAGCCACGGTGTCGGGCGGGGTCTGCGCATCGGGAACGTCCGGTGGCGGCGGGCTCGTGTCGGCAGGGGCCGTGTCAGGGACGGGCGGAGCGTCGGCCAACGCGGCGTCCGCTGCCGCCGTATCGGTTTGGCCTAGATCCGTCGAAGCAACGAGGTCGGTGCCGCCCACGGTATCCGGCGAAGCGGCTGGCGCTGCCGGCTCCCCGTCCTTGGTGCATGCGGTCGCCCCAAGGCAAGAGATCACCGCGGCGCTGAGCCACAGTCGAGCAGTCATACGGATCCCCCGTGGGTGATCCCTGAGAGCGCCCGAAAATAACGCCCATGCTACGCGCGGCGTGCGGACCGTTCAACCGACGTGAGGCGCCCTTGAGGTCAGGTGATTTCGATGGCGGGTCCGCCTTGGAAGAGCGGAGCACAAACCGGACGCCTGCACACACTCACGTTGTTCAAGACAGTCGTGCGCTGGCGTCGTGCCGTTGATAAACAATTCGGCTTACAGCAACTCCAGCGCCAGCCGCACGAGCTGATCCTGGAGCCCGCGGAACCGCCTGGCGCCCTTGCCGGGCTCGTTGACCAGGACGCTCACCGCGAGCCACCGGCCCGAGCGGCCGCGCACGTAGCCCGCCAGGGCCGAGACCTGGTCGAGCGTGCCCGTCTTGCCCAGCACGCGCCCGCCGCTGTCGCGGAGCCGTGACTTCAGCGTGCCATCCTGCCCCGCCACCGACAGCGAGCCGCGGTACACCTCGCGATGACGGTGTCGGTCCATCGCCAGGAGCAACCGGACGACGTCGTGCGACGAAAAACGACCACCCTCGTAGAGCCCGGAGCCGTTCTGGTAGCTGAACCGAGCCGGGTCGAGGCCGACCTGGTCGGCCAGCCACTGACGCACCACGGCGCGCCCCGCCTCCCAATGCGCGCCGGATGTCTTGGGGATTGACCGGACCAACGTCTCCGCGATGAAGTTGTCCGACTGCTTGTTGAGCACGGCCAGGATCTCGCGCAGTGGCTTGGACGAGCGCCTCGCCGCGAGCTTGGCACCTGGGGGCGTCTTGCCGAGGCTCACCTGACCGCCGAGGCCCAACGCGTGGGCGACGACGTAGCCCGCTGCCAGGCCCGGCGCGTCGATGCGGCGGAAGAACGTCATCGGCTTGCGCCGCTTGCCGATGCGTCCGGTCACGACGACCTCTGAGCGCTCGCCTTGGCGCCGCACGCGCACCCGAATCGTGGCGCCGGGGCCCTGAACGGTGCGGGCCTCGTTCTTGATGAGCAGGTAGCCGCCGGCGGGCCGCACGCTGATGACCTTGGGCGGCTGACCGTCGGTGGTCGGCACGATGTGGAGCTCGGTGACGCCGCTATCGAGCGCGAGCGCCGCGGTCGAGGCGCGATAGGGCGCGTCCGTGTTCTTCTTTCCGTAGCCGGGCGGCAGGCTGGCACCGCCGAAGGCGCTCGCATCGACGACCACCCGGCGCACCGTGCCGAGCTTCTTGCGCGCCTCGGCGACGAGCGCGAGCAGCTCCTCCTGCGTGAGCATGGGATCGCCGCCGCCACGCGCGAACACGGTGTCGCCATCGACCAAGATGGCGGTCTCGAAGCGGTGGTCGGGGCCAAGCCGGTCCAGCGCCACGGCGGAGGTGAATAGCTTGACGACGCTAGCCGGGTTGAGCGCCAGCGCGGGCTCCTTGGCAAAGACCTCGCGACCCGACTTTACGTCTACTACCGCGA
>SXGT01480866.1_pt1 | contig 23031 bp, 9 predicted proteins | sample 3176221 | NCBI WGS metagenome assembly SXGT01 (sample SAMN11356862, study PRJNA531348) | freshwater metagenome | isolation source: freshwater sample F1-120 | place: China: Fuxian Lake, Yuxi | collected 2017-12-25
GAAGATCGAAGATATGGACTTGCAAATGTTCCAAGAACTGGATGCAGGCGATATTCTTTTTATTGATTCATCGCATATGATCCGGCCTCAAGGCGACGTCGTCTTCGAATATCTAGAGATCCTTCCAACGCTCAAGGACGGTGTCATTGTCCATATCCACGATATCTTTTCGCCAAGGGATTATCCAGCCGATTGGGTTGTCGACCGTGTATGGTTTTGGAACGAGCAGTATTTGCTAGAGGCTTTTCTGACATTAAACAACGATTGGAAGATTATCGGGGCGCTCAATTATCTGCGGCATAATCACTACGACAAGCTTAAAGAAAAGTGTCCTTTCCTGACCCAAGATCGGGAACCGGGGTCCTTTTACATTCAGAGGGTGAAGGGAAACCCTTCCTCGCCAGCTGCTAGGGGGCCGCAGTCGTCTCGGTGATTGCTCTGCGCGCGTGAGTACTACTCCGGTGAGTGGAACGGCGACTTCCTGAAACTGGTAGCGGACAAAAAGATCTACTGCCCGCCGATCCATTCAAGTAGGGCCCGCAACCCATCCTTGAGCGCCCATCTGGGCTGCCAATCGAGTTCACCTTTTGCTCGCTCGATGTCGCACCGTGCAGCGCGGACGTCGCCATCGCGGAATCTACCGACGACGATCGGTTCGGGCGCACCGCACAGAGCGGCTAGCGTGCACGCTAACTCGTGGATGGTGGTCGCTACCCCTGAGCCGATGTCGAGGCATCGAGGATCGGTTGCGGGACGTTCGATCACCGCAAAGAGCGCATCGACGACGTCGTCGATGAAGACGAAATCACGGACAATCTGGCCATCCTCATAGACCTCCAACGGGCGTTGCTGAAGCGCCAACTGCGAGAAGAGGGCGACGATTCCGGTGTAGGAGTTGGCCAACGACTGGCCCGGTCCGTAGACGTTTTGCAGCCGAAGCACGCTCAGATTGGTGTCATTCGCCGCGGCCCAGGCCGCAACGATGTGCTCCTGTGCAAGTTTGGTCGCGGCATAGATGTTGGTGGGCCTGGCGTCGGTTTCGCCCGCACGACTCGGAAGCGGGATCGGCCGAACACCCCCCAGGCCATCTGGATCCCACACACCGGCTTCTAATTGGGCGTGGCTTCGAGGCGGCGGGTAGAAGACCTGTGCGCCGGACTGCCACGCGCCCTCGCCGTAGACGGCTCTCGAGGACGCCAGGACGAACTGAGCCGGGACGTGGCCCGCGCGGTTCAGCGCATCGAGGAGTTGAGTCGTTCCCACCACGTTGACCGAACCGTGTCGTGTCGCCTCCGACAGCGACTGCCCGGTCCCAGTCTCGGCCGCAAGGTGGATGATCTGGGATGGCCGGACCACGCGCAGAACGGCATCCCAATCGGGCCCGTGGGTGACGTCGCAGGTGAGCAGTCGCACCGATGACGGCAGGTCGATCGCTGCCCGGTCACCATGGACCTGCGGATGCAAGACATCCATGACTGCGACGTCATAGCCGGTTGCGGTGAGACGACGCGTGAGTGCGGATCCGATGAATCCAGCTCCGCCCGTGATGAGCACGGATTGTGACACCAGCCGACCTTTCGATTTATAGGGTGCTAATCCTGCAGGGCGGAGTCGGCGGTGTGGTGCGCTTTCGTGGAACACGGTGGCGGCCTGCGTGTCATGGGTTGACGATCGCGCGGGCGGCCAAGGAACCCAGGACCGGGGCTAGTACGCGCGCGTACGCGTTGGTCACGTGGTTCTGATCGCTGTAGACGAGCGTGTTGCCGACGATGACGGGACAGCGGTCCGCAGTGCAGAACAGGTCGGTCAGATCGACGTATTGGCCGCCGCCGGCTGCGGTGGCAGCGGCCTCAGCGGCGATTCCGGCTTGATTTACCGCGGCCGACCGCGTCGGCGCGCAGACGCTCCCATCGTCGAGGTGAGCGGCCAAGCAGTCGGGCACGGCTGCACCCGGGTCCGGGATCGGCCCGAGCACCAGCACGTTGGCCCCAGTCTCGCGCAACCGCCGTACAAGGCGTTTCATTCCGTCAATCCACGCCGAATCGTAGGAGGTGAAGCCGGTATCCCAGCCGTAGCCACCGCCATACCGCCGCAAAATGCTCAACACGATCAGCTCTGGGTGCTCGGCCTGCAAACGATCGATGATTCCGGCGCGCCACTGCTCACATTCGGTATAAGGCCGCCCGTTCACCGGAAGGATGATCGGGAGGTCCAACACGGGACAAACGGCCTTTGCTAGCGTCTCCAATCGCCAGTGCCACCGCTGCGCCGACAGCTGCATCGCCGGGTTCCACATCCCAGCATTTGAATCACCGATCAGTGCCACCGTTGTCGGGGATTCGGTGTCGCCGGTGGCGCACTCGGGTTGCCGGGTGTCGGTAAAAAATAGCAGACAGGATTCACCTGTGATACCGGGTTTGGGTGCCGTGTCGGTGAGCCGCGGTTCCAGGTTCGACGGGACCGCTTTGAGATTTGCGGCTCCAGCCACTGCGGCGCGCACTTGGTCGAAGGACTGCTGGACCGCGGCATCGTAGGCGGCAGTGACCGAGCCGGCGGGTAACGGTTCGGCGGTCACTGTGAGCGTAGCCGCCGGAGCGCCTGGCCCGACCGGGTCAGGCGCATACAGCGCCAACCCCACGACGACCGCCATTGCCGTCGCGACACCGCCGAGGCCCAGACTGCGCCACGCCGAGCCGCGAATGGGAGCGGCGTATCGCAATGGGTTCTCGATGAACCGCAGCGTGAGAACCGCCAAGCCGAGCGAGAGCAAAATCCCCGCCAGCGCCAACAATGACTTGTGCCCCGTGACGGGTGCTATTGCCCACAAAGCCATGAAGAGCACCGGCCAGTGCCAGAGATACCAGGAGTAGGAAACGCGACCGATCGCCCGCATCGGCGCCACTCCCAGGATCTGGCCGCAGCCTGACGAAGGGTTGGCGCAGCCGGCGCCGATCACCAGTGCCGTGCCCAATGTGGGCAGCAGCGCGGCGGTACCGGGATATGGTGTGGCGGAACTGAATTGAGTGCAGGCCAGTGTGATCAGGCCAAGTCCAGTCCAGCCGGTAATCGCGGTGGCTCGTGGTGATAGGCGTTGCCACAGGGCAGCGGTAAGGGCGACGAGTCCACCGAGGGCCAACTGCCATGCACGGGTGGGTAGGGAGAAGAACGCCACTGGGGCCACCCAGTAGGTCATCACCAGCGATAGTGCAAACGAGGCGGCGGCGACTACCGCCAGCACGATCAGGTAGGGCCGTGATGAGGCTGTGGCGGCGGTCTTGGTGCGTCGGCGTGTGCGCCGGATCAGCCAGGCGGTGGCCAGGATCAAGGCGGGCCACACCAGGTAGAACTGTTCCTCGACCCCCAACGACCAGTAGTGCAGAAACGGCGAAGGAGGCAGGCGGGCAGCCAGGTAATCGACACCTTGCATTGCGAACCGGTAGTTGCTGACGTACAGCGCACTGAAGATGCCGTCAGCAATGATGTTCCTGGCCTGCAACGGGGGCAACAGCACAGCCGCAGCAACAGTGATGAAGATGCCGACCGCGGCCGAGGCCGGTAGAAGGCGGCGGGCCCGGGCGCCGTAGAAGTCCCGTAGTCGTACGGTCCCGCGGGTGCTTACTTCACGCCACAACAGGCCGGTGATGAGAAAGCCAGAAATGACGAAGAACACGTCCACGCCTACGAAACCGCCACTGATGCCCGGTACGTGAGCGTGATAGAGGACGACGGCGAGTACCGCGACAGCACGCAAGCCCTCGATGTCGGGGCGGAATTTCGCGCGCGCCGATTGCTGCACGTTCAGTCCCTCGTCGGGAATGAAATCGTCGACCTGGCGCACGTTCACCTAACTCATTGACCAGCAAATCAATTTGCGAGAGCGGTTATCACATTCGGGTGGATTCTAACTACAGCCCTTGCCTACCCCTGAGGCAATGACAGCTCGCGGTCGGCCAGGGCACCCATCACCGGTGCGAGTAGCCGGGCGTACTCGAGGGTGATGTGACTCCAGTCGAAGTAGACAAGGGTGCTGCCGACGATCACGGGGCAGCGGTCCGCAGTGCAGAAGAGGTTGGTCAAATCCACGTAGCGTCCACCACCGGATTCGGTGGCAGCCGACTCGGCGGCGATGCCGGGCTCGTTGACCGCAGTCGATCGCGACGGCGCGCACGCCATTGGATCGTCGAGGTGGCCGGATAGGCAGATGGGCACTACGGATTGCGGATCGGGGACGGGTCCAAGGACGAGGACTTTGGAGCCGGTGTCGCGGAGTTGACGAACGAGGCGTGTCAGGCTGGCCAGCCACGCCGCATCGTACGACTGGAAACCCGGCTGCCAATTGCGCGAGGTATCGCTACCGTACTGCCGCCATACGCTGACGACGATGAGTTGTGGTTTGTCGGCACGCAGTCGGTCGAGGGTCTGAGCGCGCCACTCGTCACATTTTTGAAGACTCCCCGCAATCCGTTGGACTGTGCCGGTGACCGGCACGGACACCGATGGGCAGCCGGCCTTGGCAAGGGTCTCTAGCCGCCAACGCCGCTGGGTGGCCATCTGCTCGAACGCCGGAATCCACATCGCGGCATGCGAGTCGCCAACCAGAGCCACGGTTGTCTCCGAGGTGGTGTCACCGGTCGCGCACTCAGGCTGGCCGGCTTCGAAAAAACCCCGGACGCAGCCGTTGAAGGACTGCATCTTCTTTTCGGCCGATGCGTCACGGAGGGCTGGGCTCAGATTTGATGGGATGGCGGCGAGATCGGCGGATGCTGCGACGGCTACGCGCACTTGGGCGAACACATCGCGCACGGCGGTGTCATAGGCGTCGATGGTCGAGCCAGCAGGTGGTCGTGTCGCAGTGATATTGACGGGTGTGGCAGGTGCGCCGCGTCCGACTGGAATGGGAACAGCGTGTAGCAGTGCCGCGCCGGTGCAGGCTGCAATGGCGGTCGCAACGGCGCCGAGGGCAAGGCTACGCCGGGGGGAGTTGCGCACGCTGGGGGCGAATCGCAGCGGGTTTTCCAGGTATCGCAAGGTCAAGGCAGCCAGTCCGGCGGAGATCACTGCGGCCGTGAGCCTTCCGGTCAGTCCCAGGGGGTGGCCCATCATCAGGGGGGCGAAGATCAGAATCGGCCAGTGCCAGAGGTACCAGGAGTAGGAAATCTCGCCGATCGCGCGCATCGGCGGCGTTCCCAGGAGGCGTCCGCAGCCCTGGTCCGGTGTGGCTGTACCGGCGCCGATCACCAGTGCCGCACCCAGAGTGGGCAGCAGTGCGGCGATTCCAGGGTAGAGAGTGGTTCCACTCAATCGTGTGCAAGCCAACGCGATCAGGGCCAGTCCGGCCCACCCCATGAACATCGCGGCTCGGGGTGGAAGGCGGCGCCAACGATCGGCGGTCAGGGCAACCAGCCCGCCGACGGCCAACTGCCAGGCGCGTGTCGGCAACGAGAAAAACGCCACCGCAGGCATGACATAGGTGACCACGAATGACAGTGCGAAGGAGGTCGCGGCGACCGCGGCCAGGATCACCACATATGGGCGTTCTGAGGACGTGGCCTGGGATCTGTTGCGGCGGAGTAGTTTCCGGATGAGCCAGGCCGTGCCGAGGATCAGTGTCGGCCACACCAGGTAGAACTGCTCCTCCACGCCCAACGACCAATAGTGCTGAAACGGCGAGGTCGGCAGGTGGCCGGCATCGTTGAAATAGCTGACATCGCGGAGGATGAACCAGTAATTGCTGACATACAGCGCGCTGGCGATGCCGTCCGTCATGGCAACCCGGGACTCACCGACGGGCAGCAGAATGACTGCGCCGATCATGGTGACGATACCTACGGCGGCTGCTGCCGGTAGCAATCTACGGGCACGCGCCCCGTAAAAGCGGCGCAGTCGCACCGTCCCGGTGCCGTTGGCCTCGCGCCACAGCAGTCCGGTGATCAGGAAACCTGAGATGACGAAAAACACGTCCACCCCGACGAAGCCGCCACCGAATCCTGGTACAGCAGCGTGGAAGAGCACGACGGCCAGCACCGCGACCGCCCGCAGGCCCTGGATGTCGGGGCGGAACACGCTCTGGGTGCGGTGGCCCTGCGGGTCTTCGGTCGGCCTCACACCGTGGGCATCGCGCAAGGTCACCTACCTACGGACAACGCAATTCAGGGCCCCCACCCGTGTGATCATGTCATTCCGCATGCGCCCGCCAAGGCGGATTCAGCCGTGTTCGGCGACCCATGCGGTCGTGAAGCGCTGCAGTTCGGGAATATTCGAAGCCAGGCCCGCGCCGATCGACTTCTCGAGATTGCCGCCGACCAACGGAATTCTGATGTCCACCCGCACCGCGAAGTGCATCTTGGAACCGGCGTTCGCCGGGGTCAGTAATGCTCTGCCGTGCCCTGAGCCGAAACCGCCCGAAGCCGAAACTCTTACATGTCCGCGTACCTCGCGGACACCTACGACTTTCCATATCTCGCTGTGCCGGATTGTCAGTTCGGCCGGCAGAAGTCGTGCGATAGCGCCGGGAAGAAGCTGGCGGCCCAGATGTTGAGTGGCCTCCATGGTCACCGTGCCATCGGTGGCGACGACGAGGGAATCGAGCGTGGTGACCGCATCACCGGCGCCGAGGCGGGTTAGCCAGTAATCCTCCCGGCCGAATGTCGCGTGAATCTGTTCAACGCTGGCGGGCGATTCGGTCCAGACGTCGAATGAATGCGACACAGCGGCCATTCTTACCGGAACTCGCTGTCCGCGATACCGTGCTTCGGATCTCCGCGGGGTTGCGGGGCAACGCATCAGGTGGCAAGTAGGTTTCAAGCTTCATACGCATCGGGTGGCACTAGTCTTGCCTCGATACCAGGGAGGTGAGCCGATGGTCATGACCGATGGGCGCAGTGTGGAACAGATGTGCCTTCACTATGTGTGGAGGTCGATTCTCGTTGTCATCGCGCTCATAGTGGCTGCGGCATGCTACATCTGGTTCTCGCCGATTCTTCTGGTCGCCATCGGCGGGATCGTCGCGGTGATGGTGTTCGCCCGGCTCGTTTACCGCGGCGGAGATCGCTACATTCCCAATCTGTACGCGCGTGATATCCGGGTTTATGACGTTGCGTACCGGGACTTCATTAGTCGCACGATCTCTGATCTGCGGCAGGCGAAGATCGCGGGCCACCCGCTGTTGTGGGAAGCCGCCCAACTCACTCCAACGGCGTCCCGCCGAGATTCCGATGAACTCGTCCTCGATCTGGGCGTGTGGATCGGTTGGTCGACACGGCTCATGGCCGACGCTTCCGGCCGCACGGTGTACGGGTTCGACACCTTTTCCGGACTTGTCGAAGACTGGAAGGCCGATGACCAGGTGGTGGTCAAAAGCGGTACCTTCTCGCTCACTGAACCGCTCGCCCGCCGGCTCATGCCGGATACGGGTGTGACACTTCAGGACGGGTTGCCCGCCTCACTGGGCCGCCGTGTCGAGTTCATCAAAGGAACCACCTATGAGACCCTGGCTCCGTTCCTGGCCGGTCGACCGGATGCTCCCATCAGGTTCTTCCATATGGATTTGGACACCTATGAGAGTTGCCTGCACGCATTGGAAACCTGCAGGGATCGTTTCGCCGAGGGATCGATCCTGGTCTTCGATGAGTATCTGGTCACCAACGGCGAAATGCTTGCGTTTTACGAATTCCAGAACAAGTACGGGCTCGAGTGGCGATACCGCTCTTGGGGTCTCGAAATCTGGGAGATGAATGTTGAGATGGTCACCTCGCGATGGAAGCGTTCTGCCTATCGCGTTCTTGAGGTTGCGGTCTATTGGTTGGCGGGCAACGGCAAATACGCGTGGGCCTTCCTCGGCAGGCGCTTCTGGCGATTCTGGGTGGGCGCACCCCTGGGCGATATCCTCTTCATGCTCGGCGCCGCCGGACAACGCAAATCGGTGAGCATCGAGATCACCGGTTTGGGAACGCTCAAGGTATGACGATGATTGACATGCGTGTGGGCCCCAAGGGAGAGGATCGTCTGATGCAGGGGATCGTCGCGTGAACATCAACAACGGGCTGGTGACGGTGGCGGATGCGTTGCCAGGTGTGAACCGGATCAGGGCCGTGCAGCGGGCGCTCGCAGGGCGGACCAACCCGGTGTATCTGGAGATCGGTGTGTCACGCGGACAGGCCTTCCAAAAGATCAGCGCCGACGTGAAGATCGCCGTCGACCCGGCATTCAAACTCTCGGAGCGCACCCGCGAACTCGCCGATGCGAAGGCCCGCGCCACCCACTATTTCGAGACGACCAGCGACGCGTTCTTCGACAACGAGACCGCATTCCTCGAACAGCACCCGATCGACGTCGCACTGATCGACGGCCTGCACACCTACGAACAGGTAGTGCGTGACGTCGAGAAGACGTTGCTGCACATGCGCGACGATGGCGTCATCTTCCTGCACGACTGCAACCCTCCGTTCGAGTTGGCCGGCCGACCCGCGGCATCCTGGGAGGACTTCATGGCGCAGCAGTCCGGGCCACTGGTGTTCGGTGTATGGAACGGAGATGTCTGGAAAGCGATCGTCCATCTGCGTAGTACCCGCCCCGATCTGCTGGTCGGCGTGCTCAAGTGCGACCAGGGCGTCGGCTTCGTCCGCAAGGGCGCTCCGGAATCGACACTGCCGTACTCGGTGGAGCAGGTCGCGGCGCTCACCTATGCCGATCTCAAAGCCGATCGCAAACGCCTGCTTAATCTGAAGTCGCCCCGCTATCTCGGCGAATTTCTGGCTTCGGGCGCCGGGTCTGCCCAGAAGTAAACTCCCAGAATTAAACCGATGAAATTCGTGCTCGCAACGTGGGGGAGTCGCGGAGATATCGAGCCCAGCCTTGCCATCGGTCGTGAACTCCTGCGCCGTGGGCATGACGTGCAGATGGCCGTGCCACCCGATCTGGCGGATTTCACTTCGTCGGCCGGGCCTGAGGCGGTCGCATTCGGGCCGCCATCGCGGGCCATCCTCGATGCCCATCGCAACTTCTGGACGTGTTTCTTTCGCAACCCCTGGAAGCTGCGCGAGTTGATCGCCTCGCGTACCGAAATCGCGGGGCCACTGCTGCAGGGTTGGCAGGACATGAGCGCAACGCTGATGTCGATGGCCGACGACGCCGACCTGATCCTTACCGGCATTAATTTCGAGGACGCTGCGGCCAACGTCGCCGAGCATTACGACATCCCGTTGGCCACATTGCATTACTTCCCACTGCGTCCCAACCCCCAGGTGCTTTCGTTCCTGCCGGCGCCCCTGGGCCGTTCGGCCGTGCGGGCGTTCTGGTGGGTGTCGTGGCGCGGGACGAAGAAGGCCGAGGACACCCAGCGCCGGGAACTCGGTCTGCCGAAGGCGTCGGGCTCCGCGCCGCGTCGGATCACCGACCGCGGGTCGCTGGAAATCCAGGCCTATGACGAGACGGTGTTTCCCGGCTTGGCGTCGGAGTGGTCGACATGGGCCGCCCAGCGCCCTTTCGTCGGCACCCTGACCCTGGAGTTGGCCACCGATGCCGATGACGACGTGATGTCGTGGATCGCGGCGGGAACACCGCCGATCTTCTTCGGGTTCGGCAGCATCCCTGTCGAATCCCCGGCTGACACGATCGCCATGATCGCCGCGGTCTGTGCGCGACTGGGCGAGCGCGCCCTCGTGGGGGCAGCCGGAACCGATTTCAGCGGAGTTCCGTATTTCGAGCACGTCAAAGTGGTGGGCACGCTGAACTACGCAGCCGTGTTTCCGGCCTGCCGGGCGGTCGTCCACCACGGTGGTTCGAGCACCACACCCATCGTGATGCGCGCCGGAGTGCCCCAGGTGATCCTGTTCTGGGATCTCGTCCATGCGATCTACGGGGCCGCGGTCAAGCGACTGAAGGTGGGAACTGCGCGGCGCTTCTCGACCGCCACTGAGGAAACAATGGTGGCCGACCTGCGCACCATCCTTGATCCGGACTATGTCGCCCGTGCCCGCGACCTGGCTACCCGCATCACCGAACCCGCCAGAAGCGCCTCGGCAGCGGCTGACCTGGTCGAAGCTTTCGCCCGCCGGGGAGATGCTGGCCAGTCTTGAGAGTCGGCGATTAGGCGATTTGTTTGCTGGTCGGCGCCGCAAGCTCGGAATACCACTGTCCGGGCCGCCGCCTGGGGCGGCTAATCGTTTGCAAGTTGCCCTGGTCATTCGCGTGACAGACGTGACTCCAGGGAAGTATGGTAGCGCGTCAGATTCATTTGCTCGGGGGCGTGCGACTGGAGACGTGGTGAGCAGTAATCCGTTTGATGACGAGAATGGCAGCTTTTTCGTCTTGGTCAACGACGAGGAACAGCACAGCCTGTGGCCGGCTTTTGCTGATGTGCCGGCCGGCTGGCGGGTGGCTCATGGCGAAGCTGATCGCGCCGCCTGCCTGGAGTTTATCGAGCAGCACTGGACTGATATTCGTCCCAAGGCCCTTCGCGAGAGGCTGGCCGAGTCCCGGGCTTCCGGACAGTGATGCGGGACGCGCAGGAGAATCCCATGGAATGTGATGACCGCGCGGTTCCGCTGACGCGTGCGCAGCTGGACATCTGGCTCGACCAGGAAACAGGCCACTCCGGCACCGAGTGGCAGGTCGGCCTGCTGGTACACATCGAGGGCGCGATAGACCGGGATGCCCTCGAGTGGGCGATCACTCGAGTGATGAAAGAGGCCGAACCACTGCGGGTCTCCTGCTTTGAGGCCGACGGCCGGGTATTCCAGATGCCGATCGATTACCCGGAGATCGAAGTCGACTTCCACGATCTGCGTGACTCCGGCGATCCTGTGGGCGAAGCCCGGGAGAGGGCGTTATCGATCCAGCAAACGCCAATGCCGTTCGCTGGTCCGCTGTTCAAGTACGCCTTGTTTCAAACACGGTCTGATGAGTTCTACGTGTTCGGGTGCTTCCATCACATCGTCATGGACGCGGCCGGAATTGGCCTGGTAGGTAGCAGGATTGCCTCGGTCTACTCGGCACTTGTCGCCGGGGAACCCGTGCCGCCGGCCTTCTTCGGTTCACTGCGTGACCTGGTCGACTTCGAGGCCGGGTACGAAGCGTCCAACGATTACGAACAGGATCGGGCCTACTGGACTGACAACCTTCCGGCCGAAGTCGGACCGAGTCATCTGGCATCCTCGGATGCCGGCGAACGCGATCAGAATTTCCGTTCGGCGCCGGTTCGTTTTGATCCCGCGGTGCTTCGGCAGGTTCAGCAGTTGTCCCAGGTGTGGGACATGCCACGATCATCGGTCATCACTGCGGCGTGCGCGCTGCTGATCCGTGGCTGGTCCGGTGGCGCCTCGGAGGTGGTGCTCGACTTCCCGGTGGGCAGGCGAGTGAGTCCCGAATCGAAGACCCTTCCCGGCATGGTGGCCGGAATCGTGCCATTGGTCGTGCATGTCTCGACCGGATCGACCGTCACCGACTTCTGCGCCCATGTCGACGCGCGAATCCGGGAAGCGTTGGCACATCAGAGATTCCCGGTACACGCCCTTGAGCGCAAGGCCCAACTCCGCAATCCCGGTCAGTCGTCCGAGCGGGTGGTTGTTGACTTCTTCCCCAACGCCTTCTCTCTGGACTTCGGTGGAATCGCCGCAACGGCGTCGATGACCAATTCCGGTTTCGTCGGCGGGTTCGGGTTGATCTTCTCGGGCATCGGTGACGATCTCTTCCTCGGCACGCTGGGCGGCGGGCAGCTGTTTTCGCATATCGACGCCGCCGATGTGGTTGCCCGGTTGGAGCGTGTCTTGGTGGCGATGGCTACCGATCCGGCTCGGCCGTTGTCGTCGATCGATACCCGTGACGCCGGTGAATGCGCGCGTGTCGATGAGTGGGGTAATCGCGCGGCGCTGGTCGAGCCGGCAAGCCGGCCAATGTCGATCTCGTCGGTGTTCTCGGCGCAGGTGGCGCGTACCCCGGATGCGGTCGCGCTGACCTACGACGGAATATCACTGACCTATACCGAGCTGGACGGTGCGGCGAATCAACTGGCGCACATGCTGATGGGTCGAGGTGTGGGTTCGGGGCAGTATGTGGCGTTGCTGTTGCCGCGTTGCGCGCAAGCCATTGTGGCGATGCTGGCGGTGGTCAAGACCGGTGCGGCGTATGTGCCGATCGATCCGGCGGTGCCGGAGGCGAGGATGCAGTTCATCCTCGACGACTCCGCGCCGACCGCAGTGCTCACCACCGCCGATTTCGTCGAGCGGTTGGCCGGGCGCGACGTGCGGGTCATCGACATCGGTGAACTCGGGGACCGTGCCGTTGACGCCGAGCTCGCGATCTCGTTGACGGAGCCGGGGCCCGACGAGATCGCCTACGTCATCTACACCTCGGGCACCACGGGAACGCCGAAGGGTGTGGCGATTCCGCATCGGAACGTGACCCAATTGCTGGAGACGCTCGACTCCGATCTGGAATTGGCAGGGCAGGTGTGGTCGCAATGCCATTCCCTGGCCTTCGACTTCTCGGTGTGGGAAATCTGGGGGGCGCTGCTGTACGGCGGCCGACTGGTGGTGGTGCCCGACTCGGTGGTGCGCTCGCCGGAAGACTTCCTTGCCCTGCTGGTCGCCGAGCAGGTCAGTGTCCTGAGCCAGACACCGTCAGCGTTCTACGCGCTACAGACCGCCGATGGGTTGCAACCTGAACTCGGACGCCAATTGAAGCTTGCCGCAGTGGTTTTCGGCGGTGAGGCGTTGGAACCGACGCGGCTGCGTGCGTGGCTGGACAGCCACACCGGCGCACCCCGGCTGATCAATATGTATGGCATCACCGAAACGACAGTGCACGCCTCGTTCCGGGAGATCATCGCCGCTGACACCGCCGACGTCGGTAGCCCGATCGGGGTTCCGTTGGCGCACTTGGGCTTTTTCGTGCTCGACGGGTGGTTGCAGCCGGTGCCGGTCGGTGTGGTGGGGGAGTTGTACGTGGCCGGCGCCGGACTGGCGGCCGGATATGTGGGCCGGGCCGGCCTGAGTGCGACGCGCTTTGTTGCCTGTCCGTTCGGGGAGCCCGGGGCACGGATGTATCGCACCGGCGATCTGGTGTGCTGGGGTGCCAACGGTCAACTGCGGTACGTCGGGCGGGCTGACGAGCAGGTAAAGATCCGCGGTTACCGGATCGAACTCGGTGAGGTGCAGGCGGAGTTGGCCGGTCTGGCCGGGGTCGAGCAGGCGGTCGTGCTGGTTCGCGAGGACCGGCCGGGCGACAAGCGTCTGGTGGGGTACGTGACCGGAACCGCTGAGGTGGCCGAGATGCGCGCCGCCCTGGCCGAGCGGTTACCGGCGTACATGGTGCCGACAGCGGTCGTCGCGATGGATGCGCTGCCGTTGACGGTCAATGGCAAGCTCGACACCCGGGCACTGCCGGCACCGGAGTATCAGGATGTCGATTCCTACCGCGCACCGGTCGATGTGGTGGAAGGAATTCTGGCGGACATCTACGCCCAGGTGCTCGGCCTGGACCGGGTCGGCGTCGACGAGTCGTTCTTCGAGTTGGGTGGGGACAGCATCCTGTCGATGCAGGTGGTGGCGCGGGCACGCGCGGCCGGGGTGCTGTGCCGACCGCGGGACGTCTTCGTGGAGCAGACCGTGGCGCGTCTGGCCCGGGTGGCCGGGTTCATCGATGGTGCCGAGATGATCGACGAGGGCGTCGGCTCGGTGCTGGCTACGCCGATCATTTCGTGGTTGCGCGGTATTGACGGTCCGGTGGATCAGTTCAATCAGACCGTCGTGGTGCAGGCGCCCGAGGGGGCGTCGGAGGCCGATGTGGTGGTGGTGTTGCAGGCCCTCCTTGATCGCCACGCGATGCTGCGACTGAGGGTGAACGACGACGGCGCCGGCGGCTGGTCGCTGACGGTGCCCGCGGTCGGATCCGTGGATGCCTGCACCTGCCTACAGACCGTGGATGTGCTGACCGATGATGCCGTCGTGGCGGCAAGGTCGCTGTTGAATCCGGCCGCCGGAACGATGCTGAGCGCCCTGTGGGTGGCGCTGGCGGGCAGGTTGGTGGCGATCGTGCACCACTTGGCTGTCGACGGTGTGTCGTGGCGGATCCTGCTGGAAGACCTGAATATCGCCTGGGCTCAGCATCGCGCCGGACAACGGGTGGTGTTGCCGGTGCCGGGAACGTCATTTGCCCGGTGGGCCTCGATTCTGGCCGAGCATGCGCGTCGCCCCGATGTGGTGAGTCAGGGCAAGACCTGGCGGCAGATTGCGGCGGTTCCCGCTGTATTGCCTTCCGTACGACCGGATGTCGACACGTTGGCCACGGCCGGAGGCTTGGCGGTGGACCTCGACGTCGAGACGACTCAGATGGTGCTCGGCGAGGTGCCCGCGGCATTCCATACCGGGGTGCACGACATCTTATTGATCGCCTACGCACTCGCGTTGGACGAATTCCTTGGTGCCGGTGGCGCGGCGGTCACAATCGACGTCGAGGGTCACGGCCGCGACGAGGATCTCGGGTCGGACATCGACCTGTCGCGGACCGTGGGGTGGTTCACCGCCAAATACCCGGTGGTGCTCAGCGTCGGTGGCGTGGATTGGGCGCAGGTGTCGGCCGGCGGCGCACGGTTGGGTGCGGCCGTCAAGGACGCCAAGGAGCAACTCCACACGCAGCCGGACGGCGTGACCTACGGTCTGCTGCGCTACCTGGACAGCGGCGTCGATCTTGAGGGATCCGATCCGCCGATCGGGTTCAACTACCTGGGGCGCCTGGGGGCTACCGGCAATGCGGCAGCCGCTGACACCTGGCAGATCTGCTGGGACGGGCTGTCCTACGACAGCCCGAACGCCGGATTGCCCATACCGCTGATGCACACCGTGGAACTCAACGCCGGCACCGTCGACACCGACGCCGGCCCGCGGTTGCGCGCCGGCTGGACGTGGGCGCCCTCGGTGTTCAATCACGCACAGGTGAACCGGTTGAACCAATTATGGTTCGACGCACTGGCCGGTATGTGCGCGCATGTGCGAGCCGGCGGGGGAGGGTTGACACCCTCGGACATCGCCGTCGGTCTGAGCCAGGCCCAGATCGACGAGCTTGCGCGGCACTATGCGGATAGCTGACGTATTGCCGCTAACCCCGTTGCAGCAGGGGTTGTTATTCCACGCCATCACCGCACAGGCTGACCGCGACGATGTCTACGCGGTACAGCTCAACATCACGCTGAGCGGTCCGCTGGATCCCGATCGCCTCGGCGAAGCGGTGCAGATGGTGGTGACCCGCCACCCCAACCTGGTGGCCCGATTCTCCCAGAAGTTTGCCGAGCCGATGCAGATCATCCCGGCTGATCCTGTGGCGCCCTGGCAGTACGTCGACCTCACCGGTGACACTGACATCCGCGATGCGCAGATTCAGCGGGTGTGCATCGCGGAGCGCTCGGCGGTCTGCGATCTGGCCGAGGGGCCCGCTTTTCGGGCGGCCCTGATTCGCACGGCTCCAGATCAGCACCTTTTGGTCATGACCAACCACCACATCGTGCTCGACGGCTGGTCGTTGCCGATTCTGCTGGGTGAGGTTTTCGCCAGCTACTACGAGCAGCGACTGCCTCCCGCCGTGCCGTATCGCCGATTTGTCAGTTGGCTCGCAGGCCGAGATCTGGACGCCGCCCGCGGTGCGTGGCGTGAGGTGTTGGCCGGTTTCGAGGCGCCCACCCTGGTGGGCCCGGCCGGCCGCGAGGGCGAGGGCAGACGCGAGGTCGCTTCATTCACATTGCCCGAGGAGGTCACTGGCGCACTCGGCGAGTTGGCGCGAACGTGTCACACCACCGTCAGCACGGTGCTGCAGGGCGCCTTCGCCCAACTGCTGATGTCGATGACCGGTCAGCGCGACGTCGCCTTCGGTACCACCGTATCCGGGCGGCCGGCCGAGGTGTTCGGCGCAGACTCGATGGTCGGATTGTTGATCAACACGGTGCCGGTTCGGGCCGCTGTCACCGCAGAGACCACCACCACCGATCTGCTCGACCAATTGCAGAACTCCTACAGCCAGACACTTGATCATCAACACCTGGCGCTCAACGAGATCCACCGCGTGTGCGGACAGGACCATCTCTTCGACACGTTCTTCGTCTATGAGAACTATCCCATTGACGCAGCCGAACTGTCAGGTGCCGATGGGCTGGCCGTCACCGACTTCGCGCACCGCGAGTACAACCACTATCCGCTGGCCATCCAGGCCCTGCCGGGAAACGAACTGGGGTTGCGCGTCGAGTTCGACACCGAGGTGTTCGCCGCGGCAGATGTCGACACACTGATCGGGCGATTCGAGCGGTTGTTGGTCGCCATGACCGCCGCCCCGGCCCTGCCGCTGTCATCAATTGATGTGCTGGACAGCGTCGAACACGATCGGATGGACGCCTGGAGTAACCGTGCGGTGCTGACCGAATCGGTGGCGCCGTCGCAATCGATACCGGCCTTGTTCGCGATACAGGTGGCTCGCGCACCGGAGTCGATCGCACTGTCCTCGGCCGGCCGTTCGTGGACGTATGGCGAACTCGACGAGGCCGCGAACCGGTTGGCGCACTTGCTCATTGGCCATGGGGCAGGACCGGGTGAACGGGTGGCGCTTGTGCTGCCGCGATCCGCCGAGGCCATCGTGGGGATTCTGGCGGTGCTCAAGACCGGGGCCGCGTATGTTCCGATCGATCCGGCAGTGCCCGCAGCACGCCGAGAGTTCGTTCTTACCGACTCCGCGCCGATGGCCGCGATTACCACCGCCGAAGTGGCCGATCGACTCGATGGGTTCGACCTTCTCACCATCGATATCAACGATCCCGCGATTGCAAGCCAACCCGGCACCGCACCGCCGGCCCCGGCCGCCGATGACATCGCTTACCTCATCTACACCTCCGGCACCACCGGGGTTCCTAAGGGTGTGGCGATCGCCCATCAGAACGTGACCCGACTACTTGAGGCGATGACCGTCCACCTGGACTTGTCCGGGCAGGTGTGGTCACAGTGGCATTCGCTGGCCTTCGACGTCTCGGTGGGCGAGATCTGGGGAGCGCTGCTGTACGGCGGCCGACTGGTGGTGGTGCCCGAGTCGGTGGCGCGCTCACCGGAGGAATTCCACGCCCTCCTGGCCTCCGAGCAGGTCACCGTTCTGAGTCAGACACCGTCAGCTTTTTACGCACTGCAAACAGCTGATGCACTGGCACCCGAGCGTGGGCGTCAACTGGCGCTTGAGGCCGTGGTGTTCGCCGGTGAAGCCCTTGAGCCACAACGGCTTCGGACGTGGCGCGATGCCCACCAGGTGACACGCTTGCTGAACCTGTACGGAACCACCGAGACGACGGTGCATGCGTCGTTCCGGGAGATCGTCGAGGGCGACATCGACCGCGATGTCAGCCCGGTCGGCGTCCCGCTTGCGAACCTTGCGTTTTTCGTGCTCGACGTATGGTTGCGGCCGGTACCGGCGGGTGTGGTTGGGGATTTGTATGTAGCGGGTGCCGGTGAGGGGCTCGGGTACTGGCAGCGGGCAGGCTTGACCGCGTCGCGATTCGTGGCGTGTCCGTTCGGAGCTCCGGGCAAGCGTATGTATCGCACCGGGGATCTGGTGTCATGGAGCCCGGACGGGCAGCTGAACTATGTTGGGCGCGCCGACGAGCAGGTCAAGATCCGTGGCTTCCGCATCGAGTTGGGTGAGGTGCGTTCCGCGTTGGCAGTGTTGGATGGGGTGCAGCAGGCGGAGGTGATCGCCCGCGAGGATCGTCCCGGCGACAAACGACTGATGGGCTACATCACCGGCACAGCCGACCCGGCCGCGGTGCGGACCGCGTTGGCGCAGCGGTTGCCCGAGTACATGGTTCCGGCGGCGATCGTGGTCATCGATACGTTGCCGTTGACGGTCAACGGGAAACTCGATAGGCGGGCCTTACCGACACCGGAGTATCAGCACACCGCGGGTTACCGGGCCCCGGCCACTGCGGCGGAGGAGATCCTGGCCGGTATCTATGCCCGCGTACTAGGTGTGGATCGGGTCGGCGTGGACGACTCGTTCTTCGATCTGGGCGGGGACTCACTATCAGCAATGCGCCTGATCGCCGCAGTCAACACTGATCTGAATACCGGCCTAACGGTGCGGACATTGTTTGAGGCGCCTACGGTCGCACAGTTGGCGCCCCGCATCGGCGGCGACGGGGTTCGGCTGGAGCCACTGGTGGCCCAGGAACGGCCCGCAGTGATTCCGTTGTCGTTCTCCCAGAACCGGTTGTGGTTCCTCGACCAGTTACAGGGGCCGTCGGCGACCTACAACATGCCGCTCGGGTTGCGGCTGAACGGCTCGCTGAATGCCGATGCGCTCGGTGCGGCACTCGGCGACGTGGTGAGCCGCCACGAGAGCCTGCGAACGATCTTCGCCGCGCCCGAAGGAGTGCCTCGCCAAATCGTCGTCTCAGCCGATCGCGCCGACTTCGGTTGGACAGTCGTTGATGCCACCGGTTGGTCGCAGAAACAGCTTGATGACGCTATCGACGCAGTGGCACGTCACTCGTTCGATCTTGCGGTGCAGATTCCCCTGCAGGCGAGGCTGTTTCGCGTCAGCAAGGACGATCATGTGGTGGTGGCTGTGGCGCACCATATCGCTGCCGACGGCTTGTCGCAGGGGCCACTGGTGCGAGATTTGGCTATGGCGTATCTCTTCCGATGCGCGGGGCAAGCGCCGTTATGGACCGAGCTTCCCGTGCAGTACATCGACTACACCCTGTGGCAGCGTGCGCAATTCGGAGACCCCGATGACGAGAACAGCTTGATCGCAGCCCAGTTGGATTATTGGCAGGATGCGCTGGCGGGCATGCCGGAACGCCTCCACCTGCCCACCGACCGGCCCTACCCGGCAGCGGTCGATCAGCGCGGCGCGAGTGTCGGATTCAAATGGCCCGCAGAACTGCAGCAGCGGATCGCCGAGGTGGCTCGCCAGCACAACGCGACCAGCTTCATGCTTGCGCAAGCCGCCCTGGCTGTTCTGTTCGCGAAACTCAGCGCCAGTTCCGATGTGGGCGTGGGCTTTCCGATCGGCGGACGCAGCGACCCCGCACTGGACCACCTGGTCGGTTTTTTCGTCAACACCCTGGTGTTACGGGTTGACACCGGCGGCGATCCCACCATCGCGGAGTTGCTGTCCCAGGTGCGCTCGCGCAGCCTGGCTGCTTACGAACACCAAGATGTGCCCTTCGAAGCCGTCGTCGATCGTCTCAATCCGGCGCGTTCACTTGCTCATCATCCGCTGGTCCAAGTGATGTTGACATGGCACAACCTGCCCGGCGAGGTGAGCGATCAGATCGCTATCGCGTTGGGGGATCTACAGGTGACCCAGATCCCGGTTGTGACTCACACCGCCCGAGTCGATCTGGCGTTCTCGTTGACCGAACGCTGGACCCTAGCGGGGGCTCCCACTGGCATCGGCGGCTTTGTCGAATTTCGGACCGACGTCTTCGACCCCGAGACCATCGAGACTTTCATCGATCGACTACGGCGAGTGTTGGAGGCCATGATCGCCGACCCCGCCCAGCGGGTCTCATCGATCGACCTGCTCGACTCGGCCGAGCGCGCCCACCTCGACGGGGTGGGCAACCGCGCGGTGCTGAACCAGTCGGTGGCGATCGCGGCGTCGGTTCCCGAGTTGCTGGTCGCGCAGGTGGCGCGCACCCCGGACGCGGTTGCGGTGACCCACGGCGAGGTGTCGATCACCTATCGCGAACTCGATGAGTCCGCTAACCGGTTGGCGCGCGTGCTCTCTGAGCGCGGTGTTGGCGCGGGTGAGTGTGTGGCACTACTGCTGGAGCGCTCAGCCCGTGTCGTGGTGGCGATGCTGGCGGTGCTCAAAACGGGCGCTGCGTACCTCGCGATTGATCCGGCGCTACCGCAGGCCCGGATCGGGTTCATGCTCAACGATGCCGCGCCGGTCGCCGTCATCACCACTGAAGGTCTGCGGTCGCGGCTTGACGAGTTCGACTGTGTGGTCATCGATATCGACGATTCTGCCGCTGACACCCAGCCAAGCACCGCGTTACCTGCACCCGACCCGGACGGCGTCGCGTACCTCATCTACACCTCGGGCACGACCGGCACACCCAAAGGCGTGGCCGTCACCCACCGCAACCTCGCGCATCTGGCGGACTCCTCGCCGGCGGCCCTGCCGGCAGAGCAGGTGTGGACGCAGTGTCATTCCTATGCCTTCGACTTCTCGGTATGGGAGATCTGGGCCGCCCTGTTCGGTGGCGGGCGACTGGTGGTGGTGCCGGATTCCGCGGTCGGCTCACCGGAGGACTTCCACGCCCTGCTGATCGACGAACGCGTAAACGTGCTCACCCAGACCCCGTCGGCAGTAACCGCATTGAACCCGAAGGGGTTGGAGTCGGTGGCGGTGCTGCTCGGTGGCGAGGCCTGCTCGGCCGAGGTAGTGGATCAGTGGGCACCCGGTCGGGTGGTGATCAACGCTTACGGCCCCACCGAGGCGACGGTGTATGTGTCGATGAGCGCACCGCTATCGTTGGCCGACGGTGCGGCGCCGATCGGGTCGCCGGTGTCCACCGCAGCCCTGTTTGTGCTCGATGAACGGTTACGGCCGGTGCCGGCGGGTGTGGTCGGGGAGTTGTATGTCGCCGGCCGAGGCGTGGCGATGGGATATCTCGGTCGGTCTGGCCTGACCGCATCGCAATTCGTGGCCTGTCCGTTCGGTACTCCCGGCGAGCGCATGTACCGCACCGGTGACTTGGTGCGGTGGCGCGCGGACGGGCAATTGCAGTATCTGGGCCGCGCTGACGAACAGGTCAAGATTCGCGGGTACCGCATCGAACCTGGCGAGGTCCAGGCTGCACTCGCTGCACTCGACGGTGTGCAGCAGGCGGTGGTGATCGCCCGCGAGGACCGCCCCGGCGATAAGCGGCTCGTCGGGTACGTGACTGGGACGGCGGAGCCCGCAAAGTTACGCACCGCGCTGGCCGAGCGGCTGCCGGCGTACATGGTTCCGGCCGCGGTGGTTGCCGTCGACGCGTTTCCGCTGACGGTCAACGGCAAGCTCGACACCCGTGCACTGCCGGCGCCCGACTACCAGGACGCAGGGCAGTACCGTGCGCCGGCCACCCTCACTGAGGAGATCCTGGCCGGGATCTTCGGCCAGGTGCTCGGTGTCGAGCCACCCCGACTCGTGGGAGTGGATGATTCGTTCTTCGATCTGGGTGGCGATTCGCTGTCGGCGATGCGCCTGGTCGCCGCGGTCAACGCCAGCATGGGTACCGGACTGTCGGTCCGCGCGGTGTTCGAGGCTCCGACGGTGGCCCAATTGGCGCCGCGCCTGGGCGCGGGTGAGGATCAACTCGAACCGCTGGTGCACGTCGCGCGGCCGGCGGTGATTCCGTTGTCGTTCGCCCAGAGCCGGCTGTGGTTCATCGACCAGTTGCAGGGTCCGTCGCCCGTATACAACCTTGCTGTGGCGTTGCGGCTGCGCGGTCGGCTTGATGCCGATGCGCTGGGTGCCGCGCTTGCCGATGTGGTGAGTCGGCACGAAAGCCTACGCACGCTGTTCGCCGCTCCCGACGGAATTCCACAGCAGGTAGTGATCGAGTCCGGGCAGGCAGATTTCGGCTGGGAGGTGGTTGACGCCACCGGGTGGCCGGAAAGCAGGTTGGCGCAGGCTGTTGAGGATGCGGCGCTTCGCTGTTTTGATTTGGCCGCCGAGATCCCCTTGCGCTCAAAGCTTTTCCAGGTCGACGAGAACGACCATGTGTGGGTGGCGGTGGTACACCACATCGCTGCGGACGGTTGGTCGATCACCCCGCTGGTGGCCGACGTGGGCGTCGCGTACGCCAGTCGCTGTGCGGGCCGCGCACCCGCTTGGGCCGAGTTGCCGGTTCAATATGTCGATTACACGCTGTGGCAGCGGGCGCAGTTCGGTGATCTGACCGACGGTCATAGTCGCATCGCCGAACAGCTTGCCTACTGGCAGCAGGCCCTGGCCGGGATGCCAGAGCGCCTTACGCTGCCCACCGATCGGCCCTACCCGTTGGTCGCCGACCAACGCGGCGCCACCGCGGCGGTGGAATGGCCCGTCGAGGTACAGCAGCAGATTGCCCGGCTGGCTCGAGAGCACAACGTCACCAGTTTCATGGTGATGCAGGCTGCGCTGGCGGTGCTGCTGTCCAAGCTCTGCGCGAGCAGCGATGTGGCAGTGGGCTTCCCGATCGCCGGCCGCCGCGACCCGGCACTGGACGACCTGGTGGGTTTCTTCGTCAACACCCTGGTGCTGCGCCTCGACCTGGCCGGTGATCCCAGCGTTGCCGAGGTCCTCAATCAGGTGCGTGGACGCAGCCTGGCCGCCTATGAACACCAGGATGTGCCTTTCGAAGTTGTCGTCGATCGGCTCAACCCCGCCCGATCGCTGACGCACCACCCACTGGTACAGGTCATGCTGGCCTGGCAGAACTTGCCCGCGGACACCAGCGACCCGGGCGCTGCCGGGCTCACGTTGGGTGACCTTGATGTCACTCAGTTGCCGGTCAACACCGGCGCCGCTCGGATGGACCTGTCCTTCTCGTTGGCCGAACGGTTCAGCACCGCAGGCGATCCGGCCGGTATCGGCGGGTTCGTCGAGTTCCGCACCGATGTGTTCGAGGCGGCCGGCATCGAGGTGCTGATCGACCGGCTGCAACGGGTGCTGATGGCGATGACCGCCGATCCGGCTATCCGGTTGTCGTCGCTCGACGTGCTCGACGAGTCTGAGCACGACCACTTGGATCAGTGGAGTAACCGGGCGGTGCTGACAGAACCGGCAGGTACCCCGGTATCGATTCCGGAGGCTTTTGCCGCGCAGGTGGTGCGGGCCCCGGATGCGGTGGCGGTTACGAGCGGTGAAGAGTCGTGGAACTATCGCGAGATCGACGAGGCATCGAATCGTTTGGCGCACTTGTTGATCGGCCAGGGTGTGCGTGCAGGTGAGCGGGTGGCGCTGCTGCTGCCGCGGTCAGCGCAGGCCGTGGTGGCGATTCTGGCGGTCGCGAAAACCGGCGCCGCTTAC
>SXGT01064348.1_pt1 | contig 23027 bp, 18 predicted proteins | sample 3176221 | NCBI WGS metagenome assembly SXGT01 (sample SAMN11356862, study PRJNA531348) | freshwater metagenome | isolation source: freshwater sample F1-120 | place: China: Fuxian Lake, Yuxi | collected 2017-12-25
AATGCAAAGTATAAACTTAGATAAAAAGTATTATTTTTATTTTTATTTTTTTTAAATAAGTTTAAATAGAGTTTTATATTAGGTAAAACATGTTTAAATTAGAGGTGAGTGATGTCTTTTAAGAGAAAGTTAAGACCTCGTCTTCCAAATTTTTCACGTAATGGAAGAGCAAGCTTTAAGAAAAATGAGTTTTATCTTTTGGTTAGTTCTATATTAGCTTTGTTTTTAGTCGTATCTTTATATTATTTTGATTCACAGTATGAGACAGTTAGTTTGTCTCCTGAACAGAGATGTGAAGATGGGACGATTGAAAATTCTTGTTCCTTATTTTCAGGGTTATATTGTAAAGAGGGTAAACTTGTAGAAGATTGTAGAATGTGTGGATGCATTCTTGAAAGTAAAGCAAATTCTTTAGAATTTATTCCTACTTATTCTAGTGCAGATGATTTTCCTGAAAGTGAAACCAAAGGATATATTCTCCAATTTAAACAGAAACCCTATTATTCTAATGCTCAAAAAGGAGTAAGTTATAAAAATTTATTGCAAGCAGAGCATAATAGAGTTAAACAGCAGACTAATGATATTTTAGGTAAGCAAATTGGTAACAATTTGAAAGTTTATGGAGAATTTTTCGATGCTTTTAACGGTATTGCTTTAGATATAACAAAAAATGAATGTTTAGCTTTAAAATCTAAGATCTCAGATATAGAAGAATGTTATCCTAATTTTGAAGTTAGAGCTTTTCTTGATAAAGCATTAGAAGTTAATGGTGCAAATACAGCACCATCTTTTGGTTTAACTGGAAAAGGAAGCGTGATTGCAGTTATAGATACAGGTATAGATGGTAAGCATGAAAGTTTAGATGATTTAGATGACAATCCTTCTACTGATGATTCAAAAATTATCGCTTTTAAAGATTTTGTAAATTACAAATCAGAAGCTTACGATGATCATGGACATGGAACTCATGTCGCAGGAATTGCATCTGGAACTGGTGGTAGTAATAAGAAATTTAAAGGTGTTGCTCCAGGTTCAAAATTAGTGGGTGTCAAGGTATTAAACGCTTATGGTGGAGGAAGCTTTTCTGATGTTATCATGGGTATTGAATGGACTGTACAGAATAAAGTTAGATATGGAATTGATATAATAAGTATGAGTTTAGGAGCTAATATTAATGGTGATGGTACTAATCCCGTTGAAATTGCTGCAACAACTGCTGTTGAACAGGGAATAAATTTTGTAGTTGCTGCAGGGAATGCAGGCCCACGAGCTAATAGCGTTGGAATTCCTGCTTCTGCTAAAAATGTAATTACTGTTGGTGCTGTTGATAATGATAAAGAAATTGCTTCATTTTCTTCAAGAGGTCCTACAAAAGATGGAAGAATAAAGCCAGAAGTTTCTGCACCAGGTGTAAGAATTAGCGCGCCGGCAGCTAATAGTGTTGATGAATATGTGGTATATAGTGGTACTTCAATGGCTACACCTTTTGTTTCTGGAGTTATTGCTTTAATAAATGAATTAAATGAAAGCATGACTCCTAATGAAATAAGGACTTTGCTTATGAATAGCTCTGAAGATAGAGGAGAAATAGGACCAGATAATGTTTACGGATATGGAGTTATTGATGCTCTTAATATTATTGTTAAGAGTAAAGCAATAGAAAAAGAATTAGCTGTTTCAAATCTTATTTTCCCTAAAGTTGCAGGTGTTGGAAGACCTATTCAATTTAGTGCTAGTGTAAAGAATTATGGTAAATTAGAATCTAGCAATGTTAATGTTAGATTCTTTATAGATGGTGTTGAAAAAGGAGTTAGAATTGTTTCAATAGCTGGAAATGGAGAAGTACAAACAGACTTTACTTTTGTTGTTGATGAACCAGGAAATTATAATATTAAAGTCACAGTTGATCCTATTTCTGGAGAAGGAGTAACTGTAAATAATGAGCAAGTTAAAACTTTAATAGTTAATAAATTTGATAAAAAATATAAGGCAGTAGTATTAGATTCTTGGGGAACTCAGTATTCGAGATATACAATATTTGAAGAAATTAATCAAAGGGGGTCTATGTTTGGAAGTGATGCCGTAGAAATTGACTATAAAAGTTTGCATAAAAAAGAGGTTACATATGATTTATTAAAATCAACAGAAGCAGATGCTTTGATAATTTCTAATGCTTGGAGCGATGGAACTCGTTTTAGAGATCCAACCATCAATTGGGAGTTTTCAGATAGTGAAATAGAAGCTATTAAAAAATATGTTTCTGAAGGGCACGGATTAATAATCACAAGCGGTAGTTTATCTGTTAATACTCCAGGAAATGTTGAAAATAATATGAAGTTAGCAGAATTAGTGGGAATTGATGAGAATAGTAAAGGTTATTGGGCAGATTATTTTTATTTTCCATTTGAAGCATTTTATTCTTCACATTCTGTTTTTAAGGGAATTCAAGGTTTATACAACACAGGGCAAGATATTACTGTTATAAATCTTAATGTAAGTAAGAATGGAGAATTATTAGCTAAATCTCTTGATGATATGGCTTTAATAACTGATGGAGTTTATGGTGATGGAAATGCAATATATTTCAGTCATATAATTGAGAGTTATTATGCTAATTTAAATGATGTAAGAGTATTTTACAATTCTATTGTTTGGGCTAGTCAGAAAGCAAGTAAAAATAATATATTTAGAGTAAATGAATTAGAAATAAATGAATCAGTTAAAAAAGGAGAAGAATTTAATATAAGTTTTTTTGTAAATAATTTACATAATGAGAGTATAAATAATGTAAGTGTTAGATTAGAAGTTAATGGTGTTGAAAAACAATTTTCAGATGTAGGAAGTTTACAAGCTGGAGAAAGGAAGAAAGTTAATCTACCTTTAACTTTGTCAGATTATGGAGGACATAAAATATTTGTTAAAGTAGATAAAGTATTGAATGAAGATTTGATTTATGATAATAATGTTGAAAAACAGGTTACAATACCTAGAGCAAGATTAACTAAGAAAGTTGTAGATAATGGTATCGATTATGATGGAAACGGATTAATAGATGCAATAAATATATCTGTCGGAATTGAAGTTTTTGAACAAAGTTCTTATTCTGTTGAAGGAGTATTAAGTAGCGGGTTTGGAGCTTTACTTTCAAGCGAGAATGCAAATCAATATATTAGTTTAAAACCTGGAATACATAATATAGATTTTGTTTATAGTACTTTGAATTTGAAGAGAATTGGATTGAATGGTCCTTATAGTCTGACTGATTTTATTATTAGGGAGAATTCTAATACAGGTTCTTTGTTAATTAGCGCGCAAGAAGTTTTATATAAAACTCAAGCATACAATACTGAGACTTTTGAATCTTATCCTGACGCTAGTGTTTATTCAATATATACAAATAAATGGAGAGCACTTGTGAATGAAAGCTTTAGTATTAATGTTATAGTTCAAAATGTTGGAAATGAAAAGACCAAGAACGTTTTAGCTAAATTGTATAAGGCTAATGATGATTCTTCATTAAACTTAATTCAGGAAATTTCTTTAGTTGAACAATTAGATACATTTGAAAGAGGAGAAATAAATTTTATCACTAATTCAAGCAATACTGGAAATGTAAAATATGTGGTTATATTAAGTAGCGATGGAGATAAAAATTTAGATAATAATCAAGCTTCAATTTATGTTGAAATTGTTCAAGACGCTAGTGATTTAACTGGATATTTTAGGATAGACAAATATATAGTTATAAAAGATGAGAAATTAAATTTAAAAGCATTTATTTATAATCAAGGAACAAAGAGTGCTGAAAACTCTAAGGTTCAATTCTTTGAAGATAAATCTGGAAATATTATTGCTGAAAATGTTTTAGGAACAATAAATGCTGGCGAATCTAAAGAAATAAGCTTTGAATACACTCCAAGTGTTTTAGGAAATATAAATTTTGCTGGTAAGATTACAAGTGATAATGAAATATCAATTGAAAATAACGAGTTTTATGCTAGTTTATATTCTACTTTAGATGGAGCAGATGTTTCTTCTAACATTGATGTTATGAATTATCCAATAGTTCAAAATAAAGAGAATAATATCAGGTTAACTTTAAACAATTTGGGAACTAAATTAGCTGAGGAAGTTAGTGCAGAGTTATTTGAAGTAGATGCAGATGGAAAAGAAAATAGTATTGCTTATTTTGATGTTGGAACAATAAATATTGGAGATTATATTCATAAAGAAGTTAAGTGGACTCCTAAAGATTTGAATATACAGAATCTTATTTTGAAGGTTAACGCTAAAGAAGATATTAATTTAGATAATAATAACAGAAAATATTATTTGAATGTTATTCCAGATAGCCCTAATGTTAATATCTATAAAGATTATAGTTTGAAGAGTTTACCTGTAAGTAGAGTTTCAGATTTAATTCTTAATTTGTATAACTATGGGGGTAAAAATGCTGAAAATGTTAATGTTTTTCTTTATGCTAGTATGAATGGCATTGAAAAATTAATAGGGACAAACAATGTTCCTGTTGTGAAAGTAAATGATTATAATAATAGAATTAGTTTTTCAATAGATCCTTCTATAATCTGCTTTGATGATGCTTCTTTAGGTTGTTTATCTGATAAAGAAGGAAGTTATACCGACTTTAAAGTTAATTGGACTGTTGGAAACGGAGTTGGAGAATTTGTAAGTGGAAATAATTGGTTTAATATTCTATTCCTTGAAAGACCTGAAGTTAGAATATATTCTAATGATTATGACTTTAGAACTTTAAAAAATAATGATAGAGAACTTCAATTTGTTCTTCAAAATAATGGAACTGAAATAGCTAAAAATACTAATGCTAATATATATACTAACTTTATTGATGGAAATCAGCTTCTTTCTGAAACTCTTTCTTGTTCAGGTTTAAGTGAAGATGTAAAATCATTGCTTAAAGGAACTAAATTTAGATATGATTCAGACAATAAAATATGGACTGACAGTGATGGAGATAAATTACATTTGAATCAAAATGCTTGGGTAAATAAGAGTGAGTATATTTTACTTGTTGCAGATAATGGAAGACAGGCAATTTATGAAGTTACTAAGATAATTAATAGTTCTTCTTCATTTCCTGATGAAGACGAGATAACTTTAGTAGATATCTCTGATCGTTCATCAACAACTGCCCAAGGTTCTATTGAGGGTTCTGGAAAAATAAACTTCCTAGGGCAATCGTTCCAGTATAATTATAGGGGAACACAGATTATTCCAGAGAGATCCAGACAAGTTAGATTTAATTATCCCATAAATCATTTCTATTGTCTTGAAGATAAGATTAATGTTCGTGATATTCCCGTTGGAGAGAGTAAGATTGTTGACTTTAAGATTAGAGGTAAGTCTGCTGGAACTTATTCCCTTAAAGTTGATACTAATCATATTAGGGAAGATAGAAAGAGTTGGGGAACATTTGAAAGTAGTTTATTATTCCTTGAAAATGGACCAAATGTGATACCTAATGTAAATTATCAGAAATTATATGATAACAATAATAAGTTTTTGGTTAATAGTTCTATATCAATACCTTTTGAATTAGTTAATGATTGGAACGGAGATGCGAAAGATGTTTTAGTTGAACTTTTTGTTAGAAAGAATAATGCTGATCAAGATTATGTAAAAATTGCTAAAAAAATAGTTTCTTCAGTTGTTGCTGGAAAGAATGTTAAAGAAGAATTATCTTTTGTTCCTGAAAGTTCAGGTAATTATGGTTTTGAAATTGTTGCAACTACTCCTGGAGGAGTTGATGGTGTACATAGTGATAGTAGTTATATTATAGTAAAAGAATCTAGTTTAGATGTATCTGGAAAGATTATATTTAATGAACCAACAGTTATATCCGGAGATAATCATAAATTTACTATTCAAGTAGATAATGCAGGAAATATAATTGCTGAAAATGTAGAAGTGAAAGTTTACGATATTAATTCTTCATATGATAAGACTTTAATTGCTTCTAATTTAATAACATCATTAGAAGTTGGTAAGAAGGCATTTATCAAAAATTTAATTTGGAAACCAATTTCAAAAGGCAGTCATACATTACAATTAGAGTTAACTTTATCTAATGAAAAAATATTAGATAATAATAACTTTAATGTTACTAGAGAAGTATTTGGAAAGAAAAATATAGCCTTTAACATATCAAATAATTCTAATTCATTCTTATCACATTATGTTTCAGTTAATGGAAATAGAAAGCTTATTGAAAAAGATAATTTATTTGAGGCCATTGACTCTCAATTATTAAATGTAGAACTTGATCATATTCATTATACTAATAATGGATTGTTTGAGGGAGTAGTTTCATTCTCTAATTCTAACATATTAACTGATAAGGCTAATGTTCTTGGAGAAATTTATTTAAATTTGAGTAATGGAAGTATTTTATTTGATAGCGTTTACGCTTATAATCCAGATTGGAATTATCAAAAGGCAGAGTATGCTTTGATTTATACTGATAGTGTCAGAAAGCTATCTAGTGCTAAAGTATATCTATGTGATAATTGGAATTTCACCTCTTTGAAATGTAGTTCTAATTGGATTGATGCTAATCCTCAATACTTATTTGTAGGTAAAGAGGGAGTTTATGTATATGGTAATGTATATGGTAATGTATATGGTAATGTTTCTGGAAAGTTTAGTGCGGTTGGACTTAGCACAAATCCATTGATAATTTCTCAATCAAGTGGAAATAATAGTATATCTGAAAATACTACTACTAATAATCCTCTTGGTAGTGTAAGTAATCCTGGTTCTACAAACTCAAATTCAGTCAATAATGACGATGAAGGAGGCGGTAGAAGAGGCAATCGCAGAAATAATTTAGCTTCAATTACATCTGCACAATCTGAAACTAGAATTATAAATAATTTACAATCTCAGAATACTTTTGTTGCTAATGTCGATAATCCAAACTTAGTCGTTTCAACTTTAGGATTACAATTTAATAATCCTGCTCTTGCTGGTCTAATTAACTTTAAGTCTATTGAAAATCCTAATGTAATAAATCGCATAAGTAATCCTGTTTACTCTTATTTTGAAGTTACTCATAGTTTCTCAGATAGTGAACTGAAAAATGGAGATTTGCAATTTAAAGTTGAAGATTCTTGGTTGAAGGAAAATAATATTGATAAGGATAAAGTTGTTTTACTTAGATATGTTGAGTCTGGAAATGGAGGTAAATGGGTAGAATTATCAACTTCAGTAGTTGATGCGAATGGTGCTTATATAAATTATCAGGCTAATTTACCAGGTTTATCTTTATTCGCAGTATCTGTTAAATCTCTTGTTGAACAACCTAAGCAGAATGTCGGAAATATATTTGATAAAAAGATTGCAATTATAGTGGGGGCAGGAATATTAGTCATTATTTTGATAATTATATTTCTTGTTATATACTTTAAGAGAAGAGATAAAAATAATTTAATAGTTAATGCTGAAAAGAAGGTTGAACCTGTGAAGAATAGTTCTTATGATGAGTTATTTGTTAAGACTAAGAAATTAGTTGAAGATGCAAAAAATAGAGGTTACGGTAATGAAGATTTAAGAAGTGAACTTAAGAGAAGTGGATGGGGCGATAAAGAAATAGACTCTTTATTAGGTTAGAATTATATCTTTTATATAGCTTTAAAAATACCTTTTCTTTGTTTGTTTTATGTTAACAAGCGAACAGATAGTAGAAGTTAGAGAGCATCTGGAAAGAGCTCAAAACCCTGTTTTTTACTTTGATAATGATGCTGATGGACTTTGTAGTTTTCTTCTTTTAAGTAGATTTATTGGAAGAGGAAAAGGAGTGGCTGTAAGAAGTTATCCTAATTTAGATAAAGGGTATGCGCGAAAGGCTATGGAATTGGGTGCAGATTATGTTTTTGTTTTGGATAAACCTACTTTGAGTGATGAGTTTGTTAGTGCTATTGCTGAAATGAATTTACCTTTGATTTGGATAGACCATCATAATGTTGATGATAAAGATTATTCAAAAATACATGAAAACTTTTTCGTTTATAATCCGAGTAAAAATCTTGGGAAGGATATGAGTAATGAGCCAGTAACTTATTTATCTTATAAAATAACTCAAAGAAAAGAAGATATTTGGATTGCAGTTATGGGTTGTATTGCAGATCATTATATGCCTGATTTTGCAAATGAATTTGGAAAAGAAAATTCTGAATTATGGGGAAAAGTTAAGGAGCCTTTCGATGCTTATTTTGGAACTGAAATAGGTAAAATAGCACAAGCACTTAATTTTGGTTTGAAAGATAGTATTACTAATGTTGTTAAAATGCAAAATTTTCTATTAAAATGTAGTTCTCCAACAGAAGTTTTGGAAGAATCAAAAGGAAATGTTCTTTTCTTAAAGAAATATAATGAATTGAAGAAAAAATATGATTCTTTAATTAAAGAAGCTGAAAAATGTTTAGATGGGAACTTTTTATTTTTTGATTATGGAGGAGAATCAAGTATGAGTGCTCAGCTTTCAAATGAGTTATCTTATAGACATAAGAATGTTTTTGTTATAGTTGCTTATAGAAATGGAGGAGTTGTTAATATTTCTATAAGAGGTAAAAATGTTAAAAAGATTTTGAATAATATCTTAGGTAAATTTGAAGGTGCATCTGGTGGAGGGCATGAGGATGCTGTTGGAGCGAGAGTCAAAACTGAAGATTTAAAAAGATTTGAACAGATTTTAAGAGAGGAAATAGGTAAGAAATAATGAAGAACAACGAGCTTGAGATCGAGGTTTTTGGAAGAGTGCAGGGAGTAGGTTTTAGATTGACTGTTCAAGCTTATGCTAAGAAGAATGATTTGAATGGTTTTATTTTTAATAGAGATTTAGGAAGCGTTATAATCTTAATCCAAGGAAATAAGAAAAAAATTGATGGATTTCTATCTTGGTTGCAGACAAACCCAGGATTTTCAAGAATTGATAGTTTGCAATATAATTGGAGAGCCAATATCAAAGTTTATGATGACTTTAAAATAATTAGAAAAGGTAATTTAGTATCTGAACAAGCTAGGAATTTTTATAATCTTGGAAAATATATTTTAGGTAAAAAAATAGTAAAAGTTCCTAAACATGTAACTATAATTCCTGATGGAAATAGAAGATGGGCTAAAAATCAAGGAATGCATTTAGAATTTGGACATTATAAAGCAATTAATATTCAGAATATGTTAGATATATTTTATGAAGCTCAAAATATAGGAATTAAATATATTAGCTTTTGGGGATTTTCAACTGAGAATTGGAAGAGAAATAAAATCGAAGTTAAAATGTTGTTTAAGTTGTTTTTTGAATTTGCTGATTTGTTTAGAAATAGTGATTTATCTAGTAAGGTTAGATTTAAGCACATTGGAAGAAAAGATAGATTGCCTAGAAAGTTAATTGAAGAAATGGATAAATTAGAAGACGAAACTCAAAACAATTCAGATTTAACTTTCTTAATTTGTTTAGATTATGGGGGCAGAGATGAAATTGTAAGGGCAGTTAATAAAATTATTAAAGAAGGCAAGAAAAATATAAGTGAAGAAGATTTGAGTAGACATTTAGATACTGCTGGAGTGCCAGATGTTGATTTAATTATAAGAACTTCAGGAGAGTGTAGAACTTCTGGATTTATGCCTTATCAAGCAGTATATGCTGAACTTTGTTTTATTGAAAAACATTTTCCTGATTTTACTGCTGATGACTTAAGAAAAGCAGTTGAATGGTATAATGGAAGAGATAGAAGATTTGGTGGTAATAGTAAATAATTATATTTAATAATTAGGTGCAAGGTTTTATTTCTTTTCTATCTAATTCACAACTTGATGTTGATAAAATCAATTCTCCACCTTCAAAGTCTGAGGGAGCTAAATTGTATACTTTTGATTCTCCTTGTTCTGGAAGCTTACAGTTTGCACATGTTCCCCCAACTTCCCATCTTTCTCTTTTGTTTTCAATTATATGTGTGAAGCTAAGACTTGATATTTGTTCAGTGTTAATGTTTCTTCTTATTGTTGTTTTAATTTCTTTTATAGCCAACTTTGAATCATAGCAAACAGATTCAATTTTTAGTGCTTGATTTATTTTTAAATCAAGACAGGAAGATTCTGGTGAAAGTTGTATTGATTTAGATGATTTTATTACATAAGTGGAAAGAATTCCTACAGCTAGTATACTTATAGAAATTAGAAGAACTACTGCAATTACACTTGATAATGCTTTTTTGTTCATTCTATTTTACAAGGCCTCCCTTCTATATTATCTATTTGTAAACTAGCTATCTTTTGTTCTTGGTCGTATATTTCAAGAGTTTGTGCTTGAGAAGGTGCTGGAACTCTTAAATATAATTCACCTTCGTAATTGTATGTTTCTCCTGAAATTTCATCCTGTTCTTGAGTTTGAGAATCTGTGAATATTAATTCTGGATTGAAAGAAGAAGATTCAATTAAATTATCGTATTTATCTAAAACTGAATAACTAAATGAACCTTCTCCATTTGCTCCTGCACAACCTTGTTCTATTTGTTTATCTTTAATTGTTAATTTTCCTGAAGAATAGTCTGCTAATATTAAATAATATAATTGATTTTCACATGAATCTTGAGATTGAATAGCATTTCCAGTTATTGTTGTTTTTGAAGTTTTCTTTATTTTGTTTTCAATTAGAAATTCGTTGAAAGTTCCAAAATTAGAAGAATATAATGTTTTCATTAATCCAGAATCTATTGAACGATAATAGTTACTTTCTGAACATCCTTTGAAACAACCATCGCTTTTATTGTTAAATTGTTTACATTCTTTTACACAATTTTCTGATTTTTTTGGTAGTTTTGCTGGAGTGTATTCTTCTGCTAGATTTGCGAATGAGTGACCAAACTCGTGTGCAATTACAGAAATAGGATTTTTCATATTTATACTCATAACATTTAGATAAGAAGAGCTTCTAATTTTATCCTCATCTTCTTTTACAACAAAGATATAATCATTTGGACAGATATCTGCTCTTTTTAATAAATTTCTTGAATAGCAATAAAGAGCTATTTCTTTGTAGTATTCACATTTTATTTCTGAATCTATATAGTATATATTAAATGATTCTTTCAATTTATCAAAAGGAGAAGTTGCGAAAAGTTCATTTGAATAGGCTTCTGCTTCTTCTTCTTTGCCGAAGAAAACTAGATTTATTGAGGATTCTGAGCTGAAATGCATTTCATTACATGTTTCATTCAATTCAGGACCTAAACTGGGGGATGAAAGAAAATATGCAGATATTGTTGCTAATATAAAAATTCCTGTCGATATTAGAAATATAGTCTTGTGTTCCATGTTTATTCTTTATTTTTGTTATTAAATAACCTTTTGTTTTCTATATAATTAAAAAAAACATTTATATACAAGCTTTTTATCTATATTTCATGCAAAAGAGGGCAGGGAATTTATTATTGTTTACTTTAGTCTTTTTATTTTTAGTTTCAGTTGTTAGTGCAGTCTGGTGGAATCCAAATACTTGGTTTGAGGGAAGAGGAATAACTGGGAATCAGGTTGCTGGTGCTGGCAATGTTTTAATTCCTACTATGACTTCAAATACTGCTCCTTCTGGAGTTGCTAGTGCTTCTGTTGGTTCAAATACTGCTTGGAAAACTATGGATAATGATCAAGGTTCTTTTCCACCAATATGGACTGTTTCTACAAATGGACAACCTCAATGGATTGCTTATCAATTTTCTAATTCTGTTAGTGTAGATTCATTTTCTATAACTCCTTGGTCAGATGCAACACATAGTCCTTCTCATGCACAGTTTCAATATTTGAATAATGGTGTTTGGACAACTGCTTATACAATTGGACCAGGCTATAATGGTGGCTTTGGAACTTTCAAACTTTCTTCAGTTGTAACTGCTAGTAATTTTCGTTTATATGTTATTAGTACTCCTAGTAATATCGCTTTGAATATAAGAACTTGGCAATTATACGGTGGTGCTGTTGTAAATACACCTCCAGTTTGTACATCATTTACATATTCAGCATGGAGTGCATGTTCAACATCAGGACAACAAACAAGAACTATTATTTCTAATAGTCCAAATGGTTGTGTTGGAGGAAGTCCTGAAACTCTGACTCAAAATTGTATACGTCCTTGCACTGCTGATGATTATACTTACACTTTATCTCCTTCAGTATGTCCTACAAATGGACAACAGAATATGACTTATGTTAAGAAAAGTGGATTAACTGATTGCTCTGGAGGAGCAGTTGCGCCTGCAAATGGAATTATGTCATGTACTTATAATGCTCCTGCTTGTACAGATTATCAAGTTAGTTTATTTGGTGCTTGTAGTAATGGTTATCGTTATAGGAGTGTAGCTGGAATTCCAACAGGTTGTTCTGGAGGAGCAGTTGCGCCTAGTACTACTGAACCTTGCTCAAATGAAATTGATTTATGTGATGATGCAGATTGGAGTTATGTTATTGTTCCTGTAGGTAATGGTTTAAAGGAAAGAAGATGGAGTAAAATTGGAAGTTGTATAGAAGGCATAACTCACTCTACTGAAACACTTAGTGTTAATGCTCAAGATTTACCTGCTTCTTGTTTTTCATTTACTTATGGTAGTTGGACTCCTTCAAATTGTGTTATTGGAAGTCAGCAGACAAGAAATGCTCTCGGAAGTTCAGGAGGAGTTCAAAATGCACAATGCACTGGAGGAAGTCCGATATTAAAACAAAATTGTCTTGAAGTTACCCAAACAGTTACAAATACTGGTTGCTCTTTAGGAGATTCTCCTGTTTGCTCAAATGATGAAATTACATATTCAAATTCTTGTAATGCAGTTGCATCTGGTGCAACTGTTGCTTGTCAAGGTGAATGCCCGTGTCCAGTAACTAACACTGCTCCTACTACAGAAATTGTGCCTACAGCTGTTCCTACTCCTACAGTAATAGTTCCTCCTGTTGTTGTAAATGAAGGAACTACTGGAAGTAATACTTGTGCTTCTGGATGTTCATTAAGTGGAAAGTGTGTTCCTGTTGGTTATAGAGTTAATGGAAAGTATTGTCATCTTGATGGAAATTTAATTGTTTATAAGAATACGGATATATCATGTGAGAATAATTTTGAATGTGGAAGTAATTCATGTATTTCTGGTAAATGTATAGATATGGGAGTTATGCAGAGAATATTTGAATATTTTAAAAAATGGCTTGAATGATTTAATTCTTAAACCCTTATCTTTAAAAATGGTCTTTTCTTTTGTTTTATATGGAAAATGGTAATGAGAAAATAGCTCGTAAGAATTTACTTAGAAGTGGAGAGAATGTAGATGGAACTAGCATAAAAGGATATAATTTTGATGAAGGAGTTGATTATAGTAAATTAATTGAAAGTTTTGGAAGTACTGGCTTTCAGGCAAGCGATTTTTCTAAAGCTGTTAAGATAACTAATAATATGATTGATAATAAGGCAACTATATTTTTAGGATATACTTCAAATATGGTTAGTTCTGGCTTGAGAGATGTGATAAGATATCTAGTTCAACACAAAAAAGTAAATATTTGTGTTACAACTGCCGGAGGGATTGAAGAGGACATTATAAAATGTCTTGGAGATTTTAAATTGGGAGATTTTAGAGCTAGTGGAAAATTGTTAAGAGAAAAGGGTGTAAATAGAATTGGAAATATATTTGTGAGCAATGAGTTGTATGTTAAATTTGAGAAATTTATGTCTAATGTGCTTAATGAATTGAATGAAAATCAGATTAAAACTGGAAAGATTGCAAGTCCTAGCGATATTGTATGGAAACTTGGTGAGAAAATTAATAATAAAAATAGTATTTGTTATTGGGCTTATAAGAATAAAATAAGAATTTACTGTCCTGCTTTGCAAGACGGAGCTATTGGAGATAATATTTATTTTTCTTCTTTTAAACATCCTAACTTTAAGATAGATATAGTAGAAGATACTAAAAGATTGAATGATAGTACAATTGGATTGAAAAAGAGCGCAGCAGTTATTCTTGGAGCAGGGGTTGTAAAACATAGTATATTGAATGCAAATATGCTTAGAAATGGATTAGATTATGCAGTTTACATTAATACTTCTCAGGAATTTGATGGAAGCGATGCAGGAGCAATGCCTGAAGAAGCAGTGAGCTGGGGAAAAATAACTTCAGGAGCAGAGAGCGTTAAAGTTTATGGCGATGCTACAATATTATTTCCTTTGTTAGTTGCAGAGAGTTTTGCTAAGAAGAAATAGTTATTTATAGTACTTATCTGATTGTTTATTATGGATTTTTCAATTGTTATTCCAGTTCATAATGAAGAAGAGAATATAAGAAAATTATATGAATGGATAAATAGAAATTTAAAGAAATTTTCTTATGAGGTTATAGTTGTTAATGATGGTTCTAGTGATGGAACTTTATATGAATTGAATAAAATTAAAGATAAAAAATGGAAAGTGTTGGATTTGAAACATAAAGGCAAAGATTATGCAGTTTATGCTGGAATTAAATCTGCAAAATCTGATAATATCGTATTAATGGATGGAGATTTACAAGTAGATGTTAGAGATGTGGTTAAATTATGGAAAGTTTATAATAATTCTAAATTCGATTGTGTTGTTGGGTGGCGTTTTGATAGAAAAGATGGCTTTGTCAAAAAATTGTCTTCTTTTGTTGGAAATAGCTTTAACAATGTCTTTTTCGGACTTAAATTGCATGATGCTAATTGCCCTTTAAAGATAATTAATAGAAGATTTTTCTTAAATGTTAAATTTATCCCTCATTTTCATAGATTTATATGTGCTTTAATAAAATTACAAGGTGGGAAAATTGCAGAAGTTAAGGTTAAACATTTACCTAGATTACATGGAAAATCACATTATGGAGTACATAATAGAATCTTTGGTAATTTAGTTAGTTTGTTTAGGTTGAAATTTAGAAATAGAGATATATTTTCTAATTGAATTAAAAAAAAAGAGTTATATATCTTGATAATCTCTTTTTATTATGCCTAAAAATAAAAAAGAGGATTCTCAGAAGAATTGGCTAATTGCTTTACTTATTCTCATTTTAGCTATTGCCGTTTATTTTATATTCTTCGATAATGATGTTTTACTAGGTCCTGAAGAAGATAAAGCTGCTTTTCAAGAAGCTAAAAACTTAAATCAAGGGCTTCTCGATGCTTGCAATGAAGAATTGAATGCTCTAGAAAATCCTGCTGAAGATGTTTTACCTGCAACTCAAGAGGAGATTGATGCAAAAAGAGCAGAATGCGAAGGTTATAATGATTGGATTGATTTTTATCAGCAAAAAATTAATGATATGGATGATCCAAGTAGATCTATGCCGGAACCTATTCCAGAGCCTCCTCCTGCCCAAGATATTGAATTCTTGTATGGCTAATGCCGATAATAACGATGCACCACTAACTGAGGAAAATACTCCTTCATCTGAAAAAATAGCCTGACTTTATTTTTTTGGCTAAATATTTATAAACTCTTTTTATCTTATTGCGTGATGGCTGTTAAAAAGAGGGTTAGTGATAATTTAGGATTATATTTATTGTTAGGTGCTTTGGTTCTTGTTGTTTTGTTTTATCAGCCCGGGATTTTGTTGGCTCCAGAAGATGACTTGAGAAATTGTCAAGAGAGATTAGCGGCCGCGAAAGAGAGATTAGACAATGCTGAAGATAGCCTATTTTTTGCGAATGCGAATTATAATAATAAAGATACTAATTATCTAGATATAATTAATTTACATACTGAGAAGCATAACGCTAGAGAAAACTTGATTGCAGAGGGTTCTCAGATGAGTAGAGATATATTAGATATAGAGGACCAGATTACAGCTTTACAAGAAGAGCGAAGAACCGCTCCTGGTGATCAATATGATGGTATTGATGCGCAGATTTCTGCTTTGCAGACTAGCCTATCCTCTTTAGAAGATAGTAAGATTGCAAATTCAGGAGAAGTTACTGCAATTACTAATGAGATAAATAATCTTGAACAAGATAAATTAGTTGCTCTTGATAGGTTGGACCAAGCTAGAGATCGATTGGAACGTGCACAGCGGGAATTTGATAGAGCAGATATTGCTCTGCGTATTTTGCCTTCTTGTGAATCCTCTTATGTACCTGATAAACCTTATGTACCTTGGGTACCGCCTACTGACTCAGATAGTAGCAGTTAATAGTATTTTATTTTCATAAATATTTATAAACTCTTTTTATCTTATTGCGTGATGGCTGTTAAAAAGAGTGTTGGTGATAATTTAGGATTATATTTATTGTTAGGTGCTTTGGTTCTTGTTGTTTTGTTTTATTAGCCCGGTGTTTTGTTGAGTCCTAATGATTGTCCTGACGGACAGTCTTTAAATGAACAAAGTGTTTGTGTAGATGATGAAGATAGTTTAATTGATACAGATGATGCTCCTAATACGGAAAATCAAAATAGTGGTAATGCTAATTCTGGTAAATTATCTCCTTCCTTTGTTGAAATTGAAAAGACATTTGAGACTATACGGCAAGATAATACTGAAATATTACTCGGATTTAAATTTATTAATAAAGCTCTTGAAAAGTTAAGTGAATTGTTCTAACATAGAATATATAAAGAATATTTATTACTTTTATTTATGGGGCGAGATAAGAGTTTGGTGAGAAAAGACTTATGGAAGAATTGGCTTATATTTACACTTATTGTTGTTATTGCTATCTCCTCTTATTTTGTTTTTTATGATGAGGGTTTATTAAAATCAAGTACTGGAAAAGTTACTTATCAGCCAGGAGATCCCTCAGATATCTATAATGATAATGATAATGATAATGATGCTGATGCTGATGGCGATGGAATACCTAATGATTTAGATCCTGATGACGATAATGATGGAATTGATGATTCTGAAGATACAGATGACAATGGAGATGAAGGAGATGAAGCAGATGATGACACAAATTGGTGGGACATCATATTTGGAGATGACGATGAAAATAATAATGTAAATGAAGATAGTGGTGGAGATGAAGTTGAAGATGATAATTCTGATAATGATTATACTTTGGTTGAAGATCCTGAAGAACCAGATAACACCGATTTAGACGGTGATGGAATAGATAATGGAAATGACAACGATGATGACAATGATGGAATAAGCGATGATGAAGATGATTTACATGATGATGGAGATGGAGTAGAAGACGATGATGATAACTCAGATAGTGATGAGGATGGCATTGACAACTCTGAAGATACAGATGATGACAATGATGGAGTAGATGATTCTGAAGATACAGATGATGACAATGATGGAATAAGCGATGATGAAGAAATTGATGAAGTTATTGATAGTGAAGAGTGTGAAGATGGACAAAGTCCAAATTTCGATGGTGAATGTGTTGATAATAGTTGGGTTGATGATGTTATAGATTTCATACAAGAAGTTATTGATGATTTTATTGAAGTAGTTACTGGTGATGATGAAGAAAAAGGAGATGAAAATAATGAGCAAGAGAAAGATGATGAAAAAGATCTTCCTTGTGAGGAAATAGATGCTGATGACGATGGAGTTGATTCATGTAAAGATTGTGATGATGGTGACAGTGAAAATAAAAGAACTTTACCTGATTTAGATAATGATGGAGATGATGTGACCACTTGTGCTGAAGATTGTGATGATAGCGATGGTGAAATTAAAGGCCCTATAGATACCAATGGTGATAGTTTTTCAACTTGTGATGAGGCTCTAAGCTGTTATGACGGACAGAATAAACTTAGATGTGATCTAACTAGATGTAATAATATAGGAACTACGGAGACTAAATATGTTAATGGAGAACCTACTATTAGTTCAGCCAGATGCTGTAATAAAAAAGAAATAGACCCTAGGACGGATAATAATAATTGTGGTGAATGTGGTAATATTTGTACTGATGGTAAAATATGCAAGGCTGAACCTATGGGCTCGCCTTCTTGTATTATTGATGATTGTAATCCACCACCAAGTCAGTGTTCTACTAGTCGTTCTAGAATTCAGGAAGCAGGTAATTCAGCAAAAGATATATTTATGAACAGGTGTATAAAGGTGAAGAGTGTAATAGTCGGTATTAACACTGAGAGAGTAAATGATATCCATGGAGTTTATACTGGAAATAGTAGATACTGTTTTTATCTTAATATTTCTTTTTAACTTTAATTTTTATTTGGTTTATATAAAAATAGATTAAGTCCACCTTTATCACCTTCAATTGATTTTAATGAACTTTCATTTCTTCTTATTTGATAATTTTCTAACTCTCTTTTTTCTGCTTCTCTTACAAGTTTTTCTCTTTTTTCTGGGTCAGAGACTAGAGGTATTCCTAATAGATAACCAGTATGGGTAGCACAGCCAGTCAGATATAAAGTGCTTGCTAAAACAATAGGTGCTAATATTCTCCCTAATCTGTTTTCTTTCATTTATTTTTCTGTAAAATTAGATATTTAAATGTTTCTATTTGTTACTTCTTTATAGTAATATAAATCAAGGTTAAGTGAAGATTATCTTTTATATAATATATTAGCTTTTAATGAACCTTTATTTATAGTTTCTTTTAGATAGTAATTTTCTTTTGTTTGATTTTTGAGATCTTTTAATTGTAGAATTGACTGAGGGGCTAGACGAGAGAGAAAGATTATCTTTTCGTAAGAGTGGTTTGCAGTTAGTTTATCTGATGATATTTCTGATATGAAAAGAGCTGGAATTATTACTTTTGGAAGGCAAGTTCCATAGTAATAGAGTATTTTTTCTGGGCTCGCAATTCCATTTATTATAAGAGATCTATTATTTACTTCATTACATGTTTCATTGAAAAAAGAACGCCAGTCTTCATTTTCTATTTTTAATTGATTTTCATAATATGGAATTAAATGGATAGTGAAAACTGATACTGTTAGTATAATTAAAATTATTAAAGGGAATTTGTCATTCCATCTTTTTGTGTAATATATTGTGCCCGCTATCAACATTATCAATGGAATATGTATGAACCCTATGTATCTAGTTACTAAAATAGGATTTGAAAATATATCTATTAGTATTATTAAGGTTATTGGTAAAAAAGTTAATAATAAGAGAGAGTTATTCTTCCAAGAATTAATTTTCTCCTTTTTACCTTTTATTAGAAATAAAGATGATATACATAATAAGATTAGTAGTGTATAGATAATTAATTCTATCTTATTATTTGTTCTAAAAATGTCTGAAAATATTTGTTTTAATGCTGAGAAATAGTTTTTAGTTTGCAATATCCATTCAATTCCTGATTTATTAGAGATATTTGATAAGGCTATTTTTATCCAAGGAAAGTATAATAAAAGAGTAGATAAAAGAACAATAACCATTTCTTTTACTGGTTTTCTTTTTGGATATAATAAGAAACAAATTAATTCAGTGATGAGAATTAAAAAACCAAAATAAAGAGTATAAATCATTAATATTGTAAATATTGTGTATAAAATAGTATTTTTTTTGCTTGGACTTTCCATGAAATTAAGGAAATGATAAAATGATGCTAGTGAGAAGAACCAGACCATTGAATACATCTTTGCTTCTTGCGCATAATTAATTGCATATGGAAAAATTGCTAGAACAAAAGAGGCTATTAGTGCAGTATTTTTGTTAAATATTTTCTTTGTTAATAGATAGAGATAAAGAATTGTTAATGTTGAAAATATTAATGAAGGGAATCTAAGAGCTAGCTCAGAATAGCCAAATATATTTGTCCAAAATTTCATTAATATATAATATAGTGGTGGAAATGGAGAGATTAATAATGTTGAAAGAGTGTCCGAGAAAGTTCCTTGGATTCTATAAAATGTCATTAATTCATCATGCCAAAGACTTGGAGAGGATATTTTGTATAATCTAAGTATAAATGCTATTAACAATATAATTCCTAGAATTAAATACTCTTTATTATTTTTTATATAATTTAATAATTTATTTTCTTTTTCCATCTTTTTCTTTATTAGCTATTATGAGATTTCTTATGTAAATAAATAGACCTGTTGACTGGCCAAGTATGAAAATAGGGTCTTTGATGTGAATTGCATAAGCTAAAAGACCTAATCCTCCTGCTAAACTAAGATACCAAAATGCTAATGGAATAGTGACTTTTTTGTTTTTTTCCGTTACAATCCATTGAACTAGAAAACGAGAGAAGAAGCATAATTGGGCTATAAGACCTAGAATTATCCAGAAGTTTATTTCCATTAGTGTGTTAATTGATATAGGTTTATATAGTTTTTATCTTGTAAATATTTATATAAGTTAATTGTTTTAATTAATTAATGAGTTTCAAAAAGAGTTTTGATAAATATTGTTGGTTGTATTTGATTATTATTGTATTGATTGTTGTTTTTTTGTTATTTAAGCTGAATCAAGGTTTTATAACTGGACATGCTTCTGGGTCTCCTCCAACTTTTACAGAAATTGTGAATAATCGTAATTTATTAACTGCCGAATTTGATAGTCTTCAAAATACACTTAACCAAAAGAAAAGAGATTATCAAATATGCATTACTAATTTAATAGATTTATATGCAGATATCGATGCTCGAGAAGATCCAGCCCATCAACAGGCAATTACAGATAAAACTGCAGAGTGCTATGATAAATATAACTATCTAGTTTCTAATTCTGATTACGAATTTAATGCGTTGTGTGGTAATCTTGAATTTCGTTATAATCGTCTAATGGATGAAAATGCAGAAAGTCTTAGTTATGAACGAAACGAAGCACTTTCTAGAGAAGGATTAACTTATGAAGATCTAAATGGTAATGAGGCTCTTAGAGATAGAATATTTGCAGATTCTAAAGACCAAAATGATTTTGCAATTGATATGCTTAAAGAACAAAGTAGAATTTTTGATTTTTGTGATAATATGAATGCTATTTTTATCCAAGGAAAGTATAATAAAAGAGTAGATAAAGAACAATAACCATTTCTTTTACTGGTTTTCTTTATTAGCTATTATGAGATTTCTTATGTAAATAAATAGACCTGTTGACTGGCCAAGTATGAAAATAGGGTCTTTGATGTGAATTGCATAAGCTAAAAGACCTAGAATTATCCAGAAGTTGATTTCGATAAATGATTTAATTGATATAGGTTTATATAGTTTTTATCTTGTAAACATTTATATATCTCTTTAGTCTAAATTTCTTAATGGTTGATAAAAAAGAGAGTGGTGGTTTGTGGAAGAATTATGTAATAAGTGCTTTGGCTATTGCTTTAGCTGTTGTTCTTTTTTATAGTCCGGGTGTTTTGTTGAGTCCGGCTGATGATTGTCGTGAGGCAAGAATTCTTGCTCAAGCTGCTGTTGATGCTGCACAAGCTAATTTAGATGCAAAGAATGCTGAACTAGCAGATTATCAAGATAGATTGTTAAATGCTCAGAATGCTCTCGACGTAGCTAATGCACGAAAGGTTGATATTACTGATAATTTGTTACCCCCAATATTAAGAATACCTTTTCAGGTGGCCAGGAAACTTAGAGCTAATCTAATAACTGAAGAGCAAGCTTTGGAACAAATAGAAGCAGCATATGCCCAGAGGCTTATTTTTAAAAATGAACTTTCAGGTCTTGATACGACTATCGGAGCTGCTACACGAGCAATTACTACATTAACTAGACAAGTGGCTGATAAGCAAGCAGCTGTTGATGCTGCACAGGCTAATTTAGAGGTAAAGCAGTTTAACTTAGATAATCTTCCGGTATGTCCTAGTGAACCAAGCTATGTGCCTGCTGAACCTGATACTCCTACAGAAACACCTTAAATTATTGAATTTCTTGTAAATATTTATATAATAAAATAGTTTTAATTTATTTACTTGCTGTTTTCCACATTAATTCAAAGTAAAGTTTATATGAGTCTGCAATGTCTTTGTTTTTTATTAGAATAGCAATTGGTTCTTTTGCCCAGAGGATAATGGCTACTTTGTCTTTGTATATGTTTATTGCTAGAGGATTTGAATACTTTTCATCTATGTATTTTATTTCTGCTAAAGGTATGCGTTTTATTTTTTTATCGTGTGTTATTATCCTTATTTTTATCTTTTTTGCTTTTCTTTTTTGGTCATACCATTTAAAATAAAACTGTAATGCATTATATGCTTGACTATTAGCTCCTAAAATAAGAATTTCTTTTGAGTTTAATTGGTCTTCAAATATATTCTTTAGAGCTTGTTTTCCTTTGTAAAAAAGAGTTTCTTCTTTTTCTTTCTTTTCATCTAGTTTTAATTTTAATTCATGTACTATTGGTAAAAGAAGTGCTTCTTTTTCTTGCAAATTTTCTAATAGTTTGTTTGGATTTGTTGCTGAGAAGATTCTTCTATTGTTTTTTAACATATATCCTATAAGACCTTTTTGAATTAGCATTTCAGTTATGTCATATACGGTTCTTCTATGTAATCCTGTTATTCTTGAAATTCTTCCTGCAAGGTTAGGGCCATTATTTACTAAAGCTAAGTAGACTTTTATTTCATTATCTGTTAGTCCTGAATCTTTTAATTGTTGGAACATACTTAGAGATGGTATCCATAGTTTATAATAGTTTCTTTATGGGGTGAGATTTATCACCTCATAAATTCATATTGGCTTTTTCTTATTTGATTTTATGAAAAATGAAAAAATACAGATGAAAGGAGGTGAATTGAAATGGAAGAAAAAATGGAACGTGGAATTGTTGAATTAATTGCTTGGGATAGGATAGACATTCCTATATCTAGTTTAAGTGGGAAACTTAAGAGAGGAAAACCAAAACTTGGAAAAGCTCTTGAATTAGAAGGAAAATATAATGGTGAGAGAGTTTATGCAAGAGTTGAAACTGTTAATGAGCAGAAAGCAAGAGGAATGGCTGAAGGTATTGAAAAGTTCTGTGAAAAGTTTCCAACTGAAGGTAAAATATTATCTGGATATATTGCTGAACAAAGAAAAGTAAGTGAAACACATCTTTATTTTGGAATGAATG
>SXGT01396534.1_pt1 | contig 23026 bp, 19 predicted proteins | sample 3176221 | NCBI WGS metagenome assembly SXGT01 (sample SAMN11356862, study PRJNA531348) | freshwater metagenome | isolation source: freshwater sample F1-120 | place: China: Fuxian Lake, Yuxi | collected 2017-12-25
GACGCGGCGTCGAGGTGGTTGGAGGGCTCGTCCAAGAGCAGGCTGTCGGGCTGCTCGAGCAGCAGGCGCGTGAGCGCGATGCGCCGCTTCTCGCCGCCGGACAGCACCTTGACGTCCGCGTCGCCCGGTGGGCAGCGGAGCGCGTTCATGGCCAGCTCGATGCGCGAGTCCAGCTCCCAGCCGCCCACGGCCTCGATCTCGTCTTGCACCTTTGCGTACTCGTCGAGGACCTTGTCCATCTCGTCGGGGTCGACCTCGCCGAGCTTGTTGCCGAGCTCTTCGTAGCGGTTCATGAGGTCGCGGATCGACTTGAGGCCCAGCTCGACGTTGCCCTTGGCGTCCAGCGTCGGGTCGAGCTCGGGCTCCTGCGGGAGGTAACCGACCGTGATGTTCGGCTGGCGGATCACCTCGCCTTGGAACTCTTTGTCGACGCCCGCGATGATCTTGAGGAGCGTGGACTTACCGGCGCCGTTGGCTCCGAGGATGCCGATCTTGGCGCCCTTGAAGAACGACAGGTAGATGCCGCTCAGGATCTCCTTGCCGTTCGGCAGGACCTTCCTGAGGTTCACGAAGTTCATGATGATGTCGGGCACGGCGAACTCCTGTGGATGACTGGCGCCTCTGCGGCACGGTGGGGGACGCCCCCCACAACCCCCGCGCGAAGGCCGTCACGCGGCCCGGAACGGGTGATTCGAGGCCTCGCGGCCCCGTCGACGGCGCGTGATACTCGGTTGGCGGGAGGGCGTCAACGCACGGAGAGGGGCGCGCAGGCGTGCACACACAGCGCTCACCCTGGACGCCAGGGGCGCAGTCCTCAGCTCTGGCCGGGGAGGGACTTGCCGTCGAGGCAACGCCACGCCGGCGCCGCGTGGTCCTTCTCGGGCCAGTGGCCCGTCTGCAGCGTGCGCAGCGACGCCTTGATCCCGACGGACTCGAGCGTCCGCGCGGCCCGGACCGACTCGCGGTACGGGATCTTCCGGTCGCGTCGCCCGTGCACGAGGCAGGCGCGCGCAGGGCGGCCCTGTACGGCCTCGAGCTCGCCGTCCTTCACCGTGAGCCGGCCCGCGTAGGGCGCCAGCCCAGAGAACACGCCGGGGTGGGTGAGGAAGTAGCGGTAGGCCATGCTGGCGCCGCCGGAGAAGCCCGTGACGTAGACGCGGTCTCTGTCGACCTTGAAGTCCGAGAAGACGCGCCCGAGCACGCGGTCCAGCGCCTGCCCGTCGCCCTTGGTCCACTGCCGGCGCTGCTTCGAGGACGGGAGCACCAGCAGCACGCCCTCGGCGTCGGCCACGGACTTCCAGTGCGCCAGCATGTTCTTGCCGCGCGCGGTGGACCAGTGAAACGCCACCACAGCCGGAGGTCGCGCGGCGAGCTTGGGCGGGACGTACACCTCGATCGTGCGCCCCTCGGACACCAGCGCCTGAACGCCCGGGCGGCGGTCGAGCGCGCTCGCCGCGGTGCTCGTGAGCACGAGCGCCGTGATTGCGAGGAGGTGGTGAAGGCGTGTCACGGTCGCGGACCCTATTCAATGGAATTCCAAGGGTCAATCCCTTGGTGGCCCAACTAAAAAAGATTTATGTGGATAAGCGATCGGAGGCCGGGCTCCGCGGGGTCCCGTGCGTGGTACCAGAGCCCCATGGTCCCCTTCTTCGACACGAAGCGCATGCACGCGCCTCTCGCTGACGCGCTGCGCGGCGCGTTCGACCGCGTCCTCAACGAGGGCGCCTACATCCTCGGCCCCGACGTCGCCGCCTTCGAGAAGGAGTGGGCGGCCACGGTAGGGACTGCGCACGCCGTTGGCGTATCGAGCGGCTCCGACTCGCTCCTCGCCACGCTCATGGCGCTGGGCGCGGGCCCCGGCCAGCGCGTCGTGGTCCCAGCGTTCACCTTCTTCGCCACCGCGGGCTCCGTGTGGCGCACGGGGGCCCACCCGCTCTTCGTGGACGTCCACCCCGAGACGCTCCTCCTCGACACGGACGCGGCGCTGGACGCCCTCGCCCCGGATGTGAGCGGCGTCGTCACGGTGCACCTCTTCGGGCAGATGGCCGAGGTGCTCGCGTATCGGGAGAAGCGCCCGGACTTGTGGGTGATCGAGGACGCCGCCCAGGCGCACGGCGCGGCAGATGGCGAGGGCCGGCGTGCCGGGAGCGTGGGCACCGCAGGGTGTTTCTCGTTCTTCCCCACGAAGCCGCTCGGAACTCTGGGCGATGGAGGTGCGGTCACCACTCAGGATCCGGCGCTGGCTCAGCGCGTTCGGCTGGTGCGGCAGCACGGCTCGCACCCGAAGTTCCACCACGAGATCATGGGCGGCAACTTCCGGCTGGACACCCTCCACGCCGCCCTCCTGCGCGTGAAGCTGCCTCACCTCGACGCCTGGGGCGACTCCCGCCGCGCGGTCCACGCAGCATACGTCGAGCGCCTCGGCGCCGTGGTGGAATCGGGCGATCTCCGCTTCATCCCCGAGGTGCCCGGCCTTCACGTCTACCACCAGCACGTGGTGCGCGTGGCCCGGCGTGACGCGTTGCTCGAGGCGCTGTCGCGTCAGGGCATCGGCGCCGCCGTCTATTACCCCGAGCCGCTGCACGTCCAGCCGTGCTTCGCCGAGCTCGGGTATCGCGCCGGCTCGTGCCCCAACGCCGAGGCCGCGTGCCTCGACAGCCTCGCGCTGCCCTGCTTCCCCGGGCTCACCCTCGCGGAGATCGACGAGGTCTCCGGGGCCATCCGCGCGTTCTACGGGCGTTGACACGCCGCTGACACGGCGCTGACGGTGTCAGCCCGCTGACACCCCGCGTACCCTCTGGAAACGCGTCCCTGGCGCTGCTCAGGGTCCGGCATGCCCCTCGCAAGAGCGGGCTGTCGTGCCTCCGTCTCTGCCCAGTCCGACCCCCCGAAGCAAGCGGCCGCGTTTCGTGCGTCCGCTCACAGCGCTCGAGCTCGTGGCGGTCGGTCTGGGCCTCCTCCTCCTCCCGGCGCTGGCGTCGGCGGAGGCCTCGATGGTCGACGCCACGAAGCCCGTCTTCGAGGTGAAGATGGGGGAGGGCAGCGGCAACTACGCAACGGCCATCAAGATCTTCCTCATGGTGTCGGCGCTCTCGCTGGCCCCAGCGCTGCTCATGAGCGTGACCAGCTTCACACGCATCGTCGTGGTGCTGTCGCTGCTCCGCTCGGCCGTGGGCGTGCAGCAGCTCCCCCCGAACAAGGTGCTGGTCGGCCTCGCGATGTTCCTCTCGATGTTCACGATGGCACCGGTCTGGACCCAGATCGACCAGACGGCGCTCACCCCCTACGAGGCAGGCACGATCGACGGACGCGAGGCCGCCAAGCGCGCGCTGGTCCCGCTCCGCGAGTTCATGGTGGCGCACACGCGAAAGAACGACCTCGAGCTCTTCATCGGCCTGTCGGGAGCGGCGCGTCCCGAGAGCGTCGAGGACGTCTCGACGCTGACGATCGTGCCCTCGTTCATGCTCTCGGAGCTCAAGACGGCGTTCCAGATGGGCGCGCTGCTGTTCCTCCCGTTCCTCGTGATCGACCTCGTCGTGGCGAGCGTCCTCATGAGCCTCGGCATGATGATGCTGCCGCCGATGGTGGTCTCTATGCCATTGAAGCTGTTCATTTTCGTTCTGGCAGACGGCTGGGGTTTGGTCCTCACGTCCCTCGCCAAGAGCGTGATGCAACCCCTCGTCGGATCGGCGGTGCCCTAATGGGTGATGGATCCATGTCGCTCGTGAAGGAGGCCTTGCAGGTCCTCCTCGCGGTCTCGCTGCCCACGCTGCTCGTCGGGCTCTTCGTGGGTGTGGCCGTGAGCCTTGTTCAGGCCGCCACGCAGGTGCAGGAGCAGTCGCTCCAGTTCGTCCCGAAGCTCCTCGCGCTCGGGGCGACGTTCTGGGTCACGGCGCCCTGGTGCGGCCAGAAGCTGGTCGACTTCAGCCGTCTGGTCTTCAGTCAGCTCGCCGACGTCGGCGTCGCGGGCGTGTTCTAGTGCGCTCAGGTTCCGCCACGGCCTCGGTCCGCCTGGGGGGCGCCTCCCCCACACTGGTCTCCAGGTGAGTCTGGACTCGCCGATGTGGGTGGCGCTGGAGCCCATGCTGTTCGCGGGCGTCCTGCTGGGCCTGCGCATGCTCGGGCTCATCATGGCGTTGCCCGGTATCGGCACTGGGGCCTTCCCGGCTCCTACACGGATCATCCTCACGTTGTTCCTGACCGTGTTCTGCTATTCGGTCATCGGTCTCCCGTTCGTGCCCGTCCCGCAGGAGCTCTGGAGCGCGGCTCCCATGGTGGCGCGAGAGTTCCTCGTGGGGGCGGCGCTCGGCCTCACCATCAAGGTGTTCATGGGCTTCGCTGACGCCGGCGGCGCCCTGGTGGGTCAGTTCGGCTCGCTCGCCATGGCCAGCCAGGTCGACCCGAGCTCCGGCCACGAGTCCACGGCCGTCGCGAACCTCCTCGGGGTGGTGGGTGGACTCGCCCTCGTGAGCATGGATGGCCACTACCTCGCGCTGGGCGGGCTCTTCGACAACCTCGCGCTGTTTCCGCTGGGCGGGCGTTCTCCGGTGGGCTTCGCGCCGGGCGCGCTGGTTCAAATGGGCCAGGGCCTGTTCATCGCTGCGATGAAGGTCGCTGCCCCGGTCATCCTCGTGACCACGCTCGTCAACGTGGGGATGGCGCTCCTCGCTCGCGCCGCTCCGCAGCTCAACATCTTCAGCGTCGGCTTCGCCGCGGTGCTGCTGGTGACCTTCTCGTTCCTCGACACCGCTGTGGTGAGCGTGTCCGAGGTCTACGACAACACGCTCGGCGAGCTGCCCGACCTCATGAACCGCAACCTCGTCACCGCCGGAGCAGCACCGTGAGCGACGAGGTCGAGCAAGACCAACGAGAGTTCGAGGCCTCCGCTGAGCGCCTCGAGAAGGCGCGCCAGGAGGGACGGTTCGCACGCTCGCGAGAGATCGGGGCCGCTGCCGGCTTGCTCGTCGGAGGCGCCTTCCTCGCGTACGGGTCGGGCCCGCTGATCTCCGGTCTGCTCGTCACCACTCGCTCCGTGTTCCGTCAGGTCGGTGAGCGCCACGAGGACGCCGGCGCGACTGGGGCGCTCCTCAGCGGCGCTGCGGTCGAGGTGGGGCTCGCGCTCGCGCCGCTGCTCGGCGGGGTCATGGTAGCGGCGGTCGGCGTCTCGATGGCGCAGAGCGGCTTCCTCTTCGCGCCCGAGCTGGTCCTGCCGAAGTTCGAGCGCCTCGACCCGTTCAAGGGCTTCGCCCAGCTGATGAAGCTCGGCCCCGCGGCCATGCGTACGGCGATGGGTCTCCTCAAGACCGTGTTCGTCGGCCTCGTGGTCTGGTCTGCGCTGGGCGACACGTCGACGCTCGCCGTGCAGCTCGCTGGGTTGGACGTGGCGCAGACAGCTGGACACGTGGGGCGCGAATGCGTGCGGGTCCTGATCTCGGGCGCGGCCGCGCTGGTTCTTGTGGCGGCCATCGACTACGCGTGGCAGCGCTTCGACTTCCTGCGCCAGATGAAGGTGACCCGCGAGGACATGAAGCGGGAGAACAAGGAGAACGAGGGTTCGCCCGAGGTGAAGCAGAAGCGCCGCGGCATCCAGCGCGAGATGGCCATGAACCGGATCGTGAAGGAGGTGCCCACCGCGACAGTCGTGGTCACGAACCCGACACACGTCTCGGTGGCGCTGCGGTACGACCCGGAAGTGGATGCCGCGCCGCGCGTCGTGGCCAAGGGTGTGGACGGGACGGCCCTCTTCATCCGCCGGATCGCCCGCGAGCACGGTGTTCCCATCCTCGAGAACCCCCCGCTCGCGCGCGCTCTGAACCAGAAGGTGAAGGCCGGGCGGCGCATCTCCGAGGAGTTCTACCTCGCCGTGGCCGAGGTACTTGCTGCTGTATACCGAATCGCTGAGCGAGGACGTCGATGAGCGCGACCGCCGGAGTCCTGGATGCGCCGCGTCAGGACATGATCCTGCCGCTGGCCGTGGTTGGGCTCCTCGGGCTCATGATCGTGCCGGTCCCGGCGTCGGTCCTCGACGCGCTTCTCGCGCTGGGCATCACCGCGGCGATCGCGATGCTGCTGACGTCCATGCACATCCGGCGTCCGCTGGACTTCAGCGTCTTCCCCGCGCTGCTCCTAGTGACGACGCTGTTGCGGCTCGGCCTCAACGTCTCCAGCACCCGCCTCATCCTGCTCGAGGGACACAACGGCACCCACGCAGCGGGCCACGTGATCGAGACCTTTGGCCGCTTCGTCGTGGGCGGCAACTACGTGGTCGGCGCCGTCGTCTTCATCATCCTCCTCGTTATCAACTTCATCGTGATCACGAAGGGCTCCGGGCGCATCGCCGAGGTCGCCGCCCGCTTTACGCTCGACGCCTTGCCGGGGCGCCAGATGGCCATCGACGCGGACCTCGCGGCCGGCATCATCAACCAGGAAGAGGCGCGGCGGCGGCGCGAAGACCTCACCCGCGAGACCGACTTCTACGGGGCCATGGACGGCGCGAACAAGTTCGTCCGTGGCGATGCGATCGCGGGGGTCATCATCACCGTCGTGAACATCGTGGGCGGCCTCGTCGTCGGCGTGCTGGACGCTGGGCTCGACCTCGCGACGGCCGCCAAGACGTACTCCGTGCTCACCATCGGCGACGGATTGGTCACCCAGATCCCGGCGCTCATCATCTCCACGGCTTCAGGCCTCATCGTCACGCGCAGCAGTGACTCCCGTGGCCTCGGCACCCAGGTGATGAACCAGACCTTCGGCAACCCGGCGGTCCTCGACGCGGCCACGGGCGTCGTGGTCGCGGTGGCGATGATCCCAGGCCTGCCGCTCATCCCGTTCCTGGGTCTCGCCGGCGCGATGCAGGTGTACAAGCGCTCCCTCGCGAACAGCGGCGCCGTGTCGCAGAAGGCCGCAGCGGCAGCTGGTGGCAAGACACAGCCTCAGAGCCTCTCGCCGGAGCAGCAGCGGGAGCAGGAGGAGAAGGACCTCCAGGAGCTCCTCCCGGTCGAGCCGCTCGAGCTCCGCGTGGGCTACGGGCTCGTCCCCTTTGTCACTCGGGACCGCGGGGGCGGCGAGCTCCTCGACCGGATCGTGGCCCTGCGGAAGCGCTTCGCCCAAGAGCTCGGGATCATCGTCCCGCCCGTGGTGCTGAAGGACAGCCTCGAGTACCCCAGCGGTGACTACAAGCTGCTGATCCACGGTGTCGTGGTCGCCCAGGGTTCGATCATGACGGATCGGATCATGGCCATGGACCCGGGAAACGCCGGCGGCAAGGTGACCGGCATCGAGACCCGCGACCCGGCGTTCGGCATCCCCGCGCTGTGGATCCTCCCGAAGGACAGGGATCGCGCAGAGATGTGGGGCTACACGGTCGTCGAGCCGGTCGCCGTCATCGCGACCCATCTGTCCGAGCTCTTCCGCGAGCACGCGGCGCAGCTGGTCGGCCGCGCCGAGCTCCAGCAGCTGATCGACGTGGTGGCGCGCCGCCACCCGCGCCTGGTGGACGAGCTCATCCCCGCCCAGCTCCAGATCGGCGAGGTGCTCCACGTGGTGCGACGCCTCCTCGAGGAGGCCGTGTCGATCCGTGACCTGCGCTCGATCATCGAGGCGCTCGCGGACGCCGCCCGCGTGAGCAAGTCCCCCGTGGCGCTGACCGAGGCCGTGCGGCAGCGGCTCGGGCCGTCGATCTCGGAGGCGCTGCTCGAGCCGGACCGGAAGCTGTACGCCGCGCTCCTCGAGCCGGAGACCGAAGCGACGCTGCGGAAGGTCCTGGTCAAGGACGGCGGCGACGTGGGGCTTGCGCCCGACCTCGCTACCGCGCAGGCAATCCTCGGCGGCGTCCACAAGGCGGTAGAGAAGCTGGGTGTGCAGGGCAAGCGCCCGATCCTGGTCGCTCCGTCCGATCTCCGTTATCCGCTGTGGAAGTTCGTACATCGATTCCTCCCGCAGGTCACCGTCCTGGCCCAGCAGGAGCTTCCGGCCCGCCTCGAGATATGTGCGTCCGCGGCAGTCGGCGTGGACAAGCCGAAGAAGGGCGCGCTGACATGAGGATTCACACCCCGATAACGACTCTCCGTTCAAGTTACCGGGAGCGTCGCCGATGCTTCTCAGGCGGTCCCCGTGTGGTTCGTGAGGTGATGCCGTGAAACTGATGACATTCCGGGCAGAGACCCTTCGCGACGCTCTTGACCAGGTCAAGACGCTCCTCGGCCCTGAGGCCGTCATCGTGGAGACGCGCGAGCTCGGACCGCGGCGCATCGAGGTTCTGGCGGGGGTCGATCCCGAGCCGCAGGTGGTCCGGCGCGACGGCTCCAACGTCCAGCGGCTCGAGGCCGAGCTGGCGGAGGCGCGGACTAGGATTCAACGGCTCGAGGCGGAGCGCGCGATGATGGAGAAGCGCCGTCGGAGCCTCGAGCGGGCCCTGCAAGACGGGCATGGCGGCGACGCGCTCGTGGCGCGGCTCGTGGCGGGCGGCGTGGCGCCGTCGATCGCGGCGCGGCTCGTCGCGGGGGCGTCGACACATGGCGCGACCGAAGAAGAGAACGCAATGGCCGTGGCGCGGACACTGGCGGGCGCGTTCGAGCCTGCCGCCCCGGTGTGGCAGCGCAAGGGGCGCTCGATCGCTGCGCTCGTGGGCGCTACTGGCGTGGGGAAGACCACGACGCTGGCCAAGCTCGCGGCCGAAGCCGCGCTGCAACACGGTAAGAAGGTCGCGGTGATCGCGGCAGACACCGGCCGAATCGGCGCGGTTGAGCAGGTGCGCACGTTCGCCGATCTCATCGGGGTGCCGTGCCTCCCGGCGCGAAACGCGAAGGAGCTTCGCGACGCGCTGGCCAAGCTGTCCAGCTCGGAGCTGATCCTCGTGGACACGCCCGGGGCGAGCCCGTGGGTGGATGAGACCCGTAACTCGCTCGACCGCCTGTTCGAGGGGCTGCCGGTGGAGCGGCATGTCTGCGTACAGGCTGGCACCGCCGCTCGCGACCTCTCGGACATAGGCGAGAGATACGGCCGCCCCAGCTCGTACGTGGTGACGAAGTTGGACGAAGCACGCACTGTGGGGGGCCTCGTCGGCCTCGTTACGGACGGTATGGCGCGCATCGCGCATGTGACTAACGGGCACCGTGTGCCCGATGATCTGGCGCGCCCGAGACCCGCGGCGCTGGTGCAGGCGGTGCTTTCATGACGATTGTCCCCACACAGAATCCGGCAGACACCCGCGGTCAGGCGCCCACTCGCGCCGTGCGAGTGGTCGCGGTGACGTCGGGCAAAGGAGGGGTGGGCAAGAGCAACCTGGTCGTGAATCTCGCGGTGCAGTTTGCAGCGAGCGGTCGGCGCGTTCTGGTGCTTGACGCCGATCTCGGGCTCGCGAACTGTGACCTCCTCATGGGCGTGGCGGCGAAGCGGGATCTCCGGCATGTCCTCCACCACGGGGCCACGCTCGACGAGTGCATCACGGAGGGGCCCGGTGGCGTCCACCTCCTGTCCGGCGGCAATGGCGTCGTGGAACTCACGGAGCTCGGGTCCGCGGAGCGCGTCCGGCTCCTCGACGTTCTCGAGCCCACGGCGGCCCGTTACGACACGCTCCTCGTCGACACCGGGGCTGGGATCGGGGGGAATGTGCGGTTCTTCGCCGGTGCAGCCCACGAGGTGATGCTGGTCATCACGCCCGAGCCCACGTCGCTCGCCGACGCCTACTCCACCGTCAAGGTGCTGTCCGGGGTGTGTGGCGTTCGCCGTGTGTTGGTTTGTGTGAATCGTGCGCCCGACCTGACGGGCGCACGCGAGGCGTTCAGCCGGATTCACACGCTCGTCTCTCGGTTCTTGCCGGTCGTCCTCGAGTTCGGGGGCTGGATCCCGAGTGACACCGCGGTCGAGGACGCCGTGCGTTCGCAGGTGCCCTTCTGCATGCTGCACCCGATGTCTCCGGCAGCCCAGCGCACCCGTGCGCTGGCCGAGGCGATCGTTCGCCGTCGGCCCGACGCGCCTGGCTCTGGGGGGCTCCAGTTGTTCTGGCGAAACTTGATCCTCGGGTCTATGGGCGGAATGGCCGCCATGGAGGTCGCCTCATGAACACCGCAGAAGCCGCCCGCTTCCAGGCTGCGCGGAGGGCCTACGGCTCCGCTCCCGAACCCCGGAGCCACGTCGTCGACAAGGCTGAGCTCGTGAGGAAGCACGCCGCGCTGGTGCTGCGCATCGCTCGGCGAGTCCGACGTCGCACGGGCTACGCGGTCGAACTCGACGACCTCGTATGCGAAGGCACTATCGGCCTGCTACAGGCCGCCGAGCGGTTCGACCCGGCCCGGGAGACCGACTTCGAGCACCTGGCGAGCGTCCGAGTCCACGGGGCGATGTTGGACTCGCTGCGGCGCCTCGATCCGTTGAGCCAGCGGAGGCGGCGCGAAGCCCGCAAGCACCAGCGGATGCGCGAGCGTCTCGAGGGCGAGCTCGGCCGACCGCCGCAGCCGGAGGAGATGGCCACGGCGCTCGGGGTGCCGATGGACGAGTACTACCGGCTTGCAGAGGAGCTCTCCATGCAGGCCCCCCTGTCCCTCGACGAGCTCGGCAGCGACATCAGGGATGGGACCGCGGGGCGGCAAGACTTGGCGCTGCACGCCAAGGACCGGAGCGCGCGTATCAAGGAGGTGATCGAGACACTGCCCGAGAAGCAGCGCCTCGTCCTCTCGCTGGTCTACTACAACGAGCTGTCGCAGAAGGAGGTGGCGACCGTACTCGCCGTGACCGAGGCCCGCGTCAGCCAGCTGCACAAGGAGGCGATCGAACGCCTTCGCAAGCGCCTTACGAGCACCTCGAAGCCCAATGAGGACGCCTGGTAGGCCATGTGGGTCGCTGTCCTGGCCGCCGCGGTCCTCGCCGACGCCCCGGAGCCCTGTCGGGGCGGAAGCTGTGGCGCCGCGTGGAACGGGCGCCTCGTCGGGGGGGTGGCCATGCCGGTGAAGAGCCGCCACACCGTGCTTCACGGTGGCAAGGCGAGGCAGCGCTCGGCGTACGGGACGCGCGAGCTCGTCGAGCTGCTCACGCGGGCTGCGAACGTAGTCGGGGCCAGCGTGGACGGTCCGCCGCTGGTGGTGGGGAGTCTCTCCGATCACGACGGGGGAAAGCTCGCCGGGCACAAGAGTCACCAGACGGGCCGCGACGTCGACATCCTCTTTTACGCCAGGGACCCCGCAGGGAAGCGCCGGCAGTCCGTGGGCTTCTATGACTTCGACGGCGCAGGGCGGTGCACCCACCGGCGCTGCGAGGGCTGGACCTTCGACGACCAGAGGAACTGGTGGCTCGTGAGGACCATGGTGTGGTCGAAGCGGCCGGTGGTGCAGTGGATCTTCGTGAGCAACCCCCTGCGAGAGCGTCTCCTCGCCTACGCCGAGCGCCGCGGCGAGCACCCGGAGATACTGCGCCGCGCCAGGAAGGTGCTGACTCAGCCCGGCAACTCGTCGCCGCACGCCGACCACTACCACGTCCGCGTGTATTGCAGCGTCGAGGACAAGGCAGCCGGCTGTCGCGACGGGGGACCGCGCTGGGACTGGGTGGGCCGCTAGAGGCGCCAGCGGAGAAGCCCGCCTCCCATCGTGACTCCAACGGCCAGCTCTCGTAGGCTCGGTCCGTGGTTGAACGCCGCCCCTGCTGTCTCGAGGCTGGCTCCCGCTGCGGCACGCGGTGGGAGGGGCTCGTGGCCTTCGTAGCGCGCACTACCGGCAAGGGAATTCGGGTCGTGACGCTGCAGGGCGATGAGCAGGGGAAGGCCCCGTTCTTTGCGCAGCCGGTCGGCTTCGACGGGCGCAGCTTCTGGGTGGCTCGGGACCACGGCTGCGACACGGAGAAGCTGCTCCACGAGGCGTGTCACTGGCTGGTGGCGCCCAAGTCGCGGCGAACGCTCCAGAACTACGGCCTCGGGCCCAACCCGACTCGGCGGGTTGTCGGCGAGGAGGAGGCGGACAACGAGGAGGTGACCACGATGCTCCTCGAGCGTCTCCTGGCGCCCCGCTTCGCGTTGCCACTGAGCCGTCTGGCGAAGCCGGACTACAACGTCTATCGGAAGACCAACATCGACTGGGAGGCCTGCGAGGTTCGCGCCGCCACTCTCTTCGAGGCGCTGCCGGGCTGAGCCTCGAGGCCAGCACCCTGTGTCAGGACAGGAGCCCGGCCGCCCGATCCACGGCGTCGGCGAGGCGGAGGTCGAGGGCCGTGACTCCGCCGCGGTCGTGTGTCCAGAGGCGGATGTGGACGCGGTTGTAGGTGTTCGTCCACTCGGGGTGGTGGCCTTCGCGCTCGGCGGCGAGCGCGACGCGGGTCATGAACGCGAACGCGGTCTCGAAGTCGGGGAAGGTGAGCGTCCGATGAATGGCGCCACCTGCGGGCTCGAGCTGCCAGCCCACTCGTGTGGCCAGCTGTCTCTCGAGCTCGGGGCGGTCGATGAGGGTCCGGTCGTTCATGTGGCCTCGCAGGGTCGGGTGTGATGCTGGTGGCTGAGCCTCACTCTAGCCGGTGCTCGAGCGCGGTCCACCCAGGTCGAGGCGGATGGGCGCCAACCAGCGAAGGGCTCGCCGGCCAACGCCGGTCTCTCCTGCATTGACGGGCGCGGAGAAAAGCCTCAAGGGAGTCCCGTCGCGAGTCGAAGGGTCCGCAGCATGGGTTCTCACATCCTCATCGTCGACGACGAGCTCACGCTGTCCGCCCTGGTTCAGCGCCGACTGGAGCTCCGCGGGTACACGGTGACGCACTGCGCCAGCGGAGCGAGCGCCCTCGAGCTCCTCGTGCCCGAGGCCCAGGTGGATGCTGCGCTCGTGGACGTGATGATGCCCGGCATGACGGGGATTGAGTTCCTCCGAGCGGTGCGCGCTCACCACGGGCCCGAGAAGGTCCCGGTGATCATGCTCACGGCGCGTACCGACGCGGCGATCGTGGTCGAGGCGCTGCAGGCGGGCGCGAACGACCACGTCACGAAGCCGGTGGACATGGACGTGCTCACCGCGCGTCTCGGGGCTCACCTGGACCGCCGCCGCGTCCACGAGGCGCTCCATCGCTCCGAAGAGCGGTACGCGTTGGCCATGCGAGGTGCTAGCGACGGGCTGTGGGACTGGGACGCAGCATCGGGCCAGCTCTTCCTGTCGGACCGGTGTTTGGAGCTGGCGGGTGTGGGTGTGCCGCCCGCCACGGTCAGCGAGGCGATCCTGCTGGTCCATGGACAGGACCGGGAGCGCGTGAAGGCCGTGGTAGGCGCCCTCCGCCGGGGCGAGATCGACCACTTTCGCGAAGAGGTCCGCCTCCGCGACAGGGGCAGCGGCGTGGCGTGGCGCGTGCTCACTGGCGTGCCGGTGCGGGACTCGCGCGGAGCCTTACGACGGGTCGCCGGTTCACTAGCGGACCCGTCGGGGACGCGCCTCCACGACGATGTCACCGGGCTGCCGAACCAGAACCTCTTCCGCGAGCTCGTGCGCAGCGCAGGCGCGCGGGTTCGGCGCAAGGCCGACCTGAGGCACTCCAGCGACGCATTGGTTCGGTTCTTCGCGGTCTTCGTGGTGCGATTCGAGCGCCTCGGACACGTGCTCGAGGTTGCTGGCAGCGCCGCGCTGGGGCCTATCCTCCGCGAGGCTTCTCAACGTATCTCGGCCTGTCTCCAGGGTGAGCACCTGGCAATGGACCCCCGCTCCGGTGACGGGGAGCCCACCGACGGCCCTGTGCTCACCGAGCTCGCCGCTGTGGGGATCTACGACCTGGCGGCGCTGTGCGAGAAGATCGCAAGCCCAGCCGACGCTGTTCGCCTGGGCCTGCGTCTCGCCGCCACGCTCGAAGAGCCCATCAACGTAGGCGACATCAGTGTGCGCCTGCAGCCGGCGATCGGGATCAGCCTGGGAGGCCCTGACGAGCGCGCCCCCGAGGAGCTGGTTCACGAGGCGTCCACGGCGGCGCGGGCTGCCGGCGCCGGCGCCGATGGGCGGTGCGTTCTCGCGAACTCGGCGCTGGGCCGCAGCGCACGGGAGCGACTGCGCCTCGAGGCAGACCTCTCTCGGTCGTTGTCTGCCACGCCACCCGAGCTGGCTGTCCACTATCAGCCGGTAGTGGCCCTTCAGGAGAGGTGTGTCGTCGGGGCCGAGGCCCTCCTCCGCTGGAACCACGCGGTGCGTGGTCCCGTGGCACCCGACTTGTTCATCCCAATGGCAGAGGAGAGCGGACTGATCCTCAGGCTCGGCGAGTTCGTCTTGCGTGAGGCCTTCACCTGCGCCGCCCAGTGGACCGCGGGACCCGCTGACAGGGGGGCGTGGGGCGGTCGGTGGCCGGGGAGCCGCTTCAGGCGCATGGCGGTGAACGTGAGCCCTCGTCAGATCGCCCGCGACGAGCTGCAGCAGGTTCTGGATGACCTGATGGTCGCTACCCCCTTGCCCCCGGGGTGCCTCGAGCTCGAGCTCACGGAGGGCATCCTCGTCTCGAACCCCGAACGTTCGCAGGCCTGCTTGTCGGCGCTCCAGCAGCGCGGGATCCGGGTCGCCCTCGACGACTTTGGCACCGGGTTCAGCGCGCTTGGTTATCTGCACCGGTTTCGGGTCGACACGCTCAAGATCGACAGATCTTTCGTAGCGGGCTTACCCAACCACAAGACGTCCTGTGCGATCACGCGGGCGATCCTTGCCATAGCTCATGAGTTCGGCCTCGAGGTGGTCGCCGAGGGTGTGGAGACCGAGGCACAGGCTGAGTTCCTCGCGAACGCCGGGTGCCATCTGGCCCAGGGCTGGTTCTTCGCAAAGGCCGTCCCCCCAACAGAGTTCCCAGTGGTCTGCGCCCGAATCGACGCGGAGATGTCGCGTGCCGCGTGGACGCTGGGAGCGTCTCTCTGAACTCGGACAAGGCCGGAGGTGCGGCGCACACGGGCGCGGGACCGGAGGGCCCGGACCCGGAGGTGACCCTTATTTCGCGCGGCAGCTCGGCGACGTACTCCGAGGCGCAGCCCACCGGGTCGTACCCCGCGCGGACCTCGTCCGCCACGACCATGGCGGCGCGGCCCGCCGGCGATCGCGTGGTCACGATCGCAAACAACCTTCTCTTGGGGTGCAGCGTCCTTGTGCTGTTCCTCCAGCACTTGTTGGGCTGGCCGCCGGAGTTCGCGCTTCTTGCGGCCGCCAGTCTCCCGAGCTTGGCGGCCGCCGAGTTCCTCCGACGCCGGCGGCTCTGGGCGGCCAAGCTAGCGCTGATGTTGGCGAGCAATCTCGCTCTAGGATTCTGGCTACTCGCGTTGGGTCGCCCCTTCGGGGTGGAGGTCGCGTATCCGGCGGTGATGGTCATGGCGTTCGCGGTCTTCCTCGAAGATGGCGCCCGAGTCTGCATCAGCGCTCTCGCCCTCCAGTCAGCGGTCATCTTGTGTTTGGCGTTGGTGCCCGACGCGCACCTTGGCTTGCTGGCCACCGAGGCCGCCGCGGCCGTGCCGATACGGTTCACCCGCGTGCTGCTCCTGATTGTCACCATCGGCTCCAACGCCTTCCTGCTCGCGCGCTTCGGTTCGTGGTTCCTCGCCCGTGCCGCCGCCTTGCAGCGGGTTACCGCTCGCTGGCGCGCGCTCACCGTGACCGCTCCCGTCTCCATCGTGGTCGTCGACCCCACGGGGAAGGTGATCGAGGTGACAGGCCGGCCACTGATGGGTCTTCGGCGGAGAGCGAACCTCGCGGAGTGGCTGAGCGTAGACGCTCAGGCCTTGGCACGCCTCGTGTTCCGCGACCATCGCGTGGAGGTCCCCGTTCAACTCGCTCACGCCGGCCCCAGGATATTGGAGCTCAACTCGGCGACCCTGCCCCAGGGAGGGGCCGTGGTCGTGGTGGTGGATGCCACCGACCGTCGGCGTCACGAACTCGAGATCATCGCCAGCCGGGACAAGGCGCTCGAAGCTGGGCGAGTGCGACAGCAATTCCTGGGGGTCATAGGGCATGAGCTCAGGACGCCCACCGCGATCGTCGTGGCCCAAGCAGAGCTGGCTCAGGAGCTCGCCGCCGCCGGCCAGACGGAGGCGGCACTGGCCGAGCTTGGTCCCCTGCGGACCGCCGCAGGCGCGCTGCGCGACCAGATCGACGACGTGCTCTCCCTGGCCGGCCGAGACGCCGCGGAGCTGCCGCAGCCGCGCGAGCCCGTCGAGGTGGCCGCGTGGCTCCGGGCGCTCGTCGAGGAGCACCGCCCAGCCGTACTTCGCTCGGGCTCGACCGTGGAGCTCAAGGCGGCAGCGGGCCATTACCCGCTCGCCAGCGACGGAACGGGGCGCGTCATCGGGCTGCTGCTCGGGCACGCGACGGAGACCACGGCGGGCGGCACCATACTCGTTGCGGCCTCGTGGGTGGAGGACGGAGCGCTAGAGGTCGTTATCGAGGATGACGGCCTGGGTCCGCGGGAGGCACAGTTGGCCTTTGAGCCGTTCGCCACGCTGGACATCCGCGATAGCCGAGAGCAGGTCGGCCTGGGCTCGAGGCTGGCGCTGGCTCGGCGCCTCGCGGAGCGGTTGGGTGCAGATCTGACCGTGGAGGAGCGGTCGCCGCGGGGGACACGCTCCACCGTGCGCATCCACGGGGACAAGACGCGAGTCAGGGATACGCCCGAGGACCGCCAGAAGGCGCTGAGGGCCTCCCTCGGCGAAGCCGCAGCGGACCCTGAGTTCGTGGCCGAACTCTACCGAACCTTCGTGGAGAGTCTCGCCAGACGGGGGGCGGCCATGCTAGAGGCCATGTCCGCAAAGGACTATGGTGCGCTGGCCGATGCGGCGCATGCGATCAAGGGAAGCGCCGGGACGATGGGGGAGCGGCCACTTCACGACGCGTGTCGGTGGGTCGAGCGCGTGGCCCGCCACGGACCCCGGGAAGAGCTCGCTGGGGGCGTGGCGGAGGCGCTCGCGCTGATCGAAGATGCCCGGGAGCGCGCGATCGCCGCGACCCGCTGAGTCGCCTCGTGAAGGGACCGCTCAGCCCTTGAGTAGCGTCTTGGCGATCGTCTGGCGCTGGAGGTTGGAGGTGCCCTCGTAGATCTGCCCGATCTTCGCGTCCCGGTAGTACTTCTCCACAGGGAACTCCTTGGTGAAGCCCACGCCGCCGAAGAGGTTCACGGCTTGCGACGCGACCCGCTCCGCAACCTCGCTCGAGAAGAGCTTGGCCATCGCAGCTTCTGTGAGGAAGGGCAGGCCCGCTTCCTTCAGCCTGGCGGCGTTGTAGACGAGGAGGCGCGCCGCCTCGATCTCGGTGGCCATGTCGGCCAGCTGGAACTGGACTCCCTGGAAGCTGCCGATCGACTGGCCGAACTGCTTGCGCTCTTGCACGTAGGCCACGGTGTGGTCGAAGGCGCCCTGCGCGATCCCGAGCATCTGTGCCCCGATGCCGATCCGGCCTTCGTTGAGCGTCTCGATGGCGACCTTGTAGCCCTTGCCGACCTCGCCGAGCACGTTGGCGGCGGGGACGATGCAGTCCTCGAGGATGAGCTCGCAGGTGGACGACGCTCGAATACCGAGCTTGTCTTCCTTCTTGCCCACCCGGAAGCCCGGCGAGTCACGCTCCACGAGGAACGCGGTGATCCCCCGATAGCCCGCCGTGGGATTCAGCGTGGCCATGAGGATGAACACAGACGCCTCGGCCGCGTTGGTGATCCAGAGCTTCGAGCCGTTCAGCACGTAGTGGTCGTCGCGCTTCTCTGCGCGGCACTTGAGCGCGAAGGCGTCGGAGCCACTCGACGGCTCGGAGAGGGCGTAACCGCCGATCCAGCGTGACGCGAGCTTCGGCAGGTATTGCTGCTTCTGCGCCTCGGTACCCCATCGCAGGATGGCGTTGATGCACAGCGTGTTCTGCACGTCCACGCAGACCGACACGGAGGCGTCCACCGTAGCCAGGGCCTCGATCGCGAGGATGGCGTTCATGAACGTGCTCCCCGACCCGCCGTACTGCTCGGGGATCTCGATCCCCATGATCCCGAGCTCGAAGCAGCCGTCGAGGATTGCCTGGTCCATTTTGGCGTCGCGGTCCATGTCGTGAACGCGCGGACCGATCTTCTCGCGCGCGAACTTCGCGACCATGTCTTTGAAGAAACGTTCGTCTTCGGAGAGGGCTGTAAGGGGACGAGTCATCTGGTGATCCTCCGGCTGGGTCGGGGGCGCAGCCTAGAAGCTCGCCTCGGGGGAGGCAAGGGCGTCCCGCCGGTGTAGGCTGCGCGTCATGGATCCCGACGCTCTTGCCTTGCTGCGCCGTCACTCGGGGCTCCGCATCGATCGCAGCGGGCGCTGGTGGTTCCGAGAGCGGCCCGTCGAGAACGACCGCGTCAACACGCTGTTTCATAGAGGGCTCGAGGCGACCGACGAGGGCCTGGTCCTCCGTGTTGGGGAGCAGTGGGCGTACGTCGAGACCGTGGACGACACCCCGTGGTTCGTCGAGCGCGCAGACGGGTCCAGTCTGCGCCTACTGGCCGGGGAGCTCGTGCGTTGGGAGGCCGTCGTTCGGCTCGAGGTCGGAGCACTCCACGGGGCGGACGACGAGCGGGTGGTCGCCGTGCTCGCGGATGGTCGCGTGGCGCGCTTCACCCGGCTCGCTGCGCTCGATCTGGCCCCTCTCCTCGACGACGCTGGCGCGGTGGTCACCGTGGCCGGTCGGCTCGAGTTGACGCCGCCATCGGGACCAAGCTAGAAGCGGCGCGGGTCCACCCGCTCGGGTGGCTCTTCAAACCGGACGTGGTGCAGGAAGTCGGTCGAGCCGACGCTGCCCCCGCAACTGTGACCGGCGACGACGTGGGAAGACGCCACTGGCGCGAAGCGCTGGGAAGGCCCCACCGAGACTGACCCGGGAGCCAGGATACTGCCGCGTCCAACGGTCTAAGGCGCGAGGCCCAGAGTGCAGGGCTCTCGCTGCCGTTGAATCCCTTGCGGAGGGCGAGGCGATGGTGAGCGCGTGCTTTTCCTGTTGGCTTTGACCGTGTCCGCTGGCGAAGCCCCCGTGGTCGTGCCGCCGATCACCTTCAAGGGCGATCTGCGCCGTGAGGCGTCCGCGCCGAGGACCGTGATCCCGCGCGCGCAGCTGGATGCGGCGCCGGACCTGCCCGGGGCGCTCGCAGGGCTCCCCGGCGTTGAGCTGACGCGGCTGGGCGGCCTCGGCGACTACTCCACGCTCTCCGTACGGGGCTCATCGCCCGAGCAGGTGCTGGTGCTGCTGGACGGCATGCCTCTCAACGGCGCGGACGGGGCGCCGGTGGATCTCGGGGCGCTGCCGCTGGGTCCGCTGGAGGACGTGGCCCTCTGGCGCGGCTCGGCGCCCCTGGACGCTGGGGCCAGCGCGATCGGCGGCACCCTCGGCCTCACCACCCGGGCGCCCACTCGCGGCCTTCACGCGGACTTCACGGCGGGCGGCGGCTCCTTCGGGACGCGGCTCGGGCGCGCCTATGTGGGCGCGGGCGGCCCCCGCGCGAGCGGCGCGTTGTCGCTCGACTATCTCGGCAGCGCCAACGACTTCACGTTCACGACGGACCGGGGGACGCTCCTCGACGACGGCGATGACGCCGAGCTGGAGCGCGCCAACGCGGCCTTCGACCGGCTGAGCGTTCTCCTCCGCGGGGCAGCGCGCGTCGGCGCCGGGCTCTCGGTTCGTGTGACGAGCCTTACCCAGCTGGACGACCGGGGCTTGCCCGGCAACGGGCTCTTCACCACGGTCGAGGCTCACAGGCGGGAGGTGAAGCAGCTCACGGGGCTCGCTTTGCTCTCGCGGCTCGGCGACTACGAGCTCCGGGTGGAGCCCTGGGCTTCGTTCGTTCGGGTGGAGCTCTCGGATCCATTGGGTGAGCTCGGATTCCTGGTGCCTGCACGCACTCGAGACCGGCTCTGGGCGGTGGGCGGTCGACTCGCGGCGAGCGCCTCGTACCAGTGGGAGAGCGTGGCCGTCGTGCCGAAGCTTGTGGTCGACGTGCGGCACGACGAGTTCGTGCCCGCTGATCGCGGCCTCAGCGGGGTGCCTTCGGGGCGCGACAGTCTCGTCGCTGGGGGGGAGCTCGGGGTGCGCTGGGCGTTCGGAGGCGGCTGGGCGCTCAACGTGAGCGCGAACGGACGCGCCGAGGTCTCGTGGAACGAGCTGACCGGGCGCGGCGCGCAGCCCGGTGAAGCCGTGCACCACTCGGACGACGTGCTCACCGAGGGCTCGGCGCGGCTCGCCGCCAGGGCGACCTTGGGCGGCCTCGAGCTCCACGGAGCGCTCGCGCGCAACGTGCGCTTCCCCTCGCTCTTCGACCTCTTCGGCAACACCGGCGTGGTGCTCGGAAACCCCGATCTGGCGCCCGAGACCTCACTCGGCGGCGAGATTGGCGCGCGTCTTCAGCTCTGGGCGGATCCCAGCAGCGAAGTCCGGGGAGCCGACGAGTCGGGCGAGCGCGGGGAGCAGGCCACCCCCGGCGAGCTCAGGGTCACGTTGGACACAGCGTTTCACCTCACCTCGACCCGCCAGCTCATCCTCCTCGTAGGGAACGGGCAGGGCGTGGCCCGCGCCGAGAACGTGGACGACGCGTGGCTCTACGGGGGCGAGCTGGGCGTGTCCGTGGACTGGTCCTGGCTGAGCTGGCGCGGCGCCTTCACGTGGCTCGAGGCTCGCCAGGTCTCCGAGCAGCCGTCGCGCGACGGGAAGACGCTGCCCGGCCGGGCGCGCTTCTCGGGTCACACCCGGCTTGGGGGGCGGTGGGCGCTACCGGGCGTGGTGCTCGACGCCTGGACAGAGCTCGAGGCGCTGGGCCCCAACCCGCTGGACTACGCGAACACAAGCGTCACGAACGCGCGGCTCTGGTGGGCGGTGGGGCTTGGCGGCGAGCTGCTCGGCGGGAGGCTGCGCCTCCGCGCGGACGTGAGGAACCTCCTCGGCGACACCACGCAGGACGTAATCGGCTATCCACTGCCCGGGATCACGGCGATGGGCACGGTGGGGTGGGTGCAATGACGCCGCTCTTCTTCAGCAGGCCTCCTGCGCCAGAGGGTGACCTGTCCGGTGCGCCGGCCACACCGCGGCGCCCTCTGGCGCGCCGTAATCGCGCGCTGTCCTCCGCGAGGGTCCTGGCAGCGAGTGTGCTTTGGCTCGGGGCGTGCGCAGAGGAGATCGGGACGACGGTGGGGGTGCGCGGCGACTGCGCGCTCGTGGCCGTGAACTCGGACTATCAGAGTACGAGCATCGCGCTCCTGAACAGCGACGGGACCTTGTGCCTCGAGCCTCTGCTCCACAGCGGCTCAGCCCGGGCGGGGCTCGTCACCGCCCTGTCGGGCGACGTGGTGCTGCCCGGCGAGCCCGGGGGCGCGATCCGGGTGATCGATCGGTACCCGAACGCCGTGCTCACCACGCTGGACGCGGACGGGCGGGTGCTGGGACAGCTCTCGGTGGCGACGGGTTTTCCATCGAACCCGCAGGATGTCCTCGAGGTCGAGGGCGAGCTATGGATCACCCGCGCGGCCTCGAACCCGAACCCCGGGCGCGAGCCCTACGACGGCGGGGGAGACATTCTTCGCGTCCGAGACCGCGGGCTGGTGGGCAGGGTGCCCTTCGAAGGGACGGGCGACGGGGTCGACCCCATGCCCGGTGCGCTCGTGCGGGTGGGGGATCGCATCGCCGTTGGGCTCTCTCAGCTGCGCCGCGACTTCACGGCGGGTGGACCCGGTCGCATCGGCTTCGCGCGCCTCGACGGGACGCCCGACGGCGTGCTGCCATTGCCGGCCGGCTTCGCGAACTGCGGGGGGCTCGAGCGTGTGGGCCAGACCCTCGTGTCGGTCTGCACCGGGGTGTTCGCCGATGGCGATCGGGTCCCGACCTCGGGGCTCGTGGTCCTGGACCCCGCCGCGCGCAAGGTCACAGCCGCCTATCCTGCCGCCGGGCTCGGGGGGGCGCTGTCTTTCGGCGTGACCGCGCTCGGGGTCGGCGAGGTGGTCGCGCTGCTCTTTGGTGACCTGGGGTCGAAAGCGCCGGACCGAATCGTCCGCGTGGACCTCGCGACAGGGCGTGTCACGCCGACCGGTATCTCCGGGGGCGCTTTCGAGCTGGGCGAGCCGGTGCTCGCACCCGACGGCGCGCACGTGCGCCTCCTCGTGCCCGACGGCGAGCGCGCAAACCCGCGGCTACGTCGCTTCGCCACATTGGAGGCGGCCTCCGAGCTGACGCCCACGAACTCCAGCCCCGCCTTCGGGCTGCCGCCGCGGCACCTGGCGCTGCGCGGATTGCCCTGAGCCTCGCGTCGGCGGCCGGGGGCGCTTCCACGGCCCCCAAAAACGGACGACCCTCGTAAGCCCTGCGACCGGAGCTTGAGGTCCGCCGCGACAGACCGATACTTACGCGATGCGCCTGCTTCTGCTCACCCTCTTCCCCATCGCTTTCGCCCACGCCTCCGAGCGGGTCGTGGTCAAGAAGGACGACCTCGTTCACGGTCCCACCTGCATGGGCTTCCGTGAGAACGCCGCGACCGCGGTGACCAAGGCTCGGCGCACCGAGCGCGGCGTAGCGCAGTGGGTGATCGAGTACTGGTCAGTCGCCAAGAAGAAGCCCGAGCGCCGCATGATGTGGTTCCGTGAGGTGGCCGGCGCAGAGGCCTTCTTCAAGCAGCGCCTCGAGAAGCTCAACATGCACCTCGAGCCGCTCCGACTCTACGCGTGCGTGCCCGTCCCGTTCGCGGCCGCTGCTAGCGTGCGTATCCCGGTCACCGCCGCCGGCGCCAGCGCCACCGTGGTGGCAGACGGCGGGCGGATCGAGCTGGTCCAGGGGGGGCGCTCGACCGTTATCCGAAACCCCGGGGCGGGCTCCGAGCAGGTGAGCGAGGTGTTCGCCCACCCGAAGCGGGCGGTGGTCCTCGTCATGGTGGACCGCCGGACGGCGGCGCTCGAGGAGCGGATCGCCGTGCTGATCCCGCTCGATGGCTCAGAGATGGCGGCGCCGGCTCCGGTCGTGGTCGCGCCAGCGCCACCGCCAGTCGTCGTGGTCGCCTCGCCGCCCGCCCCAGCCGCAGTGGCTCCCATCGCGCCCGCGGCCGTCGCGCCGGTGGCCCTGTCGGCGACGGCGCC
>SXGT01510080.1_pt1 | contig 23026 bp, 19 predicted proteins | sample 3176221 | NCBI WGS metagenome assembly SXGT01 (sample SAMN11356862, study PRJNA531348) | freshwater metagenome | isolation source: freshwater sample F1-120 | place: China: Fuxian Lake, Yuxi | collected 2017-12-25
CGGACATCGTATGGTGTATATCCCCACCCGCCAGTCCATCCTCATGGTGGCCGGCGCCACCGGCGCCTACGGGCGTCCCGACCCGCTCGTCGCCGATACCTGGGAGCTCAGGTCCAACACCTGGACGCCCGTGTGCGGCGCGGGAGGAGCGCCGGCGTGCCCCTTCCCCCGGCGGTTTCTTCATGGTCTCGCCTACGATCCGCTCCGTGATCGCGTCGTGATGTTCGGGGGACAGGCGTATACGCAGCAGCTCGTCGCGGATACCTGGGAGTATGACGCGGCGGCGCGCACGTGGAAATGCACACCCACCGACCCCGTGAAGAGCCCCGCGCCGAGGTACATGCATGGAATGGCGTGGCACCCCGCGCGAAAGGCCGTGATCCTCCACGGAGGATCCGTCTCGGGCCTCCCCGTGAACGACTCGTGGGAATGGAACGGCGCCTGCTGGAGCGAGCTCCCTCGCGCCCTCGATCCCCCGAAGTACTCGGGACGAGCCTTCGCCTACAGCGCGGCGCACGGAGGAGTGGTCGCGATCGGAGGTTACCGAGCGGACGTGGACACCATCGTCAGCGATATCTCGTACGGGCAATGAGCCTGAAGCTCTCGCCGGTCCTCCAGCTTGCTTGTTCAGCCAGGCCGCCGCAGACTGGCGGCATGGCTCAGCGTCACGTGCTCATGGCCCCCGGCGCCTCTTCTACCTCGGTCTCAGCGCGCCTTCCCGGCAAGGACGAGCCCATGCCCGTGGACGAGCACATGGTGGCGCCCGAGCAGCGCTACGAGGTCATCGACGGACAGGTGGTCTACGCGGCTCCCTCCTACCAGCCCCACGGCACCGCCATGGTGGACCTTGCCACCTTGCTGAGAAGCCACCTCAAGCCCGGCTACCTGTGCGCGGTGGACATGCTGATGCGAGCCAACCGCTTCAGCGACTTCGCCCCCGACGCCTCCATCTTCCCAAAGGCCAAAGACCCCAAAACAGGAGGGCGAAAGCTCGAGGAGCTGGTCTTCGAGATCATCGATAGTCAGCCTCTATCGGACGTGACTCGCAAGGCGCGGCTGATGATGGGCCGAGGGGTGCGCAAGGTGTTCTGCCTCGACCTGCCCGAGAAGCGAGTGCTCCGCTGGTCGGTGCGCAAGGACGACTGGACCGAGCTCGGCGAGGGCAGCAGCCTGAGCGATGCCCAGTGCCTGGTGCGTGGCATCCCGGTGAGAGCCCTTCTGAACGCGGCCGAGGTGGACGAGGCCACGGCGGCAGGCCTGCTGGCCAAGGGAACCATAACCCTGAGGCTCGCCCTCGAGCAGCGAGAAGCCGAGGGGGAGGCCAGGGGCAAGGCCCAGGGTCTTCGCGAGGGGGAGGCCAAGGGTCTGCGCGAGGGGGAGAAGTCGATGCGGGAGGCCATCGCCGACCTTTGCGAGAGCTACGGCATCGAGCTGACCCGGGCACACCGCGCCAGGCTCTCGGCCCTCGAGCTCCACGAGCTGTCGACCTTGCGCCTTCACATCAAGCAGCACAAAGCCTGGCCTCGCTGAGCGACCGCTCGAGCCGACGTCATCGTCCTGGGGCGATCAGACCCGTCCACCGTGGGAGTCTGTCGCCAGGAGATCGAGCGTGGACCCCCTTCGACGACCCTTTTCCCGCGTCGAGAGCAGCTCCGCGTACGAGCTCCGCGCGATCCTCGGCGTCGCGCTCGAGGCGATCCCCACCTCGATGTTCGAGGAGACCGACACTGAATCGTGGTTTTCCACGATGGTTCGCTCGAACGTTGGCATTTATCGTGGCCTCATGCGCCGCGCCTCCCGTCTGCTGGGATCCACCGCCCTGAGGGTGATGTCGAGTGTAATGGCCGCATTGCGCCACGGGGTTTTCGCCGCGGGCCTTCTCGGCTCGACCTGCATTGCCCGACCGTCACGTGCGGACGCGGCTCCGGTCGTCGCCGTCGCGGTGACAGTGCGAGAGAGCTTGTCACGCGACCACGTCGTTGCTGTCGCACGAGCCGCGGCGAAGCGAGCGGAGGTCGCTCTCGTGCCCAGCAGCGCGGTCGATGAGGCCTTGGTGGCGGCGCCGCTCGCGTACGATGCGGAGCCGACGCGCGTGCTCGGCGACAGGCTGTCCGCAGACATCGTCGTATTCCTCGCCGCGAAGCGAGACGGAGAGGCGGACTACCAACTCCGAGTCGTGGTGCTCGGCCCCCGGGGTCGCACATCGAGGGAGGCCCGGGCCAGCGCGGCCAATTTCGACTTCGTGGCCTCCCGTCTCGTCGATTACGCGGTACGCGCGGTCGCGATCACGCGAGCGAATGCCCTGGCAGGGAGCGATGTCATTCACCTCAAGGATGGAACGACGATCGAAGGCGGATCACCGCCGGGGACGGCGTGACGCTCATCCCGTTCTGGATCGACCCCAATACACTCAATCGCACCACGACGATGGTGTGGGCGCGCGTCCCATCGATCGCGCCCGGAACAAGCTCGCTATTTGTCTACTACGGGAGCGCGGCTCCGCCAGGGGCGCCGAGCGACTTCGATGGCACCTTCATCGCCTCCGTCACCGACCCGAGGTTCCTCATACCCACCGCCTCCTCGCCATGGACTCGCTCCGGCCCGACCAACGGCGCCGTCCTGGAAGGCGCGGCCGTGGGCACGCCATGCGCGGTCAACGGTGAGCCATGTGCGAACATCATGATCAGTCGTGATCTGAACCCCGACGGCGACACCGTCCAGTTCTGCCAGGCCGCGACCTTTCCAGTCCCTCCACTCGGCAGTCCGCTCGACAGCGGCTACAAAATTACGTTCGATGCGCTCGTTCTTGGAGTGACGCGAGGGAGCGCCTCGATGACCGTCGGCAACCCGAACGGGCCCCTCTACAGCGCCACGACCGCGGGGCCACGCTCGGAGATCACAGTCGGCCCGATCTCCCCGGCGCCCAGCGTACCCCTCTGCGTGAGGGCGTCCGTTGAGGGTGCCACCGGGGCTGGGCAAAGCCAGCAAGCCTGGGTGCAGTTCTTTGCCCTGAAGGTGCGGAGGCACGTGACCCCGGAGCCGATCTCCGGAGCCCCTGGAGGCGAGGAGTCGTGCCCTTGATCAGGAGAGCGCCGTTAATCCTGGCGGTGCAGTCGGCGCTTCGGGTAACCTGGGTGGTGGGATGGACCGTCGGACCGCCGAGAAGCGCCTGGGCCAGGTGCTCGGGAAATACACGCTCGTCAGCGTCCTGGGCGTCGGCGGGATGGCGACCGTCTACCGCGCCGCCCACCGGACGGGGCACAAGGTCGCCGTCAAGCTCCTTCACCCCCACCTGGCCGGGCGCGAGGACGTGTGTGCTCGCTTCGTCAGGGAGGCCTATACCGCGAACAAGATCGAGCACCCTGGCGTAGTGAGGGTCATCGACGATGACATGGCCAAGGACGGCGCCCCGTTCTTGGTGATGGAGCTCCTGGAGGGCGAGACCCTGGACGCCTGGCAGGAGCGGGCAGGGCCCAAGCTCCCGGCCGAGGAGGTGTTCGCGGCGACCTTCGGGGTCCTCGACGTGCTCTCGCGCGCTCACACCAAGGGGATCGTGCACCGCGACATCAAGCCCGAGAACCTCTTTCGCACCAGGGAGGGGAAGATCCGCGTACTGGATTTCGGTATAGCGCGCGCGCTCGACGACGAGGCGCCCAGCAAGACGCGTACGGGCAGCCTCCTGGGGACTCCTGCCTTCATGCCTCCAGAGCAGGCCCAGGGGCGAACCGGCGAGATCGACGGGCGAACCGATGTCTGGGCGGTGGGAGCCACGGCGTTCAGGCTGATCTCCGGGCGCTTCGTGCACGAGGCGGAGACCGTGGCGCTCTTGCAGATCGCCGCTGGGACCCAGCAGGCTCGCTCCCTGGCGCCGTTCGCGCCGGAGCTCCCCGTGGAGCTCGTGGCGATCGTCGACAAGGCCCTGAAGTTCGAGAAGGGCGAGCGCTGGCAGGGCGCGCGCGAGATGCAGATCGCCCTCGCTGGCGCGTTCACCAGGAGCTTCGGGCGCTCTCCCATGAGCCTGGAGCAGGTGACGCTCCAGGCTGCGCCTTCGCGAGCGACCGAGGAGGGGGCCGAGGTTGTCGTCTCCGCGCCGACCGTGCCTCCCACGCTGGACGGGACGGTCGGCCCCGAGCGAGGCCCCGGCGAGCCCTTCAAGCAAACGACGCGCGGCCGGGCGCTGGGCGTGGCAGGTGGGGTTGCCCTGCTGCTCCTCGGGTTTGGGGGCGTGAAGCTCACCTTCGCCCCTGCGGCTCCTACCGCCGCGGCGGGTCCTCCCGCCGCGGCGATACCTCCCGCTTCCGCCCGAGAGCCGTCGCCTTCTTCGGGGGCGACGGCATTCTTGGACCCGCCGTCGTCGACGCCAGGGAAGCCGCCAGCAGCGCCAAGAGCGGGCGCCCCCCCTGTCCCATCCGTTGCCGTGGTCTCGGTGCAGAACCCCCGTCCGGCTCCGCCGGTGAAGGGGGTCGTGGCCAAGGCGTCGGGCGGCAGGGATGCCAAGGTGCGCCCGGCCGCGCCGGACTGCGACCCGCCCTTCACCATCGGGCACGACGGCAAGGAGGTCGTGAAGCCGGGTTGTTAGCTCGTGAGCTTCGTGAGCGATCTCCACGGCGGAGACATCGAATCGAGAGGGGAGTCGAGCAGGATGGGGGGGATATCTGGGCGAGGGGGGTGGACGGGGCTCTGGGTGGCCGGCGCGCTACTCCTGTCCAGGGTAGCCCACGCCGAGGAGTCGTGCGCGGAGATGTTTTCCAGAGTTCAAGATCTCCGCAAGGAAGGAAAGAACCGGCAGGCGCGCCCCTTGCTCCAGGCCTGCAGTCGCTCGGAGTGTGGAAACTACACATCGAGGAGGTGCACCGGATGGCTCAAGGAGGACAGGGACGCCGCGCCGACCGTCGTGTTCTCCGCCAAGGATCCGAGCGGCGCCGATCTGACCGCCGTGGAGGTGTCGGTCGATGACGAGCGAATGGCCACTTCGCTCGATGGTGGGCCCATCGAGCTCGATCGCGGCGTGCACGAGGTCGTCTTCCGGGGGAACGGCGACACCAAGACGCTGAAGATCATCGTGAATTACGGGGAGAAAGCCAAGATCGTGAGCGTGGTGCTCGGGGCAGCCACGCCCCTCACGACCCCTCCGAAGAGCTCCGCGCCCAATGCCCCTTCCATACCCCCGTCCCGCATGGATACTGGCGGCACGTCTCCCTTGCGCGTCGCGGGGCTCGTGGCCGCGGGGCTGGGCCTCGTAGGGCTGGGCGTCGGCACCGGCTTCGCCTTGAGCGCCGCCTCCAAGAACGCCGACGCCAATTGTGATGACAGCAACGTGTGCGAGACCCCTCAGCTACGCAGGGACGCCCAGAGCGCGGGGGCCGTCGCCACCGTGGGGTTCATCGCCGGCGGGACGTTGGTCATCGGTGGAGTCGTGATGGCGCTCCTAGCGACTGGCGCCCCTCGCTCCGCGCGACTTCATGTCGTTCCCTTGGTCGGGGCCTTCGGGCTCGACGTCACAGGAGCCTTCTGAGGTGATGAAGATGCGATTCATGGCCAGTCTCCTCGGGTCGATCGCTCCTCTCGGGGCCGTCGCGTCGATCTGTGCTTGCTACGACGATCCTCATGCGGCGCTCGGCACCCGCGCTCCCGAGGCCGGGAGCCCCGAGGCCGGGAGCCCTGCTGCTCGCTGCGTCGGGTGGAAGAGCGGTTTTGCTCGTCGGGTGGCCATTCCGGTCGCCAATCCTGGCGACGCCGTCACCGACTACCAGATGAAGGTGGTCCTGGACACGAAACGGCTGATCGAGGCCGGCAAGCTCTCCAGGGAGGGGCGCGATCTCCTGGTCACCGCCTCGGACGGAGAGACGCCGCTCCCCTTCTGGATCGAGCCCAGAACTCTGGGGAGCACCTCCACGGCCATCTGGGTCCGTCTGAAGGCCATCCCGGCCAAGGGCGCCGCGCCCACCTCGCTCTTCGTCTATTATGGCAACCCGAGCGCGACCGCCTCCGGTGACTACTCGAGCACCTTCGTCAACGCCTTCGCCGATCCGATGCTCATCGGGGGGCCAGGCTCGCCGTGGCGACAGGAGGGCCCGTCCGTCGGGGCGATCGTCCTCGCTGCCAGGGTCGGCGATTGCACAGAGAGAGACCCCTGCGCTCACCTGTGGGCGACGCGTCCCCGTAACCCTAACGGTGACTCGATCGCTCTCTGTCAGGATGCGATATTCCCTCCAGGGAGCGATTACAGGCTGGTGTTCGACGTGGAGATCGCCGATATCTCGGAGGGGAGGGCGACGATCATGGTGGGCGAGACGGCCTTCTATGCGTCTTCCTACGAGGCTCACCCCAACCGCGAGGTCGAAGCGGACGTGCGTACGAGCGTGGTGCCGGATATCCAGAAGCTCTGCCTGAGCGCGGGCCTCACCGGGTCCGACAACCCCCAGCGCTTGCGGGTCCTTTTCCGCTCGTTGAAGGTGAAAAAATACCGGGAGCCCGAGCCTGGCCTGGGCACCGTAGGGGCGGAGCAGTCATGCGAGTGAAGATGGGACTTCGTAGGATCCTCGCCCTCCCCCTGGCGATCCTGGCCTGCACCTCGGGGCCCTCCTCGTCCCCGCCCCCGACGACGGCGCTCGAGGGCCACGCCGTGTGCGACAACCTGGACGAGTCCACCTGCCTCTTCCCTTTCCCCTCGGACCACTTCCGGAAGCCTGGAGGCCCCTACGGGCACGCTTCCCAGCTGGACTTTGGCGACCATCTGCCCGTCAACACGGCCACGGAGGCCATGCTCCAGCGAGAGGCCTTCCTGGATCACGATGGCTTCCCGGTATACCCGCAGATCGCCTTTCATATCGAGGGCGCCTCGCTCGAGGGGGCCCCCACCCTGGACACGATCGACGCTTCCCTGGCAAGGACCAGCAAGACCCTGGTGATCGACGCCGAGACCCTGGAGCTGCAGCCTCACTGGGCGGAGTACGACTACCTCGCCGAGGACGCGGGCCGGAAGGTCATCGAGCTCCGCCTCGCCAAGGCCCTGCGCCATGGTCGGCGCTACGTGGTCGCCGTTCAGGGCCTTCCGGGGGGAGCGTCCAGCCGTGGCTTTCGCGCCCTGCGCGACGGGTCGAAGAGCCCGGTGGCCGGGGTTGAGGAGCGCAGGGAGCGCTTCGACAGGGAGGTCTTTCCGATCACCGAGAAGCTGGGGATCGCCAGGAAAGATCTCCTGCTGGCCTGGGACTTCACGACCGCGAGCGAGGACAACAGCACCCTCACCCTCCGCACCATGAGGGACGAGCTCTATCGTCGCATCGGAGAGGAAGGCCCGGAGTACACCGTGACCGAGGTGCGCAAGGACCCCGACGGCCCCTCGGGCCTCGTCGCGTCCGTCGTGCTGGGCGTCGCCAGGGTGCCGGATTTCATGCTCCCCCTGGGCGCCGTCGGCGTTCGCCGGCTGCGCCTCGGTCCGGGCGGGCTCCCCGTCGCCGAGGGGCTCACAGACGTCCCGTTTCGAGTGCAGATCCCCCGCGCCGCGCTGGCCGCCGCGGAGCCCTCGAGCGTGGTGCAGTACGGGCACGGCTTCCTGGGCAGCGACAAGGAGGCCGACAACGGGTGGCTGCGCGCCTTCGCCAGCGAGCGCAACTTCCTCATCCTCTCGGCCGACATGCAGGGCATGAACACCCCCGCGGGCGCCCTCTGGTTCCTGAACCTGCCCAAGGACATCACCAATATCGCCTATATTGGCGACGAGCCCCTCCAGGGCAACATGAACCACCTCGCCCTCGTCCGGATGATGAAGGGGCGCTTCACCCGCGATCCAAGCGTGCAGAGGGACGGAAAGCCGATCTACGATCCCAGGGCCATTTATTACCATGGTAACTCCCAGGGAGGCACGCAGGGCGCCGTGGTGATGGCCATGTCCCGCGATCTCGAGAGAGGCACCCTGGGGGTGCCGGGCGTATCGGTCGCGTGGATCCTGGCGAGGGCCAACCAGTGGCGACAGCTCGCGGGGACCATCCAGAAGAACTACCCCGATCCCTTCGAGTTCTCGGCCGTCATGTCGCTCGTCGCCGTGGGCTGGGATCGGGGCGACGGCTCCAACTTCGCGCCTTACCTCTCGGCCAATCCTCCCAGGGACGGGGCACCCAAGAACGTGCTCCTCCACATCGGCCTCGAGGACGCTCAGGTCAACAACGATGTTTCTCGAGTCCTTGGGCGAATGGTCAATGCCAAGATCCTGGCGCCGGCCACCACGGAGGTCTGGGGCCTGCCCGTCGTCCCGGGGCCGGTCAGGGGCGAGAACGTGTACGTCGATTTCGACTACGGGATCCCCAGGCGCGCGAGGACCAACCGCCCCGCCGCGCCGGAGACCGACACCCACGGCTTTCCACGCAAGAACCCCAAGGCCCAGGAGCAGACCTGGACCTTCTTCCGTACGGGGGAGATCAAGCACGCGTGCGACGGGCGCTGCGATCCGGAGTGAGAGCCTGTCCTGCTGGGAATCGAACCCCCGGTGTTTCGCTCCCCGTAGGGGTGTGGACCACGGACGGAGTCGGCTGACCACCCGCGACCTCTCACCCCCGCCAGTGCACGGCGCAGCGCCCACGGCCCCCTCTCCCGCAGCTTTGCGGGGCGATCGCGGAAAGAAGAAGAGGTTTGGCCTGCGTCCATCGCAATCTCACCACATATCACGTGGGTGGGGATGCCTTGAGACCGTAAGGGGTTCAAGGGACTTTTTCCAGCAAGACCTGGCGGCCCTGGCCCTCGGCCCAGGCAGCCTCCCCGGCCCCTGTCGTAGTCAAGTGGGGAGCGCTCATGGGGGTCATTTTCTTTGGAAGCTGGGGTTCTTTGGGTGCAAGAACCCTGTCGTGCTCGCGAGGTGGCGCGGGCGAGGTTCTTGCCTGGGATGAAGGCGAGGGGGAAGTTCGGGCGAAGCGTCCACGGGTTGCGACAGAGCGCGTCGGCGGCGCGCCGGTGACGGTCACAGGAGGCGCACAGGACGAGGGACATGCGCCCGGGCTATCCGAGCTCCTTGGACCTGGCCCCTGGAATTTACAGGACTATGGCTACAATAGGCTACTTGGACCTGGCCCCTGGAGTTTACAGGACTATGGCTACACGGGTCTTCCGTGACCTGGCCCCTGGAGTTTACAGGACTATGGCTGCACGGGTCTTCCGTGACCTGGCCCCTGGAATTTACAGGGCGAAAGCAGGAGAAATAGACCAGCCTCTGTAGCTTGCTAGCTCAAAGCGAGCTAAGGAGATCGGTCTCTGTACTTTACCATGCCAAAGCGAACCAAAGAGACCAGGTCTCAACGGCTTCGACTGGGGCTCCGTCGATGGCCCCTCGCTGGTGGATCCTCCCGAGGCCGAGGCGAGGTCTGTCGCCCCGATATCGCAGGCTGGCACTGCGATCGTACTCCCGAGCGCCCGAGCGGCCTACCCGTGAAATCCAGGCCCGACTGGATAGGCGAGATGCTCTGCCCGACGAACGCGCGCAACGACGACCCTTGGCCAGGACCCGACGGGGGATCTCGTCAAGAAGCTCCGCGTCTTTGTGCACGGATGCGACAACTTTCCTGAAACTCACCGCCCCCCCCGAGATCACCCACGCGGTGCGGGGCGCGCTCCGCGCGGCGATCGAGCCGTACGCGACGAACGATGGCATCGTCATGCCGGCGGCCGTTTGGATCGTGACGGGCGTCGAGAGCTGATCTCCCGGGTCCGCTCTCCGCGCGACGGCTTCAAGCATGGAGACGGATGCGAGGCGCGACGCTGGACGCGCGAACGAACCTCGCGCTAAGTAAGGCCCAGGATCGCGGATGAACCTGCTCACGAAGATCACGCTCAAGGGATTCAAGACGTTTCACGATCTGGACGCCTTCGAGCCTCGGGCCCTCAACGTTCTGATCGGCGCCAACGGCGCAGGGAAGAGCAACTTCATCTCGTTCTTCCGGCTCTTGACCTGGATGGTCGCCTCTACCGGCAATCTCCAGCGCCAGATCGGCATCGAAGGCGGCGCCCATCGTCTGCTCCATGACGGCCCGGGGGTGACCCAAGCCATTGAAGCAACGCTCACGTTCCTGACCGAAAGAGGGCTGAACGACTACAATATCCAGCTCGGCTACGCGGCTGGTGACACGCTGATCTTCGGCCGCGAGCGGCTGCGCTTCTCGTCGACGGCTCGAAAGAAACCTGCCCCGTGGAAGAGCCTGGGCGCCGGCCATCGCGAAGCGACCCTCATCGACCAAGCTGCCACCGACACGACAGCTCGTTTGATGCGTGGCCTGGTGCAACGATGCGTCGTCTATCAATTCCACAACACGTCGCCGACATCGCGGATGCGAGCCAAATGGGCGGTGAGGGACAACCAATACTTGAAGGAAGACGGTGCGAATCTCGCCGCCGTGCTTCTCCGCGTGAGGGAGAAGGAAGTCGAGAGCTATCGTCAGATCGTCGCTACGCTCCGCTTGCTCGTCCCGTTTTTCGACGACTTCGATCTGAACTCGGAGCACGACAACGTGATGTTGACGTGGCGCGAAGTGGGCAGCGACATCGTGTTCGACGCCTCGCAGGCGTCCGACGGGATGTTACGAGCCTTCGCCCTCGTGACCCTCCTGGGGCAGCCCGTGAATGCTCTGCCCAACATGGTCATCCTCGATGAGCCGGAGCTCGGGCTCCACCCCTATGCGATCAGCATCGTCGGCGGCATGATCAAGCGGGTCGCAGCGCACGCGCAGGTGATCGTGGCCACGCAGTCGGCCACGCTCGTCGATCAGTTCGCGCCTGAAGACGTCGTCGTCGTCGAGAGGGAGGGCCGCAGGTCGAGCTTGCGGAGGCTGGACGCAGAGCAGCTCGCCGTCTGGCTCGAGGAGTATTCGCTGGGCGAGCTTTGGCTCAAGAACGTGCTCGGCGGGAGACCGCTGAAGTGATCCGGCTGCACGTCATCGCCGAAGGCCCCACAGAAGAGACCTTCGTCAAGGAGCTGCTCGCGCCCCACCTCTTCGAGAAGGGCGTCGTGGCAGTGCCGATCCTGATCGGCAAGAGTGGCGGCAACGTCAGCTACGCTCGCCTCAAGAGAGACTCCGTGCTCTACCTCAAGACCGATCCCACGGCATACTGCACGACGTTCATCGACTATTACGGCCTTGGCCGGGGCTTCCCCGCCAAGGACACGATCGGCGAGCACGATTCGCCGAGCGAGAAGAAGAGGAAGCTCGAGGAGGCGATCTCAGGGGACATCGAGGCTTCTCTGGGCAAGCACCACGACGCGTCTCACTTCATCCCTTATGTGCAAATGTACGAGTTCGAGGGATTGCTCTTCAGCGATCCCGCGCGCTTTGCCGAAGGCATCGGGATGCGGGATCTGGAGGCTAAATTCCGGACGATCCATGATCGGTTTGCTACGCCAGAGCACATCAACGACAGTCGCACGACTGCGCCTTCCAAGCGCGTAGCGGTGCTGTGCCCGGGCTACAGCAAGGAGTTCCAGGGGAACCTGGCTGCGCTCGAGATCGGCCTTCCGGCGATCCAGCGAGCGTGTCCGCTCTTCAGTGCATGGGTCGCTCGGCTTGAGCGGCTCGGCCATCTGCCTGGATAATGAGAGTCCATCCGCGAGGGTGTCTTCCTCGTCGGCTATGGCAACCACGACGCCCTCGTGTGGAGCCTGGACGGCTTCCCGCCCTCTCAGGGTTGCAAGGGCACCGAGAATGCCGACAACCACTGCCTTTTGGGACGAGAACGAGCTAGCGGCCAGGCCCCAGGAGGAAGGCGAGGGCCGCGGGGAGCCTCTGTGCCCAGTAGGTCTCGTTGTGGATCGCGCCGGGCTGCACCACGTACTTGAGCGTGGTGCCCTCGGCATAGCCTATCCCCGAGAGCGCCCTGGCCAGCTCCCTGGTGTCGGCGACCCCGTCGTTGCTGGCTCCGGAGTCGCCGCTGTCGACGTAGAACCTGAGCGGCCTCACCGGACCCATCCGAGCGACGACCCCCAGGATCATGCGGTTGTCCCACCAGGTGGAGGGGCTCATCGCCCCGACGAAGCCGAACACGCCCGCGTACTTGGCGCCCGCGTACACGGACACCAGGCCCCCCAGGGACGAGCCCATGACGCCCGTGGACTCCCGCGCAGGGAGCGTGCGGAGCGTCCTGTCGATGGTGGGCTTGATCTCCAGGGTCACCATCTTGAGGTAGTCGTCGGCCCGGCCTCCGTCGCCCCTCCCGGCGTCCACGGAAGGGGTGAGCTCGTCGATGCGATCGGCCGTGCTCTCGACGCCGATCACGATGGCCTCCCGTATCGCTCCGGACTCGGCGCCGGCGTCCAGCGTCTCGTCCACCGTCCACTCGACGTTACCGAAGGCCGTGTCCTTGGAGAAGAGGTTGGCCCCGTCGTGCATGTAGAGCACAGGGAAGCGGGCGGCCTCGTTCTCGATGTAGGTCGGCGGCAGGTAGGTCCACAGGCGCCTGGGCCTTGGCAGGTGAGCGGACTGGAACTCCGGCCCACGGGTGACCGTGCCCTGGGTGGTGAAGAAGTGGGGATAAACGTCGACGCGCGAGCCCTTCTTGACGGCATAGTTCGGGCCTCGCGCCCAGGTCGTCCGGTAGCGAGGCTTGAACTCCAGCGCGGGCAGGTCCCGGGGCACCACGTAGGTCCACTCGCCGTCCCCGGTCTTCGTCATGGGCGCGTCGGCCTCCCAGGAGAGCGGCGTCTTGTCGCCCCGGATGAACACCGGATCGGGCGAGATCGACACGTGGACGACGATGGTCGTCTCGCTCGGCTTGGGTTTGGCGTCCGGGGCTCCGTCGCTCTGCGTGCCGCCTTCGCCGGGCGAGACGTCGGGCCCTGAGCTCCCCCCCTCCAGCGAGGCGTCCGGGGCTCCGGGACCTTGCGCCCCTTCGCCGCAGTGGGCGCCGCCAGCGAGGAGGAGCGCGGCGAGGAGGCCGAGGCTCCACCTTCGGAGGATTGCGGCAGGGGGACCTTTGATTCGGGGCGCTCGCACCAAGGTCTCTTAGTACCGGGGGCAAAGATTGCAACGGGGAGCAGGAGTCTCGCGTGCTCCGAGCGCTTGACCTGCGTGGGCCGCGCTCGTATGAACTCGGTTTGCGGGCATAGGCTGAGCGCCTGGAGACGCCGTTGGCCGGGGTGCACGACGCGGGGAGAGCGGGATGTCCACGATGCAATCGAGAATTGTCCGTCAAGGGCTGGGAGCCACGCTCGTCTGCTCGACCCTGGGGCTGGCTGCGGTCGGCTGCGGGGAGACCGTGAGCTTCTCCGTGCTCCGCGCGGCCAGGGTGAACGTCAAGGGCATGGCGGGCAGCAAGGACGCCACCGTCTCGGTAGGCGAGTGGGGGGGCGCAGACGGGACGGCGGTCCAGGACATCAAGCAGCGCATCACCGAGCTCATCACCAACGCCGAGGGCGGCGTGATCAAGTACACCACCGGGCAGGGCGTCGTTCACGTGGACGGCATGGTCGCCGAGCACGACTACAAGGAGCGCATGGAGTCCACCCAGTCGCAGTGCTCGCGCTACAACTCCACCGCCCACAAGTCCGAGTCCTATGGCTGCACCATCCACAGGAGGACGGGGACGGCGCACCTGCGCGTGTCGGCCAACGTGGTCGACCAGAGCGGCAAGGTGGTGGCTTCGGACAGCTTCTCGGAGAAGGTCGAGCGCGCGACCCAGGCCGTGGACGGAGATCCGGCAGCCATCGACGGTCAGGAGATCCTCTCGGGGCTCCGCGCCGCGGGCGCGGCCAAGCTGGCGGCGCTGGTGATCCCGCACAGGGTCATGGTCGCCAAGCCCTGGTTCAAGTGCGGCGACGCCAGCAGCCTGTGCGCTGCCGGGCTCCTCCAGCTGCGCAGCGGGAACTTCGGCCCCGCCAAGGACCAGTTCACCAAGGCGATCGACGCGCTTCGCAGCAAGCCCACGCCCGACGCGGAGGCCATGGCCGCGGCCTGGTGGGGCATCGTCCTCGCCCACGAGTTCGACGGCAACTACGCCGGCGCCCGCACCGCTCTGGAGGAGGCCATCAAGCTAAACCCCAAGGAGCAGGCCTACGCCAACGAGGGCAAGCTCATCGCCGAGGAAGAGAAGAATACCCAGAAGCTCGCCAACCAGGGCGTGGGGGGGGACTGAGGATGCGCGCCTTGCTGGTCCTGGGGACCCGTGTCTCCCTGGCCTCGGGGGTGGTCCTCGGGCCCCTGGCGCTCTCTCCGCTCCTGGCCACGACGGCCTGCTCCGGCCTGGCCGCCCAGGCCGCGGTGCCGCCCACGCTGGCCTCTGTGCAGTCGCTCCAGGGGGGGCGCTGCTCGCTGGCCTCGAACCAGCCCTTCGCGATCGACTGGCCGTCCACCGAGCGAGGCTTGCTGGAGGCGCGCCTGCGCAACGGCGTGACCGCCGTCAAGTACACCGGCTGCAGCCTGGTGGTGATGGACCGCTGCTCGCTGCCCCGCTCCAGGTATGCCTACGCAGGGCTCACGCCCAAGCACGAGGTGCACACCTTCGGCACCACCGACGAGCTCTACGCCCATATGCCGGTGGGGGCGCAGAAGTTCGAGGGCTCGCTACGGGCGTCCGGGCACCTCGAGCTCAGCATGACCGTCGCTGGACGTATGGAGTCGAGCGCCTCCTCGGTCAGGATGGACGAGCTCGAGGGGGAGGACTGCGTCCACGCCACCCATTTCGTCAGGGCGGTCTCGGTCGGCGCGTTTCGCTTCGACACCGGGGCGGAGGCCACGGTGGGTGGCTCCGTGCTCACGGAGAAGATCGCCGTGGGGGGGAAGGGGAGCGCCAAGAAGGAGGCGCTCATCGCGGACGGCGAGGAGTCGGCCTGCAAGAGCGGGAGCGGGAACGACACCGCCGCTCCTCGCAACTGCGGGGCGCTCCTCCGGCTGGAGCTGGTCGCGATCGACGGGCACCTCCACGTGGAGGGCGTGGTCAAGAGGGAGCGCGTTTGCCCTCCAGGGGAGACCTGGAGCGGGACGGGGTGTTCGGGAGGGGTGGGGCAGAAGCTCTCCACGGGGCGCTTCGCGGTCAGGGGCTCCTCGGTGTTCGACACCACGACGGGGCTGAGCTGGCAGCGAGCGCCCAGCCCCAAGCACCTCTCGTGGGACGCCGCCAAGGCCTACTGCGCGGGGCTCTCGCTGGACGGCGAGTCCAGCTGGCGCCTGCCCAAGAAGAGCGAGCTCACCTCCCTGGTCGGCTCCAAGCAGGGAGCCCCCTGGGTGGACACCGCCGCCTTCCCTGGCGCGCCCTCCACGAAATTCTGGACGACGTCCGAAGATCACGGGAGCCCCGGGGACGCGTGGACCGTGGATTTCGGTCCAGGCTCGGCGCGCTCCACGGGGACGGGCACGGAGCTCGACGTGCGCTGCGTGCGGTGAGGTGACCGCTCGGATCGAGAGCCCTCGAGCGCCTCATCGAGGGGAGAGCTGACTACCAATCTGGCACATAATCCGGAGGCACACAGGCCATGTCGCACCCCCCTGGCCCGCACCACGCGTAGCAGACATTTCCCCCTGTCGTGCAGTCCCCGCATTGACCGCCGCCGCTGCCGCACCTCTCGTTCTCGTTGCCCCAGATGCATGTGGTGCCCTGGCAGCAGCCACGACAGGTGCCCAGGAGGCACGAGCCTATCTCGCAGACTCGAGTGGGGTTGCATATCATATTGTAGTCCGCGCAGAGGTCGCACGCGGCACCCGCGACGCCGCAGTAGTCATCGTTGGAACCCGGGTAGCACACGTTGCTCCAGCAGCAGCCGTTGCAGTTCGAAGGACCGCACCGGTCGACGCACACGCGGCCGGTGCCGACGACGAATTTGCATATCTGGTTACGTCCCGAGCAGTCGTCGCACGCGAGGCCTGTGTCGCCGCAAAAGCGATCGTTGTTGTTGTAATCCCGGTGGCACACGTTGCCCTGGCAGCAGCCCCTGCAGTTCCCGGGACCGCACGGGACGGCGCACACTCCGCCTGCGCCGCAGATCTGGCTCCGCGCCGAACAGTCGTCGCACGCGGCGCCAGCGGCGCCGCACGCGTCATCGCCGGAACCCGGGACGCAGAGGTTGCCCTGGCAGCAGCCGGTGCAGTTCGAAGGACCGCACACGATCTCGGGGACGCTCGCGCGACGGCGCGCGCGCCGCCTGCGCCGCTGACCTGGCGTCATCCCGTACAGCTCGTCGCACACGACGCCCTCGGCGCCGCACACGGTGTCGTCGGGGCTCGGGCAAGAAGTGGCCGTGCAGGAGGCCCCGGAAGAGCGACCGGCGGGCGCCTGGCCTTCGACGGGGAGGGCCTCATCGACCCCCGAGCATCCCGATCCAGCCAACCCCACGATCGCGGCGAAGAGAGCCGCCGAGGCCTTCGGTGCGACCCTTGCCCCCTGCCGAGAGTTTCTCTCGTGAACTCGCTCTTGCATTGTCTTCTCCCTCGTGAAGGGGAGCCATGCCCCTGGGGGCTACAGAGCAAGGTCGATGCCGAGGTTGCAGCCTCGAATCCGGCATTCCCTTGACGCTTTCGTCATCGTCTTGACGCTTCTTGGCGTCGTCATGGCGGGCGGGTAGCAGGACGTGAGTAGAGGCCCTGCTCCTCCCATGTCCATGACGGAGCGCAGCCTGCGTGCTCGCTCCATCGTGCGTTCCCGCTCGGTTCCAGAGGCCCCCGAGCTTGCTCTTTACCCCTCGAACAGAGCGTCCGTGCTCATGACCGTCATCGCCGCGCGAACAGAACGTCCACGCTCTCGACCGTCATGGCCGCTCGGAGCCACCTCTCGAGGCGGCGAACGTTGTGGTTCCCGAGGATGCGATTTTTCGCCTCGTCTTCGAGCGCCACGCTCCGCCCCTCGAGAACCAGGAGGATGGCCTTCGCGAGTCCTTCGGCTTTCCCTTCGGCTTTGCCCCGAGCCTCGCCCCGCTTCTCGCCTTCGCGAAATGCGCGGCGCATATACGTCGACCGATATTCGTAGGGCTTTCCGTTGAGCGTGGGCATCAAAGTCTCCAGGGCAGTGCGGACCAAAGGAGCCAGCGCTCCCATCAGGTGATCGAAGTATACCTCCCCTCGACCGGAGGGCAGCTGGTTCAACAGGGGCAGAGCACGGGCCGCAGCGGGCGCTCCGTGGACAGGATCTTCGGCCAGCGCTAGAGCGGCCAGGTAGGCCTGCTCAGGCGACGTGAGGGCGCCTTTTTCGGCCAACCTGGCCAGCGCCTCGGGACCCAGCACGATGGGCAGGGAGGTCGAGTCGCTCGGCCCCAGCTTGATGGGACGCTGTGCCCAGCGAGCCACCTTCGGCTTGGGGGTGATCACCAGCACGCTCGAAGGACAACGATGACGGCGACGGGCCGCCGCCTCGTAGTGAGGCCACGAGAAGCGCTTCGCGGTCTTGCGGGCCAGCTGCACCTCCACCACCAGCGCAAGGCAGGGGCGCCCTCGGCGCGAGAGGAGCACCACCGCGTCGGGCAGCAGCGCCGAGACCGGGTCAGACAGGGAGGCGTTCGCCAGCTTGGCCGTGGCCTCGACCGGCACCTCCACCCCGTGGAGCTGGAGGAGCGGGACCACCAGCGCAGGCTGCTCCTGGAAGAGTGTGACGAGCAACTCGTGGTCGACGCTGGGCATGATCGCCCCCAGAGCCAGGAGCGCGCCGCGATGAAAGCCCTCGAAAACCGCGCGAATAGGGCCCGATGGGTCGGCACGGACGGCCAGAGGGCGTCCTGGGACGGCGGGGGGCGTATTGGGGTGGGCGCCGCGTACCCATGGCGCTGGCCTCGCTTCGCTGCACGGCATCGAGCGCGGTGGTCACCGCCCGGGGGCTGTCCTATTCTCCAGACCATGTCGGTGTCCTCGCTCACCGCGCGATCAGCACCAGCTCCACCGTCAGGGGATCCGTGTCCTTCCCCCAAAACGGGGCCTTGCGGACATGCTCGAGGACGCAATCGACGGAGGTCCTGGGGCCTTCGCTCTCGAGCACCCTGGACAGGGGGGCCGCTCCCCGGCGAGGCACGACCTGGAGGCGGACGAGCACGCTGCCCGGGCCGCGCAGGCACCCGAGCATGGCCCTGGGGAGCGCGCTCGCCTCGGTCTCGCCGTCCTCCATGTGGCTGAGCGCGAACGCGGCGCTCGGGGCGACGAAGGAGCCCGCGTCGACGTCGTACCTCGAGCCCTCGCTCGGAGGGGGCGGCTCACCGAGGCGCGTCGGCAGCGCCGTGTCGTCCGGGGGCGGGGCGCTCCGTGGTCTGCCCGTGCGCGCCGGAGGCTCCACGCGGGGCCTCGCGGGGCCAGGCTCCGGCAGCGAGGGCACCTTGGGCTCCTCTGCGCCGCACCCGCCCTCGAGCGCCAGCAAGAGCGCGAGGCGGGCTGCGCGCGTGGTGGACATGGAGAGGAGCGTAGCCGACCATGGCTCGTGTGCGTGTGCCTCTGCTCATCCTCGTCTGCGGCGCGGCCTCGGCGCCCTCCGTCCTGACCGACCGCGCGGACGCGTGCACCATCATCGTCCCCACCGTGGTCCTCCCCTCGATGACCCCTGCGCCGCGCAACGCGCACGTCTGGGTGCTGGGCCTTCCATTGCCGCTCTACGCGGGCGCGAGCTTCGTCCTCGTCCCGACCGCCGATCCGTCACACCCTGTGCCTCTGGCGCTTCGAAGCTGGGAGACGAGCATGGCGTGGGAGCTTGTCCCTCGCGATCGGCTGGCGCCCGTGAGCCGCTACGAGCTCTGGGGGATCCCCAGGCAAAAGGGAAAAAAACCGCTGATCATCGGGCTCTTCCAAACGACCAGCGACGACGACGCGACCCCCCCGAGCCCGCCGACCCTGAGCCAGGCCCGCTATGTCCTGTCCATGGTAGCCTGCCCTCCGACCATCCAGATCGAAGGAAAGCCAGGGGCCGACGCCTCGGGCGATGTCCTCCATGCCATCTGGCTCTCCGGGCCCGGGGGATCCATCTCGTACAGGACCGCGCCCACCGATATCGCGCACTGGCCCCACCCCTCGGCTCTCGAGCCCCACCCCTCGCTCTTCCTCACCCGGACGCTCGACGGGCCTGGCGCCTTCCGGATAGGGATCCGGGCGGTGGACGTCGCGGGCAACCTGAGCGATCCCGTCGAGATCTCAGTGACCCGGTGACGACCGGAAAGTCACCCAAGCGCTCGCCTTGGCCTGCTTTATCCCTGCAAATCACAGGGAGAAGCGAGGTAGGGAGGACCGATTTTCCCCGGCTTCGACCAGGCTCAAAAATTAAAGGTCGGCGCTCTTAGCTCACACGAGCGACCGCTTGGGCTTGGGCTCCTTGCGGAATCGAAACCGGGTGTCCCGGGTGAGCGCGGCGTAGCTGCCCAGGATCGCGTCAGGATCGGTGATCCGATCCAGGGCGTCCTCGCCGGGCTCCTCGGCGAAGGTGCGGAGGACGCGGTAGCGCGTATCGCGCTGGGCGGGCAGGCGGCCCGCGTCGCGCGCGATCCTCCGTAGAGAAGAGGGGGTCGCCAGCTGGCCGTGGGCCGCGCCCGCGGCCGTGGAGATGCTCTCGTTCATGAGGGTCCCGCCGAGATCGTTGGCGCCGCAGCCGAGCAGGACCGAGGCCTGGCGTAGCCCCTCCTTGACCCACGAGACCTGGAGGTTACGAAAGCTGCGCCCCAGCATCAGCCTGGATATCGCGAAGAGGCGCACCACGTCGTTGCCAGTCGGCCCTGGCCGTAGCCCGCCGACCAGGCCTCGCCTGAACATGGGCGCCTCCTCGTGAACGAAGGAGAGGGGGACAAACTCGGTGAAGCCCGCCGTCTCGCGCTGGATTCCGCGGAGGAGCTCGATATGCCTCAGGCGCTCGGCGTCGGTCTCGATATGCCCGTACATGATCGTCGCCGTGGTGGGCAGTCCGATGGAGTGGGCCGTCCTGATCACGTCGATCCACTCGGCGGTCGATATGCGCCCCGGGGCGATCTTCGCCCTCACCGTGTCATCGAGGATCTCCGCGGACGTCCCTGGTAGAGAGCCCAGCCCCGCGTCCTTGAGCTCCTCCAGGTAGGCGCGAACAGGGACCCTGGCCAGGCCGGCTCCGTACTTGATCTCCTCGGGGGAGAAGGCGTGCAGATCCAGCTCGGGCGCCGCTCGCTTGAGGGCGCGGGTGAGCTCGACGTAGAAGCGGCCGTCGACGCCGGGCGCCAGGCCCGCCTGCACGCAGATCTCGGTCGCGCCCAGCGAGCGGGCCTCCAGGGCGCGGCGGATGATCTCGTCCTCTCCGAGGAAATAAGCCTCCTCGGACCGGTGGCCCCTGGCGAAGGCGCAGAAGCGACAGGCCTTCACGCAGGCGTTGGTGAAGTTCACGTTCCGGTTGACGACGTAGGTGACGGGCTCGCCCGCCTGCTCGGAGCGCAGCCTGTCGGCCACCAGGACCAGCGCATGAAGATCGACGCCCCTCGCCTCCGCCAGCGGGAGCGCCTCCTCCCAGGAGGGCTCATGCCCCTCGAGGCAACGCTCCAGCAGGGAGCGGGTGGCGGGGTTGGCTCCGCCCAGGCAGGACTCGAGCGAGCTCACGGAGCCTCGAGGGAGGGGGAGGCCGGATCCGCGGTCTGCGCGAGGGCGCCCCTGGCCGCGCCGAGCTCCCCCGGCGAGCGCGCTCGCGCCAGCCTGGCCCTGGCGGCCAGCGTGGGCCCCAGCAGCTCGGGCGCGAGGAAGCCGGGGCGCTCGATGAAGGCCTCGTGGACGGCCACGCGAGGGGCCAGCTCGTAGCCCTCGCCGGCGCAGGTCCTGGCCAGGGCCTCGAGGTGGGGCCACGGGTGGCGAGGGTTGATGTAGTCGGGGGTGACCGGGGAGATCCCGCCGAAGTCGTTGATGCCCGCGGCCAGCAGGCGCAAGGTCGAGCCGGCGTTCAGGTTGGGGGGAGCCTGGACCGTGATCTCGTCGGGGAGGACGAGCCTCGCGACCGCGATCGCGTGGGCCACTTCGTCGTCGTCGGGCTCCGGCGCCTCGCGCATCCGGGTGTCCGGGTGGGCCCTGAAGCTCTGGACGATCACCTCCTGGATATGCCCGTGCGCCCGGTGGAGGGCGCGTATGGCCAGCAGGGCCTGGACCCGCTCTCGCCGGGTCTCGCCTATACCTATCAAGATCCCGGTAGTGAACGGGATCTTGAGCTGGCCCGCCTCGTCGATCATGCGCAGGCGCGAGGCGGCCCGCTTGTCGGGGGCGCGGTGGTGGGGCATCCCTGGCTCCGAGAGCCTGTCGCTCGTGGTCTCGAGCATGAGCCCCAGGCTGACGTTCACCCGGGCCAGCCTGGCCATCTCGTCCCTGGTGAGGATCCCGGCGTTGGTGTGGGGGAGGAGCCCTCGAGCGAGGGCGCGCCTCCCGGCGTCCTCGAGGTACGACACGGTGCTCTCGTGGCCCCAGGTGGCCAGGGTCCGGCGGTACGAAGGGAACACCGACTCCGGGCGATCGCCCAGGCAGAGGAGCGCCTCGGCGCACCCCTCTGCCGCGCCTCGATCGAGCCATGTGTCGATCTCGTCGGGCGTCATGGTCCAGGCGCCCGCGTCGCCAGGAGAGCGGCGGAACGAGCAGTAGCCGCAGCGGTCCCTGCAGAGGTTGGTGACGGGCAGGAACACCTTCGGAGAGAAGGTGACGCGCCGACCCCAGGCGCGGTCCCGCGCGGAGCGGGCCTCCTCGAGCAGGGGAGCCAGGCCGGCCGGATCGCCGTCCGCGAGGGCCAGGGCGTCTTCGTCCGGGAGCGGGAGCCGCACGGAAGGGCGCATGGCCCAGGGGTACCGGAAAGTGAAACGCGTTACAATCGATGGTTGGTTTCCGGGGGACGCTCCCTGTAACCTGGGCGGGTGCCGGCCGAGCTGGAGGTTGCCAGGGAGGACGAGGGGAGGCGAGGGGACCTCGAGTTCGGGACCATCGCCCGGCTCGTCACGATCTCCGCTTCGAGGCACGGCGTCCGGGCGGCGATCGTCGACGGGGAGACCACGCTCTCCTTCGTGGAGCTGGCCGACGAGGTCCGGCGAGCGGCGAGGGCTCTCCTCGCGCTGGGGGTGGCTCCCGGCGATCGCGTCGCGATCTGGGCGCCCAACTCCTGGCAGTGGGAGGTGGCCGCGCTGGCCGTCCACTCGGTGGGGGCGGCGCTGGTCCCCATCAACACCCGCTACAAGGGCGAGGAAGCCGGGTATGTGCTGGCCAGGAGCGGCGCTCGGCTGCTCTTCACCGTCTGTGATCTGCTGGGGGCCGATCTGGCCGCGATGGTGTCGTCCGCCGGGACGATCCTCCCCGATCTGGAGATGATCGTCGCCCTGTCTGGCGGGGCCTCGGCCGACGTGCTGCCGTGGAGCGCCTTCCTCTCCGTGGCCTCGGAGTCGTCCGAGGCCGAGGCCGAGGAGCGAGCCCTGGCCGTCCAGCCCGGCGATCTGTCCGACATACTCTTCACGTCGGGGACCACCGGCAACCCCAAGGGGGTGACCGCGACCCACGCCCAGACGCTCCGGGCCTTCCGGGACTGGAGCGATCTGGTCGGCCTCCGCCCGGACGATCGCTACCTGGTCGTGCTCCCTTACTTTCATAGCTTCGGCTACAAGGCCGGCTGGCTGGCCTCGCTGATGATGGGCGCCACCGTGTTCCCCCAGCCGTTCTTCGACGTCGACCTGACGCTCCGGCGCGTCGCCCGCGATCGGATCAGCGTCTTGCCTGGGCCCCCCGCGCTCTACCAGTCGATCCTGGCCAGGCCTGGCTGGCGAGATCACGATCTGTCGTCCCTTCGCCTGGCCGTCACCGGAGCGGCGGTGATCCCGGTGGAGCTGGTACGCCGGATGAGGGACGAGCTCTCCTTCGAGACGGTGGTCACGGGTTATGGCCTGACCGAGGCCACAGGGGTCTCCACCATGTGCCGGGCCGAAGACGATCCGGAGACGATCGCGACCACCTCGGGCCGGGCGATCCCTGGCGTGGAGGTGAGGGTGGCGGACGACTCGGGGAGCGAGGTCCCCAGGGGCGAGCCTGGAGAGGTCCGGGTGCGAGGGTACACGGTGACCCGGGGCTACCTGGACGATCCCGGGGAGACCGCCAACGCGATCGACGCCGAGGGCTGGCTCCACACC
>SXGT01045400.1_pt1 | contig 23024 bp, 3 predicted proteins | sample 3176221 | NCBI WGS metagenome assembly SXGT01 (sample SAMN11356862, study PRJNA531348) | freshwater metagenome | isolation source: freshwater sample F1-120 | place: China: Fuxian Lake, Yuxi | collected 2017-12-25
ATGAACTACTGCTGGTTCCAAGTGAAAAGTCACCAATATAGGCCCACGGTCTTTCACTACTGCCCGTAAATAAGTTACCCAATTTCCTTTGCGTGACGGAGTTATTCCTTAAGAGTTCGGTGCCGCCATAAGTAACAGTGTAATCAACGACATTAAATGAATACGAATTATTGAATGACGTATCCGGCCAAGTGGCATAGAGTCTATATTGCCCTTTAACTAATGATGGCAAACTCCAGGTAGCCGACGCTGCTGCGGGGTCAAAATCGCTATTACTCCAACTATTGCCATCGGTATAACGATAGTCGCCCCCGATAGCTGGGCTCTGTCTTCCGAGTAACCATATATCATCGGTTGATTCTGTATAATTTGAAGCACCCACTTCGTCATCGATAATCCAACGATTAGTCAATGAAGAAAGTGAGTTTATCTTGTTATTTGCCAGATTTAATTGCTCTAAGTTTGCCGGAAGCTTATCGGGTGCAACAGTTCCAATAGAGTTGTTCGATAAGTCAAGGACTCTCAAATGAGTTAGCTCAGCTAATTTATGATCGACATTCCCAGTAGTCCAGGTCAGTTTGTCCAGATTTTGGTTATTCAGCTTCAGCGAACGTAGATTTTTGAGTTGCTCTAAACCAGAGAGATTCAAGCTATCATGAGTAACGGTGATTTCCAGCGAGGTTAGAGCTAATACATCGGAAACTCGAAGTTCAGCTCCTTCTCGTTTACCTAACGCTGTAGTCACCGCATTTGCTAAAGTTTTATCCCCAGATGAACCGAAATGAACAACTGGATCAAGTAACGGGTCCATTTGGGTTGAAAGAGTTTTTGCATCCGGATTTTCGTTAGCCTGGAAAATCTGCACTGAGGAACCTTCCGAAATCATATCGCGGTCTCTAGCCTCAAATGCCGCAGGGTCACTTCCATTTACAGCAATGTTAAACCGGTCTGTTCCCAAACCACCATACAGTCGATCGATATCAACACCACCGTCCAGGTAATCGTTACCTACGCCACCTTTAATCCAGTCGGAACCACCTTTTGCGGCAAGATTGTAGCCTGATTTAGGTAGCTGACCAGTTAGCGTTGCATCTAACGCGCCTAAACCGTCTACTCTACGGATACGTAAGGCGTAGTTCCCCGCTGAAAGACCAGCTAAAGAGGCAAATTTGCCCTGAAAAATTATTGTTCCAGTAGTAGCATTTCCTGAATCCAGACTTACAAGCGTTATTTCTAATGGCATGGGCGAACCTGCATCTGGCACCGCTATAAAACCATCGCCACTGTCGCCGTCACCCAGCATCTCAAAACGATACCAAAGCTCCGTCTGTCCTGCGGCAAATTTTAGCGACTGCTCAAGTGGGTTATTAGCAGCTAAAGTCTCAGCGTTAGGCACGGATATGGACTGCGACCCACGCCAACCGCGAAGCAATGTGAATGCACCGGTATTTTCCAGAAAATCCGGATCGACACGATCTACGCCAGGACGGCCTACCAGCAAATCATCAATGCCATCGCCATCGATATCCTGAGCCGGTCCTCTCCACAATACCCCCAGCATTTCACTGGCTCGCCCTGAAAGGGTGATATCAGGCAGGTTGATAAAACCAATTATATCCCCGTTTGATTTGAGCCAGTCACCTGTTCCTGTTTCCCCAAAATAAACATCAATACGTCCGTTTCGATCTATGAAAGACGGGCCTGCACTCGTGGGGTATCCGCCAGGATTACTTGAAGTGTAACGAAGTGGGGTACCGATTGCCAAATCCACCAGACCATCGGCATTAAAGTCTCCAGCAGTCACCGTAGTGTAAGCAAAGTAAGCCGGAATAGATGGGCTATACCAGCGGAAAAAACGATCCACGCTTTTCAAGTTAGTGTTATCTTCCAAGTTAGTGTTATCTTCCAAGTTAGTGTTATCGATCGTGGTCTTTGCACCTAAATGTAAATACACTCCAGCGACATCACCCTCCTTGGGATCGAAGAAAAATTTGGAGCCTCCTGCATAGGTCGTTAATGCGAAATCAGCTAGACCATCTTGATTGACATCCCCCAACGGGTGAATCCCACCTCCATAGCCTTTTCCAACCCAAGAGATATTCGCAATTGCTCCTGTCTGAGCATTGGAACCCAGTGCTAAATTTTGTCCACCAGCAGGGCGGCCGTAAAATAGATAGTTTGCCCCAATCGGTGCATTATCATTAAATTGCTCTTTGGGTGTCCAATCCCATGGTGAAGCGACTATAAGATCTTCAAAGCCGTCACCATTTACATCGCCGACGAATTGAGCGTCAAGTACGCTCCGGTCAATTTTCCATTGTTCACTTATGGATACGTATCTTTGGAGTGAAGAATCGTAGTAAACGTCTTGACCAAGTGTTAGGTCACTCAAATTTGACGAAATAGATTGGAGCTTGTCAGCAACTTCCCCTCTTAAGAATCCACCTGAATAAATTTGGATTACATCGCCGTCAGCCCCTTGAAGAGATGGCCCACCTTTCACCATCACATCATCATAACCATCGTTATTCCAGTCTCCAACAGACACCTGGGTACCCGGCGTGCGTAGCGATTGGTTATGTGTTGAATCAGCATCGCCCCATGAATCAGCGTTATTCCAATAAACGCCGGTTTCGAATGAGTAGTCCACATCAAGCAAGGCACCGGGGACTATTTTGGCACCACCATACTTGATATTTACCCGCACTGTCCCCGTAGTAGAGTCACGTGTAGCCAATACAAGATCGTTTATGCCATCCCCGTTGATATCACCAAATTTTTCAGCAGGCCGACCTAAGGTAACAAAAGTAGAGGTTGTTTTAACCCGCATGCTGGAATCAGGGTCGAGCAGCAAATCGGCAAAACCGTCCAGTCCAATTTCCTGTCCAATCAAAGACGAAACCGGACCAAAAACAATCCGAGATACTGAATTTGATCCGAATCCGGCGGGAATTAAGAAATCCGGATGACTATCTCCATTTAAATCGCCGATCGCTAGGGGCTGCGCGGAAATAAGCGAAGGTTGGGAATTCTGAAGCTGTCCACCGAAATATTGTGTAGACTGAAGATCCCCTGCAACACTTCCCTCCCAAGAATTTTCTGTTGCACCATAAAACGTGACCGAATTATCAAGTGTGGCTTGCGACCACGCTGAAACAGCGTTTCCTAGCACCAATGGAAGTAATTGATTATTGCCAATTATTTTTGTCGCAGGCTTCACGTTTTGGATTGGCGTTGGGTCCTTCAACCAATCGCCACCTGAATAGATTTGCACACCAAGAGCGTCTTGACCATGCGCGATTGCAATCTCAGTATGCCCATCTCCATCAACATCACCCAACGGCACTAACCAGTTCGCCAACCGCCCGTTTACTGGCCGAATAGAGTTATTTTCGTCAGAAGCCCCCCCAATATCTGCGTTAGATTTCACACCCAGCCATAATTGAAGATCGGGCTTAGATGAGTCGAAATTTCTCCCATCGTAAATTTCAGCAATGTAGGGTTTCTTAAACTCATGTCTTCCGACTATGGCAAAGTCAGATCGACCATCACCCAGAAAATTGCCCAACGCTACAACATCTACTTCCCCATACCAGTGATGAGTTGCATCAGATGAGAATACAGGTAAGTGAGTGACTGCTTGGTTTACAAGGCTAGATGAATAGAGTGGTGACCATGTTCTGCTTAAAGAACCAGCACCCGAAACCAAAATAAAATCCGCACGTTGATCGGCAGTTGGCTCTATATCGCCAACTTGGAAAACCTCAACTTTTGCATTACCGTTGGCAGTAGAATGATCCAATTCAGAAATAACCACAGAATTGGGTAGTAACGAACCAGTAATAGATCCCCAAACCGAAGAAGCTTTAAGGAACCATGAGTGATCCAGTGTATTGACCACCAAATCTCCCTGGTGATTGAGGTCTCCATCAATATCGCCTGCTGCGATCAGTTTTAGATGACTTGTCTCCCCAAATCCTGTATCAACCGGTGCATCAGTCAATCTGAGACTAATTCCAGGAGAAGAAACTGTCCATAGGGTTGATCCTTTCCAAACATCTAACCAAAGGCCGCCGTTTCTTATGGAAAGTGCCACGAGATCATCCGTTCCATCGACATCGATATCTAATACACTAGCGGTAGCATATCCGCTAAAGATGGAAACTTCTTTAACCAAGTCCGGATTGTAATTATCCTGGGGAAATGTTTTTCCGGGCTCCAAAGACGTTGAAACATAAAGCTTTGATTGCAAACTACCTACGCTCCGCGCACTGTCAATCCACACTAATTCGGACTTTCCATCACGGTTAAAGTCGCCACCGGGAAGCAAGGTCACTGTTCTATTTGGTTCGACACCGTACTGAACCGGACCTTTAACCCATCCGAATTGGTAACCTTCAAGCGTTGAAAGCTTGTTACCAAACCACTTAGTAGATGTCGAAACGGGTTGTCCAGATACGTAATTGAATAAAGTGTGGGAAGACGAATAAACAGAAGTAGCATATTCATTGAAGCCATCTCCATCTACATCACCAACTGGTATAAGACGCGCTATATTACCCGTTTCAATCGTTTTACTGCCCAAAACAGAATGGGCATCTGATATATCCATGGTCAACGGTGCATCAAATAAATCGATCTCAATCTTATAGTTGAAAGCCGATGGATTTAAATCTGAACGAGTCGGATTACTGACGTGCAAGGCGTAATAGCTAGGTGCCGTCAATTGATCCGAAATATCTTTTGTTATTTGGACGATTCTGTCAGTGGTGTCTTTAACCAGTGTTACTGCGAACAACTCCAAAGTTGGCTTAATCGTCTCACCATCTATAGGCGACACCAACTTGAATGAGTCCAAGTCCAATAGTAACCGAGCCCGGTTTCCTGGATCAATTGAACCAAAGGTTTTTTGAGCCAATGGTGCTTCGATCAAATAGTAATCATCAAGATCACCAAAGTGAAATGAACCCACAATGGTGTTGAGATGCAAAGAATCAAGCTTGAGTTCATGCGCATTCAATAAGGTATCGTTAGTTTTATCGGGAATACGGCCAGACTCATAGTCATCAGGCGCTACATCCATTCTGTCACCAACCACTAAATCATCACCATCGCTACCGTACAACTGATCGTCGCCCATACCGCCAGCAATGGCGTCGCGCCCTGAGCCGCCATCAATCAGATCGCGGCCTGCACCGCCAAACAGTCTGTCATTGCCTACACCGCCGTAAATAGTGAGGCCATCGACAGGCGCACCAAGTGGCCGGGCATCGTCACCAATCCCCCAGTCGCGCCCGGGATCACCTGCCATCTGATAGCGTGGATCAGCATGGAATTCATCATCACCCGACTGCAAATCCACCTGTATGGCTTCAATGGTTCGAGTACGGAAGAAAGCGTATTCCAGCTCATATTTATCGGGGGCATCCTCAATGAAGGTTTGGTTAGCCGTATCCCAAATCCGGCTGGCGAATTCGTAGCGATCACTGACGGTGTTGTACCTGATGGCCGCAAAATCATTGATTGGCTTGCCGTTCTGGTCTACATCGCCACCCAGAAAGACGACGCGGTCCGTGCCAACTCCGCCGACGAACAGGTCGTCTTCTCGGGCTCCGGGATCACTGATCAATACGCCAGTTCGCTCATCTAAAGCCAGACCGTCAGTCCAGATCTGGAAGGTATCGTCCCCCTCACCACCGACCAAGACGTCGACTTTTTGCCGGTCAGCGCCACCCGATAACACATCATTACCCTTGCCGCCATCAATGTAGTCTTCACCCGAACCGCCGATCAAAATGTCGTTTCCATCTCCACCCAGAATCAAATCATGGCGTGGTTCAGAAGACACCTTTCCGCCAAGTTGGATTTGTTCCAATTGTGAAATCGTATTTACGCCGCTCAGCGAAATCTTGACGTTAGCCGCCGCGTCGATACTACTGTTATTGCCGAATAGTAACGAGTAATTGTCTAACTTCTGCGTACTTCGGACTTTCAGTAAATATTCACCCTTTAGAATGTTGCCAGTAAACTGATTCGCTGGATGGGTTGCTTGTATGTCTGCAACCGATTTTAGGTAGGTGTGGTTCTTTCCATCAACCTCCTCAGTGATAACTTGATAGAGACTGAGCTCCAAGCCGTCAGTGGTATTTACACCTGATGCCGCGAGAATGCGGTATTCCGTGAGGTCTTGAGTGGGATTGAACTGAAACCAGGCGGTGTCGTCATTATCAACTTTCAAGCCAGTAAACTCGAAAGGCTTTGTGTAAAGATTACTACTGTTTGGTAAAACCGCACTGAGTTTCTGCAGAAGGTCAACGGAACCGCCTAACTGATCCAGGATCAATGAGTAACGCGTTGGTATGGTATTACCGCTAACCTTGAGCCAGTAGTCGCCAGCACCAAGACTTTCAAGCAACAAACTGGTCCCATCGTTATTCGGACTTAATGGTAACGCAATGCCCAGTTTGCCAGTACTGACATCCGGTTTATACAAAGTGAGCTTCAGCCCATCCTTGCTACTCAAACCGTTAACCAAGATATTCGCGAGTGATTGACTGCTTGTGACAGTGAATTTAAACCAGTCGATATCCTCAGGGCTATCCAGGGTAAGATCATTGAATTGCGCCGGGATATTGAAAACCGAGACCGATTCAGAAACGTCTGCTTTGAGTTTGGCGGACAAATCGTAAGCATTCAGCGAGGCGAGCAAGGTTTCGGCATTGGTCGTTGTTGGACCATCGTTGCGTTTGTTGGCATTAGTACCTTGCCGATCGGCGATATCGGTCAGCAATGCCCGACCGGTTTCGATAACGACTTTGTCATCGCCTGCACCGGCATCGATCCAGATACTGGTTTGCACAGTAGGTCCGATGGTAATTTCATCATTGCCGTCTTTGGCATCAATAAATATGACCCCCAAACTGTCTTCCGGTGGCAGCAGTGTGCGAATCTGAGCCTCACGATCGATTTCCACGCCGTTTTCCAGTGCGGAGGAAGTGCTGTCTATATCTTCGCCGCTCAAAATCGCAGCAGCATTTAGGAAACTATCGGTGTTCCAATTGCTAAAATCCAGGCGGACTTCGGCATTAAAGCTAAAATTGCCTGCATTTTCGGTCAGTCGGGTAATCAAATGATGCCCGACCAATAGACCGGGTTCGGTCACATAATCGACACGGATTTGATCGCGGACATTGGAACCACTATAGAACCAGAAACCGGATTGGTCTCCGGAGGAGGCTTTGAAGTCTGGATTCTGATTGAAGACGGCCGTGCCTTGGTTTTCGATATCCTCACCTTTGCGATTAAGATAACGGTCACCACCCTCATAGCCGATCATGGCGTCGAGTCCGGTACCACCGAAGAGCTTGTCGGCTTGATTGCCCCCTATCATGCGGTTGATGCCGGTGTCTTCTAATACATAGGCGGGTTTTGCCGGATTAGTGTTGTCAAGGTAACCGTCATGGTTCGCGTCGCCATCCTTAGGACTTAAGCTACCATCAGGTTTGACGAACACGCCAAATTGATCTGCACCACCCAGCGTGGGGTCTTCTGACCAGGCATACAGCTCGTTTCTGCCAGGGCCGCCATAGAGATCATCATTACCCTGTCCACCATAGAGTTTGTCGACATCTTGTGAAACTTGTGTGGTACCAAACGCATCCGCATCACCCCACAACTGGTCGCTACCTGCGTAGCCATAGACTCGATCCGATCCTGCACCGCCATCCAGATAATCCCTGGCATTCGCACCAATGAGGGTATCGTTACCAGCACCACCTTCCATGACAGTAACCCAACCACTGCCGCGCTTGGTAAGCTCGGTTAAGTCAACCGATTTCGAATCGTCAGTGAGTTCTTGGTCTTTAGCGAATTTTATGGTGTCGTCACCGCCTAAGCCGACAAAATGAAATTGGTCGAGTCTGGGGGTATTGAGTGGCTGGGTTGGCTTAACCCCGTTGGTATTAACTCGCCAGTCAATGTGAGATTGCACTGTAATTGGGCCATTAGCAGTTTGTGTCTCGCGTTGCACCAATAAAAGGCGATGACCATTGGTTTCGACGATTTCACTGGCCTGCAAAGTGTCATTGGCCTCAGTACCTGCTATCAGGAAACGGTCTATACCGCCATCAGCCGTATTAGGATCACCATGACCATCGAAAACGTCCAAATCAGTTGGGGCAGCATTAAAGTCGACAACAAGTACATCGCCGCCACCTTCACCATAAAGATGATCGGAGCCTTTTTGACCTTCCAGTCTGTCCGCACCATCACCGCCACGTAGTTCGTCATCGCCACCACCGCCTTGCAATACATCTTCGCCACTATCACCGTAGAGAGTGTCTTTGCCACCCAAGCTTTGTTGTTGTAAGTAGCTGAGTTCGATGTTGGCTGCGTAAGCATCACCACGCAGGACGTCGTTGCCAATACCTCCTTGTAGTTCGTCCTGACGCAAGCCACCGAACAGGAAGTCGCGACCAGCACCGCCAGCGAGTACATCACCCAGCAGGTTGCGTTCGCTGTCGGCTTGTCCGGCATCGGCTGACCAGGCATAAAGGTAGTCATCGCCGTCACCTCCAAATAAGCGCTGGCGTACGGTGGCCATGTTGCTGCCAGCCGAGGTGTTGACGGTGTCGTCGCCATATAAATGGTCGTTGCCGGATTCGCCGTATAGCAGGTCGGCGCCTGCATCGCCGTGCAGGGTATCGTTACCGTCGCCGCCACGCACAATATCGGCTTGGTCGCCACCGGATAGGGCATCATCGCCAGCCCCGCCGTCGACGTAGTCCATTTCGGCACCGGCGGCAATGATGTCGCTGCCGCCACCGCCGAACAGCCAGTCGGTGTCGTCGCCACCGCTAAGGGTGTCGGTACCGTCTTCGGCATCGGCATCGAGCACATCGTTTCGTTGCGAACGACCTTCCAGGGCTTTCGGGATGATGTTTTTGATGTCGGGATTGTCTGGCATATTGGTCACCGCAAAGGCACCCAACAATGTGGAACCCAGGCCTTCAGGCGCGATAAACAGTGAACTGTTAGGGGTGTTCAGACCATTGTGGAGATTGGCGGGGTTCAGACTGGTCAGCTCAGCGCCGCCCCAGATGACGTCAAAGCCCAGACCGCCGTTGAGGCTGTCTGCACCGGCACCGCCGACGACCAGGTCGTCGCCGTCACTGGCGTCCACCGTGTCGTCACCGGCTTCGCCATAGATTTTGTCATTACCGCCAAAGGCCCAGACTTGGTCGTTGCCACCGCCACCATAGATAGTGTCGTCTTTGAGGTCGCCGAAGATGCGGTCGGCTTCGCCGTCCTGACTGTTACCTTCTTCGTCGCCATAAAAACTATTTTTGTCCGCGTCTGTTGCGCTGGCACTCACCCGCCCGGAACCGGCATACAGGCTATCCCGGCCGCGGCCACCGATCAGTTTATCGGAGCCCCAACGAGTCACTTCGGTCAGCAGCGTGGTTTGAGCATCTTCACCGCCATAGAGGATGTCGTTGTCGGCACCGCCATCCAAAATGTCATTACCCAGGCCGCCCCACAGAACGTCGTCGCCCAAATCACCGAAGATACTATCGTCCCCACGTCCACCTTGGAGAAAATCGTTATTGTCACCACCCTGCAGCCGGTCATTACCATCGCTTCCGCTGATTTGGTCTTGACCAGCTTCACCATCAATCACGTCGTTGTCTTTGCCGCCATCGATGTTGTCGTTACCGGAGCCGCCATAGATCGTATCGTTACCCGCCCCGCCGGTGATTTGATCATCGCCTGCACCACCGCGTAAAGTATCATCGCCCGCATCACCGGTGATGACATCGTTGTCGGTTTCGCCAAGCTTCAACTGGGTATCGGTTTTGGCATACCCCCATATCAAGTCTTTCCCGGCACCGCCTTGTAGCAAGTCATCGCCCAAACCACCGATCAGTATGTCGTCACCGGCATTACCGATGATGATGTCGTTGTCGGTCTGCCCTGCAGTCAGGGTTGCGGAACCATCATGATTATTGCCTGCCAGCACATCATTGCCATCGCCGCCTTGCAATTGGTCATTGCCGACGCCACCATAAAAATTAGCCGCAAGCGTGCTTTCGTTGACCAGAATATCGTCACCTTCGTCACCGAAGATGTTGATACGGGCCAATTGCAAACCGACGCCCAGTTGCAGTTTGTCGTTACCTTGGCCCAGACGCGCTTCCAATGCCGTCACGCCGGTATAAGTTTGGGTAATGCCGAACATGCTGACGTTGATGGAATCGGCCGTGCTGCCAGCCGTTATCCTCACGACTTCGTCGCCACCATCGGTATTGCCATTACGGCGTAAACCGGCGCGATCACCGACGTTCAACAGCAGGGTGCCGTTTTGCACTTCACCCAGTACTGGCGTGTTATCAGGACGGGTCTGCTCAAAGCTAAGGATAGGGATGACCTTTTCGAAACTGGAATTGATGATGGTCCAGGTTTTCTTACCCGTGCTGAAGGGGCCCAGTTTAACTTCTGCCCAGGCTTCAACCAAGGCACGTGCCCTCAGAACGAAATCCACGCGGCCTTCGATATCAAACAGGTACTCCGGGCCAAATTGTAAATTGCTGGCGAGTTCGTCACCTCTCACTTTGCCATCGTGATTAGGGTCATTTAAATTAAAGCCCAGCGCTGCACGTATGCCGCCCCCGGCGTAGACATCAATCGAAAGACCGCCCGAGATCGGACCAAACGAGGCGCTAAAATCAATACGTGGCAATGCGGCATACACGCCAATCTCACCATACAAGGTGAGTTCGCTGAAATCCTTGCCAACAATCACGCCGTCACTGACGTAAAACCCGAACGCCAAATCGGCAGTATTTTGGCTGGATGCGTAGCGACGCATGCCGGCGGTGTCGTAGCCCATGGCAAACTGAGCCTCTAATCCCAACGCACCGCGAATTTGCGCCATCAGAACAGGAGGGATGATGGGAATTTCCGCTAACATGAATTCCAGTTTGGCACTGAGATGCGGCGTGGTATAGGTAATTAGGTCAACATCTTTGCCCAATAACAAGCCCAGCAAAAGGGATGGGCTGTCGAAGATTGGGAAGGCGAAACCGGACGCACTGTTGCCCACCTGATAGAGCGACGAGGCACCTAGAGCACCCAAGGCATTGTAGACTTCGTCTTTATTACGCGCTTGCAAGGTGACGGCCAACGTTGCGGCAGTAGTTGCGATACGTGGATCGAATGCGCCAGTACCCAGATTGATACTGAGATCTTTGCCGTTGGCAACGCCCAGTGCTATCCAGCCATCCCCGGAAATCGAGGTCAAGGTCGAGATCAGCTGCTCGATTTCCTGAGCTTTGTAGACAAAATCACGCACATCTTTCGCCGCTTCCGGTGCGTAAATCGCCGCGACATCCAGCAGCGTTACCGGACGACCGGCCAGTTGTGAGATACCGGGTAAAGGATTGGTTAAAAAGTCGATGGCAGGTTTGAGTGGATCCAGAATCGATTTGACGTTGTGCAGCATCGGACCGAACAAGTTGCTAATGAAATCACCGGCATTAAATTCGACATTGTCATAGCTAATACCGGTCAATTTGCCTAGGACCGGATTTGCAGCATTTGCCCCGGTAAAATCCCAACCGACATTAAAGTCAGTGCGCAGACGTGGCAGGCTTTGCCCTCCAACCAATTGGCTTTCGATTTTCAGGTTGATGGCCGCATCACCGTGCATGTCGGCATCGATCAGTTGATCCAGGCTGGCACCCGAATGGAGCTCGGCCAGCGTCAGTTTGTTGTCGTGCGACGGATCGTACAAGTTGACCGAGAAGCCGGCGGTCAGATGCGAATGTTTTTTTGGATCTGGATCGTCCTTGGCAACGACTTGCAGGAAGCCCAAGGTGCCGGTGGCCATGAAACCGGGCAAGGTCACCGAGAGATCGACATCCAGTTCGTCCAGATCGATATCCTGCGCATTGCGTTGATGATCGATCATCAGGTAGAAACCATCGGTCTTGCTATAGCCGATGCCTAAATCCCAAGCGACATTCAGATCCACCTGGGCGGTGCCTTCCAGGTTCAATCCCAACGCGGGTAGACCTAAGTCGGCATCCAGGCTGACACCGTACAGGGTTTCCTGAAACGCTAAGGGCAGCAGGAATTCCAGTCGATCGGCGGTAGGGGTGGATGCGAAGCTGACTTCACCCTTGAGCCATTCGGCCAGGCTGGTGTTCAGCATTTGCCGCAGATTTTCCTTCGTTTGCGCCGCCGAGGCATCGCTGAATAGTCCGCTCAGACTCGTGCGCATTTCTTTAATGAACTGGATACCGTCTTTGAGCTGGTTACCAATTAACGGCAGATTGGCGTTAAACATGGAATTGTTAAACAACTGTTCCAAAGCATCCAGGGTGATGTCCCAGTTCTCACCCATACCGTCCCAGACATCCTGCAGACTGTCGCCTAGATCACCCATCGCGTTCAAGGCCGCACTGGGGCTCGGTACGGTATAACTGAAGCCGGTGGTGGGATGCGCCAGATTGACGTTGAAGCTCAGATTATGCTGCGCAGGGTCGAGAAAATTATCCGCTGTCGCCGAGGTTGTCACCGGCAGGATCGCGGCAAATTGCCCTTGAATTGAGGTTTGCAGGTCGTCGACAAAACTGAACTCGTTGAACAGGTTGTATTGGCGGTCAATTGCATCGTCCACGACATCCGCCGTCCACATCGCTAGGTGATTGAAGTCCACCGTGGTGTCTTGGGCGTTGTCAAGAATGGTTTGGATGCCATCATCCAGACGTATCACGCCGTTACGAATAAACACGCCTAACGGTCCCCAACTGAGACCGGCGTCGACATCAGGCCCATACAGACCTAAACCAAACTTGGCCTGACTGCTGTCTTTAATGTAAACAATCGGCTGAGTGGGATTGCTGACGTCGATCGCCAAGTTAAGGGCAAATTGGCTCAGATAAGCGACATCCAATTGACCTTTGGCAGACAGTAAGCTGCCTTCCAGACCATTCACACCCACCAGACTGCCCAAGTCGGACAAGTTGAGGTTGACCGGTAATTGGCGTTGGCCTTGATCGCCAAACACCAGGTTCAGGTCAATGCTGTCTGTGTCCTGATGGAATTGAGGATCGTCATGGCTAACGGTGCTGGTATTGCCTGTTTTTCTTAGCACAGCCAGGGTTTGCTGGATGGCGGTGTTGATTTGCGCAATCGATTCGACCGGGTGTTTTTCCAGTTCGTCGATGAAAGCGCCAAATTGTTTGGAGAGGCCGACCAGTGAGGCCAGATTTTGGCCCAATACGGGTAGCTCTTGCTGGAAAAGGCTGGTGTTTTCCAGCTCGCGAACGTTGTTTTGCACCGCGCGCAAGCTGGCGATGATTTGGCTGAAGGCGAAGTTTTTGGCACCGGCCAGTAGATCCAGCCCTTCTACGGTAACACTACGAGTGTTTTCATTGCTTAAATCGGTCCAGTCCAACGTAATCCCGGCACCGGGTTGCACTAATTGGCTGGGGTTGGCGACGATCGGCAGATTCAGTTCAGCGCTGCCGTTGAGGATCAGGTCGCCGATCAGGCGATCGAAGCGGCTTTCGACCGATCCATCGGCGTATTGCATCAGATCGCGGGTATCGCCCAGCGCGGTTAGTAATTCCAGAATAGTAATTTTGCCGTCTTCAGAGGTGACATCATAGGTTCGTACCCCATCCGCTAAAGTGGGTAGACCTTGACGTTGACCTGGATCGTAGAGCCTGATGCTAGCCGCACCGCGAATCGCGCCGTCGCCATTGCTGACGCCAATGGCCATGCCGGCCAAATCCAAACGTGCGTCGACATCGTTGACAGTCAGATCAACACTCACCTTCAGAGCGTCGTTTTGACCGAATTTCACGAAGACGTGGTCTTCGATCGAGTCACCGTGCAATTCGGTACCAGCAATGATGCCATCGCCCGGCCCACCATTACCGTCAGTATCCGCACCGACCAGACCGAGGCCTATGTAAGCTGCTCCACGAAGCGAGCCACCGATGGTTTCGATGTGGAAAAAACTGTTGCTGGTACTTTCTTGACCGTGGGTTAAATCGCGCAGCCAGAAACGGAAGGTATCATCAACCATACCACGCGTGCCGTCATCCAGAGCATCCCATTCGTCGGTGCCTTGAGTAATTACATCGGTTAGGCGAACGCCGGCCGCTAGACGCTGTTGATTGGCTGTATTGGCGGCTGTTAGCAGTTTGTCGATGACATTTTGCACGGTCACCACACCAGCAAATGACACCTCAACCGTGCTACCATCGGCAAAGGTGATAAGAATGTCATTTTTACCGTCTGTTGTGGCAGGATCAATTCCGAGTCCACCATTAAGTTTAGCAACTTTAGTAGATTCATCTTCTTCAGGAGAAGCTTGGTTATCCTTTATCAGTTCAAAACCATGTCCGATTTGGCTTAAATTCACGCCGATACTGAAACTGCCTTGCAATTTGGCCACCGCTTCCAGCATGCCACCGTTCAGTCCAGTCAAGGATGCACCGGTAATTTGACCATTGCCGTCGGTGTCTTCACCGACCAAGCCAAGTCCCACCAACGGCAAGGCTACTGGTAAAGGTTTTGGAACAGCACTGCTATCGTTGAGAGCAACGATTTTGAAGACACCAGTACCCGTGGTTAAATCCGTAACGATCAGGCGATCACCTTGATCGTTTAAAGACACCACCACCCTGGCTTTCTCGTCTTTGATGGAGGCCGTTTCGATGCGGGTGATGATCTGGTAAAGATTGGTGCAGCCGCTAAGGTCGACATTAAAATCTGTTTCGCTGCGAAGTGCGATTTTGAAAGTGGCCTGATTTAAATCTAACCCAGCGATGCCTGCACCCCCATTCAAATCGCCAACCAGCGTCGAAGCCTGTTGTGACGCACTGAGTTCAGTTTTGGTCAGTTGGGGGCCTACCAGACTATCGCCGATGATTTGCCCATTCCGGTCATTATCTTCACCCAAGATACCCAGCCCAATAGCGGCTTCACCAATCCGAAGTCCATTTATGGCTTTAATTTTGAAACCATTTTGACTTGGGATTAAATTGGATTTCGTTAAATCGGTAATGACCAAGCGATCAGCCGTAGCATTCAGCGTCACGGTCAAACGTCGACTATTGGCATCTCCAGCAACACGTCGAGACGCGGTTTCAATCCGAGTTTGTATTTCAGCCAATGTGGCACAGTCGAACAGCGATACGTCAAAATTGCTGCCATCATTCAGCGTAATGTTGAGGCAGGCTTGATTGGTATCAATATCGGCAACGCCTTTACCGCCATTAAGCTCGACTACCTTCATGAGCCCCGAAACAGCCTGGGTGCCATCCAGACTCAATAGACTCTTATACTCACCCAGTACTTGATCCAGAGTGAGTTGGTACGTCAGAGTTTTGGTGGCAACATCAAATGTCCACTGGGCATTGGCAAAACCGGGGATCAGGTTGATCAGATCTTGCCAGGTCGGTCGAGTGAAAGCTGGCAGTTTGAAGCCGGAATCGGAACTGTCGCTGTTGGTTGTTGCACTGTCGCTTGATTCCCAATTGAGCCATTCACCCAACTTGTTCAGCAGTTCACTCATATCGGGCAACTGGATGTTGCCCAAATGCGGTAGGTTGATGTCCGGCCACTGAATCTTGCCCGTCTGCGGATCGCCTAGATTGGCGCCCAGCTGATTGAACCAATCCTTGAGCTTCTTCAACATCGCCATGAAGGCTTCGGTGTCGATGCCGGATAGTTCCGGTAAACTAATCGAGGCTCCACCCTGCGTGCCGTCACCGAAGTGCAAGCCTTTCCAATCGATCAGCTCAGGCAAACTCGGCAAATTGGGTAATTCGCCGTCTAAACGAGTACGGTAGTGTTGTTCGATTACTGTGTCTGATTGCAAACTCAACAATTGACTAGCGGTGTTGTCTATAGACAGTTGTATGGGCAAGTTACCCACAACATCCAAATTCAATCCCAAATTAAAATTTTGGGCGAATGATCGCTGCAACAATGACTCCAACGTTCCCATTTGATCGCTGATCTCGACGCTAATGCGAGCTGTGCTGGCATCGGCTGAATTAGTTCGAGAAGCCACCTCGATTCGATTGATCACATCATCCAGCGTCAGGCAGCCATAGAGATTGACCGAAAAGGATGCACCGTCACTTAAGGTAATTTGGAAACTATTGGCGTTTTGATCCAGATCAATGATTCCGGTACCGTTATTTAAATCGGCCAAGGCAGTAGTACGCTCCAGTTTGCCCAGACTGGGTATGAGTGCAGCACCGTACAATATGCCGTTACCATCATTATCTACACCAACGATCCCTAATCCGGTGTAGTCATCCGTCGTGCCAGAGCCATTTACTGCGCTGATTTGGAATACGCCATCCCCTTCCGTGAGATCGCTTAACACCAAACTGCTTTTCAGGCCCGCCTGTATCGATAATTCAAAGGTATCTATAGAGCCATTGGCAATATTCCCGGTCATGCCGCCGATGCGCAATTGGGCATCGATATCCGGCGCGGTCAGTTGGAACTTGGCGGATGCGGACAATTCATGAATAATCAATGCCTGTTCTAACGGCAGTGTGGAATCGTTAAGAATTTCGTAATCGAAACTGAGCTCGATCACTTTATTAGCGGGCAAAGTGTTGAGTCCTGTCAGGCCCAAGCCTTGTTTGGCCGCCGTATCGCTTAAATCCAGGGAAATTTCTGCCGAGGAAGTCGCTAACAGTTTGCCGACCAATCGTATGCCCTGATCGGTAATTTCAAAGTGAATAGGGCTATCCGTGTTAGTGAGAATTTGACTGGATTCCGGCGTTGTTTGACCATCCGGACCGGTTGCCATGGCAGCAACCATTAATTTATTGCTGGGTTGCGTAGCAGCAGAAATTTTGTAAGTTTCCGTGGATGCTTGACCGTTCTGCCCAACTGTAGGCACCGTGATATTCCAATTGCCGACACTTAACCTGCTTTGAATGCCTTCCAGAGTCAAGCCGGGCTGTGTTGCGATGTCTCCCAATGTATCCTGTAACAATGCTTGAACGACGCTGGAAACCGGTAATAACTGATTGAGTGATTCGGCTGCTAGCGGCACAGACACATTGCCGACTTGCTGAAATTTATCGGCGGTTAATAATTGCTCAGTCAGTTGGAATGAGCGTATTAGCGCACTTTGTTCGGTGCTACTGAGTATGCGCGCTGGGGTTGGATCGCTTGGTTTTGGTGCATTGGGTTGGTTAATCCAGTTAAGATCGACCTTGGCAGAGGGTTGAATAGTGCTAACGCCTGTCACCTTGGCATTGAAAACGCCAATGGCATGCATGGTATTTGGCCCCATGCGACCGTCGATAACGAGCGGATTCCCTGTGACACCGGTATAGCCTAAGGTGTTTAGCCGATACTGGATCCGCATGATATCGAGCTTGCTGGCATCGCCGGTTACGGCACCGTACAATCCCTCGGGTGCTTGTTGATCATTGAGCCAACTCAGAAAATTTGCTTTCTCAACCGCCCTAAAAACGTTAAATTTGGGATCAATCAAATTGATTGCAAATTGGGTATTGGATCCTAATATACCATCAACAACGAGCGCCTTTCCGTTTTCACCGGGATAACCTAAAGCTCTTAATCGTTGTTGGATACGCATGATATCCAGGGTACTGGAATCGTTGTTGATGAAATCGTCGATATCCGGCGGTGTGCCTTCACCGCGGATATTGATCAAGCTAAGAAACGTCGATCCATACGAAAGTGCAAGAGATCCTGTAAACGCTTTCGCTTCCGGATTAATGAAGTTGTCTGGCAAAGAAGGAATGAAGATTGCTCTTCCGAAATCCGCAAATTTCTGATTTGAATTAAATTTTTCAGCTAGAATCAGACGCCCTATTGGGATCCAGTTATTAATACTCGCTTCACTTTCCACCAAATACTCGTCAGTACCGGTGGCGACCAATCTGACATCGCGTGGATTATCGTCAGCAGATAGCAGTTGTAACTTTAAATGATCAGCATTGAACAAGCCAACCGGCGAGCCAGTTTTTGAAAACAAATCAATTAAGTCAAGCGAGATTATGTCTGAATTTCTCCCAGAATTAGTAGATTCAAATTTAACCTCATCGATTCCAACAGAGAGATCATGCAAAAGCCCTTCAGAAACCAGTTCAAATTGAATAGCATAAGTCCCTCCAAGATAATTAAATTTATATAGATCTTTAAATTCCTGTATATTTAAAGGAATTGAGACATTATGTGTTCCTTCAGAAACATTGGTAAGATTTATTTCCTTGGAAATCTCGGCTTTTGAAAAACCTCCCGCCAGCAGGTCTTCTCTCAATATATTTACATGTAGCGATACCTTACCGCCAGAACTGATTCCAGAAGGATTTGAATAATTAAAAGTTAGATGAGTAGCGAATGGTGGAATGTATAGCGCATTATGCGTTAATGTAGCAGTTGGAGAACTACCTGTTAGGTTTAAAGCAGCACCTAATTTCGCCCCATCTAATATTCTATTATAATCATCCCAACCAGGAATAAAATCCCATCCAATATTGTCGAAATCACCATTTACTATGGAGCCATCATCTATCACTGGACTCCATACAGGCGCATATTCAATATTATCGTATTTGGCAAGCTCTTGCCTTACAAAAGGTGGCGTCCATTTGTGAGGGTCAGGCAGCCATGGATACGACTCTGGAGTTGACTGAGTAGTCACAGTCAATTTCGAAAAATTTCCGTCAGTTGGACGTTTTGATTGACCGTGAGCCAATGCAGAATAGGCAAAGCCAGCACTAAATCTGGCGTCAATCGCATCATAGTTATATCTGCCAATAAACTGCGTAAATATACTGCTAGGAGGTAAAAACTTTTCTTTTACTTTGCCGTCTTTATCTAAATCTCCAATTTCTTCATAGTAATTATTCCAATCTTTCTCAAAATCAGTCTTATGAAAATCTAAAGCCCCCGGTACAGTTGACAAATAGTAGGTATCCCAGGCGTAACTATGATCACCACTTATTGTTGAATTGCCATATCCATCAGGAATAGGAAGCCTAGGATACAATTTGTCTCCATTTAGACGAGGTAATTCAGCATCTAAATATACGTTATATGCGCCAGGAATAGCTCTACCTTCTGGCACAAACCAGTCAAAGGAACTCTCACCTCTGTTTTCATAATAAACATCCATGAATTCAACATTATTCCACTTCGAAATGCCATACCCAGGCTTACCTTCCGGGCCTTGGGGGTATGCCAGTGAAGCTTGATCTTGCCAGTTGCCAAATTTCTCCAGCCCTGGTTGATCATAGTCATGTGGATCCATCAAAGTAACTTGATCGACAGGCACTCCGAAATAAGCTAATCGCTCAACTGCCTCGCTGGTAACTGCGCTACCAAAACTGTGCGCAATGAAATGTAAGGTGGGGTTATGATCGGGGTGCTCCGTGTCGATAAACTTAAGTTCAGTCAACAGGGAAAACAACGCATCCCCAGCCGCCTCCGTCCACCCAGAAGAAAACTCATTTGTCTCTCCGGACCAGTCAAATAAAAGAACAACATTGGCGGTTTTCCCTATTGAGAGTCCTTCGCTATCAAAAGTGTATTCACGACCATTATTTGAAACATATGATCGTTGATTGGATTCCTTATCTACATGGATGCTAAATCCACCTAGTTCGCCTTCAGCTGCCGCGTCGTAGTCTAATAAGTAGGCCGTGTCGTTTTTGTAATTTGTGGCTGTATAATTGTAAATCGCATTGGCTAACCCATAGAGAGAGTCACCATCTGTTTCACCTGTTTGAAAGCCATGTGTCACGATCGTGACACTCTCAACATCCACCCCTTTGAATTGACTAGCCATTTGACCGACGCTCCAATCGGCCGATAGCAAAATCCTCGGCTCAAGTGATTCAAACACTAAGCGCTTAGTTTGTCCCTCTCCTGACTCATATTTAGGATGTTTTTGTTTGGCATTATTCTTTGTATTTTTACGATTAATCCAAGATGTAAACGCCATGATAGAAACTCCAAATTTTTTTAATCAAAACGGACAAAAATATCCTGACATCCAGACGCACTAGATTCCAGCGTTAATGCCCTTGTTTTTAAAAGCAAGTTGATGTTCAAAGTTATAAACTTGTTCTACTTCCTGAGAATAACGAGAAGACTCGATTACAATCCAATCGCGAATGTTTAGGTAAAACAATGACCTGATTAATCGTAAAATAGTGACTGAAGACGTTTATTAAAATTTGCCAAATGCCTTTAGCCAAAGATACAAAAATGTGATCTGCATTTTATTTTCGCCATCATGGAATTGTCAATTGACCCACAATCGACTTGACACTTGAATAGATTTTTTGCTTAAAGACCCTAGCTTAATTAATTTTTATTCTCTAAGAAAACTTGACGAAGCCGTTTGAGCTTACTTTGGCAGGTAAAACTGCTGCAAATCCCGGTTAGATTTTCATTTCCTGACCCCCGCAATCTCTCACAGCAGCTATAGACAACGCCATCCCACATCGACTCCTAATACCGGATACCAATGTTTCTTCACCCATACCAATGGTATTTGGAATTCCAGATTGTATGGCTTCCACGTTTGTAATTTCGCATTCTAACCGCTCATAAAGTCGAGGAATTTGCAGTTCCCCCTATGATTGTCTTGGAAAAAACTAGTGAGCGATAAAAATTTGCAGGGCCGTAGTTTTAGCAACAATGAAAGTTAATCTTTACATTTGATAGTTCTTACATAAATTAAGAAAAGAATATAGACTGAAGTTAATTGTCCGCTCTCTATCTAACTGCAGTCTTACACCGCTATATTTTTTGTTGCGATCGGATGACCGCTTTTGGCCGGTTGGTTGAGGTCGCCAGCGGCTGCTTTGAAGTCCGCCAGTTTCCAAAATCTGGATTCCCTGTCTGATCGCTTTGGAGAAGGGTGATTGGCAAAAATGGGTCGCCAAGGGACCGTCTTCTCTTCAGATTAATAGTCGGAAAGCGGTCAATGAGCCTCCGATTCCTGAAAGCGGCCAGTCGTCAATGATTGCCCCCATTGAGGTCGATCGCTCCTCTTGATAAAATGACTGCATTTTGATCGTCACCAGCCAACGTTACTTCTTGCCGATGATCTACGTTAACTTATTCTGTTGTCGTCAATGAACTTTCGCTCTACAAATAACTTGGTTGGTACTGCTGGTGAGTATTACGTCTGCGCAGAAATTTGCATGCAAGGCTATCTCGCGTTGCTTACCCCGAAAAACAATCCACTTTTTGATGTTGTTGCCACTTCATCAGATGGGGCACGATCAGTATCTATTCAGGTAAAAACCAGATCAGTCCATAATGAACAAGGCTGGAAGCTCGGCACTGATATTTCAAAAAGGTGACGCACAGCCCGGCTTATTCATCGTACTCGTAAATCTCAAAGTCAATGGAACCCCAGAATACTACGTCTATGAGTACCCGGTTCTGGCTGAACGCGTGTCTCAGATATATCAGGCATATATAAGTACACCGAAACGGGATGGCACACCCAAAAAGGAAGTTGGCTTTCGTTGGTTTGATGAAATTTCCTTCAATGACGACGACCGATCAAGGAAAAACAATTGGCAACCCATCATCAAAGCTTTGACGACCACAGGCCCCTATAGGAATTGTCATGTTTACACCCAAGGCAAGTAATCGAGGCACAACAGCACCTGGATATAGAAACAAATACGGACAGGTTGTTGTTAGGAAGACTGACCTACCTGGTAATGACCATATGCAGCGCATCTATGTTCTTCGCTGCGAATCGTGTCAAACGGAATACGGAGCAAACGGTAGCGATATTTTTCAAAGACGCTGTCCAATCTGCGACAGTGGCCGACCAGGTTTGGATTTCTAGTATGTATATTTTAGGATTTGACCCAGGCGGTGAGAATGCTTTGACTAGTGCGCCTAAATTTACGCCTTGATTTTTAGCAATTCGAGTCGGGTTTTGCTAGGTTTTCATCTGTGAAAAGTGTAGGATTAAATCCTAAGCCACCAGATTGAGGTTTGTCATGCGCACGACACAGCAATTTAGTATTACCCTGCCAAACGAGATGGCGGCCGTTGTTAAAGCCAAAGTAGAGGCGGGCGAATACGCCACGGAAAGCGAAGTAATCCGGGACGGACTTCGTGCGTTGATGGCGCGTGACCGTGCCGTGGAAAGCTGGTTACGCGAACAGGTTGCACCTGCCTATGATTCGCTCAAGGCTGATCCATCCAGAGCCGTTTCTGTTAACCAAGTGCGCGCCAGACTGGCGGCAGAACTCGACGCTGCGACAAAAGTTTGATGCAGTACAGTGTTGTCTTTGCACCTGAAGCCGAAGAGCAGCTGGTGGGAATCTATCGCTATATTGCCAATGCAGCATCGCCGCGAATTGCGGAACGCTATACAAATGCAATCATCAACCACTGCGAAGGGCTGGCAACATTTCCGCATCGTAGCGTTAGACGTGATGAAATCCGGCCTGGACTTCTGGTCACCAATTACAAAAAGCGCACCGTTATCGCTTATGCAGTGAACGACGATGTCGTTTCCATCATCGGCGTATTTTATGGCGGACAGGATTATCAAGCCGCGCTTGAACCTGAATTAGACGACCAAGATTAAGCCGTCAACGCCTGCCGCAACATTTCCAATTTAATTTTGCGTTCGGAAATTTGCCGCATTAAATCTTGTACTAAATCCCCCAAAGGATCTTCGCCCAAGGTTTCACCGGCCTGCCAGCGTTGCAAGGTGCGCGGACTCAAACCCAGCACGGCACAGGCTTGGTCTTGGCGGGCACCGGCCTGGGTGGCTTCGGCGAAGGATTCAATCAACGTTTGGCGCTGCTGAAGGGACGTCATTGGACCTCGCCCGCCAACAGCGCCCGCACCTTTTTTTGCAGAATCAGCAAGGCAGCGGCTTCAGCCAGGGCTTTATCCTTACGGTTCAGTTCACGCTCCAGGCGTTGATTCTCGATTTTTAACGTGCGAAGTGTCTGGCCGCC
>SXGT01755642.1_pt1 | contig 23022 bp, 17 predicted proteins | sample 3176221 | NCBI WGS metagenome assembly SXGT01 (sample SAMN11356862, study PRJNA531348) | freshwater metagenome | isolation source: freshwater sample F1-120 | place: China: Fuxian Lake, Yuxi | collected 2017-12-25
CGGAGCAAGACCGGAACGCAACCCGTGGTAGGAAAAGAACATGAACGCGTTTCGGATTCTCCTTTCCGTTCTCCTCGTGTCAGCCTTCCTCCGCCCGGCGAAGGCCGATGACGAGCGGTTGCGCGACACCATCGACCGTCAGATCAAGGCGGGTTGGGCGAAAGAAAAGATCACCGCACCGATTCAATCGTCGGACGCGGTGTTCCTGCGGCGTGTGCACCTCGACCTCGTCGGCATGATCCCCACCTACGAGGAGGCGACCGCGTTCCTCAAGGATGCCGACCCGAAGAAGCGCGAGAAGCTCATCGACAAGTTGCTGGACGATCCGCGGTTCGCCCGACAGCAGTCCCACGTGTGGGACCTGGCCATGCTGGGCCGCAGCGCCAAACTCGTGGAAGGAACCGTCGGCCACCGGAACCGCGAACGGTTTCGCCAGTGGCTCGCCAAGCAGTTCGAGGCGAACGAACCTTGGGACCGAGTCGCCGCGAAAATCCTCCGGGCGGAGGAAGACGGTTCGCAACTCTTTTTCGCGGTGAACAACGGCACCGACGAGATGGTGACCGCGGTCTCGCGCGTCTTCCTCGCGACACAAATTCAGTGCGCCAAGTGCCACGATCACCCGTACGAGCCGTGGACGCAAAAGGACTACCACGGCATGGCCGGTTTCTTCGTCCGCACCATGACCGTGGAAGTTCCGGGTAAGCCCGAGATCACGAATCAGAAGGGCAAGCAGTACCTCGTTGGCGAGAAGGCCATCGGCGAGGCACTGTTCGCCACCGAAGAAATCGACCCGAAGACCAAGAAGAAGCAATCCCTCCCTATCAAGCCAAAATTCCTCAGTGGCGCGGTGCTGACCGAGCCGGAAGCACCGAAGGACTACGTCGAACCGAAGCTGAAACCGGGCGAGGTGCCGCCGAAGCCGGCGTTCTCGCGCCGCGAGAAGTTCAGCGAGTGGATGACGGCCAAGGACAACCCGTACTTCGCGAGGGCGGCGGTCAATCGCGTCTGGGCGCAGTTCATGGGGCGTGGCTTCGTTCACCCGGTCGATGACTTCAACTCGCAGAACGCGCCGAGCAACCCTGAACTGCTGAAGGCCATCGAGAAAGAGTTCGTCGCACACAAGTTCGACCTGAAGTGGCTTGTTCGGGAGATCGTCAGCAGCGAGGCGTATCAGGCGACGGATCTCGGCCCGGTCACGGACGCGATGCCGAAGCACTACGAGCGATCCCGCATTCGCCCGCTGAGCGTCGAGGAGTTGACCGCGTCTCTGCACATCGCGACGGGTCTCGGCCTCGAATCGGCCCTGAAAGCCGAGCCGAGTTCCCAGCTGCTGCAGTACCTGGGACAACCCACCGACGGCCAGGGGCGGTTCCAAGGAAGCCTGTCGGAGCATCTGTTCTTACACAACGGGGACCAGTTCCGTGGCCTGTGCCGGCCCAACAAGGGCAACCTGCCGGAGAAGTTGCTCGCGGGTCCCGAGGGCTGGGAGGCGAAGGTCGAGCGTATGTTCCTGACGGTCTTGAGTCGGCCGCCGACCAGCGAGGAGAAGGACCGCTTTGTGAAGTACCTGAGCGCGGACGCGAAGGATCCGAAGGCGGCCGCGCAACGCATGGAAGACGCGATGTGGGTGTTGGTGTCGTGTTCCGAGTTTCGCTTCAATCGGTAGCCAAGCTAGGGGAAGCAGATGAATAGCAACATCCCGACGGGCACCTGCAACTCGGGGCACCACCTGAGCCGCCGTTCCCTGATGAAGGGCCTGCTCACCACCGGTGGAGTGGTCGTCGCGAACTGGGGCGCGCTCACGCATTCGCAGACGATCGCGGCGGAAGCGAAGCGGTCGGGCAAACGCTGCATCATGCTCTACATGGCCGGCGGCGTCAGCCAGATCGACACCTTCGACATGAAGCCCGGTCGGCCGACCGCCGGCGAGTTTCGCCCGGTTCAGACCAAGGTCACGGGCATCCAGGTCTGCGAATATCTGCCGAACATCGCGAAGCATGTCGATAAACTCGGCATCGTTCGCAGCATGCGCACGCGAACGCCCGATCACGGCCCCGGCGGCCATTACATGCACACGGGTTATCATCCGGGCGAACGCTTTCCGCACCCGGAAGTCGGCGCGATGATCGCCAAGTACTGCGAAAACCCGGAAAGCGACCTGCCGAGCTTCGTCAAGATCGGCTCAGGAAGCGGGGTTTACGGAGCGGGGTATCTTGGTCCGCAATTTGAACCATTTGTGGTGTCGGAAGATGGCAAAGTTCCCGGCTTCGTCAATCCGAGCGTGTCGGCGGAAATTCAGGATCGTCGCGGCGATCTGCTGAACTTCATGGAGCAGCGGTTCACCGAGCAACGCAAGGGCGAGCCGTTCGCCGCTCATCACACGGCGGAACTGCGTACCCTTCGCCTGATGCGCGCCCGCCAGGTGTTCAACGTCACCGCGGAGTGGGAGAAAGCCAAGGACCGCTACGGCGACAACAAGTTCGGCCGCGGCTGTTTCACCGCGCTCAAGCTCATCGAGGCGGGCGTGTCGTTCGTCGAGGTCGCGCACGGCAACTACGACACTCACAATGACAACTTCCCCTGGAACAAGGCGAACTTCGCGCTCATGGACCCCGCCTGGGGTTCATTGATGGACGACCTGACGCAGCGCGGCTTGTTGCAGGATACGCTGGTCGTGTGGACGAGCGAGTTCGGCCGAACGCCAGCGATCAACGTCCGCGCCGGCCGCGATCACTTCGGTCGAGCGTGGACCGTGGTTCTCGCCGGTGGCGGCATCAAGGGCGGCCAGCATTACGGCTCCACCGACCGCGACGGTTTCGAGGTCGCGGAGAATCCGGTCAACGAAGCGGACTATTGCGCGACTCTTTACAAGGCCATGGGCATTAACCCTCGGGCCAAGCACTATCTTGGCTCGCGGCCGATCTGGGCCACGGAGGAAGGGGCGAAGCCGATTCAGGAATTGTTGGGGTAGTCGTTTGTCGGACGGGACTCCGGGCCACCCTTGACCGCCGACGGGACACCAGTCCCTCCCACCACCACAGACGGGTTCTGAGACTCGTCGTCTTAGTTGAAGTAGGGTGCACTGTGGCAAACCCATTTTCCGACGCGAAGATCCTTTACACGCTCCCCTGGAACAGCGACGTGGTTTTCGCCGTCGCGTTCATCGGCAACGACAAGGTCGCGGCCGCCAATCGACGCGGAGACATCCTGATCTGGAACCTCCCGGCGACCGGCGACAAGACCCCGGATCCTGCTCAGCGGCTAATCGGACACACCGGCCCGGTCAATCGGCTCCTCGTGAGTCCCGGTGGCAAGACGCTGATCTCCGCGAGCAACGACCGGACCGTGAAATTTTGGGACGCACTCAAGAGCGAAGGCAATCCCGGCACGATCGTTATGAACGACGGCTACGTGCGTGCGGGGGTCTCGGTTGCCAAGCTGCCGGACCCGCCGCCACCGATTACCGTGAAGGTCGTCGAGCAGAAGCCGATCCGCGAATTCACGGGGCACAAAGAGTGGATTTGGGGCCTCGCCCTTTCCCGCGACGGTAAAACGTTGGTCAGCGGCGACGAAGCGAAACAGGTGATCCTGTCGGACGCACAGACGGGCGCCGAACAACGCCGCTGGAAGGTGAAACATTGGGTTCGCGCGCTCGACATTTCCCCGGACGGGAAGCTCGTGGTGACGGCCGAGCAATTCCCCTTTATCCGTGATGGGGATACCGACGTCGGCCTGCACGGCTGGGACGCCCAGACGGGCGAGATGAAGTTCGATGCCACCAAACAGTTCGAAGCCAGCAAAGTGCTCAACGTCGGACCGACTTCGTTTCGATTTTCCGACAACGGGAAATATCTGGCTTTCTGCTTGGGCCACATTGACCGCGATGGGCCGGCGGGAAAGGTGTTTCTCCTCAACCCCACGACCGGCGAGAAGGTCCGCGAACTGACGCCGTCACATGTGCGGGGAGCCACCGATCTGGCCTTCCACCCGGACGGCAAGCACCTCTTTACGTGCGGTCGCGACCGAGTGGTGAAGGCGTGGCAGCTCAGCGATGGTGCGCAGGTTCACGAGATCAGCCTCGCGATTGGAGACAAGAAAAAGCAGGGCCCATTCACTCCAACGCTCCACGCCATTTCGATCTCTCCCGACGGTAAGTTGTTGGCCGTCGCCGATAGTTCTGGCCAAGTGGTGGTCTGCACGCTCGAAGATCGCAAGAAATGAGAGTGAGTCGCAAAAGCTGATAGTGTCTCTTTTCAGGTGCGATGCGTTCGGAGAAAGAACATGTTTTCATTTCATGACAAGAATCACTTGAGCCGTCGCTCCCTGATGAAAGGGCTGCTGACTACAGCGAGCGGCCTGGCGGTCGCGAACTGGGGCGCACTCACCCATTCCCAGACGATTGCCGCGGAAGCGAAGCGGTCGGGCAAGCGCTGCATCATGCTGTACATGGAGGGCGGCGTCAGCCAGATCGACACCTTCGACATGAAGCCGGGGCGTCCCACGGCCGGCCCGTTTCTGCCGATCCAGACCAAGGTGAACGGTATCCAGGTTTGTGAATATCTGCCCAAGATCGCCACGCACGCCGACAAGCTGGCGATCATTCGCAGCATGAAAACCCAGTCGGTCGATCACGGCATCGGCGGCTACCACATGCACACCTGCTACCCGTCGAGCCAGCGCTTTCCGCACCCGGAAATCGGGGCGATGGTCGCGAAATACTGCGAGAACCCGGACAGCGACCTGCCGAGCTTCGTCAAGATCGGGTCCGGCAGCGGACTCTACGGCGCGGGGTATTTAGGGCCGCAGTTCGAGCCGTTCGTCGTGGCCGACGACGGCAAACTTCCGGGGTTCGCCAATCCGTCCGTCGTGCCCGACATCCAGGACCGGCGCGGCGAGTTGTTGAACTTCATGGAACAGCGATTCGCGGAGCAGCGTCCCGGCGAACCGTTCGCGGCGCATCGCACGTCCGAACTTCGCACCCTGCGGCTCATGAAAGCACGGAAGACGTTCGACGTGTCCGCGGAATGGGAGAAGGCCAAGTCGCGCTACGGCGACAGCAGTTTCGGCCGGGCCTGCTTCACGGCGTTCAAGCTCGTCGAAGCTGGCGTTTCCTTCGTCGAGACGAGTCACCAGGGCTACGACGGGCACAACGACAACTTCCCGGTCCACAAGGCGAACCTACAGGTGCTCGACCCGGCGTGGGCATCGCTGCTCCAAGACCTCCAGGATCGCGGTCTGCTGAAGGACACGCTGGTCGTCTGGACCAGCGAGTTCGGCCGCACGCCCGCGATCAATTTCCAGGCGGGTCGCGACCACTTCGGCCGAGCGTGGACCATCGTGCTCGCTGGCGGCGGCATCAAGGGCGGCCAGCATTACGGCGCCAGCAATCGCGACGGCTTCGAGGTGCAGGACAACCCCGTGAACGAGGGCGATCTGTTCGCCACGATGTACAAGACACTGGGCATCAATCACCGGGCCAAGCACTTCCTCGGCAGCCGCCCGATTTGGGCGACACCGGATGGTGCGAAGCCGATTCAGGAACTGTTGGGGTAGGTTGCCGGATGCTGAGACGGAGTTCGCGGCTCGCATTGAACAGCGGAGATTACCATGGCAGACCCGTTTGCCGACGCAAAAGTCATCTTCACCTTGCCTTGGAACAGCGAGGTGATCTCCGCCGTCGCGTTCATCGGCAACGACAAAGTTGCCGCCGCCAACAAACGCGGCGACATTCTCATTTGGAACCTCCCACCCGCGGGCGGAAAGACGCCCGACCCAGTACGGCGACTGGTCGGTCATACCGGTGAAATCAACCGCCTTCTCGTCACGCCTGACGGCAAGACCCTCATCTCCGCGAGCAACGACCGAACGGTGAAATACTGGGATGCCCTCAGCGACGCTGGAACTCCGGGCACCATCGTACTCAACGATGGTACCCCGTTGAAGGGTGTCGTCGAGAAGGTGGACAAACTGCCGGCTCTGCCTCCGCCCGTCGAAGCGAAGGTGATCGTCCAGAAGCCGATCAAGGAACTCGCGGGCCACAAGGAATGGATCCAGGCGCTCGCGGTGTCGTGGAACGGTAAGCGGCTCGTGAGCGGCGACGATCAAGGTGCCATCATCGTCTGGGATCTCCCGGCCGGGAAAGAGCTGCTCCGGTGGCCGTGCAAGAACTGGGTGCGCAGCCTGGCGATTGCGCCCGAGGGCAAGACCGTGGCGGCCTCGCAGCACGTCCCCGGGCGAGACAAAATTGTGGTTCCGCCCAGCTTTCACCTCTGGAACCTCGAAACCGGTGAAATGAAAGTCGATCTGACCAAAGAAGTCACCGGCGGGATGTCCGCCATCGCCTATTCCCCCGACGGCAAATGGCTGGCGACGGGCCGCGGCAACATCGAAGTGGAACGCCCCGATAGCAGGGTGACTCTCCTCGACCCGTCCACCGGCAAGAAGATTCGCGAACTGACGCCCGGCCATTCCCGCGGCGTGACCGACATCGCCTTCCATCCCGACGGCAAGCACATCTTCTCGGCGGGCCGCGACCAACTCGTGAAGGTCTGGCAACTCGCAGACGGCAAACTCGTCCGCGATCTCGGCAAATTCGCGGAGCGCGGGTACTGGATCACATCGATCGCGATCTCGCCCGACGGGCGGTGCCTGGCCGCCGCGGACGACAGTACACGACAAGTCGTGATCTACGCTTTGACGGGTCGGTAAGAAGCAGCACCGCGTCGCACACGAGAAAGGTGATTCCCATGCCGGACCCTCAGATGGTCGATCCGCACGACCCGGTGATGACCGGGGAGAACTCGTTCCTCCGCCTCTCGACCGACGGCGGGCAGACGTTCGTCCACCGCACCAGCCACTGGCGGGTGCTCTGGTCGCCAGCCGGTCAAGGGCACGTGCTGTTCGTCGAAAGCCCACTGCTCGGCGGCGTGCCGCGGGTGTTCGCGGACAACGCAGGCGTGGCGCGATTCCTCCAGCGCACCATCGAGGTGATGCTGCACAAGCCGTTCGCGGACGACTCGCTGCCGATCATCGACGCGCGGTTCGAGCGCGCCGGCCACTCGCTCAGTACGGTCGAGGAGCGGGTGGTTTCCGCACGCGACACGATCGTCCTGTCGTGGTGGAACCTGATGGCCCCGTTCGTTCTCACGCTGCCGCCGGGGGCGTTGAGCCGGCCGCTGGGCGTGTACACCACGTTCCTCCCCGCCCGCGAAGCGCAACTCACCATCAATGGCGAAGCCGCCGCCGGACAGGTGGTGCCGCAGGACCGGTTCGGCAAGCCCGCGTCGAGTTGCTGTCTGGCGTGGTCGGAAACATGGACGAAACCGAAGGGGTGATCCAGAAGCAGTTGAAAAATGCGACGATCGTCGTCTGTACGAGTGCGGAACGCAGAAGCCGCGCCGCACAGGTATCTCGGCCCTTCGGAGAATCTCATGTCGTCGCTCGTCGGGGGAACGATCCGCAGCCTCGTCGGCACACTCGCCGCGATCGCGCTCGCGGGCGCGTTACCGGGGACCGGGCGAGCCGACGATCTGGTTCTGGTGTTCGCCGGCCAGTCCAACATGGAAGGCAAGGGGACGGCGAACACCGCGTCGAAGCTCACCGACAAGGAGAAGGCGGTCGTCCCGAACGTGAAGGGGTTCTACTGCAACGCCCTGCCGGACAAGGGCAAGCCCGACCCGTGGGGACTGAAGCTGTACGACGCGAAGGGGAAGTTCTGGTTCAACTGGGCCACCTGGAAGGACGCCACGTTCCCCCCCGTCAACGGAACGTGGCAGGACTACGCCTACTGGAAGAACGGCTGGAAGGGTGCCGACGCCTACGAGCACGGGGACAAGGGCGAGTTCTGGTACCTCGGGCTGAACCCCGCCGAGCCGTGGGCCAACGCCGCGAAGTTCACCTCCGGCGAAGACGTGAAGGAGTACGGCCCGGAGTTCGAGGTGGCGCGGGCGGTCGCCGCGGCCCGGCCGAAGGACACGATCTACATCGTGAAGTACGCCCCGGGCGGCACCGCGCTCGCCGACCAGTGGGACCTGAGCGACTCGTGGAAGGGGTACGGGGCGTACGCGGCCATGAAGCAGTGGGTGGACCTCGCGCTCGCGGCGAAGCCCGGCGCGAAGGTGGCCGGGTTCTTCTGGCTGCAAGGCGAATCGGACGCGGTCAAGGGTGCTCACGCTGAAGCTTACGAGGCCAACCTGACCGAACTCGTCGCCAAGTTTCGCAAGGACTTCGGTGCCCCGAAACTGCCCGTTGTGATCGCGAAGATTCACCCGGGGCACCCCGACCGCAACTACGGCGTCGTGTGGGGCGGAGGCAAGAAGGGCATCGACACGGTCCGGGCGGTGCAGGCGAAGGTGGCCGGTGCGGTCGGGAACGCCGCGGTCGTCGAGACGAGCGACCTGAAGTTGCTCACGAAGGAGTGGTACCAGAAGAAGGGCACCGACCGGAAGACGTTCAACGACGGGGTGCTGCTCGACCTGATGGACAAGGACAAGTTTCTCGCTCCGGTCCACTTCGACGCCGACGGGATCCGCGCCATCGGGACGCGGATGGCCGCCGCGTGGCTCGATCTCCACGGCAAGGACACCCCGCCGAAGAAGGGCGGGGAGTCGCGGGCCGGCCGCGCGTTCCACTTCAGCGCGAAGGGCGACGACGACGCGGACGGCACCGCGCCGGCGCGCGCTTGGAAGTCGCTCGACAAACTGCGCGGCGTCGATCTGGTGCCGGGCGACGAGATCGTGCTGGCCGAGGGCGAGGAGTTCCGCGGCGGGATTGCGCTCCCTCCGGGCGTCGCGGGCGACCCGAAGAAGCCGATCGTGATCCGCGGCGGCGGGCCGCGCCGGGCCACCATCGTGACCGACGGAACGCCCGGCATCGAGGCCACGGGCGGCGGGTTCGAGGTCCGCGACCTGAACCTGAGAGGCACGCCGCCGGAGGAAGGCAAGAAGCCCGTCGCCGGCATCCAGTTCTACACCGACGACGCGACCGGGAAGCGGCACCGGCACGTTCGCATCGAGCGCGTGGATGTGTCGGGGTTCAGCGGCGCGGGCGTGAGCATCGGTTCCTGGCACGACCGACAGCCGGGCTACGAGGACGTGACCATCGGTGCGGTTCGTGCGCGCGACAACGGGGGAATCGGAATCCACTTCTTCGGCCAGCGCGACGAGAAACAGGCCGCGTACGCGCACCGCAACGTGACTGTTCGCGACTGCGTCGTTTCGGGCAACCGGTCCGGTTCCGGGCTGGTGGTGAGCGGCGTCGAGGGCGGGTTGGTGGAGTACACGCTCGCGGCGGGCCACACCGGTAAGGGGGGCGGGGTCGGGCTGTGGGCGCACGACGCCAAGAAGGTCACGTTCCGCCACTGCATCGCCCACGGCACCCGAACCGCGGGCAAGGACGGGGGCGGGTTCGATCTGGACGGCGGGTGTCTGGGGTGCGTGGTCGAGCGGTGCCTGAGCTACGACAACCACGGCCCCGGGTTCATGCACTGCGACTACCCGAAGGCGGGCCGCACCGCGGGCAACGTGATCCGCGCGTGCGTCAGCATCAACGACGGCCGCAAGGACAAGGCGCCCGCGTTCGGGTTCGGGTTCGTGGCGTGGGGCGGCGGGCTGGACGACTGCCGCGTCGAGAACTGTCTGGCCGCGGTGACGACCGAAGCCCCGAAAGGGTCCGAAGGCCTGTTGTTCGTCACCACCCTCGCCGGTTTCGCGGACAGGGCCGACAAGACGCACATCCGGGGCTGCGCGTTCACGGGTTGCGTGGCCGTCGCGGACGCGGCGGGCGTTCCGTTGGTAAGCAACAACCTCGCGGCCGCTGCCGTCGAGGACGTTCGATTCGAGGGGAACTCGTACCAGGCACCGGGGGCTAGGGGGCTGTTCGTCCACGGGCCGACCCGCCACTCCGCTCTGGACGACTGGCGCAAGGCCACGGGTCAGGAAACACGCGACGGGAAATCGACCGCGCGCCCGGGGGACCCGGCGGTCAAGGTGCCGAACGAGTACCGGCTCACCGACCCGCGTGCCCTGGAGAAGTTCGAGTTGTTCACGGCGCTCGGCGGAAAGTGACCCGGTCGGTGGCGATCACCCTCGCCGCGATTGCCGGCGGGCTACCCGGAACCGAGGTCGGGAGGGCGTGTGATGGCGTTCGGATGCTCTGGGCGGATGAGGCTCGTTGCGCTGGTGCTTGCCGTCAGTGCCGGTGTCGGTCGTGCGGCCGACACCGAGCCGAATCCCCGTGTCGCGAATGCCACAGATGCCAAGCTGAAACGGGAATTCGAGTACCTCGTGTTCGACCTCGGCCAGGGCGTTGAGTTGAGGCTTGTGAAGGTGCCGGCGAAGGGGAAGACGTTTATGATTGGTTCTTCCAAGGACGAGCAGGACGAGGTGGTGAAGAAATACCACTCCGGGAAACGGCCCGACTCGATGGAGTTCGAGAACGAGCAGCAAGTCACATTGACCGACGACTACTTCATCGGGCAGTTCGAGGTCACCCGTGGCCAGTTTCGCCGCTTCATCGAGGACAGCGGATACAAGACCGAGACCGAACAAACGGACGGCGGCTACGGCTGGAGCGAGGAATTGAAGAAGTTCGAGGGGCGCGACAAGAAATACAGTTGGAAGAACACCGGTTCCCTCGGACAGAGTGACGAGCACCCCGTGACTAACATCACACCGACCGACGCACGCAAGTTCTGCGAGTGGCTTGGGAAGAAAGCGGACGGCAAGATGAAACTGCGTGAGGTGCGCCTGCCGGGCGAGGCGGAGTGGGAGTTCGCGTGCCAGGCGGGTGGCACGGGCCGGTTCTCGTTCGGTGACGACGAAGAGAAACTGGCGGAGTACGCCAACGTGGCCGATGCGACGTGGAACGAACGGTTCCCCAACCCGAAGGCGATCAAAGCCAAGGACGGCCATGTTTTCGCCGCCTCGGTCGGGCAGTTCAAGCCCAACGCCTTCGGCCTGTACGACATGCACGGCAACGTGTGGGAGTGGTGCGAGGACTACTACGGCAAGTACGCCAACCTGCCGAAGGAACGGAACCAACTCCAGACGGTGAAGCAAGGTCAGGATCGCCCCGTGATGAGGGGCGGAGCCTGCTACGCCAACCCCGGTGACTGTCGCTGCGCGTTCCGCTGGCTCGTCGGGGTCAACGGCCGCTACGGCAACGGCGGTTTTCGTGTCGTCTGCATGCCTTGAAGCGGACGCACTGCCTGTTCCGCAGACAGACGACATACACCATCGGGAGTATCGGCGTGGTCCAATTCATCTCGATTTCGTTGACGGTTGCTGTCGCCTGCCTGCTCTCAACGAACCCTTTGGCGGTGAAATCGAACGACAAGGGAGCGAAGAAGCTCGACATCATTGACACGCACACGCACTTTTACGACCCGTCGCGGAAGGAGGGGGTGCCCTGGCCCGGAAAAGGTGACAAGTTGCTTTACCGGTCTGTGCTGCCGGGCGAGTTCGAAAAGCTGAGCAAGCCCCACGGGGTCGTCGGTACCATCGTTGTCGAGGCCAGCTCGTGGGTCGAGGACAACCAGTGGTTGCTCGACCTGGCCGCGAAGGAGCCGTTCATCGTCGGCGTCGTCGGGCGGCTCGACCCCGCCTCCGACGACTTCGAGAAGAACTTGCGCCGGTTCGCGAAGAGCCCGCTCTTCCGCGGCATCCGCATCTCGCACGACGACCTCAAAGCCGGGTTGAAAGGGAAGCTAGTCGAGCGGTGCAAGTTGCTGATCGAACTGGACCTCGCGCTGGATGTGAACGGCGGGCCGGACATGCCGGCGGATGTCGCCCTCCTGGCCGAAAAGTTGCCGAAGTTGCGGATCGTCATCAACCACGCCGCGAACCTGCGGATCGACGGGAAGGAACCGCCCCCGAAGTGGATTGAAGGGATGGCGGCAGCGGCCAAGCACCCGAACGTCTACTGCAAGGTGTCGGCCCTCGTCGAGCAGACCGGCAAGAAGCCGGCCCCGCGCGAGGTGGAGTACTACAGCCCCGTCCTCGACACGCTCTGGAAACTCTTCGGCAATGACCGGCTCATCTTCGGGAGCAACTGGCCGGTCTCGAACGGCGGCGCGCCGTACGAGACCGTCGTCGGGATCGTGCAGGACTACTTCACCGCGAAGGGCGAGACGGCTGCCACCAAGTTCTTCCACGGCAATTCACAAGCCGCGTACGGCTGGCGGCCCCGAGAGATCACGAACACCCTCGGCATGAAGCTGGTCCACGTCCCATCGGGGACGTTCTTCATGGGGTCGCCGCAGACGGAGGCCGGCCGGGAGAAAGAAGAGACACAACACGAGGTGGAACTGACGAAGGGCTTCTACCTCGGAGCTCACGAGGTCACGGTCGGGCAGTTCAGGGAATTCGTGAAGGCCACCAATCACCAGACCGACGCGGAGAAGGACGGCAAGGGGAGTTGGGGGCCGGACGCGGTCGGGAAGTTCGTGATGGACGCGAAGTTTACGTGGAAGAACCCCGGCTTCGAGCAGACCGACGAGCATCCCGTTGTGAACGTGAGCTGGGACGACGCGAAAGTGTTCTGCAAGTGGCTGAGCGAGAAGGAGAAGAAGACGTACCGCCTGCCGACGGAGGCCGAATGGGAGTACGCGTGCCGGGCCGGCACGAAGACGGCTTACGCACACGGGGACGACCCGGAAGGGCTGTCGGCGGGGGGGAACGTGGGGGACGCGACGGCGCGGGCGAAGTTTCCGGCGTGGACGCTCGGCATCAAGGCCAAGGACGGTCACGCCTTCGCCGCCCCTGTCGGGCAGTTCAAGAAGAACGCTTTTGGGTTACACGACATGCACGGGACCGTGTGGGAGTGGTGCGAGGACTGGTACGACCCGATGGGCTACACAACGGACAAGGTGAAGGACCCGACGGGGCCGATCACAGGGTCGGCGCGTGTCCAGCGGGGCGGCGGGTGGTCCAGCGCGCCGCACCGCACTCGCTCCGCGAGTCGCGTCGGCCGCGACCCCGCTTCCTACCGGGGTGCCTACCTCGGCTTTCGAATCGCACTTCCGGCGGAGAGCCGTTAACCCGTCGTCGATGAAGATGCTGACGACGTGCGGCTCCTTCGCGGGTTCGACGGCGCGCGGGAGTCAGGCCAGCCGCCAGCGCGGCGAGAACGAGGAGGAATCGCATCATTTCTTCTCCGGTGCGTGAGCGGTCCAGGTGTTGAGCGTCTTGCCGTCCTTGTCCGTCAGCGCGACCGCGACGAGATCGACGCGGTCACTTGTAGCAGCTTGACCCACGCGACCGGGAGCGCGATCAGGTCGTGATTGGCCGCGTCGTCGGGCTTGCGGCCCTTGAGCGGTTGGCCGTCAAGGAGCGACGTGCAGCCCGCGGGCAGGCTCCCGCCCTCCTTGAACGTGCGGTGCACGTCGGTCATCGGCGCCGACCTGTCGCGAGGGCATCTGCTTTTCCGTTTAATGGCACATGACTCGTACTGATCTCTTGTCGGGGACTGCTGATGCGCATCCGGCTTTTTCTGGCCGCGACTCTGTTCTCGGCAACGTTGGTCGGTCTCGCAACTTCGCAACCGCCGCCCGGCGGCGAGAAGGGTCCTAAGGGGAAGTTCAAGGGACCGCAGGAGGTCAAGGAGCGGCCCGAAGCCCTGAAGGTCGATCTGAAAGAGCCGCCGGTCGGGTTGGTGAAGAATCCGCGGTTCTTCGAGAAGAGCGCCGACGTGAACGTCCCGGCCTACTACACTCTGGCAGGCGACGCGAAGTGGGTGTGGACCGGCGCCACGGGCGAGGACACCGAATCCGGCGTCGCGCTCTACTCCGGCAAGGACCTCAATAAGGACGGCCAGCGTTCCGGGTCGGTTTCACAGCGGGTGACCGGGTTCGCGGGCGGGGTCGGGAAGTGGTTCCGGTTCACGTTCCGCGGGCTGGCGGAACCGGGCTTCGAGGTCGAGAAGGACGCGCTCTTCATGCGGGTCGAGTACTTCGGCAAGAAGGGCACGAACCCGCTCGACGGCGTGACACAGAACATCTACCCGCTGGTCGAACGCGACCGCAAACAACTCGCCGCGAACGGCAAGTTCTTCAAGAACGGCGGTGCGGTCTGGAAGACCTATGCGCTCGAGTTCCGGCTCCCGTTCGCGGAGATCGACACCCTCGACATCGGCGTCGGCTTCAAGAACGGCTCCGCGAAGGCCGAGACCGGGTCCGAGTTCTTCGTCACGGAGTTCGCGCTGGTTCCGATCCCAGCGCCCGAAGATGCGCCGAAGGTTGTGAAGACCGAGAAGGGACCGGCGCCGAATCTCAAGTCGCTGATTCCACTCGGCGGGCGGTGGTACTACGACCCCGAACCGGGCATGAAGGACCGCCCCGCGACGCTCGTGGTAACCGCCAAGAACGCGGACCGGCTCTTCTACATGGACGGTCGGCTCTCGAACCCGTTCGCGGAGAACATGACCGCGTGGCTCCGCGAGGGGCACCTCGACCTGAAGGGCAACCGCGTCGAGAAGGACCGGTTCCTGCCGGACAACGTGGTTCTGGAGTTCAAGGACGGCAAGGAACTGGTGGTTCACGCCCGCAACATCCCGAACCACCCGACGGCCATCTTCCCGGGCCGTGGCGCGGGGCCGAACCCGATCCAGGAGTGCGACCGCACCTACTACCTGCCTCTGGAGCCGGTGCGGAACCCAAAGGCCGTGGCAATGGACAAGACCAACTCGAACCGGGCGCTGCCGATGGGCGCGATCGGGTTCGCGGTCAACGGGGTCGCGTTCTTTAACCCGTTCGACATGGAGCGCACCGAAGCCATCGACATCCTCGACCGGTGCTGCGGGCACCCGGCGCCGAACAACCAGTACCACTACCACAAGTACCCGGTGTGCGTGAAGTCGCCGTTCGTGGACGACGGCGAGGGCCACTCGCCGCTCATCGGCTTCGCGCTGGACGGGTTCCCGCTGTACGGCCCGTATGTGGCGAAGGGGCTGATGGCGAAGGACGACACGGACAAACCGCTCGACGACTTCAACATGCGGTACGACGACGATCGGGGCTGGCACTACCACGTGACGCCGGGCAAGTACCCGTACATCATCGGCGGGTTCGCCGGGACGCCCGACCCGCGGAACAGCCGCCGCGGCCCCCCGAAGTTGCCGTGACCGGGCCGCTACAGTAGTACGAGCGCGTCAGCCAGCCCTTCGTCGATCCGTTCCCGAGTGTGGAGGTAGACACCATGCGGTTCGCCGGACTCGCGCTCGCCCTGCTGGCGGTTCCCTCGGTCGCCTGGGGGCAGCCTCCCGTCCCGGCCGAGAAGCCGAAGGACAAACCCAACATCGTCTTCGTCCTGTTCGACGACATGGGCTACGGCGAGCCGCCGTGCTTCCGGGCGAAGTCCGAGTTCAAGATGCCCGCCCTCGACCGGCTCGCCAAGGAGGGCATGCGGTTCACCGACGCCCACACGCCGTCGGCCGTCTGCACGCCCACGCGGTACGGGCTCCTCACCGGCCGCTACCCGATGCGCATCGGGCAGTACGGCGTTCTGAAGACGTACTCACCGCCGATCATCGACAAGGAGCGACTGACGGTCGGAAGCTTCCTCAAGGAGCACGGCTATCACACCGCCGCGATCGGGAAGTGGCACCTGGGCATGAACTGGCCCGGCGGCGCCAAGGCGAACGAGAAGGACAACCCGCCGGTCGGCACGGCCGCGGCCGACGGCCCGACCACCCGCGGCTTCGACTACTTCTGCGGCTACACCCACTCCGGCAACCTCGGGATGGTGGTAGAGCAGGACAAGGTCGCGGTCAACCTGGAACCGAGTGCGGTTCAGCCGCACCTGGCGAAGAAGGCCGTCGGCTACATCGACGAGCGCGCCAAGGCCGGTGGGCCGTTCTTCCTCTACCTCCCGATTTGCACACCACACTCGCCGATCGTTCCCGCGAAGGAGTTCCAGGGGAAGAGCGGGGCGAAGGAGTACGGCGACTGGCTGTACGAGGGCGACTGGGTCACCGGGCAGGTTCTCGACGCGTTGGAGAAGCACAAACTCGCCGACAACACGCTCGTGATCGTGACCAGCGACAACGGCGCGGCGAAGCGGGTGTACGAGCCGCTTCGGGACTGCAAGACGAGCATCTACGAGGGCGGCCACCGCGTGCCGTTCATCGCGCGGTGGCCGGGGAAGATCAAGGCGGGGGCGGTGTGCGACGACACGATCTGCCACACCGACCTGCTCGCGACTTGCGCGGATCTGCTCGGCGCGAAGCTGCCCGCGAACGCCGCCGAGGACAGTTTCAGCATCCTGCCGGACCTGCTCGGCACCGCGAAAGGCCCGGCGCGTGAGGCCACGGTTCACCAGTCGCACACCGGCGACCTCGCGATCCGGCAGGGGCCGTGGAAGCTCATCTTCCTGAAGACCGGCGGCAAGGAGCTCTACAACCTCAAGGACGACCTGAGCGAGACACGCGACCTCGCCAAGACCAACGCCGATGAGGTCGAACGGCTCACCAAACTGATGCAGCAGTACATCGCCAACGGCCGCAGCACGCCCGGCGCCGCGCAAAAGAACGCGGTCGAGATCAAACTCGGTGTCCCGGCGAAAAAGCCGAAACCGTAACCGCGGATATCCGAAATCGTTCGCTCGCACCGGAACCATTCAAGTATTCGTGCGGTTTCAGTCTTGTTCGCCGTGCTCGTCATCCCGACGCGCCGTTCACTATCCAGAGGAGTGTTGCCATGAAACTGTTGTCGGCGTTCGCGGTTCTTCTCGTCGCGTGTGGGCCGCTCGTGGCCGAAGAGGTGAAGGGGAAAATCGTCAAGATCGATGCGGACAAAGGCACCATCACCCTCTCGGTCGAAAACAAGGACCGGGCGATCAACGTCGAAAAGGGTGTTGTCATCCAATCGCCGGGGAAGAAGAAGACACTTCAGGATGTGGCGGGCGGCCTAGCCGGACTGAAAACCGGCGACGAAGCGACCGCGACCGTCGAGAAGAAGGACGGCAAAGAGGTCGCCACCAAGATCGTAACCGACGCCGCCAAGAAGCTGAAGGTTCCCGAGGGCGCCCGCAAGGTCGTCGGCGTCGATGCCGACAAGAACACCATCACGATCTCGGTCGATGGCAAGGAGCAGACCCTCACGGTCGAGAAGGGCGCGTCGGTTCAGATCGCCGGGAAGATGAAGAAGCTCGAAGACGTGGAGGGCGGGTTGAAGGGCATCAAGGCGGGCGACGAGGTGACCGTGACCACCGAGAAGAAGGGCGACAAAGAGGTCGTGACCAAGATCGTCCTCGTGGGCAAGAAGAAGCCCAAGTAAACGCCGCACCTGTCGCCTCAGCGAGTCTGCGCTGAGGCGGCGACCGTTCCCAGTTCCGCCGCGTATCCACCTTGGGAGTTGAGCCGTGGACATCACCCGCAAACAGTTCCTCCACACCGCGGCCGCGACCGCGGTTTCCACGTTCTGCGGTCGCGGTTCGACTGCGGACGAGCCGAAGGCCGCGGTCCCGTCGTACCTGAAGGGGTTTGAAGCCCAGTACAAGAAAGACCCGCGTGCCGCTTCACTTGAGTGGCTCGTAAAGTCGAAGTGGGGGCTGTTCGTCCACTACTCGCTGCACAGCCTGCGCGGGATCACCGCGAAAGAGGCGCTGGAGAAGAAGGGCGCGGGCAAGGACGCGTGGAAGGCGTTCAAGCAGGGCACGCCCGAGGAGTACGCCAAACTGGAGAAGACGTTCACGGCGAAGAAGTTCGACGCCGACTTCATCACTGACCTGGCGCTCGCCGCGCAGATGGGCTACGTCAACTTCACGACGCGGCACCTCGGCGACATGTACCTGTTCAAGACCGCGCAGTCGAAGTTCACGAGCCTCAACTCGCCCGCGAAGCGCGACCTCGTGGGCGAACTCGCCGAGCAGTGCCAGAAGAAGGGGCTGGGGCTGTTCCTGTACTGCCCGCCCGACGTCGCTCGCACCGAGCCTCAAGAGGCCTACGACCGCAACCGCGCGGTTCTCAAGGAGCTGCTCACGCAGTACGGGCCGGTCGCGGGGATCTGGCTCGACGGCATCGGCGGGTACTACGAGGACCCGAAGGCCTACAGCCGGCTCGACGAACTGTACAAGTTGATCCGCGCGCTCCAACCGCAGTGCCTGATCTCCTTCAAGCAGGGCACGGGCGTCGAGGACTTTATCGCCCCCGAAGGGTTGATGCACACGAAGAGCGATCCGGTCGCTCAGAAGGCGTGGGAGAAGATGAATGGCAAGCCCGGCGACATCTGCACCAACATGCAGACCTCGCCGCCCGCGTGGCTGTACATGGAGGGCTGCGAGCACCTGAGCGCCGAGCAGGTGCTTTCGCTCCTGGCCGACGCCTTCGCGCAAAAGGCGAACCTGACGATCAACACCGGGCCGCTCCCGGACGGCTCGATCCACCCGGCCGATGTGGCAGCCTTGCGCGAGGCCGGCGCGCGGATCAAGAAGAACGGCTTCCCCGCGCCCGCGAAACTCAGCGCCGCCGACCGCGCGAAGCTCAAGAAGAAATAACCGCCGAGCGCAGTCTTCGTGACTGCGCTGAGAGCGTTTCGAGTTCGGGGTTTATCATTTGCACGCTCGCATGAGGTACACCGAATGAAGCGGGTGCTGTTCGGCTTGATGGCATTTCTGGCCGGGGTGGCGCTGATCGCGTCCCCGGCCGTGTCCCAGCCGCCGGGCGGGAAAGACGGCAAGGGCAAGGGTGCGAGCGCGGCCGTCAAACTCGGTTCCGCTCTCCCGCCCGCGCTGGTCGAAGAACTGAAACTGACCGACGACCAGAAGGCCAAACTCGCGGAGATCGAGAAGAACCTGAAGGGCGAACTCGACAAGTTGCTCACCGACGAGCAGAAGAAGACGGTCGAGAGCTACCGCCCCGCGGGTCCGGGCGCGAAGGGCGGAAAGGGCAATCCGCCCGCGGAGAAGGCTCCGGCCCCGGCCGAAAAGGGCAAGCCCGAAGACCAGACCGGGATGCTCCCGGAGGCCACCACGATCCAGTGGTACGCGACCCTCGACCGGGGGCTCGCCGAGGCGAATCGCACCGGCAAGCCGATCCTGTTCGTGAGCGCCGCGCCGCACTGCGCCGGCGTCTCCGGTATGTGGTGACCGGGCAAGGTCACCATGGACAGGAGTTTCCTGTCCCAGCCGCCCGTTGTTGCCGCCGCCCAGAAGTTCGTCTGCATCCGCCTGACGTCCTACGAGGACGAGACCGAAAAAGCGTTCGTCGCCACCCTCGTTCGCGAGGTCGCGAACACTGCCTTCGCCATTCTTGGGCCCGACGGTAAGCCCATAACTGCGCGGGGACGCGGCCCCGGTAACGTCTACGCCGACGCCGCGGACATGGCGAAGGGGATGGACGCCATTGCCGCGAAGTACGAAACGAAGAAGGTCGAAGGAACCCCGGCCCTACCGATCACGCTGAACCTGGTGGTCGGACTGGCGGTCGCTGCCGGCGACAACCAACCGCTGGTCGTCGTGCTCTCCCCGGACCCGAAGCGCCAGAAGGAACTGGAGGCGCAGGTCGCCGAACAGGCGTGGTCGAAGGCCTTCGCCGGGCGCTTCACCTACGCAACCGGGCAGGACGTGAAGGGCCTCCCCAAGCTGAAGGGCGCCACGCTCACGGAAGGCGTTCTGGTGATCGAACCGGACATCTTCGGCGCCGGCGGGAAGGTCGTGAAGGAAGTGACAGCGGATCAGATCGCCGAGAAGTTGCCCGCCGCCCTGAGCCTCACGCTCAAGACGTTCGTCCCGCCGACGAAGTCGCGCCGCGACCTGGCCAACCTCGGCCTAAAGGAAAGCATCTTCTACGAGACCGGCATCCCGGTGAGCGGAAAGGGCGAAGCCGCCGACCGAGAGCGATACAAGTTACTGCTTGAAAAGAAAAAGTGATCGACTCGCGCGGTCCGGTAGAGAGGGTCCGGTGAACCCTCTCTACCGGACCGTTCCTTCTCCTGATATGAAACGGTCCAACTCATGAGACACCTACTCCTTGGCCTTCTTTCCGTCCTGGCAGCACCTTTCGGGCTTCAAGCTGCCGACGCGCCGAAGAACACCAAGCCCAACATCGTGTTCCTGCTCGCGGACGACTTGGGCGTCGGGAACGTGGGCTGCTACGGCGCGGATCACGCCAAGACGCCGAACATCGACGCGCTCGCGAAAGGCGGAACGCGCTACACCCACGCCTACACCGCGCCGCTATGCGGGCCGTCGCGGGCGATTATCATGACGGGCCGATACGCGTTCCGCACCGGGGCAACGAACCAAGACGCTACCGGCCTGATGAAGCCGACCGTCGAAACGATGATTCCGAAGGTGCTGAAGCCGGCCGGATACGCGTCCGGGATGGTCGGCAAGTGGGGCCAGCTCCCGCTCGGCCCGACCGATTGGGGCTTCGACGACAGCCTGCGATTCCGCGGCAGCGGCCTCTACTGGAGTACGCCGGACAAGCCCGGTCCGTACTGGGTCAACGACGCGCGGAAGGTGCTCGGCGCGAAGGAGTACATGCCGGACCTGATGCACGCGCACGCCGTCGAGTTCGTCAACAAGCACCGCGACAAGCCGTTCTTCCTGTACTACTCGCTGTCGCACGTTCACGGCGAGATCGTGCGCACCCCGGACAGCGCCCCCGACAGCAAAGACCTGTACGCCGACAACCTCGCGTACATGGACAAACTGGTCGGGAAGTTAGTTGCGGAACTCGACCGCTTGAAGCTCCGCGAGAACACGCTGATCGTGTTCGTCGGCGACAACGGCACCGCAAAGGGCAACGCAAAGACTTCGACCATCGCCGGCCGGCAACTCTCGGGCGAGAAAGGCTCGATGCTCGAAGGAGGCGCGCACGTCCCGCTGGTCGTGAACTGGCCGGGCGTCGTGCCCGCGGGCAAGGTGTCTTCGGACCTGATCGACTCCAGCGATTTCCTGCCCACGTTCGCCGAACTCGCGAGTGCGAAACTGCCCGAGAAGGTAGTGATCGACGGCCGGAGTTTCGCCCCGCAACTGCGCGGCGAAAAGGGGCAGCCGCGCGACTGGATCTTCATCGAACTGGCCCGCATGTGGTACGCCCGCGAGGCCAACTGGAAGTTGAATGAGAAGGGCGAACTCTTCGACATGTCGAAGTCGCCGTTCGAAGAGAAACTAGTGCCCGCCGACGCGAAGGATGAGGCTTCGACCGCCGCGCGGAAGCGCCTCAAGACCGCGCTCGACAAGTTGAACCCCGCGGGCGGCATCCTCGACGACGGCGACGGCACCGGTCGGCACGCGGACAAGAAGAAAAACCCCGCGCCGAAGGTCGAGCCGAAACCCGCGGAGAAGCCGCCCGAGAAGCCTGCCACCAAACCGAACGTGCTGTTCATCGCGGTGGACGACTTGCGCCCGGAGATGGGCTGCTACGGCAACACCGTCGTGAAAACCCCGAACCTCGACCGGCTCGCGGCGCGCGGGACGGTGTTCACGCGGTCGTACTGCCAGCAGGCGGTGTGCAGCCCGTCGCGCAGTTCGCTCATGACCGGTAAACGCCCCGACGCCACGAAGGTGTGGGATCTGGTCACGCACTTCCGCGCCGCGCTGCCGGACGCGGTCACGCTGCCGCAGCACTTCAAGGCGAACGGCTACCACACCGCGGCGCTGAGCAAGGTGTTCCACCGCGGCTACGAGGACGGGCGCTCGTGGAGCGAACCGCACTGGTACCCGAACGGCCAGACGGTCGATACCGACCCGAACGACTCCACGAAACGCATCGTGAAGAAGTACGGTCCCGGCGTGGACATGAAAGACGCCGAAGGTAAGGGGCCCGCGTTCGAGGTGAGCAAGAAGGCCGACGACGAACTGCCCGACGGGTTCACCGCGGCGGAAGCGGTAAAGCGCCTCCACGACCTGAAGGGCAAGAAGGAACCGTTCTTCCTGGCGGTCGGGTTCCTGAAGCCACACCTGCCGTTCGTCGCGCCGAAGAAGTACTGGGACCTGTACGACCCGGACAAGATCCCGGGGCCGGCGACCGACACGCTCCCCAAGGGCGCGCCGGCGTTCGCGGGCCACGCTAACGGCGAGTTGCACAGCTACGCGAACGTGCCCAAGGACGAGCCGATCCCGGCCGACCTCGCCAAGCAACTGCGCCACGGGTACTACGCGTGTATCAGCTACACCGACGCGCAGGTGGGTCGGTTGCTCGACGCGCTCGACAAGGAAGGGCTGGCCGACAACACCGTCATCGTGCTGTGGGGCGATCACGGCTGGCAACTCGGCGACCACGGGCTGTGGCACAAGCACACCAACTTCGAGTTGGCCGCGCGGGCGCCGCTGCTCGTGAGCGTGCCCAAACAGAAGACCGCGGGGCAGAAGTGCGACGCGCTGGTCGAGTTCGTGGACGTGTACCCGACGCTCGCGGACCTGTGCGGGCTGTCGGTTCCCAAGGGGCTGGACGGAGTCAGCCTGAAATCGCTCATCGAGAACCCCAAGGGGTCGGTGAAGCCGGTGGCGATCAGCCAGTACCCCCGGGGCGCGGCCAAGGCGGGCGCCGGGCCGATGATGGGCTACAGCGTCCGCGACGAGCTCTGGCGGCTGACGGTCTGGCTCAACCGCAAGGACGGGAGCGTCGTTGCGACCGAACTGTACGACGAGAAGAACGACCCGGCCGAAACCGTCAACGTGGCCGACAAGCCGGAGCACAAGGCGGTCGTCGAGGCGCTGTCGAAGCACCTGCCGCCCGTCGCCAAGAAGTGAGCCGAGGTGCTGGTGGGCACTTGAGCGGGCGGAACCGCTGCATTCGCGCGGAACAGGATTGACCGTGCCCGCTCGCGGTGAGAAACTTGTCTCACTGTAGCAACAACACTCACACCCGATTGCCGGCGCACCACCCACCCCCCGGCGCAGGCGGCTCGAAGCGAAGCCCATGACGTCCTGTTACTCGCGATTCGTTTGGCCGTGCGCGCTCGTCGCACCGCTCGTGTGCGCGCTGGCACTTGCGGCCGGGCCCGTCCGCGCCGTCCGCGCGGAGAAGCCCGAACCGACCCCTAAGCAGAAGTTCCGTTCCGTCGTCGCCCCGTTCCTGGAA